>Ga0207671_10002630_pt1 | contig 18891 bp, 18 predicted proteins | sample KBSC24metaG_FD_184352 | JGI IMG/M metagenome (GOLD analysis project Ga0207671, IMG submission 184352) | Corn rhizosphere microbial communities from Kellogg Biological Station, Michigan, USA - KBS C2-4 metaG (SPAdes) (version 2) | ecosystem: Host-associated > Plants > Roots > Rhizosphere > Soil... | reverse complement strand
ATGAGTCTTGAAAGTCTCGCCACCGTCAGCGAAAATCCCCTCATCAGCCTGCCAGGCGTGGCAGCCTGATCCAGTCCGATCCTCTACAGAGGAAAGGCGCTGTTACACCACGCCCAAGGGCACGATCCTCAGGGGTGGCGGCCGAAATCCGACGACCTTCCGGCTCGACGGCCGATCGCGGCGGCGTAGTCCGGAATACGATCTCGCCAATGTCGTTCCTGCCTTCGATCCTACACAGCCCGTAGTGGATCAGAACGGCTTCAAGGCGGAAATCGTCTCTGTCAGCCCCTTCGCTCTCGCGTTTCCCATCACCGCCCTCGTCCGCACCAAGGACGGGAGGCGCTCGCCAATGGCGTTTGACCGGGAAGGCAAGAGCAGGCGTGGACCCTCCATCTATCTCACCAACAAAAGCCCATCTCACATGACCATCACCACAACCGACGCCGCCTCGCCACCAGATGGCCCGGCATTCCCACCACCACCACCGCCCAAAGCCCCGGCCGCAGCCGGTGGCGGCTGGACCATCCAAGAGGATCATTAATGCCGCGCTTCCGCGTGAAGTCGCCCGATGGGCGCACGTTCGTCGTGGACGCTCCCGAGGGGGCCTCCCAGGCGGACGTCTTGTCCCGCGTCCAGGCGCATGCCCAGGCCAGCCCGAAGCCCGAGAAATCGCTCTGGAATACCGTGCAGGGCCTGAGCGGCAATCTCCTCAATGGCGTCCTTCCGGGCCTCAGTGGGGGCGGGGCATCCAGAATGCCGTTGTGAACGCTGCCGAGGCGCCCTTCAGCGACAAAGTGGATTTCCATCCGCTCCAGTCGTACCGCGAGGGCCAGGCCTTCCAAGAGGCCCGGGAGAAGGCCGCCAGGGATGCTCACCCGAACCTCGCCGCCACGGCGCAGGGCGTGGGGGTCCTCAGTGGTCTAATGCTGCCTGCTTCCAAGGTCGCTAGAGGGGCCAATCTTTATCAGAAGGTTACCGCCGGGGCGAAGACGGCGGGGGCCTATGGCGCCCTCTCCGGGGCGCTCTCCAGCAAGGCGAAGGACCTCAAGGGGGTCGCCGAAGACGCAGCTTCTTCGGGGATTCTGTCTGGCCTCGTAGGTGCGGGGCTCCCGGCGGTCGGGTGGTTAGCTGGCGCTGCTGCGACGCCAATGCGTCCGTTCGTACAGCCCGTCGCCCGCGCGGCGGGTAGGGGCCTCCAGGCAGTGGCGCCCTATTTGCCCGGCATCGGCAACGCCCTGGCCCGCGAGGGCGCCCAGCTCTCCCGAGACCCGGCGTTGGCGCTCGCCAATCAGGCGCTCGACCAGGACCTCCGGGGCGCCGTCAATCCGGCCACCGGGCGCAACTTCACGCCCATGGAGGTCGCACAGGCGGTCTCCGATCGGCACGCGCTCGGGGTCCCCGCAGCTCCCGCCGACATCCACGAGGCCGCCCGCCGGTCCTTCGGGGCTGCGGCACGCGCTCCGGGCCCGGCAACTGCTGCGGTCCGCCGCGCGATCGACCAGCGCCAGGAAGAGGCCAGCGCCCGCACAGCACGGCATATCCAGGACACCCTGGGGCCGACCACGAACGTCCAGGCCCTCGCCGATCATCTCGACGAGAGCGCCAAAGAGGCGGCGGGGCCGCTCTATGACCTCGCGTATCGCCAGAACATCCCGGCGGTGACGGAGCTTCAACAGCTCTTCCAGCGCCCGGCGGCGCACGCCTCCCTGCAACATGCGGCGGAGATGATGGCGAACGAGGGGATCAACCCGAAGTCCATGGGGCTCATCCAGGGCGCGGATGGAATCTTCCGGCTCGGCCAGACGCCGAAGATGCAGGCCTATGACTACGCCAAGACGGCGCTGGACGGGGCTGCGGCCGACGTGTCCAATCCGCTCGCGACGTCCGACACCCGGCGCACCGCTCGCGGCGCGGACAGCATCCGCAGGCGTCTCCTGGAGATCATGGACGGCGACGGCAGTGGCCCTCGTGTACACTCGCCGGGCTCCGAGGTTGCTCCGATCGCCCCCGGAGGCCCTCCAGTCCCGATGGAGCCCCCGATCGCCCCGCAGGCCCCTCAGGGTGGCCCCCAGCTTCCGCCGCCCGCTCCAATGCCCCTTCCGGGCCGGCGCCGTGCGCTCCTCGCTCAGGGGCAGCCAGACGTGCAGCTCCCGCCGATCGACCTCCCGCAGGCTCCTCCGCGTGTCCCTCTGGATGCGCCGACGGGTCCTCTGGTCTCGATGCCCCAGGAAGCCTCCACGCGGTCCGTGGTGCCCTATCAGGCCCCCGGACTGCCCGGAGGTGCCGGGAGCACCGTGCCGTTGCCCTATGAGGCTCCTGGAGTCCCTGGAGGCCCTGGTGGAACGCCCGGCGGTGGAGCCCCTGAGCCCTTCGACTTCGGGCAGCGCCTCCATCCGGAAGAGCCCTCGATCGTCGAGCCCGGCCAGCCGCGCCAACGACGGACCTCGGCTATCCCGGAGGAAGGTCTCAACCCCTTCTGGAAGCCGGCCCGAGACGCCTATGCGGGACCCACGCAGAACCGCAAGGCCCTCCAGCTCGGCGAGGAGATGGCGAACGACGACGGCGAGGACATCACCAACGCTCTCGGCGACCTGTCGCCTGGGCAGGTGCCGTTCTTCCAGCTCGGCCACCGCGCCGGCCTCGCGAAGGACGTGAAGAGCCTGGGCGACTGGGGCAACCCCGCCGCCCGCATTGCGGGTAGCGCAGAGAAGCGCGAAGCCCTCCAGGCCGCTCACGGCGACGCTGCGGATGACCTGTTGGATCGGACGCTCGCAGAGCACGAGGCCCACCAGACCTACAAGTCTGTCCGGGGCAACTCGCAGACGGCCGACAGGCTCTCCGAGATGGCGGGCCAGGATCAGCAGATCGAGGCGGCCGCCCATGGCGTGCTCCAGGCGCTCGCCGGACACCCCGGTACAGGCGTGGGAACGGCCCTCAAGGCCCTCGCGTCCGGCAATCGCGACGTCGCGGAGGTGAAGGGTCACATGGCCCGCATCCTCGGCGAGATGGATCAGGACACGCTCAACGAGGCCGTGCGCGGCATCTACCGCGAGAAGGCCCGTCAGGCGCTCGTCGCCCAATCGCAGGGCAAGGCGCTCCAGCGCGGCTCGCGGTTCCTCGGCGACCTCGTCGGGACCAACATGATCGCGCCCGCCGACGACACTGACACTGAGGGCAACTAACGTTCAACCCCTGGCGCCCTTATGGGTGCTAGGGGTATTTTTTCGACATTGTCCCCGGTCCTGTCTCCGTGGCCCTTGAGGCTCTGGAGGCCGGCTGGCGACCTGGAGACAGCGCGTGGAAAACGCTGAAGCCGGAGTATCTCGCGGTCCTCGACGCGATCGAGAGCGCGGTCATCACGGCGTACCAGGACGCCCGATCAAGGATCGGTAGCAAGGCCGATGAGTAACAGGCGGTGCGCTTTGTACAGTAGGGTCAGAAATGGACGAGCGCGGGGTAGAGGAAGCCGGGGAATTCCGGGTGGAGTTGGATGACGGATACGCCGAGATAGCGGGAGACGGGCTCTTCGTGGTGTACCAGGATGGCGGCGGTTCGGTGGTGCTGATCGCAGACGACTTGAGAAGATTGCTGGAAGTGGGATGACAAAAGGCCCTCGGGGATATCCTCGGGGGCCTTTTTACATGGAGAGGGCTGCGTAGCGCCGCACAGCCTGATCCAAAATGGACCGCAATTTCGTTGCCTCAAGCCGCGACGGAGCCTCAACTTTTGAGACGGGGGCTTGGAGGATTCGGTATGAAGTTAGCCAAATCTAGCATTCTCCGGGGCATGCTGGCCGTCACCGGGCTGGTAGGGTCCCTGATTGCCGCTAGTCCAGCGGCCGCCATTGACCAGTGCATAATAGACGCAACACAAGCTTCCAACGCTCAGCCGGGCAGTCCGCTTTGGTGGGGAGAAGTCGATGGATACCTTGAAGATAATTGCGACGAAGTCTACAAGCTCCCGTCAACCGTTGTAACAGTGGGCCAGTGGCTCAAGAATTACTGCACAACTTCATCTAACTGCTATAATAGCGACAACTAGTTTTTATAAATGGGCCGTATAGATATATTATTCTAAGAATTATGTAATAATGCTGTTGCGGAGGGATCAGGCGCTCGCGGCCCGGCGCCTGGATATTGGCGAGATTGACAATTCACCGCCTTGCGGTTCTCTCCCGGACCTTCGCCAGCCGCACGCCATTCGCCTCGCGGTTCCTGCGGTCCACGATCTCGCGGATCAGCGCCAGGAGCCCCAGAGCGACGCACAGGCCTAGAGCCTCGATCGGCCACCACATAACGCCCTCGTAGAGCGCCCAAGTGTAAGCCGCCGCCAACACGAGGAACCCTGCGAACCCTAGGCCTTGTCACTCCGCTGCAACACAGCGCCCGGCGCGGGCGTCCACGACCTCAAAGACCGCCTGCCTCTTCCACACAGCCCAATTTGCCGGCTGCAAGGAGCCATCCGCGTTCGGCGTCCCCGTGTTTTCCACTTCGGCCGAACAGGCCTGTATGACACCTTCTGCGACGTCCGGCGCTGCATCCCGGCCGGAAGCCAAGCGCCGCGCCCACTTCTGCACGCACTTGCCCGCGAGTTGCTCCGCGTTGTTGCCGGGGAAGACCGCGTCTGCAGTACAAATGTGATCATCTGGACCCCGGTTGCAGGCCACTAGGGCAGCCAAGGCCAACAAGGGCGTGAGTCGCACAGCGTGTACTCTCCGGACAAAAGTCCCCCAACCCCACCTAGGGGCCAGGAGTTTCCAGCGGGTTACCGCCGGAGCGTTCGGGCGTCGCGCCAGTCGGTCGCTAGGGCGGAAGCCTAACGGATGACGTTTGAGGTTCGCAGATATGATCGGTTGAGCAGTTAGGCCGCCAAGGCAAACATGGCCTCTACGTCGCTAGTGGAGATCACCACATTCTGCACCGGATGCCCTTCGGATGCGCGATCGGCTTGAACGATAACATACAGGTCGCCACCCATATTGTGGGCCTCGCCGTCATCCAGCGGGATCGTGAGCGACTGGAAAGACTGGAGGGCTCGTAGGTCCTCACGAGAGAGCACCACGTTCTGCCTGGGGCGCCGCTCGGCCGAAGGATCGTGTTGAACCACTACGAACAGTCCATCTCCCATGTATTTAGCTCTGCCGTCCTCCAACTCGATAATCTGGACCGCAATGCCTGCACGCATATACATCAATTCTATCCTTCAGATTACTCGCAGACCCCTCAGGGCGTGCGTTGTTAGGGCCGTCAAACGGCCGACGAAACTGCGGCCTTGTTTTCGGCCAACGTGATGATGTTCGGACCATAGTGGACCCGGCATGTCCCGCCGAGGTGCCACTCTAGGTCTATGGCGCCCTGTGGCCAGTTGATGACGACTGTTTTGAACAAGGCTCGGAGAGCCAAATTCGCTTCCTTGCGGTTGAGTTCGGCTCCCTCGACAGGTTCAAGCGCGGCGATCAATCTTTCGATCCTTGAACCGGCAATCGGCCCGGCCAGAATGTCCCGGTGCTCTCGGAGCAAAGCCAACTGAGCTTCCATCTCCGGAAGTGCACCTTCCAAAGAGCGAAGCTGCGCTCGAAGAGTGGGTGAGGGCTCATCTTGGAGCAACTGGGCGAGAGTCATGCTGCCGCTGCGATTAGCGTGTATCGCATCTTCGAGCGCGGTAATGCGTGTTTCCGTGTCCTCGACAACCTCCAACCCTTCACGGTCGCGGACGACGCCGGGTAGGACCTGCAGAAGTCGATTTTCGACGGTAGAGTACCGTACGGATTTATATTCGCAATCACCCCCCGTTTTGGCAACCGTGCAGACGAGGGATGGGTGGCCCCCTTTTTTGGCCTGCCCCTTCTGAACACGCGTTACCGTGGCTCCACACTTAGGGCACTTCGCAAGTTGGGCGAGGATGTTATGCACATTACCTGTCGCCTGACGACCGCGCGGCGCACCCGAACCAGCTTTTATCGCTTGTACCTCGTCCCAGACTTCGCGCGAAATAACGGCGGGGAAGTAATCATCCAGCGGCGCCAGCGGGATGCGGCGCTTGATGCCGTCCCTGAACTCAATGCGATGCGGCGTCATCGTGCCTATAACAGCCGGATTGGCAAGTATCTTTGCGATGTAGGACGCGTGCCAGCGGGTGCCCTGGCGCTTCCCTTTTCCCCATGTGGTCACCCCCTCACGATTGAGCGTGCTAGCGATTTTGTGTTGTCCCTCGCCATCAAGTGTCATTGAGAAGATGCGGCGGACGATGGAGACACGCTCGGTAACCTCCGCGATTTTGTTCGCCGCCCGGTCCACACTCAACCAAGCCGGCGCGATGCTCGTGAGGGGTATCGTGACTGCTTTGGCTCGCTTGTCTTCCCACGCTTCGGAGAGGCGACGAGATTTTACCGCGCTTTCCTCGTGGGCCCGCATGAAGCCCAAAATGGAGTACATCATGCCCATCGGATCGGCGCGAAGACCTTCCCACGAGTAGATGCGTCCGTCGATCAGCGTGGCGACGTTGACACCGGAACGGATGATATCTGAAAGAAGGTGCTGGGCGTCGAAGGCGTGGTCGCGGCTAATGCGATCCAGGCTCTCGACAAGGAGAAGGCTTCCCTGCGGTATGAGGCCGACTTTCACCGCTTCACGAAGTTCACCAAGCTTGCCTACATTCGCGTTGCTACTGCGGAATGCAGAAACCCCCAGGTCACGAAAGGACAATTTGTCATCGAGTTCAAGGCCATGACGCCTAGCAAATTCCGCAGCGAGATCGCTCTGCCTGCGGAGACTATCCCCATGCATTTGTTCGGGCGTGGAAAATCGCAGATAAGAGAAGGCCTTGACGGGCTTGGGCGAGAGCGGCGTTTCCATGGACATCCCATTAAACGATTAGGGTCTTTAGTCCATAACAGGCTGATGGTCGGGCCGCCGGGCGCCGGCAAGTCGCTGATGGCCGCCTGCCTGCCCGGCATCCTGCCCGACCTGACCCCGTCCGAGGCGCTGGAGGTGTCGATGGTCGCCTCGGTCGCGGGCGAGCTGCCCGGCGGCCGGCTGATCCGCGCGCGGCCCTTCCGCGCGCCGCATCACAGCGCCTCGATGGCGGCGCTCACCGGCGGCGGGCTCAAGGCGCGGCCCGGCGAGGTGAGCCTCGCCCATCTCGGCGTGCTGTTCCTCGACGAGCTGGCCGAATTCCAGCGCCCGGTGCTCGATTCGCTGCGCCAGCCGGTCGAGACGGGCAAGGTGACGATCGCCCGCGCCAACGCTCATGTCACCTTCCCGGCGCGCGTGCAGCTCGTCGCGGCGATGAATCCCTGCCGCTGCGGCCATCTCGGCGATCCCGCGCTCGCCTGCGCCCGGGCGCCGCGCTGCGCCGCCGATTACCAGGCCAAGGTCTCGGGCCCCTTGCTCGATCGCATCGACCTGCACGTCGAGGTGCGCGCGGTCTCCGCCGCCGATCTCGTCCTGCCGCCGCCCGCGGAAGGATCGGCCGAGGTGGGCGCGCGCGTCGCGGCGGCGCGGGCGGCGCAGACCGCGCGCTACGCCCCGCACGGGCTGCGCACCAATGCCGAGGCGGATGGCGAGCTGCTGGATGCGGTGGCCTCGCCCGACGAGCCCGGCCGCAAGCTGCTTGCGCAGGCGGCCGAACAGATGCGACTGTCCGCGCGGGGCTATCATCGCGTGCTGCGGGTGGCGCGCACGATCGCCGATCTGGCGGGCGCGGCCGGGGTAGGCCGCGCCCATGTCGCGGAGGCGTTGAGTTACCGACGGAGGGCGCCGGTCAACTGATCGCAACAGGAGGGACGATGCGATGGAATGGATGATCCTGCCGCTGAAGCGCTACGCGCAATTTTCGGGGCGCTCCCCGCGCAAGGAATATTGGATGTTCGTGCTGTTCAACATCATCGTGTCGCTCGTGCTGAGCGTCGTCGATTCCGTGCTCGGCCTGGGCGGGCATACCAGTAGCTACAGCAGCGCCACCGGCAGCGGCTTCGCGGCTGGAGCGGGGACGTCGGGCGGAATCCTCTCGGGCATCTGGTCGCTGGCCATCCTGGTTCCGTCGATCGCGGTCGGCGTGCGGCGCCTGCACGACATCGATCGCTCCGGCTGGTGGATGCTGGCGCCGATCCTGCTCATCGCCGTGGCCATGGTCGCCGCCTTGGGCAGGTTGGGCGTGAATCCGGATGCCTCCATGGTGGGCTTCGGCATCTTCTTCATGATCGCGCTGCTCGCCGGCGGCATCATGAGCATCGTGCTGCTCGTCTGGGCTTGCATGTACGGCACCCGCGGCCCGAACCGCTTCGGGCCGGATCCCTATGCCGCCATGGGCGATCTGCACGAGACGTTCCGGTAGGGCTTCGCGCAACGGGGCAGGGGGTTCCGAGTTGGGACCTGTCGATGTCAGGGGCGCTCAGGGGCGGGGCATGAGACCATGCCCCGCCCCTTGTGCATGATAGCGCTATGGTGGAGAGGACGTGCGTCAGGCGAGGCGGTGCGGTGTCGGGTCACCCATCTCGGCGATCAGGTCCGCCCTCGCCAGCTTCGTCGCCTCGGCCCAATGCGCGTGGAGATCGTGAGCGTCCATCGACAGGCGCGATGCCAGATCGGCGAGGATGAGCGCGTCGGGCTGGAGGGCGATCTGCGCCGCCTGGGTGTCGCCCTCGATGCCGAGCGTGTCGGCAAGGCGCCGCATGGCCCGGACGCGCAGCCGGAACGCGAAGTCCATCAGCCGGGCGGATTCGACTTCCTGCTTCTTGAGAAGCGCGCTGCGGAGATCCCAGACCAGATGCCGATCCTTTCCGCGCCTATCATGATCGCAGAAGGCTGATCCCGGCAAGCGTCAGGCGCTCTCGCGGATGGTTTCCATCGCCACGTAGGTGGAGGTGCTGGCGACGTGCGGCAGGCTGGAGATGCGCTCGCCCAGCACCCGGCGATAATCGCGGATGTTCGCGGTGCGGACCTTGAGCAGATAGTCGAAGCTGCTCGCGATCATGTGGCATTCCTCGATCTCGGGCACGCGCCGCACGGCGGCGTTGAACTCGCCCAGCGCCTTCTCGCGCGTGTCGGACAGCTTCACCTCGGCGAAGGCCACGTGATCGAGCCCCAGCCGCGCCGGATCGACGATCGCGCGGAAACCCCGGATCACGCCGCTCTCGATCAGGCGCCTGAGCCGCATCTGCGTCGGCGTCTTCGAAAGCCCGATGCGATCGGCGAGATCGGTGACGGTCATGCGCCCGTCGGCGCGCAAGGCCGCGACGATCTTGCGATCGAACTCGTCCAAATCACTAGCCATGCCTGTTTCCTGACGCGATTGAGGTGCGTAGAGGCTTCAATATAGGTAAAGTGCGTATCTGAAGGCCTTCAAGAAGGCAAATTTCCGCGCATCGATCCATTATATTCGGGGCATGACCGAGCCCTTCTCCTTCGCCGCCTTCGCGCCCGCCATCAGCCCCGCCACGCCGCTGCGCCAGGCGATCACCGCCGCCTATCGCCGGCCCGAGGCCGAGGCGATGGCGTCGCTGATCGATGCGGCGACCCTGCCGCCCGCCACTGGGCAGGCTGTGGCCGCGACGGCGCGCACGCTGGTCGAGGGACTGCGGTCCAACCAGCAGGCGAGCGGCGTCGCCGCTTTGGTCCAGGAATTCGCGCTGTCCAGCCGCGAGGGCGTGGCGCTGATGTGTCTCGCCGAGGCGCTGCTCCGCATTCCCGACAACGCCACCCGCGACGCGCTGATCCACGACAAGATCGCGCCCGGCGAGTGGAAGGCGCATATCGGCAACGAGCGCTCGCTGTTCGTCAATGCGGCGACCTGGGGGCTGGTGGTCACCGGCAAGCTCACCTCCAGCGTCAACGAGGCGGGGCTGGGCGCGGCGCTCACCCGCCTGATCCATCGCTGCGGCGAGCCGGTGATCCGCAAGGGCGTGGAGCTCGCGATGCGGATGATGGGCGAGCAGTTCGTCACCGGCGAGACCATCGCCGAGGCGCTGCGCCGGGCGAAGGCGATGGAGGCCAAGGGCTTCGCCTACAGCTACGACATGCTGGGCGAGGCGGCGATGACGGCGGCCGATGCCGATCGCTATTATCGCGATTACGAGGCGGCGATCCATGCGATCGGCAAGGCGTCGGCCGGGCGCGGCATCGTCGCGGGGCCGGGCATCTCGATCAAGCTCTCGGCGCTGCATCCGCGCTATGCCCGCGCCAAGGTGGAGCGGATGATGATCGAGCTGCTGCCGCGCGTGAAGGCGCTCGCGGCTCTGGCCAAATCCTACGACATCGGCCTCAACATCGATGCGGAGGAGGCGGATCGGCTCGAAATCTCGCTCGATCTGCTGGAGGCGCTGGCGCTCGATCCCGATCTGGCAGGGTGGAACGGCATCGGCTTCGTGGTGCAGGCCTATGGCAAGCGCTGCCCCTTCGTGATCGACTGGATCGTCGATCTGGCGCGGCGCGCCAACCGGCGGATCATGGTGCGGCTGGTCAAGGGCGCCTATTGGGATGCGGAGATCAAGCGCGCGCAGGTGGACGGCCTGCCGGGCTTCCCGGTCTATACGCGCAAGATCCACACCGACATCGCCTATGTGGCCTGCGCGAAGAAGCTGCTCGCCGCGCGGGCGCATGTCTTCCCGCAATTCGCCACGCACAATGCGCAGACGCTGGCGACCATCTACGAGCTGGCCGGCAAGGACTTCGCGCTGGGCGATTACGAGTTCCAATGCCTGCACGGCATGGGCGAGCCGCTTTATGCGCAGGTGGTCGGCGCGGCGAAGCTGGGGCGTCCCTGCCGCATCTACGCGCCGGTCGGCACGCACGAGACCCTGCTGGCCTATCTGGTGCGCCGCCTGCTGGAGAATGGCGCCAATTCCTCCTTCGTGAACCGCATGGCCGATCCGCAGGTCTCTGTGGCCGAGCTGATCGCCGATCCGGTCGAGGTGGTGCGCGCCATGGCGGAGCCGGGCGCGCCGCATCCGCAGATCGCGCTGCCGGCCGATCTCTATCCGGATCGCCGCAATTCGGCCGGCCTCGATCTCAGCGACGAGACGGTGCTGGCGAATGTCGGCGAGGCGCTGCGGGCGCCGCAGGCGTGGACCGCGGCGGCGGCCGGCGCGGCGGGCGCCCCGCGCAACGTGCTCAACCCGGCCGATCATCGCGACATCGTCGGCACGGTGACCGAGGCCACGACGGACGAGGCGGTCGCGGCCGTGACGCGGGCCGCCGGGTCGGGCTGGTCCGCCACGCCGGCGGCCGGGCGCGCCGCGATGCTGGAGCACGCCGCCGACCTGCTGCAGGCGCGGATGCCGCAGCTGCTCGGCCTGATCATGCGCGAGGCGGGCAAGTCCATGCCCAACGCCATCGGCGAGGTGCGCGAGGCGACCGACTTCCTGCGTTATTATGCGGTGAAGGGCCGCGAACTGCTGCCCGATCATCGCCCGCTCGGCCCGGTGGCGGCGATCAGCCCGTGGAACTTCCCGCTGGCGATCTTCACCGGCCAGGTGGCGGCGGCGCTGATGGCGGGCAATCCGGTGCTCGCCAAGCCGGCCGAGGAGACGCCGCTGATCGCCGCCGAGGCCGTCCGCATCCTCCACGAGGCGGGCGTGCCGGAGGATGCGCTGCAGCTCGTCGCCGGCGATGGCCGCATCGGCGCGGCGCTGGTCGGCGCGCCCGAGGTGGCGGCCGTGATGTTCACCGGATCGACCGAGGTGGCGCGGCTGATCCAGCGCACGCTGGCCGGCCGGCTGTCGCCCGAGGGGCGGCCCATCCCGCTGATCGCCGAGACGGGCGGCCAGAACGCCATGATCGTCGACAGCTCGGCGCTCACCGAGCAGGTGGTCGCCGATGTGATCGCGTCCGCCTTCGACAGTGCTGGCCAGCGCTGCTCGGCGCTGCGCGTGCTGTGCGTGCAGGAGGAGGCGGCCGATCGCACGCTCGCCATGCTGAAGGGCGCGCTCGCCGAGCTTTCGGTGCGGCCGACCGATCGGATCGGTGCCGATGTCGGCCCGGTCATCACCGCCGAGGCGCGCGACGGGATCGAGGCGCATGTCGAGCGGATGACGGCGCTGGGCGCGCGCATCGAGCGGCTGCCGCTCGGGCTGGAGACCGCGCATGGCACCTTCGTCGCGCCGACGATCATCGAGATCGACGACATCGCCCAGATCGAGCGCGAGGTGTTCGGGCCGGTGCTACACGTCCTGCGCTACAAGCGGAGCGGGCTGGACGCGCTGATCGCCGCGATCAACGCCACTGGCTATGGCCTCACCTTCGGCGTGCAGACCCGGCTGGACGGCATGATCGACTATGTCACCAGCCGGATCGGGGCCGGCAATCTCTACGTCAACCGCAACATGATCGGCGCGGTGGTGGGCGTGCAGCCGTTCGGCGGCCACGGCCTCTCCGGCACCGGCCCGAAGGCGGGCGGACCGCTCTATCTCGGCCGCCTCGCGACGGGGCCGGCGGTGACGGTGCCCGATGCGCGCCCGGTCGACGCCGCGCTGGAGGATTTCGCGCGCTGGCTGGACGGACAAGGCGAAGCGGACGCCGCGACGGTCGCGCGGGGCTATGGCGCGCAATCCGTGTCCGGCGCCGTGCTGTCGCTGCCGGGGCCGGTGGGCGAGGAGAATCGCTACGGCATGCATCCGCGGGGCGTGATCCTGCTCAGGCCGGCGACCAAAGCCGGCCTGTTCGATCAGCTCGCGGCGGTGCTGGCGACCGGCAATGGCGCGGCGATCGAGGCGCCGGCCGCTCTGATCGATGCGCTCAAGGGCCTGCCGGCCAGCGTGACGGCGCGGATCGCGGCGCAGCGCCCGCCCGTGATCGCGGGCGCGCTGGTCGAGGGCGAGGCGGGTGACGTTTCCGGCACGCTCCAGGCGCTCGCTGACGCGCCGGGGCCGCTGGTGCTGACCCAGGCCGCCCCGAGCGGCGCGCGCGGCGCCTATCGGCCGGATTGGCTGGTGCAGGAGGTGGCGGTCTCCACCAACACCACCGCGTCCGGCGGCAATGCGACGCTGATGGCGATCGCCTGACCTCTCGCGATCGATCGGCCCGTTCGGCCTGAGCGAAGTCGGAGGCCACGCGATGCGGTGGCTGCCCTTCGACGTCGCTCAGGGCGAACGGGCCTGGCGCTTGCCCAGGACGATTCCAAAAAATTTCGCGCGCCGGGAATAACCGGCGCGCCTCTCCGGTCTCCGCTTCGAACCTCATCGAAGCGGGACGCACCATGGACGATCACGATATCCTGAATCCCCGGCTCGACCGGCGCGGCATGCTGAGGCGCTGCGCGGGCTGGGCCGGGACGGCGGCGCTCTACACCGTGTCGGGGGGCATCGTCTCCTCGATGGGGCTGGACGCCGCGCTGGCCGCCAGGCCGCGCACAGGGGGCCCCAGGCCCTTCACCTTCCTGCAGATCAGCGACACCCATATCGGTTTCGACAAGGCCGCCAATCCGGATGCGCGCGGCACCGCGATCCGCGCCGTCGAGCGGATCCGGGCGCTGCCGGTGAAGCCCGATCTCATCCTCCACACCGGCGACATCACCCACCTCTCGAAGGACGAGCAGTTCGACGACGCCAAGCAGATCCTCTCCGATCTCGGCGCGCCGATCGTCTTCGTTCCCGGCGAGCACGACTTCCTCGACGAGGGGCAGGGCAAGGCCTATCTCGCCCATCACGGCCAGGGCACGCTGGGCAGCGGCTGGCAGAGCTTCGACCATGACGGCGTCCACTTCGTCGGCCTCAACAACGTCGCGGCGCTGAAGCCCGGCGGCATGGCCCATCTGGGCGACGACCAGCTCGCCTGGCTGGCGAAGGACCTCGCCCCGCTGTCCGCCAGCACGCCGATCGTGGTGTTCGGCCACATTCCGCTCTGGACGGTCTACGAGGCGTGGGGCTGGGGGACGGACGACAGCGCGCAGGCGCTGGCGCTGCTCGCCCGCTTCGGCTCGGTCACCGTGCTCAACGGCCATATCCACCAGATCATCAGCAAGGTGGAAGGCAATGTCACATTCCACTCGGCGCGCTCCACGGCCTACCCCCAGCCGGCGCCGGGTGCTGCTCCGTCGCCCGGTCCGCTCAAGGTGCCGGCGGAGCAGCTTCCCTCCATGCTCGGCATCCGCACCGCCCGCTTCGTGCGCGGCACCGCGCCGATCGCGCTGATCGAGCAGACGCTCGCCTGACTCTTCCTTCAACGGAGATTGCCATGACCCTGTTTTCCCGTGCCCTTCTGCTCGCCCTGCTGGCGGCGCCCTCCGTGACGCTCGCCGCCTCGCAGGTCACGGCGGGGGTGCCCGCCAAGTCGCAGAGCGTCGCCATCAAGATGTTCGCCTTCACGCCGCAGGTGATCACCGTCGCGCCCGGCACCACCGTCACCTGGACCAATGCCGACGAGGATCCGCACACCGTCACCGCGAACGACAAGAGCTTCCATTCGGCCGCGCTGGACGAGGGCGAGAAGTTCAGTTTCACGTTCACCAGGCCGGGCGAATATGCCTATTTCTGCTCGCTCCACCCGCATATGACGGGCAAGGTCATCGTGAAGGGCTGACCATGGGCGCGCGGGGCGGGAGCGATCGGCGATGAGGGGCGGCCTCTTCCGGCCCAGGCTCGTCTTCTCCGCCGCGAAGGCGGCGGAGGCCCCGCGCGCGCCCGATCAGGCGGAGCGCTTCCGCACCGTGATGCTGCCGCACATGGATGCCGCCTACACGCTGGCGCGCTACCTCACCCGCGATCCGAGCGCGGCCGAGGATATCGTGCAGGAGGCTTTCCTGCGCGCCTATCGCAGCTTCGCGGACTGGCGCGGCGAGGCGCCCAAGGCCTGGCTGCTGGCGATCGTGCGCAATTGCTTCCTCACCAGCGTCTCGACCGCCGCCGCCCGCGCGCAGACGCGCGACATCCACGACTGGCAGGGCGAGGTGCCCGCCGAATTGATCGCCTCGGACGATCCCGAATCCCTGCTGGCCGATCGCAGCGAGGCGGCGATGCTGCGCGGGACCATCGAGCAATTGCCCGAGCCGTTCCGGGAGACGCTGGTGCTGCGCGAGCTGGAAGAGATGAGCTACAAGGACATCGCCACCATCGCGCAGGTTCCCATCGGCACCGTCATGTCCCGTCTGTCCCGTGCCCGCCAGATGCTGGCCGAATTGCTGCTGCCGGGCGATGCCCAGGGGGTGCGGGCATGACCCTCCACCCCGACAAGCTGCCGCTGATCCACGGCCTGCTCGACGGCGAGCTGGATGCCGCCAACGCGCTGGCGATCGAGGCGCATCTGAAAGGCTGCGGCGATTGCCGGGCCGAGATGGACCGTATCCAGCAGGTGCGCGACCGGCTGGGCGGGGCGCCTCTGCGCGATCGCGCGCCCGATCGCCTGCGCGGACGGATCGAGGCGATGCTGGAGGGCGAGGCCGGCGCCGCGCCCGTCGCACGGCCCGCGCCTGTGCCGCAAAGGCGGGGGTTGGCGGCGCATGTATGGAACAGCCGCTGGGCGTCGGGCGCGCTCTCCGGCGCGATCGCGGCGAGCCTTGCCCTCGTCTTCGCGCTGCCCCAGCTCACCTATACCGATACCGAGGACCAGCTCGTGCAGAGCCACGTCCGTTCGCTGCTGGTCGGCCATGTCGTCGATGTCGCGACCTCCAACCGGCATGTCGTGAAGCCCTGGTTCAACGGCAAGGTCGATTTCGCGCCGCCGGTGCCGGAGCTGGCCGACGAGGGCTTCCCGTTGGTCGGTGGCCGGCTCGATTATATCGACGATCACGAGGTGGCGGCGATCGTCTACCGGCGGCGGCTGCACACCATCAACCTGTTCGTGCGGCCGGCGAGGACGCTGTCGCTGCCCGGTGCCGTCACCAGCCGGCACGAGGGCTACAGCCTGCTGCGCTGGACGTCCGGCGGGCTGGAATTCTGGGCGGTCTCCGATCTCGACGACACCGAGCTCCGGCTGTTCCGCCAGACCTATACCGCGCGCGCGTCCTGACCGGGGCGACCGGGGAGCCTATCCGGCGCGCGGCGGAATCGCCGGAATCTTCGCCGTCGATTCCCGGATTGCGCCGCGCACCGCCTCCAGGTGGCGCAGATTGTCCGCGCTGCCCGCGCCGTCGATCATCGGATTGTAGCCGCGCGGCACCACGCCTTGCCCGTCGAGCACCGCGAACCAGCTGGCATCGCGGAACAGTTCGTCGGTGGAGAGCACGATCCGGCCGGATTGCTCGAAATGGGCGATCTTGCGGGCGAGGGTCTCCGGTATCTCCATGTCCTGCCGCTCGCGCCACATCGGCTCGGCGCGGCCGGCGGTGCGGTGATAATGGAGGATCAGGAAGTCGCGGACATCCTGCATCTCCTGCTCGAAGACCCGGTTGAACTGGTCCGCCAGCAAAGGCGAGCAGTCGCGCGCCGGGAAGAGCGCCAGCAGCTTGGCGATGCCGCTCTGGATCAGGTGGATGCTGGTCGATTCCAGCGGCTCCAGGAAACCGCTGGAGAGGCCGATCGCGACGACATTGCCCAGCCACGGCCGCCGCCGCGCGCCCGGCGTGAAGCGGATCAGCCGCGGATCGGCGATGGGCGGCCCGTCCATGCCGGCGATCAGCGACTGCCGCGCGCTCTCCTCGTCCTGGAAACGGCTGGAGAAGACATAGCCGTTGCCGACGCGGTGCTGGAGCGGGATGCGCCAGCGCCAGCCGGCCTCGGCGGCGGTGGCGCGGGTGTAGGCGGTCACCTCCGTCTCGACCGCGCTGGGGGCCGCCCAGGCGCGGTCGCAGGGCAGCCAGTGGGTCCAGTCGTCGAAGCCCGATCCCATCGTCTCCTCGATCAGCAGGCCGCGCAGGCCCGAGCAATCGATGAAGAGATCGCCCGTCGCTTCAGCGCCGGTGTCGGTGGCGAGCGCGGTGACGAAGCCGGTGCCGGGATCGCGGTCGATGCGGCTGACCTTGCCTTCGATCCGCGTCACGCCGGCCTTCTCGGCGAGGCCGCGCAGATAGCGGGCATAGAGGCCGGCGTCGAAATGATAGGCATAGCCCAGCGTCGAGAGCAGCGAGCGGGGATCCCCCACCGGATGGGTGAAGCGGCCCGCGCGCGCCGCCTGCGCGGTGAGCGAATAGGCCTCGGTCGGCATCGTGTCGCCGTCGAGCCGGCCGCGGATCAGGCGGTGCAGGAACATCACTCCATCGCCCGGCGGGCCGAACGTGCCGAAGGGATGGAGGTAGGAGGTGCCCGGCCCGTTCCAGCCGACGAACTCGATGCCGAGCTTCACCGTCGCCTTGGTTTCGGCCATGAAGGCGGCCTCGTCGAGGCCGATGATCTGGTTGAACCAATGGATGGTCGGGATCGTCGCTTCGCCGACGCCGATCGTGCCGATGGCATCGGATTCGATCAGGGTGATGGCGATCGGCTGGCGGGCGAGCGCGCGGGACAGCGCGGCGGCGGTCATCCAGCCGGCGGTGCCGCCGCCGAGGATGACGATGCGGCGGATGCGGGTGTCGCTCATATGTCGTGTCCTAGGACGTGTCGGTCTCGGAGAAAACCGTTCGTGCTGAGGAGCCGCGGAGCGAAGTCGAAGCGGCATCTCGAAGCACCCGCGCCACGATGCCCTTCGAGACCGGTCTTCGCCGGGCTCAGCCCCTCCTCAGGGCGAACGGAGGACATTACGGTGCCGGGCAACCATTGCCGGGCGCGGCGGGCGGGCGCTTGAGCGCGAGATAGACGGTGCTCCAGAGCTGCGCGGCGTTGGATTCGTCCACGTCCGCCCCGTTCGCGCCGAACGCCACCACTTGGTAGCGGCCGCCCGCATAGCGCCAGGACCACAATTCCGAGCTCTGAACGGCGCGCGTGGCGTCGATCCCGTCCCACAGGCAGGATTGCGCGACGGCGAGCGCGCGGCGGGTGCCGGCCGGCAGGTCGCGCCGTTCGAGCTGGCGGGCGAGGCCGGCGGCGGCGAGCGCCTGCTGCCAGCTCCAGATCACCGTGCCATGATAGGCGCTGGGGCTGAACTTCGCCTGCACGGCCGGATCGGCGAAGGCCGGGTTGGCGACGAGCAGCCCCGAGCCGGTGCGCAGGCCGGCGGGGAAAGGGCGAGTGAAGAGCGCGGCGGTGTCGGCCAGTTCTCCCGCGGAAGGGTGGCCGAACAGCAAGGCGAAGCCCTCGTCGCTGTTCTGGATCGGGATGGCGCGGCCCTGGGCATCGAGCGACAGCGCGCGGAAGCGCACCGGCCCCGCGCCGATCGCGCGGAGCGCCGGGGCGGCCGGTACGCCGGCTTGCGCGGCATAAGCGGAGACGGCGCGCCGTGCCGCGTCGGCAGGGATCGATTGGTCGAACAGGGCCGGGGCCTTCTCGCGCCAAGCCGCCGCGATCGCCGTCAGCCGGCCGAGAAGCCGGGCGTCGCCGGCCTGGAGATAGGGCTTGAGCAGGCCGCTGGCGTTCAGCCGCTCGGCGGCGTCCAGCGCGGCGGGGACGAGGATGGCGTTGACGTCGTAGGGCAGGCGCCCGCCGCCCAGCCCGTCATTGCTGTCGCGCCACTCGCCGGCGTCCATGCCGGGATGGAGCGCGATCAGGTTGGCCGCTTTCGGGTCCTTCGCGAAAGGCTCGGCCTTGGCCGCGACGAGCCGGATGTTGCGCAGCATCCGATCGCCGAGACGGGCGCCCTGGTCGGTTTCCGCGAGGAAGGCGGCGGCGCGGGCGCGGCCGCGCGGATCGTCCAGCAGCCAGGCCTGCGCCACGGGCGCGAGCAGGAAGTCGCTGTCGATCATCTTGTAATTGTAGACCGGCGCATCGGACGAGGTGCCGTCCGCCTTGCGATGATCGAGGATGGCGAATTCGCCGATATCCTCCTCATGCGCCACCTCGCCGGTGGGCGAGAGACGTTCGAGCACGGACCTGAGCCCGGTCTCGATTGCCGCCGGCTGCAGCGCGGGCATCAGCAGGCGGACGGACATCAG
>Ga0207671_10002629_pt1 | contig 18908 bp, 9 predicted proteins | sample KBSC24metaG_FD_184352 | JGI IMG/M metagenome (GOLD analysis project Ga0207671, IMG submission 184352) | Corn rhizosphere microbial communities from Kellogg Biological Station, Michigan, USA - KBS C2-4 metaG (SPAdes) (version 2) | ecosystem: Host-associated > Plants > Roots > Rhizosphere > Soil... | reverse complement strand
CCTCCCGCACCGGCTGTAATTGCTTCTTCCGCAGCCTGTCCAGGCAGCTGTTCTTTACCGCGGTCATACAATAGGCCTCCAGGTTCTGCCACTGCCCCCATTCCTCCCGCCGCGACCACAACCTGATCATCACCTCCTGCACGACATCCTCCGCATCATGCCCGTTGAACAGCAGACGTAAGGCCAGCCGGTAAAGCTTGTCCTTCATGGGCAAAATGCGCTGTTGGAAGACTTCTAATGACATGCTCATTTTATTGCGTGCAATTGGTCTTTTCGAAAATTTAGCCCAATTGCACGAAACCGCTAATGTCTGGCCCTCGGCCGCCGGACCAGTGGTCCGTCTTGAATGACGGGAATTTTTCACGAATGTTACAGCCGATGTATCAAAACCGTACAATAATTCCAGGTTCCGATCCACAATCCATTATATTTCATTAAATTAGAACACTGGCACAGGATTAAAGCCAAATAAAGGTCACCAAATGAGAAACATGCTCAAAAACTACTTCACCATCGCCTTCCGCAACCTGAAAAAACACAAAGTTTTTTCGCTGGTGAACATCGTGGGCCTGGCCGTAGGACTGGCAGTCTTCTGGCTGATGTCCCTCTATATCGCGGACGAGCTTAGCTTCGACAGATGGGAAGAAAATTCCAGCCGTATCTACCGGGTTGTACACAGCGCCGAATGGCCGGCAGGCAAGTTCCGGCTGGCTCCCACCTCCGCGTTATTCGCCCCCACCCTGAAAAAGGACTTTTCCGAGATAGAAGAAGCTGCCCGCATCGACCCCGAAGGCGGAGGCACGATCCTTTACCAGGACAAAAAGATACAGGCAGGTGATATCCTCTTCGCAGACAATTCTTTCCTTACCATATTCCAGCCCTCCTTTCTACAAGGCGATAGCCGTCAGGCTCTTGCCAACCCCCATTCCATCGTCCTGACCAGGAGCCTTGCAGAGAAACTATTCGGCGACATTGACAATGCCGTGGGTAAGACGGTGGCCTTCCAGAACGATAATGCGCAGCAGCAGGTCACAGGCGTCATCGAAGACATTCCCGCCAACTCGCACCTCGGATTCAGCGCCCTGCGCAGCATGCCCAACCTTTCCGGCGCTGCCTGGCCTGACTTCAACATATATACCTATGTCCTGCTTCGTAAGGATGCCGATGCCGGGCGGCTGGAAGCACGTTTCCCCGCCTTCTTTCAGCGCTATCTGAGCCCCTTTATGGAGAAGACACATTACCATATGTGGCTCCAGGCCCTGCCTTCCATCCATCTTCACTCCTCCGATCTGTCCTATGACATCGGCCGCAACAACAGCGATATCCGCTATATCTGGCTCTTCTCAGCCATCGCCATACTCATCCTCGTCATTGCCGTTATCAATTATATCAACCTATCCACTGCCCGCTCCTCCATCCGCGTAAAAGAAGTGGGCGTCCGAAAGGTCATCGGCTCGGGCAGACGCCAGCTGATCAGTCTCTTCCTGGCCGAATCGGTCCTGTTTACACTCATCGCTGCAGCCCTGAGCATCGGTCTCGCAGGCATACTGATCCCCTTCTTTGACCAGCTGTCCGGTAAAAACCTTACCCTATGGCAGTTTGGAAAGATCCCTACCTTGACAATACTCATCCTCTTCGCCCTCCTTACAGGCCTGGCAGGAGGCTTTTATCCGGCCCTCTTCCTCTCCGGGTTCCGGACAATCCCGGCGCTGAAAGGACAACAGGGCAGCCAAAAGACCAATATCCTCTTCCGTAAATCCCTCGTCACCTTCCAATTCGTCATCACCATCGTCCTTATAGCAGGCTCCATTACCCTCTATCAGCAGCTCCGCTATATGCACAACAAAGACCTCGGCTTCAACAAGCAGCAGGTCCTGACATTCCATATCAACAACCCTTCCGTACGCGAGCATATGGCAGATCTGAAGGCCAGGCTGCAAAAGAACCCTCTGATAGAGAGTGTAGGCGGCGCCGGCAATCCCATCGGCAACAACGATATTGGTTCCACCGCCTTTGACTTCGAACAGAACAATGGCGCCATAGCCCCCGATGCCCGGATGGTCCAAAGCTTCTATATCGACGCTGATTATCTGCACACCCTCCAGATCCCGCTGGCAAAAGGCAGGAACTTCTCCGCCGACAGACCCGCCGATCTGCACAACGCGGTCCTGGTCAACGAGACACTGGTCAGGGAATTAGGCTGGACCGAACCCATCGGCAAAAAGATCCGCACGCCAGCAGATCCCAACGGTGTGTCGCAGGTCATCGGAGTGGTAAAAGACTTTTCCATCTACTCCCTGCAGCATAAAATAGAACCCCTGGTCCTTCTGCTGCCCCCGGTGCCAAAAGAGGACGACAACTGCTATGTCCGCCTAAGCAAAGCCAATATACCCGCCGCACTCCGTTACATCGAAAGCACATACAGAGAGCTTGATCCGGCCGCATCCTTCGAATATCATTTTTTGGACGACAACTTCGAAAAACAATACGCCACGGAAGAGCACGAAGGACGCCTGCTGCTGACCTTTACAGCCCTGGCCATCTTTATTGCCTGCCTGGGCCTCTTTGGGCTGGTGACCTTTGCGGTGGAACAGCGGACAAAGGAAATAGGCATCCGCCGTGTGCTGGGCGCCAGCGTAACGGGCATCGTCGGCCTCGTATCAAAAGACCTGATCCGGCCGGTGGCCTTGGCCATCCTGATAGCAACCCCTATCGCCTGGTATATCCTGTACAGATGGCTGGAAGGGTTTGCCTACAGGGTAGTCATCAACGTTGGGATATTTGCCGGAGCAGGATTGATGGCTTTAATGATCGCCGCGCTCACCGTTAGCCTTCGCGCCAGACGGGCAGCCCGTGTCCCGCCGGCAAAAAGTCTGCGGACGGAATGACATAACTCCTAAATACACCGGAACATGCTTAAAAGCTATTTCATCGTCGCCTGGCGCAACCTGCTGCGCAACAAGACCAACAGCCTCATCAACATCGGAGGACTGGCCATCGGGCTCACCTGTGTCATCTTCATTACCCTGTACATACAGGACGAGCTGCGCTATGACAAGGGCTTTAAGATGTCCAACCGTATCTACCAGGTCACGCTCCATGGCAATTTCGGAGGCCAGGAGTTCAATACCTCCAATACCCCTCCCCCTGTGAGCATCGATATGCATTCGACATTCCCCGAAGTAGAGAGCAGCACCCGCGTCTTCCGTATGGGCAATGTGGCGGTCCATAACGGCGCCCCGGCCCTAAACGACCACCTCTTCACGGAAAAACAGATCTGGGCGGTGGACTCCAACTTCCTCCGGGTATTCGACTACCCCATGCTGGAGGGAGACCCCGCCACCTGTCTGAATAAATACCATTCTATCGTCATCACGGAGACGATGGCGCGCAAATACTTTGGTAAGACCTCCGCCATCGGCGGATCATTGGTCCTGGATACGTATCAGTCCCCCTTCGAGGTCACAGGCGTTTTAAAGGACCTTCCTTCCAACGTCTCCCTCCAGTTCGATATGCTCCTTTCCACACACGACTGCCCGCCGGTACAGCGCTTTAGCTGGAGCTGGGTATGGTGCCAGATGAGCTCCTATATCGTACTCACTCCGCAGGCGGCCAGCGACCCGAAGGTCGTCCAAAAGCTGGAGTCCAAATTTCCCCTCATGGTGCGCAAGGACGCAGCCCAGGCTTTCAAACGCATCGGCCAGCCCTTCGATGAATTCATAAAAAAAGGCGGCAGATGGGACTTCCAGCTCCAACGGCTTACGGATATGCACCTGTATTCGGCCGACCTGAGTACACCACTCGCCAACCTGGGAGACATCAAGTATGTGTATATATTCTCCGTCATCGCACTCTTTGTGGTGGTCCTGGCCTGTATCAACTTCATGAACCTCTCCACCGCACAGGCAGCCCGCAGAGCCAGGGAAGTAGGCATCCGTAAGGTCCTGGGCTCAATGAAAGGACAAATGATCCGGCAATTCCTCATAGAGGCCCTGGTATATACAGTCATCGCCACGGGCATCGCCCTGCTCCTCGTATTTGCATTGATGATGCCCTTCAATACCGTGTCCGGCAAGACCCTTGAATTCCAGACCATTTTCCGTCACGGCATCTGGCTCATCATCCTCGCACTCTTTATCATTACAGGCCTGCTGGCGGGCAGCTATCCTGCTTTTTATCTTACTTCTTTCGAGCCGGTGGCCGTATTGAAAGGTGGAGGGCTTTTTGTAAAAAGCCTGGGCAATCAACTGGTCCGCAATGGCCTGGTAGTTTTCCAATTCACCATCTCCATTGCCCTCATCGTATGCACCCTGATAGTGTTCCGGCAGCTAAGCTATGTCCGTAATATGGACCTGGGCTTCAAAAAAGATAATGTGCTGATCCTCCCCAACGTGGAAAAGCTGACAGGCAATTATTCAGAGGCCCTGATGGGCAAGGAGGAAACACTCCGGCAACAGCTGGCTGCTATCCCCGGCGTCTCCAACGCAAGCCTCGCCACAGGCGTCCTCGCCGACGACTACAACGGCTTTACGGACTTCTATACACCCATTACCAACGGCGTCTCCGAGCCGCTGGCAAAAGACCTCAGCCTCACCTCCTTCGTCACCGATGAAAATCTCGTCCCCGCCCTCCACCTGCAGATCATCAAAGGCCGCAACTTTTCGAAGGATTTTTCCGACTCGGACGCAGTCATTGTCAACGAGACAACTGTACGGACGGTGGGTTGGAAAGACCCCCTTGGCAAAAAAATGGTCTACCCCGGCGGCGGCGGCCAGACCTTTCACGTCATAGGCGTAGTAAAGGATTTCAACCTCCGGTCCGCCCGCACGACCATCGAACCCTTTGCTTTCTTCTATACTACCTCGAAGACAAACCACCTCAGCACAAGCTACATTATGGCATCCATCGATGCGCAGCATACGGCCGGCATCCTCCACCAGACAGAAAGGATATGGAAGAGCCTGGCGCCCGAAGTCCCATTCGAATATTCATTCCTGGATAAAAATTATGAAGCGCTGTACCGTAGCGAAACACGTATGGGTGATATATTCTCTATCTTCACCACTCTGTCCATACTGGTGGCCTGCCTGGGTCTCTTTGGACTATCTATCTATACGGCCGAAAGAAGGATCAAGGAAATAGGCATCCGCAAAATACTCGGCGCCTCCGTGCAGGGTCTCGTGGGATTGTTGTCAAAGGATTTCCTGAAGCTGGTGCTCATTTCAACCCTCATTGCCTTCCCCCTTGCCTTTTGGGCCATGAACAAATGGCTTCAGAACTTCCCTTATCGCACCGCTATCAGCATCGACATATTTTTATCGGCAGGCCTGCTGGCAGTCTTTATCGCCCTCTTTACGGTCAGTTTCCAGGCCATCCGGGCAGCCACTATGAACCCATCAAAAACCTTAAAAGTAGAATAACCTTCATATGATCCTGCACTATCTAAAAATTGCCTGGCGCAACCTCACCCGACACCGTCTCTATAGCATTATCAACATTGGCGGCCTTTCCATCGGCATCAGCGCATGCCTGCTCATCCTCCTGTTCGTCGTCCATGAGCACAGCTACGACAGCTTTCACCACGATGCAGATCGCATCTATTCCATGTATTGCAAGATCAAGATGGGGAGCGACACGGTCCAGTTCAACGGCATGAATCTCAACACAGCCCCCACGCTCCAAAAGGCAGATCCTTCCGTGACCAGTGTGCTAAGACTATGGGAGCTCCATCGAAAAAAATCCGTAGCCAATCCCCTCTCTCCGGACAAAAAGTTCAGCGAAGAGCGATTTATCTTTTCCGACAGCAGCTTCTTCCGCTTCTTCTCCTTCCACCTGCTGCAAGGCCAGCCCGATCAGGTCCTGGCAAGGCCCTTCACAGCGGTCCTTACCAAGGAGATGGCCCTGAAATATTTCGGAAAAGAAGATCCCATCGGCAAATTATTACGCTATGACAGCGCCTATACATTCGAGGTCACAGGCATAGTCGACAAGCTCCCTTCCAACTCCAGCCTCAATTTTGATTTTGTGGCCTCCCTCTCGAGCTTCGCCGCCACGCCTTCCAACAATGACAACACAGGCGATCTCCTGTTCGGCAATTATACTACCCTCTTCCGGCTAAGGCCGGATGCAGCCCCCGGCAACGTAGAGTCCACGCTCAACCGCCTCGTGCAGCAGGGCTCATCCTACACGGACATGCCTTTCCGCATTGTTGTATATCCCTTCACCGACAGCCACCTGCAGCAAAATTTTGCAGGAGGTGACGACGCCCGCTATCTCTCCATCTTTCCACTGGTGGCAGGCCTCATATTACTGCTGGCCCTTATCAACTATATGAATCTCGCTACAGCCAGGGCGGCTCTCCGCGCCAGGGAAGTAGGCGTCCGTAAAGCCAATGGCGCCAGCCGCAGCCTGCTGGCAGGACAGTTCTATATCGAATCCGCCCTATATGCCCTGATCGCATTTGCGCTGGGGGCCATCCTCTTTCGCATAGCTCAGCCTTATTTCTATCGCATCATCGGCGTGACTATCGATACCTCTTTTATCTATCAGCCTCGTGTACTGACGATCTTTGCAGGCCTGCTGATCCTCACCATCCTGGTAGCGGGCGCCTATCCCTCTTTCATCCTCTCCTCCTTCAATCCCGTAGTGGTGCTGTATGGCAAGCTCAACCGCCAGGCAGGTGCCGCCAGCCTGCGAAAATCACTCACGGTAGTGCAATTCTTTGTAAGCGTGGTGCTCATCATCAGCAGCATCGTCATCGGGCAGCAGCTCTACTACTTCCATCACACGGATACGGGGGTCCGGCGGGACAACGTGCTTACCATCCCCCTCTCCCGCAATATGGGCAATCATTACCGTGACCTCCAATGGGACCTGGCCCAGCTGCCCGGCGTCAGCGGGGTCGCCGCAGCGCGCTACGCGCTCTATAGGGGTTACAATCTATTCGAGGCCAGAACAGAGCAGCAGACAAAATCAATTTCCATCAATAGTCTCGACGTTGATCCCTCCTACATTCCATTATTGGGCATCCAATGGAAAATAAAACCCGCGGGCTCCATCCTGAGCAGCGACAGCAAAATAGTCATCAACGAATCCGCTGTGAACAAGCTGCACCTGCCATTGGACGCCGTGGGGCAAACCATCCGTATGGGCGACGGCCGCGCTTACACGGTGGCCGGTGTGATCAAAAATTTCAACTATAATTCGCTGCATGATAAAATAGACGGGCTCTGTCTGTTCATTCACCAGGATGGTTTCCTGCAGAATAATCAAATGGATCATGGGGTCCTCTTTGTAAAGATCGCAAAGGGGGTCAACATTCCAACGGCCATCGGCGCCATCAAGCATGCATACGAAGCCAGGGATATATCCACTCCTTTTGAATTTGAATTCGTAGATGATGCTTTCAACGCACGTTACAAGGCTGAGGACAAGCTCGCGGGGATCCTGGACGTATTTACAGGTCTTACCATCCTCATCGCTTGCCTGGGCTTGTTTGGACTGGCAGCCTTCTCGGCCAGCCGCCGCTCGAAAGAGATCAGCATCCGGAAAGTGCTGGGTGCAGGCGTGAGCAATATCACATTTATGCTGACAAAGGACTTTGTACGGCTGGTATTGATCGCTGTCTTTCTGGCCATACCCGTAGCCTGGTATCTGCTCCACCGGTGGCTGGAGAACTTTGCTTACAAAATATCCATTGGCTGGACGGTCTTTGCATTAGCGGCATCGGGAGCCATTCTTTTGGCGCTGCTTACGGTAGGCGCCGAAGCAGTCAGGGCGGCTATAGCCAACCCCGTGAAAGGCCTCCGGTCCGAATAGGAGCTTATCTCCTCCGCACAAAATAAACGATGACGCCCAGCAGGATCACGCAGAGCCAAACCTTTGTCCTGTCGCTCAGGTCCAGGCCCTTGCCACCCCCTGAGGAAGGAGCATGCTCTATGGCAGAGCTCGTCAGCTCATAGCCCAGATCATCCTTCATCTTATCATAATTTTCCAGGAAGGCGCCCATCCCATCGGTGGGCACATTATCCTTCAACGCCTGATACACATAGCTGAGATGGACGGTCCTGTCGGTGTGATTGCCGGAATTGACATAGGTAAAATAAGGCGTGGCGACCTCCTTGGGCTTATGCTCGAACTCCCAGTCATCGGGCGTCTGGATCTCTATTTCCTCGGTATATCGGGCGGGATAGGTCAGCGCGAAAGGCATGGTACGCTCATGCTCCTGGGGCTTCTGCAGCACATTATTGATCAGCAGCGGCTCGAAATAGGCCTTCCTCTCCCCGTCTTTCTGCTCCCATAGCTTGTCAATGGTATAAAACTCATGTATGGTGATCTTCCCGGTGGTATCTTCATCCTTGACCTGCAGACTATCTGCCACCTTTATGCCCTGGTAATAATTATCATAAAATTTTAAAAAATGCTCTTGTATGTCGGAAAGGGAATTATTGTTCAGCTCATCCCTTATCTCATCCGCAAAGGACCCGCTATACGTAGTGACCACTTCCATCTTCGCCGGCCCATATTCGTCTTTCAGGATAAATTTATCCTTTGCCACCACCTGACCAGGCTCTTGCAATGGAATATCCGTAAGACCAGTGGTCGTATCCGTAAGAACCAGCCCGCATCGATAGTCAGGATAAGCAATGTCCCTGATACCGCCCCGCTGGAAGGATATGGTAGGATCGAACCAGTAGGTCTTATCGCCTAGTCGAACCCTCACGGTACAATGATCGAAATCCACGGCCGAAGGCAGCATCTTTCTCAGCTCCTGCTTGCTGTCGGTGTTGATCAATACAGGCGCTGCATCGATATCCATCGCCCGCAGCATCGTACACAACAAAAAAGACTTGTCCTTGCAATCCCCAAATCGCTGAGCAAATATCTTATTTGGATCATTGGGTTTATAGGAATTTACGCCCATCTCCACCCCCATATAACGCACCTCATCCTGTACAAAACGCAGGGCCTCCACCACCTGCTTCTCCCGATCCCCCTTTGATACGGTCTTTATTTCGGCTATCTTTTCCTTTAGTCCGGCCGAAAGCGCACCTCCCTGAGAAAACAAGGCAAATGCCCACCGGCTGACCTCGCCCCAGTCCCGGAACTCGCTGACCTCTACATAGGGATAAGGATCATACCAGGAAGGCAGATCGTCCTGCTCTTTCAGGGCAGTGACATTGTTAAAGGTCCATTGATATACCTTATCCGGCCCTGCCGTCGTTACCACTGGATTTACGCTGGTCCGCAGGCCCCGCATAGCCAGGTTCCTGCCGGACGGACAGATTACCCTGTACAATATCTGTCCCACGGGAACTCCATACTGCACCTCCTCCTCGTCGGAGAATTTACCCCCGAATATGGGATTGAAACCCTGCACCGAATAGGCATATTCAATGACATCGCCCTTCCGGACATCCTCCAGGAACAGCACGGCATTCACGGTCCCGTTGTATATATATCGCTGCAGCTCTTTTTCCTGGTGCACGGTCTTTATCTTGGAAAGATCCAGCTTGTTGATCTCCTTCCCATTCCGGATGATACAGATCTTGTGAAAAAGAAGACGCTGATACGCAGGATCATAGGTCACCGACACTTCCGACCGCTTTTGAATACCGGCCGCTGTAAGGATCCGGATCACCGTCCGCTGATAGGTCGTCCGGGTGCCAAGATTCACCTGTATCTCATGGACAAGGTTCATATACCCGTCCCTGGCATCATCGATAAGCTTGGAATTGGTCAGATTATAATCCGCGCTGCCATGCGAAGCCCAGGAAGGCGCCGTGGCCAGGCCTGGCTTTTGGCCGAAGGATAGAATGGACAGGATCAGCGAAAAAAATACAAGGAATGGGATGGTACGCATACCCCCGAAATATACAAAAAAAAACCGACCACAGGTCGGCTGCCCGAAGGGCCATCAAAAAGGGGACTCGCCAGAGCCCCCTCCCTCCATGGGGTAAGATTGAATGATCAAATGGTTTTTACTGTCTTTGCTACATCCCCTTTTCCATCTTTTTGCATTTCTCAGCCTCCTGCAGGTGATGTCTCAACGTATGCAGGGTGCTGTCTGCAAAAGCACGGATATCTGCGTCTGATCCTTTTTTAGACTCATCTTCGAATTGACTGATAACTTTCTTATGATCGTCTACCATCATGCTGATATATGCCTTGTCAAAATCCTTCCCGCTCTTTTTTTGCAGGTCGTCTACATTCTTCTGCATATCGTTTGAAATAGTGGAAGGAAGCGTTATATTTTTCTGCGCAGCCAATGCCTTCAGCTTATCGCCGGCCGCCGTATGATCTTTCTCCATCATGGCCCCATAATCCTTTACATCCTTCATCGTCCCTTTCTGCTGCGCCAGCTGACCTAATTGTACTTCTGTCATACCTGCATTGGCCGCATTGACAACAAATGTGGCGTCATCCTTCGATACAGAAGCCGGAATGGAACTCGTCTTGGCAACGCCGGCTGAATCCGAAGTGCTATCCATCTTTGTAGAATTGGAATCCTTGGCCTCCTTCGCAGCGTCAGGTCCCCCGCCCCCGCAGCTAAGGACAAAAAAGGACGCCGCCACGACCAAACAATAATTAGACAATCTGTTCATAATAGATGTTTTAGGTTTTTGATATAACAGAGGATTCAATTCCTATGCCACGGGCTGCCCGGGAGCATTTCATGCTACAGGTCTAAGCATAGGCAAAGGAGCATCCAGCTGATAGGGCTTGTAGCCCGGTCGCGTATTAAAAAGCCAGCTATGCAGATATGTCCGCAGATCATGCCACCAGCCGTTGTGATGCGCCCCTGCCACACTTTCAAAATAATCCGCCTTCCCCATCTTCACCCTTATCAACACCATATTACCGGATACCTGTTCCTTCAAATCCTCGAATAGCAGGCTGTTAAGTTCCTCCGGATCATCCACGATATACGCCCTGCCGGTAATATGCAAATAAAACCCTTTCCCTTTCCTGAAGAATTCCAGCCTTACCGGAAATTCCCGGTCGAATTCATGCAGCGCTTGCTGAGGACGGGGTACAAAAAACCACAACTGACCCAATTCGTCCACTCTTAAAATAGAAACAATAGTAGTAGCCATCCTTAAAAGCGAGCTATTTTGGCTGAAAAAGAGCGCATGTTGAAGTTCCAGTATCTTCTGTTGTAGAAAAGGAAGATTCGAGAAAGATGAATGATTGATCATAACGAAAACATTTTACCAAAAGATTTCAAAAGAGATACCACTTCATCGTCCTGTGAATATCCGGTGGAAATCAGGCCCCTGCAGGGTGAAAGAGCGTGTTTGAGTAGAATTTCCTGGGGTGAGTGAGGAAAATATTGCACAGATGCCTTTGTTCCGCCCATACCCCCTGGCATAATATTTCCATGTATGCCTAAGTCAATAAAAACTGAAAGAAAAGCTTACGTGGCGCCCTGTATCTACAGGGCGCAATATTTTGATCATCAAAAAAATAACACTATGATACGCAAATTAAAAACCGGACAGTACAGGATCTATTCCCGTAAAATAGACCCCAAGACACGCAAGAGAAAGAACCTGGGTACTTTCGACTCCCTGGATGCAGCCCAAAAACACGAGCGGGAGATACAGTACTTCAAACATCACTAGCAAAAGAGTTTCATCAGAAAGGATACCCTATCGCAAGGTTCAACACCGCATTGGATATATCCGTAACCTTGTTGAAAACCCATTTCTGCCCATTCGGATGCCACGGATAGCGCACGGGTGTAGCCAGATCCACCCGCAGCACAAGAATGGAGAAGTCAAATCGTAATCCCGTACCGATACCCACCGCCACATCATTTAAAAAATGACTGGAGAAGGCAGATCCCACCCGCGCACTGTCATAGGTCCTCGTCCAGATATTACCCGCATCCGCAAACACGGCCCACCGCACGACAGAGAACAGCTTCGTCCTGTATTCCACATTCATCTCCAGCTTTACATCTCCGGGCTGGTCGGGCAGGAATGCATTTTTATTCGGGTCGCCGTTATAAAAGGATCCCGGCCCCAATGCCCTGCTCCGGAATGCCCTTATATCATTCGTGCCCCCCGCAAAAAATTGTTTGACAAAAGGCATGGTGCTGCTGTTCCCATACGCTATCCCGATGCCCCCCGTGATTCGGGATGCCAGCATGCTGTATTTACCCCAGCTGAAATAGTGCCGGATATCCCCTTCAAACCGCGCATATTGCGAGAAAGGTGTATTGAAAATTTTGACTTCCTTCCCCTTATCCAGATTGGCGCCGGTGATCAATCCCAATAAATTCCCCGACATATCCACATTCCCGTTAAAGTAAAAATTGTTCGGCTTACGATTGGCCCGCGCCTGCGTATTGTAATTGAAATTATAGCTGCTGCCGATGATGAACTGCCGTTCGATGGCCCTTCGCTGCATGATATTGGTATCCAGCAGCGCCTGATACGCCGGAGTGATATTCGTTGGCTTTACATAGTTCACGCTGAATAAGGTCACGTTGTGTTCCGTCTGCAGCGATTGTTTGAATATATATCCAAAACTTGTCCTGGCCGACGTCAGCGTATACTGATCGCTCCTGTCGAATATATCGTAACCAGCATTGATCTTTGTCTTGGGCACAAAGGCGCTGCTCGTGCTCCAGTGGAACGGGGATACCATACGGGGAAAATACAGGTTCAGGTCCACGCCGCCCCGCCGGGTTGAGATCCGTTTCCCCCCTCCTATGAACTGCTCCTCCACTCCCGCATACACGGTGGACGTGAACAGCTCCGCCCCTTTGAACAGATTGCGATTCCGCCACGTTACCGCCACCTCGCCGCCGGTGGTATTATCACTGCGCGTGAGACCCGACACTTCAAATCGTATGGACTTCTTCTGCGTGGGATTCAGATAATAATTTACGTTCAGGCCGTTACCGGTGCTGTCGGACCTCTCATACCGCGCCTTTACAAATTTGAATACCCCCAGGCTGACCAACCGGCTTAATGTCTGCGTATGATAATTCAGCCGGTAGATGTCTCCCGGACGATAGATAATGGTATTGTCGAAAAGGGAAGGCTTGAAAAGATGCGCCGTATCCAGCACTCGTATCTTTGCGGGGGTAGGGATCGCATGCTTATTCGTATCCGAATGCAGGTCGTACTCCGCATACACTAAAATATCCCTTATGCGGTATCGCTCTCTTGCCTCATCCGGCATCTCATCCTTGAACTTCATCGCCATATCCACCTGGTGATTCCCCACAGTTGTATCCAGATCTACTACCAGATAGCCGGGATTGAAAAAATAAAAACCCCTGCCCTTCAGGCGTGAGTCGATACGGTTACGCTCATCCCTGATCACATCCAGATCATACGGGTCGCCTTTTCGCAACAGGCTCCGCTTCTTCACACTGTCGATCCGCTTGCTGATCTCATCGCTGTCATTGGGAAAGCTGATATTCCGGATAGTGTACTGGGGACCGAATTGAGCGGTGTAGATGGCTTTTAGTTTCTTATTCTTCACCGAAGTGGTCAACATTACCGTATCCTTGAAAAAACCTTTATTCTCCAGGTGGTTCTGCAGGACATCCCTGTTCTTTTCCAGCATGGTGGGAGACGCCAGCACAGGAGGTTCGCCCACTTTGTATTTCAACCAGTATTTGAACCCCTTGGTCTTTTTGGTCGTGCCGGCGATATTAAATATCCACAGGCGGACGCGTATCCCCAGCAGCTTGCTGTTTAGCCGGGGCCGCAGCAGCCCCTCCAGGTCCCCCGCGACAGCCTTTGCCTTCTTTTTCTTCACATCCGTTGTCTTTGTCTTCACCTCATTCGCAACATACAGGTTCTGCCCCTCGGACAGATATTTGGACTCATTACAAGCCGCCAGCAGTACGATACAAAAAAGATATAAGGTCCTTCGAATTGCCATGCTTATTGTTTTGTTTGCTCCGGGGCCGACTGTGGTGTCGAAGTCTTTTTCCTGTGCCGCTCCTCCAGCTTCTCCTCCCTCGTACGGCCAAATATCTCCCTGAACTTATTGTAGTCGAAGGTGAGTATAAAACTTACCCCTGACTCCACCACCTGCCCTTCTACGACAGCCTGATATTGATTCTTGCGATAGGCTCGTATCATATACCGCCCATCCTTTGTCAGCTTATAATCCACGGCCATATCTCCTGCAATATTGGAGGCCTGCTGATTGGGATTGCCCGCCCCCTGCACATCGAAGTTGCTGCCTACGCTGACCTGTACACGGTCGCTGAAGAGCCGCTTGGATACGGAGACATTCAGCTCCGTATAATCGTATTCCCTGCCCGTGCTATAGTCCTGCTGCTGATTCAGATCGAAATGGATATCCACTCCTTTGATGAGGCTGCCAGCCAGCTGATCTAATTGGTTGGTAAGTATCTGGCTGGCGCTTTGAAATGCCAGGCTCCCGACACTGGTGCCGCCGCCCGCCGCGCTTTGCAGCGGGTCCTCTCCTACAAATCTGTTCAGCAGCAGCAGCGCAAATACCTGTTTGTTCAGCTCCGAGGTTTGTGTCCTTATCTGCTGCAGCCGTTGATCTACATCCGGCCAAAGGGCCAGTATATTCGTCGGCAGGGTGATGTCAAACGTGATCTTTGGTTTCAACAGCTCCCCTTCCATCTTCAACGTCACCAGGAAAGGAAGCTTCTGCTTGAATTTATTGATCGCATCCTGGCTCCATCCCGAAAGCTCGTTTTCTATCAGGTCTATGGAGGGGGTATTGGCGGTGTACGTAGCCGTTATGTCCAGGGTGGCCCGCATGGGATCGCCGGTCCAGGTGATCGTGCTGCCCCGCTGTATATCGAACTTACGCTTCAGCAGGTTCAGCGAAAGATTATAAGCCCCGCTCTCCACTTCATATCCTCCTGTCAGCTCCATCCTCCCCGATTTGTCCATGCTGAATACAAGATTGGACCTGCCTCTCGCGGTCAACCGGTCTCCATTCCGCTCGTCTACAACAATGGTAAAAACAGCGCTGCTGTCGGTGGCAATATTCAGACTGACATCCATACCCCTTATGTCCGAATGACGTATGGCCATCAGCCTGGCCGCCTGGTCCGCCAGCGTATCCCCGGGGTGGTCCTTGTCGATGAATCGCACGACACCTGCCCGTTCCACTATTTCCGGATTGTCCTCGGGCAGCACAAAAGTAAAATCCGTCCTTCTGTTCACCCGCAGATCCCCATCCACCCTGAGCGTATTCATATCCCCCGACAGGCTGGCCGACGCATCCATATTCAAAGAGCCATAGAACAACCGGCTCCTGGCCTCGGGCGCATTCACCAGCCGGAAATTATTGGCGTTGAAGAAAAGGTCAAACCGGAATTCCTTATAATCTTTCGTATATACGTTGCCGTCTATCGTGGCCTTATTGCCAGCCGAGTCCTGCAAGGCAAATTCACTGAAGTTGAATCCGTCCTGGTCGAATTCGATATTATCGTTCGACAGCCGCAGCGGCTCGCCCGTGATCAGGGGCACGATCAACGTACTGTCAAAATGAAGATCGCCATTGATCCCCGGCTGGTCCATCGTGCCTTTCAATGTCAGACTGCCCTTGAGATATCCGCGGATATCCTTCACCTGCGAGGTGAGGAACGGCTTCAATGAAGCCATATTCAGCTGGCGCATATCCAGCTTCATATCCATGCTGCTGGACTTGGTATTATAGTCTCCCTTGACCTCTACGTCATTCTGATGACCGCTGAGCACAATATCTGCAGTAAGCGCATCGGCCTTCTCATTGTTCACCTTGATGGAAAGGTCCCCTACCGAATCCGCCCTATAGCTCAGGTGCTGCACCTTCAGGTCGGAAGTGAATACAGGCGAGGACATAGGATCTTTTACCTCTACCTTCCCATCCAGCTGTCCATCCACGAGCAGCGAATCCTGGTCGGCCATACGGCTCAATGTCCCCAGGCTGAACTGGTTGAATACAACATCGATGGGCGCATTGGCCTTCGTCTCCTTGCTGCTCACCTGTAAGGTCTCGTTCTTATTATTAATGGAGAGATCATGCACGATAATGCCGGCGCTGTCATATTGCAGATAATTATCCCGGCTGACCTGCCACTTGTCGTAGTTCAGCAAAAGGCTATCCGGATGCAAGGTGAATTTCAACCCATCGATAAGCTTCTCGAGCTGTCCCGCCAGCCGGTACCTATCCTTCCCCTTCTTATCTTTTAACTGAAGGGTCGTAAACAGCTTGTCCTCGGCCAGCCATCCATGGAGAGAGGTCTTATAAAGCGCCAGCCCGCTGCCCTGCCCGGAGGCCATGTCCACACTGTATCTGAACTGTCCGTCGTCATGCCCGCCGCTGGAAACCCTTGCCGTCACCTGCTCGAAGGTCTGGCTTCCCAGCTGGATATGAGGCGCCCGTATATTCATACCGAGGTCATCATAGCGGCTCTGGAAATAAATGATCCCCCCGATGGTATCCGTCCCCTTCAATGAAGGCATATAGGCCAGCACCAGCGGTGAGACCCTGAGTTGCAGCTGTATCTTCCAGTCCTGCTCCGTAAAGGCCGAATCCTTATATCCATTGATCCTGTAATAATTGTTGATGGTATGCTGCAACGCCCTCCCTACCTCCATGATCTTATACCGCCCATTCCAGTCCACATCGGCCATCTCCGTATGCAGCTGTATATCCTGTATGCCATTCTTATGATCGGCCAGCAGCAGGATACTATCCGTAGTCAGCGCCTGTTTGCCCTGTACCAGCAGCAGACTGTCCATCTTCAGACGCCCTATCAGCGAGTCGGGGTTGGTGCTGGGAAAGTCGGCATGGATATAACCCCTGAACTGTAATGTGTCTTTTGCCAGATGCAGCGCATGCATGTCTACGGTATCGATCCGCCAGTCCAGCTTTACGGCGGGATATTTGTTCGCCATGTCGGCGGAAGCCTTCAGGTCCATCCGGATAGCGGTATCATGAATGGAAGACTGCAGCGCAACATGCTTGTCGGCGATGCTCCCGTCGAATAAGAAGTCGTGATAATTATATCCGCGGATAATAGCGCTCTGCAGCCGGCCATGAAGCATGGCATTGGCGGTTTGAGGATCGAACCCTCTTCCTTTTGCCGTAAAGTCCGCGGTCACCAGCCCCCATTGTGCGCTGTCCTTTAAAATATACCCCAGGTCCAGCGCCCTGGTCTGTACAGCCAGGTCATACCGGGCACGATGCATGTCCTTGAACTGCTGCACATACCCCTTTACCACCAGCGTCCCGGACGTCGTGATCAGTACGACATCGCTGTTGAACCCTGTCATACCCCCATCCAGCCGCCCACGAAGTGTAAACCGTGCGGGAATGGCAATATTGGCAGGCAGCACCCCCTTGGGCAGCAAGGCCTCCAGGCTTTTCCGGCTGGCTGATATGCTGCCGATGTTCAGGTTGGCCCTTATCCGGGCGGTATCCATGGGATGCAGCACCGTCCCCGAAAGATCCAGGCGGATGTCCTGCAGTCCGCTGAATCGCAGACGCTCGATCCGCAGATTGTCCAGGTTGCCCGTCATCCGGGTATCCAGGTTCCAGACATCATTGGGACGGCTCAGGGCGGGCTGGGAAGCCAGGAAAGGTGCAAATACAAGCACGTCCTTTACCTGTATCCTGCTGTCGGGCAGATCCAGGTCCACCAGCGTACGGGCAGGGTCCTTCGTAATGCCGGCCAGGGAAGAATAATGTAATGTCAGGTTACGCCGCAGCAAAGTGCCGGGCGTCCGTAACAACAAGTCTTTCAACACCGTCTCATGAGAAGTATACACAAAGCCTGTCCTTAATTCCAAAAGGGTGAACCCCGAACGCTCCGACAATTCCCCCTTCGTCAATACACCGCTGATGGTATCCGCGCTGTATAAAAGATCGTTCCCATGCAGGCTCATCCCTCTCACATCCAGGTGGGCATAATCCATCCCTTTTTTCTTCCGGCGTTGTTTATTATCGTCAAACTGCAGGTTCGTACTGTCCAGTTCCACCGATCGCACCCGGAACACCAGCTTGTCCAGGTCCACCGATTGCACTTCCGCCGCCAGGCTGCCCAATTGCACATTGGTGGTAAGGTTGTTGACGGCATCCCCATAATCCACCCAGCTGTCCGCCAGCTCGATCTTTCCCAGCTGAAGATCAATAGGAATGCTTGTCCTCGCGGCCGTATCGACGACTTCCTTCACCCCGACCCTGGCCTGTCGCCCCAATGGTTTCACCTGCTGCACGCTGGCCCTCAATCCCCGCATCCTGAATTGCGCCACATGAAAATGCATGCCTATGGGATCGAATTGCTTCATCACGGTCTCGCTATGGTCTATCCAGACCTCCACATCATTCCCCGTCACCGTATCCCTGTACACCAGCCGCACCTTGTCCAGCTGCAGCTCTCCCAGCGACATCTTCATGGAAGAGCTATCCTTTTTGGCAGACGTCGTAGTGGAAGGACTGGAGAACGCATCGATGATAAACTGAAAATTAAATGCAGTGTCGGGCAGCAAACGCTTCACCTTCATCGTGATCCCTTCCAGCTGCACCTTCCCGATATCGATATGGCTGTGCAGCAGCCCCCACATATGGATATTTACATCTATGAGCCGGGCGGCAAGCAGCGTGTCCTTCTGCCTGTCTTCCAGGTAAATATTCTTCAGCTCCACATTTTCGGGGAATTTGATATACAGATTGCCGATGCTGACCCGGGTGTTCAGCTTACGGGAAAGGTATTTCTCCGCCTTGCTCCTTATAATATTCTGCACATAAGGCGTCTGGATAAGAAAGATCACGATGACCAGGATAATAACAATAGTAGCTACGATCCTTAAAAATATCCTCGCCAACCTTCTTATCACGGATCGCCGCGGCTTATTTGTCGGTTGGCTGTTCTGCATATCTTATTTTCATAAATATACCCTAATCTGTCA
>Ga0207671_10002628_pt1 | contig 18914 bp, 15 predicted proteins | sample KBSC24metaG_FD_184352 | JGI IMG/M metagenome (GOLD analysis project Ga0207671, IMG submission 184352) | Corn rhizosphere microbial communities from Kellogg Biological Station, Michigan, USA - KBS C2-4 metaG (SPAdes) (version 2) | ecosystem: Host-associated > Plants > Roots > Rhizosphere > Soil... | reverse complement strand
ACAAGGTTCGGGTATCAACCTGGCGACGTTTGTCGGAGCCACGCAGGTTCGTGAATACGTGATCGGTTACGACGATCGCGATCCAACGCCGCAGGAGCTGGAACAGATGAAGAAGCTTGTCGCCGAAGCGATGCGCGACGGAGCTCTCGGTCTTTCCACTTCACTGCAATACGTGCCGGCGCGTTTTGCGGAAACACCGGAATTGATCGAACTCGCGAAAGTCGCGCGGCAGTACGGCGGCATCTACGCCACGCACCAACGCAGCGAGGCAAACACTATCGACGCCTCGTTGGATGAAGTCTTTGAGATCAATAAAAAAGCTCAGATTCCCGTCGAGATCTGGCACCTCAAAACGGCCTACAAGAAGAACTGGGGCCGCATGGCTCACGTGCTCGATCGTATCAAGCAAGCACGTGACCACGGACAGGACATCACCGCAGACATCTATCCTTACATCGCCGGCAGCACGTCCCTCGCTGCGTCGCTGCCACCGTGGGCTCTCGAAGGTGGAACGGAAAAGATGATTGCACGCTTGCGCGATCCAGCGATACGAGAGCGTCTGAAGAAAGAGATATCCGAACAACAGACGACGTGGGAGAACATCTATCTCGGCAGTGGTGGACCAGAGGGCGTCCTGATCGGCGCGGTTGTTAGTCGTGAGTTGGAGCCGTTGCAAGGCAAACGTGTTTCTGAAATCGCCGCGGAACAGAAAAAGGACCCGCTGGACGCGCTTTTCGATCTACTTCTCGCCGACAACGGACAGACGAGCGCCATTTACTTCATGATGAGCGAAGCCGACATGCGCGCGGCGATGCAGGCGCCGTTCGTCAGTTTCTGTACTGACAGCGGCGCGCGCGGGACGGATGGACCACTCGCCGGTTCGAAATCACACCCGCGTGGCTGGGGGACGTACCCGCGCATACTCGGTCACTACGTGCGTGATGAAAAATTGCTGTCGCTGGAAACTGCGATCCACAAGATGACAGGAGCACCGGCCGCGCGCGTCCGTCTGCGAGATCGCGGGCTGATCCGTGAGGGAATGTTTGCTGACGTCGTCGTGTTTGATCCCGCGCGAGTAATCGACCGCGCCACTTTCGAGATGCCGAATCAGTATCCAGCCGGCATCGAATACGTCCTGGTGAATGGACAGATCAGTGTTGATAAAGGACAGCGCACCACGGCTCTCGCGGGTCGCGTATTGCGTGGTCCGGGTTACAAACCGTAATCACTGAACTGAGGCGCAGATCTTTCGATACTGATCCTCGGTGAAGGCTTTCAACGTCTCTGTTTGCAGGTTGCCCTGCGACGCTAACGTTAGCATCGCGGTTGCGTACGTCTCGTCGTCCGGGGCTTCCATTATGCAGAGCAGGTCGTATTGGCCCATCAGCAGATAAGTATCTTTGATCTTGACGCCGACCTTTTTGAACGCTTTACGACCTACGTCGAGACGTAGAGGACTCGCGTTCACGTTCGTAACTCCCTGTCCCGTCCACTTCATCAGCGCAACATACGTTGGCATTTTCTTTCTCCTCTTTCACACTTTGATATAGATCCGTTTGCGATACAGCAGCCACATCAACAAGAGCCACAGCAGGATAAACGCGATGGCGTAAAACAGCGAGGCGTTGATCGGCGACGCCCACGTCAAAAACAGGTTGCGGAAGATCCATCCTTGCGAAGAGATCTGCGTACCGTCTGCGTGTGGGAGCTTGATGAGGCCCATTGCCTTCACCATCAACGCCGAGCCGACAAAAAGCGCCAGCGCATTCACGCCGAAGACCTCGAACGGCCACGCCCAGCGGCGATAGCCTTTGATGTCGATGATCCAGTAACAGATTGCGAGTAACTGCAATCCGAGTCCCGCCGTGAAAAGAACGTACGAGCTGGTCCATAGAGGCTTGTTGATCGGAAAGAAAAAGTTCCAGCTCCAGCCGAGAGCGACGCACACAAAGCCCGCGACAAACATTCCCACGACTTTTTCGATCCGAGTGCGTTCGCTGCGCAACCAATGACCAGTCATGACGCCCAGGAGCGTCGTCGCGACAGCCGGGATCGTGCTGAGCAGTCCTTCGGGATCGTAAACCCGGCCTTGCCGCCAGATGTGTTGTCCGAGGATCACCCGATCTATAAAGGACGCGAGGCTTCCTTCCTTGGTGAGATCTCCGGGCGCATATCCCGGCGCGGAGAGTCGCGTCATCAACAACCAGTAGATGACAAGCAGCGCGAGCGCGATCAGGAGTTGAGTTCTGATCTTAGTCGTCAGGAAGATAAGCGACGCAATCAGGTAACAGAGCGCGATCCGTTGCAGCACTCCGGCAATCCGAACTGTCGACAGTTGAAAATAAGGAAACGCGTTGAGAAACAGGCCGAGACCAAAAATGATCGCCGTGCGTTTGACGACTTTGAGATACAAGTCGCGCTTACCTGTGCCCTCTTCGACGCGACGCGCAAATGCGAGCGTGATCGATACGCCGACAATAAACAGAAAGAATGGGAAAACGAGATCCGTGGGCGTCCAGCCATGCCATTCCGCATGTTGCAGCGGCCAGTAGATGCTGGACCATGTGCCGGGATTATTTACAAGCACCATGCCCGCGATCGTCAGACCGCGAAAGACGTCGAGCGACACGAGGCGCCCGCTGGGGTTTGCCGCAAACACTTTGGGGGACATAGGTTCGCCGTAAAGTTACCTCGCAAAGGCGCAAAGACGCAAAGAGAAAGTCGAACCAACTTTGCGGCTTTGCGCCTTTGCGAGGAAAATTCATGTTAGAGTGTGCGCTGTCGAATGTCCCTGATGCTCAAAGAGATCGCCGAGCAACCTGCCGCACTCGAGCGCACCATCGCGGAAGAGCGCGCGAAGATTGCAAAACTCGGAAACCTGCTGAAGGCGCGCGACATTCATCTGATCGTCCTTGTCGCTCGCGGCAGCTCCGACAATGCCGCACTCTTCGGACGTTACCTGCTCGAAATCACGACGGGAATTCCAGTCTCACTTTCCGCTCCATCTGTTTACACGATCTACAACGCGCAGCTCAGGTTGGACCATGCGCTGGTCGTCGGCGTCTCGCAGTCTGGTGAAGGTGAAGACATCAATCGTGTGCTCGAAAGCGCACGACAGTCGGGTGCGTACACCATCGGCATCACCAACGAGCCTGGTTCTTCGATGACCAGACTCGTCGATGAAACACTGCTCACACACGGCGGACGCGAGCGATCGGTAGCGGCGACGAAGACGTTTACGGGCCAGATGCTCCTCTTTTATATGCTCGCGACGGAGTTGGCGCGGAACCCTGTGCCGTTTTCGTATGAAGCGATTCCGCGTTTAGTCGCCGGTGCACTCGAACAGAAGCCCGCGATAATGGAGCTCGTCCAGCGTTACGTATTTATGGAGAATTGCGTTGTCGTCGGACGCGGTTTGGCGTACGCAAATGCGTACGAGCTGGCTTTGAAGTTGATGGAGACGTGCTACGTGGTCGCGGAGCGTTTTTCTTCAGCCGATTTTTTGCATGGTCCCCTGGCGATGGTGGAGCGACACTTTCCGGTGATTCTCTTTGCACCGCCGGGCGTGATGCTGCCGGGAGTAAAAAGCCTGATTGAGCGCCTGCGCGAGTTGCATGCCGACACGCTCTCCATCACGAGTGACATCGACGCCGCCGGCATGTGTACGCGGTCCATCGTGATGTCTCGCGAGATTGATGAGTTTCTCGCGCCCATTCCTTACATAGTTCCCGGACAACTTTTTGCGGCGCTGCTGGCGGAAGCAAAAGGACTCGATCCGGATGCGCCGCGATCGCTTTCAAAAGTGACGCGCACACTTTGAAAACTATGAACATTGAACTGAAGGACGTGTCGCACAATCCCGTCTACTTGCAGGTGCGCCAACAGATCGAGGCTCACATCCGCAACAAGACGGTGGGACCAGGTGAGTCTCTTCCTTCTCCCGCCGCGCTCGCACAAAAACTCTCCGTCGATAAAGGCGAGATCCAGCGCGCCTACTTCGAGCTCGAACAACTCGGCCTGATCAAAAAACAGACCGGCAAAGATTTTCTCGGGAAACCCAGAACTGATTATCGCGTGGCGTGATCCTATCTGATTCCGCCGCTCGCGACGAGGAACAGCACCTCGATCACGACTCGAACCGCGAAGATCACGGGTACGCCCGAAAGCATTACCATAGAGACCCACCATGAACGTCGCGCCTTTTTGTAATCGGCGTCATCAGTGATTAGGGCGCGATATCTTATCTGCCAGCGAATCAACAACACGATCACCACAACGACGGTGATGAGGAACGCCCAGGAAGCAAAGCCCAGCAACGGCACCATGCTTAGACCAAAAAACACGTACATCGCGATGGTGGCTGTTCGCAGGTAACTCGCATCGCTGTAAGCTTGATTTGCTTTTTCCTGCCTGTCTGCGATCAGTTGCGCCACACCGGGATCGACCGGCACAGAGCAGAAACGACATTGCGTCATGCTGTCGTTAATCATCTCGTTACAGTTCGGGCAGCGAAAAGTGCGAGGCGCAGCGAACATTCGATTTCACTCCTGGGTCTGGGCTAGAGCAAGCTTGGCGGCGGATTATATAGTTCTCGAAGGGCTATGGTACAGTCTTTCGCGCTCATCGAATTTGCGAAAGTGGCGGAATTGGCAGACGCGCCAGACTTAGGATCTGGTACCGAAAGGTGTGGGGGTTCGAGTCCCCCCTTTCGCACCAACTCACTCACAGTCTTGAGAACTTTTTGAGAATTTTTCACTCGCGCTACAACTCTCGATTCTCGCACTACAACTCTCGATTAAGGATGTTAACGCCGAAGGCGTTCGCTAATTCCAGCCCAGGGTTAGCGCGGAAGCGATAACCCTGGGTAAACAATCACCATTCGTTTCAACCCTGAAAGGGTTATTCCCGCACAGGCCTAACGCTTACAGCGTTGAATTTTTACGTCCTCGAGACCCAGGGTTAGCGCGGAAGCGATAACCCTGGGTAAACAATCACCATTCGTTTCAACCCTGAAAGGGTTATTCCCGCACAGGCCTAACGCTTACAGCGTTGATCTTTTCACGTCCTTGAGACCCAGGGTTGGCGTACGCCAACCCTGGGCTGGAATTAGCGAACGCCTTCGGCGTTATGCTGTACCGAAACAGTCGGAAGAGCGGCAGTCTCTGCATTACGCGGTTTGGCGACTTACGTGGTACATTTTTCCTCGCGATGAAAACTGAACTAACAGACGTCTCTCCAACTGTAAAAGAGCTCAAGATCGAGATCGAACCGCAGCGGGTGCGTGAGGCTTTCGATCGGATCAGTCAGCAGTACAGCAAAGCTGCAACCATCCCCGGCTTTCGGCCGGGACATGCGCCCACGTCCGTCGTGCGCACGCGTTACAAGAGCGAGATCAGAAGCGAAGTGTTGCGCGAACTGCTCCCCAACGCCGTCAACGATGCCCTCATCGAACATTCGCTGAACCCACTAGGCGAGCCCGACGTCCAGTTTGAAAACCAGGAGGTGCTCGAACGCTTCGGCGAGGAACCGTTGACGTTGAAGGTCACTGTTGAGGTCCTTCCGGAAATCAAGCTGGATACTTATAAAGGACTGGAAGCCGTCCGCCGCAAGCGTCCCATCACCGATGACGACGTCAACAAGATGATCGACAACTGGCGCGAGGCATCAGCATCGCTGCAGCCCGTCGAGGATCGCCCGTCCGAGTTAGGCGACACCGTCACGATCAACGCGCGCGGTAAGATAATCGACGAGCCCGAGTCGGAAGAGATCAAGGTTGACGACGTCGAAGTAGTTCTCGGCGGACCCGGAGTAATCGAAGAATTCACCAATAATCTTACCGGCGTGAAAGCCGACGAAACGCGTACTTTCACGCTCGAATACCCCGAAAATTACGAGTCAAAAGGCTTAGCGGGCAAAAAACTCGAGTACGTCGCGGAAGTCACAGCCGTGCGCAAGAAAGAACTGCCGGAATTCGACGACGAGTGGGCACAAAGTCTCGGTGGCGACTTCGATTCCGCTGAAACACTGAAGACGAAAGTGCGCGAAGATCTCGAAGCCCGCGCTACTGCTGAGTCCGATCGTCAATTACGAGACGACGTCATACGCAAGCTGATCGATACGCACAAATTCGAAGTGCCTCAGAGCCTGGTCGATCAACAGACCAACCATCGCATGGAAGGTGTTGCGCGACAGATGATCAATCGTGGTATCGATCCGCGGCGTGAGGAGCTCAATTGGGAAGGCGCGCGGGAAGAGTTGAAGGTGCAGGCAGAAGACGACGTGCGCGCTACGATGCTGCTCGAGAAGGTCGCCGAAGCAGAGAACATCGACGTCTCTGACGAAGAAGTTGAAACTGAGATCAACTCGATCGCAATTGCTTCAGGACAACCGTTAGAGAAAGTGCGTGCTGCCTTGACAAAGGATGGAGGCGAACGTAGCATCGCGCACAGATTGCGCAATCGTAAAGCGCTTGAACTTTTAATTGAAAACGCAAGCATCACCGACGGCGAGTGGATAGAACCAAAGGAGTCAAGTTAGACCTATGGCTTTAGTCCCAATGGTCGTTGAGCAGACGTCGCGAGGCGAGCGCGCCTTCGATATTTACTCACGACTACTGAAAGATAATATTATTTTCCTGGGTACCCCGATCGACGATCAGATTGCCAACCTAATCGTAGCCCAACTTCTATTTCTCGAAGCTGAAGATCCTGAAAAGGACATCAACGTCTACATCAATTCACCTGGTGGTTCGATCACCGCGGGAATGGCGATCTACGACACGATGCAATTCATACGCCCGGACGTCACCACGATTTGCGTCGGCCAATGCGCCTCGATGGGCGCGCTGTTGTTAGCCGCCGGCGCAAAAGGAAAACGGTTCGCCCTTCCCAATTCGCGTATCCTCATTCACCAACCATCAGGCGGCTCACAAGGCCAGGCAACAGACATTCGCATTCAAGCAGAAGAGATCCTGCGAATGCGCGAACTCACCTCCCAAATCATCGCCAAGCACACGGGACAATCGTACGACGCAGTTGAACGCGATGTGGAGCGAGACAAAATTATGTCTGCCATGCAGGCCAAAGAATATGGTTTAATAGACGAGGTCATCGCGCACCGGGAGTAGGCGCGCGGTCCCCCAAAGGAGCTTCATCCCTAGACTATGGTGAGACGAACCGATGATACTCTGCGCTGCTCGTTCTGTGGTAAATCGCAGAACGAAGTAAAGAAGCTCATTGCCGGACCTACCGTCTACATTTGTAATGAATGCATCGACATCTGCAACGAGATCATCACCGACGATCAGCAAGCAGAGTCAGTAGCTACTCGCCCGCCACTTCCGAAGCCCGGAGAGATTAAGAACTTTTTAGACGAATACGTGATCGGCCAGGACGAAACGAAGAAGCGCCTGGCTGTCGCCGTGTATCAGCATTACAAGAGAATCGAACTCGGCCGCCGTCGTTCCGACGTCGAGATCCAGAAAGCAAACATTCTGTTGATCGGTCCGACCGGAACCGGCAAGACGCTGCTCGCACAAACGCTCGCACGCATGTTGAGCGTTCCGTTCACGATCGTCGACGCCACAACGCTGACTGAAGCCGGTTACGTCGGTGAAGACGTCGAGAACATCATTCTTAAATTACTCCAGGCCGCGAACGGCGACGTCGAGCGCGCGCAACAAGGCATTATATATATTGACGAGGTCGACAAGATTTGTCGTAAGGATGAGAACCCGTCGATCACGCGCGACGTCTCGGGCGAAGGCGTGCAGCAGGCGTTGCTGAAGATCCTCGAAGGGACCGTGGCGAACGTTCCGCCTCAAGGTGGACGCAAGCATCCGCACCAGGAGTTCTTCCCGGTCGACACAACCAATATTCTTTTCATCTGCGGCGGCGCGTTTGTCGGACTTGAAAAAGTGATCGAGCGCCGGCTCCGCAACAAGTCGCTCGGCTTCCACGCTGAAGTGAAGTCAGGCAGTCACCGGCACGCCGAAGCGCTCGGGCAAGTACAGCCTGAAGATCTCATTCGTTTTGGATTGATCCCTGAGTTTGTTGGACGCCTGCCTGTGTGCGGCGTGCTTCACGAGCTTGACGAGGGAGCCCTCATTAAGATTCTTACCGAACCCAAGAATGCTTTAGTCAAGCAATATCAGAAGAAGTTTGACTTCGATAACGTCAAACTGAAGTTCACCGAGGATGCGCTCAAGGCGGTCGCCCGACAAGCGGTCGAGAGAAAAGTGGGTGCCCGCGGCCTCATGATGATCCTCGAGGAACTGCTGCTTGACGCAATGTATACCCTTCCTTCTCAAAAACGGGTCAAAGAATTCGTCATAACCAGCGAAATGGTTGAACGCCGGCGCGCAGTTCCCGGTGAAGGTCTTACCGGTATCGACGGCGCCGCCGCCTAACGCGTTTGCCACAAAAAGGCACAAAACCCCTAACATTAGCGCGCCCGCAGGAAATGTTTTACAATTAGGCCTCTTTCTCAGAAGAGAAGTTTGAACCATGGAAGAATATTCAGACAGAACCCCCTCCGACGTGGCCTGGTACCCAATGGTGCCGATTCGCGACGTCGTGATATTCCCCTTTACTAAAGTCGCTTTCAAAATTGGTCGCCCGGGTTCGGTCAGAGCACTCGAACAGGCTCTGGCCACCGACCGCACGATTTTCCTGGCCACTCAACACGACGCCACCGTAGACGAACCAAATCCCGAACAGATTTATGGGATCGGAACGCTCGGTCGCATTCTCCAGTCGCAAAAACAGGAGAATGGTCAAATCAAAGTCGTGGTTGAAGGTCGCGAACGCGCCACCACTGTGCGCGTAGAGAATACCGATGGAGCGTTCATGGCGCTGGTGCGCCGCGCGCCGATCGTCAACGAAGAAGGCACGCGTCTCGACGCGCTGATTCAAAAGGTCGGTCAACTCGTCGAACAGCATCTTCGGCTCGCGCCCGATACGCAAACAGACGCTCTGCAAACAGCACTTCGCAACCAGGAACCTTCACATCTCGCAGATGCCCTGGCGTCGCAACTGAGAATCTCAGTCGAAGATAAACAGGGACTGCTCGAGATCTTCTCCACACAGGCGCGCCTGCAGCGATTGATCGAGTTGCTGGAAACCGAGATCGAGAAACGTCAACTCGATCGCACGATCCAAACTCGCGTCAAGCGACAGATGGAGAAAGCTCAGAAGGAGTACTACCTCAACGAGCAGATCAAAGCGATCCACAAAGAGCTCGGCCGCAAAGATGAGAAGGCAGAACTCGAAGATCTGAAGAAGAAGATTGAAGAAGCGGGCATGACTGAAGAGGCCAAAGAGAAGGCCATGCAGGAACTGCACCGTCTCGAAGCCATGCCGCCGATGTCAGCCGAAGGCACAGTCTCTCGAACGTACATCGATTGGCTGATCAGTGTGCCCTGGAAACAGAAGTCGAAAGAGATCAAGGATCTCACCAAGGCTGAAGAAGTACTGAACGAGGATCACTTCGGGCTCGAGAAAATCAAGGAACGAATTCTCGAGTATCTCGCCGTTCGTCAACTGGTGAAGAATCCGAAGGGATCGATTCTCTGTTTTGTCGGACCTCCGGGCGTCGGCAAAACAAGCCTCGGTAAATCGATCGCGCGGGCCACTGGTCGCAAGTTCGTGCGACTCTCGCTCGGCGGCGTTCGCGATGAAGCTGAGATTCGTGGTCATCGTCGAACATACATCGGCGCGCTGCCGGGACAGATCATCCAGATGATGAAGAAAGCGGGCGCGGTTAATCCCGTGCTGCTGCTGGATGAAGTCGACAAGTTAGGCGCGGACTTCCGCGGCGATCCGAGCGCGGCGCTCCTCGAGGTGCTCGATCCGGAACAGAACCACACGTTCCAGGATCATTATCTCGACGTCGAATACGATCTATCGAAGGTGTTTTTCATCGCTACTGCCAACGTCCTGCACACAATTCCACCGGCACTGCAGGATCGTCTCGAAATACTCCGGCTCTCAGGCTACACGGAGCGAGAGAAACTCGAGATCGCGAAGCGGCATTTGGTGACGAAGCAGGCGGAAGGCAACGGTCTCCGTGCCGAACAGTTTGACTTTACCGACGAAGGCATTCTGGAAATCATCCGTCACTACACACGCGAAGCCGGCGTTCGCAACCTCGAGCGCGAAATCGGTTCGTGTTGCCGCAAGCTGGCGCGTAAGTTTGTTTCGGAGCAGCCGGATGAAACCGCCGTCGCGAAAGTCGATGCGGAACGCGTTCGTGAAATGCTCGGCCCGATCAAGTTTCGCCAGCAGGGTATCGCCGCGAACAGTGAAATCGGACTCGCAACCGGACTCGCCTGGACGGAGATCGGCGGCGAGGTTCTTCAGATCGAAGCCACGCTCGTCAAGGGACGTGGCGGCGTAACGCTCACCGGAAAACTCGGCGACGTGATGCAGGAATCCGCACAGGCTGCGTTGACTTGTATTCGCGCGCGTGCCGAACGTTTGGGAATGAGTCTCGACTTTATTCGTAAGCGAGACCTGCACATACACATTCCGGAAGGCGCGATTCCGAAGGACGGCCCGTCGGCTGGTATCACGATGGCCACGGCCATGGCTTCTGCTTTGGCGCGAGTCGCGGTTAAGAAGAATGTAGCCATGACCGGTGAGATCACCTTGCGTGGCAAGGTGCTCCCGATCGGCGGTGTAAAAGAGAAATTGATGGCTGCACACCGGTTCGGCATCGACACGATCATTTTGCCGAAGGACAACGAGAAGGATCTGGCTGAAGTGCCCGAGGAAGTTCGCGATGCGCTCTGCATCAATCTCGTGGAGACGATTGATGAGGTGTTGTTGCTCGCGCTCGAAGACACTTGCCCAACACAGGCTGCCACCGATGAGGCTCCGCCACTGTGGACAACCGAGCAGCCTTCGCAGGGAATTCAGACTAGCTAAAAACCCATCCACAGGCAGATCTTTTTGCGATCATCTGTGTACTCTGTGGATAGATCTACCCAACAGGAGAACAACATGAGTAAGAAACATAGAGATGCAGACCTGATTCTAAAACTATACGAACTCCGTCGCGAGAAGACGATGCGCGACGCGCGCAATTGGTTTTTCACCTTCAATCCCCAGGGCAAAGAGGATTTTATTGATGTATTAACAAGCGATAAGAGCGGTCTTTATCGCATGGTGATTTCTTACTGGGACATGGCCTGTTCTTTCGTTAATCATGGGGCGATCGACGCCGACATGTTCAACGATGCGAACGGCGAGCACCTGTTCGTTTACGCCAAGTTAGAGCCTTTCATTCCGGCGCTTCGCGAGGAGATGGGCAATCCAAACTTTCTCGCGCACCTTGAAAAGGTTGTCAAGGAATGCCCGGATTACGAGGCCAGGCTGGCGACCATCAGGGAGCGCATGCAGAAATTGATCGCGCTCTACCAGCAGCGCACCGCTGCCCAGGCCGCAGCCGCTTCCGGCGATTAGTGAATTCTCTCTGCGGCCCTCTGCGTATCTCTGCGTCCTCTGCGATAAAACGTATTTTCAACGCAGAGATCGCAGAGATACGCAGAGGGCCGCAGAGAAAACCGCATGAAGGTTGCCAACGCCGAGTTTCTCAAGAGCGCCTTTAAAGAAGCCGACTGGCCCCGAGACTCGAAGCCCGAAGTCGCGTTTTTGGGACGCTCCAATGTCGGCAAGTCGAGCTTGATCAATTCCCTGCTCTCGGTTCGCGGCCTGGCGCGCACGTCATCAACCCCCGGCAGAACCCAATCTTTGAACTTCTTTCAAATCAACGATCAGTTCCGATTCGTCGATTTTCCGGGCTTTGGGTACGCTCGGGTACCAAAAGAAATAAAATCCAGTTGGGGTGAGATGGCCACCAGTTATCTTGCAAAGCGCCGCCAGCTTGTGCTATCAATTCACATCGTAGATTCGCGCCACGAACCCACAAAACAGGATTTGCAGCTTCACGAGTGGCTTGAGGAGAGTGACAAGCCACGGTTAATTGTTGCCACGAAATCCGATAAGCTTTCGAACAACGAATTGAGAAAGAATTTAGAGCACATTGCACGCGTGCTCAACGACGACAGCGTAATGGCCTACTCGGCCAAGAGCGGCCGCGGTCGCGAGGAGCTTTGGCGTGCGATTAGAACCGCAATCACCGCGTAATCTGTAGATGGTTGATTCACGGTTTACACAGATTTGTAATATTGACCTGGTATCCTAGAAACTAAATCGACAATCCGAAAGTCTCATCTGCCCCCTTTTGGTCAACTTGAAATTTTGGGCCACGCGCTTGAAGTGGGTGGCATCAAAAAGTTACCGATTTGCTGCGCGCGAAAAGTTGAGTTACATTGCATAACACCGTTTGAGGAGAATCGTACTTTTGCCCCGCGAATGACGTGGGAAGCTTTACGCGCGTCCTGCATCTCTCGCTCTACACAACAATCGTTCACAGTCTATCGTTTGAGTTAATTTACAAAATCGCTGAAACACTGCGTAAGAGAAATACTAGAGAAGAACTAACATGTCACAACGAACACGTTCACGCGCATCAAGCGCGAACAACGACGCCAACGGAGAAGACGGCGGCGCAACCGTAGCCACCGCTGAAGCTCCAGAACGAGAAGCCAGAGAAACCCGCGACGGTAAAAACGAAGGTTTCCATAACCTGGCCGACCTTAAGGAGATGTCTATCTCCAAGCTCACGCAAATTGCCAAGAGCATGGATGTGCCCGGCGCTACGGGCATGCGTAAGCAGGAGCTCATCTTCAAAGTTCTGGCCGCGCAGACCGAAAAGAGCGGTCTCATCTTTTCTGAAGGTGTGTTGGAAACTTTGCCGGACGGTTTCGGCTTCCTCCGCGCTCCTGAGTACAACTATCTGCCAGGGCCGGACGATATCTACGTTTCACCGTCACAAATCCGCAAGTTTGACCTGCGCACCGGCGACACGGTGAGCGGCCAGATCCGGCCGCCGAAAGAAGGCGAGCGCTATTTCGCTCTGATCAAGGTCGAAGCCATTAACTTCGAATCGCCGGATCAGGCGAGAGAGAAAGTCTTCTTCGACAATCTCACGCCGCTCTATCCTGAAGAGCAGTTGAAGATGGAAACCCTGTCGGAGAATCTCTCCGCGCGTGTGATCGATCTCGTCACACCGCTCGGCAAGGGACAGCGCGGATTGATTGTCGCGCCGCCGCGCACCGGTAAGACGATGCTGCTACAAACAATCGCCAACTCGGTCACTCAGAACCATCCGGAAACGACGCTGATCGTTCTCCTGATCGACGAGCGACCCGAAGAAGTCACCGACATGCAGCGGTCGGTCAATGGCGAAGTGATTTCATCCACCTTCGACGAGCCGCCGACACGTCACGTGCAGGTGGCCGACATGGTTATCGAGAAAGCAAAACGCCTCGTCGAGCACAAGCGCGACGTGGTGATTCTGCTCGACTCGATTACGCGTCTCGCACGCGCACACAACGCGGTCGTGCCGCCGAGCGGCAAGATCCTCTCGGGCGGTATCGATTCAAACGCATTACAACGCCCGAAACGATTCTTCGGCGCCGCGCGCAACATCGAAGAAGGCGGATCGCTGACGATCATCGCCACCGCGTTGATCGACACAGGTTCGCGCATGGACGACGTGATCTTCGAAGAGTTCAAAGGTACCGGTAACTCTGAAATTCACCTCGACCGCCGCCTGAGCGATAAACGTCTGTTCCCTGCGATCGACCTGCAACGCTCCGGCACACGCAAGGAAGAACTCCTGATCAGCAAGGAAGATCTCAATCGCATCTGGGTGATGAGACGCGTGTTGAATCCGCTGTCACCCGTGGAGCAGATGGAGGTCGTGCTCGAACGACTCGAGAAGACGAAGTCCAACGCCGAGTTTCTCGCGTCGATGCAAAGCTAGGCTGAACCAGTACACAAAAAGCACAAAATGGTTTGTGAATCATTTTGTGCTTTTTTGTGGCCATCCTCTTTATGCGTATCGCTATCCTGACCTCTGAAGCTATGCCTTTTGCCAAGACTGGCGGGCTGGCGGACGTTTCAGGTGCCTTACCCAAAGCACTCACCGAACAAGACGTCGACACCAAGCTCATTCTCCCGCTCTACGATCAGATCGATCGCGCGCTTTTGAACGGCGGCTCGATGGAGAACGTCCGCGTCGAGTGGCGCGGTCAGATTCATCATGTTCGTTTCTGGTATAGCGATGCCGCGGGTGCGCCGGCTTACCTGCTCGAGGCGCCGGAGTTCTTCGCGCGTCCGAACATCTACGGTTACAACGACGACCACATTCGTTTCGCCTTCTTCTCGCGCGCCGCGCTCGCGCTGCTCAAGTCACTCGACTGGCAAGCGCACGTCGTTCACGGAAACGACTGGCCTTGCGGATTCGCAATGGCCGAGCTACGCGCTCGTCGTCGTCACGAACCGTTCTTTCAACAAACCCGGAGTCTTTTTTCACTTCACAACGTCGGCTATCAGGGTCTGTTTGACGCAGGCGATCTATGGTGGCTCGGCTTCGGCGATCCGCCTGAAGGCGATGACTTTCGCTTAGAGCGTCATGCGTCGGCGTTGAAGGCGGGAATCATCGCCGCCGATGCGCTCTCGACCGTGAGCCCGCGTTACGCGCGCGAGATTCAGACCTCCGAACAGGGTCACGGACTCGACTGGCTGCTGCGAGCACGCAGCAACCGCCTGGTCGGAATCACAAACGGCGTCGACTACGAAGTCTGGAACCCTGAAACCGATCCGCACATCGCGGCAAACTTTTCCGCCGGTGATTTGTCAGGCAAGCGTGACTGTAAGATCGATCTACTGCGACGGTTCGGACTACCCGAAGAACCGGAGCGACCGATCATCGCGATCATCTCGCGACTCGTCGGTCAGAAGGGATACGATCTCATCCGCCAGATCTCCGGGTCGATTCTCGAAACCGGATCGTTTTTCATCGCACTCGGCGCGGGGGCGAAAGAGTATGAAGATTTCCTACAGCGTTGGCACGACGCCGCGCCTCATCGAGTTGGTATTTACAAGGGTTACGCGGGCGAGCCGCTCGCACACCAGATCGAAGCGGGCGCCGACATGTTTCTGATGCCTTCGCTTTATGAACCGTGCGGTTTGAATCAGATGTACAGCATGCGATACGCCACTGTGCCGATTGTGCGCGCGACCGGTGGCCTGGACGACACGGTCGAGCAATATAATCCGTCGACCGGCACGGGCACCGGCTTCAAGTTTGGAGCGTATGAGGCTGGCGCGTTGCTTGAAAAAATCCGCGAAGCACTTTACTTTTATGGTCGGCCCGAACAGTGGCAAAAGATTCAGCACAACGGAATGTTACTCGATAATTCCTGGGCGGCTGCGGCGAAGAAGTACATCGAGTTATACCAGGAAATCTCGAAGTTCTGATCTGTGTAAATCTGGTTTGTTCTGTGTAATCTGTGCATCCTATGTCTAAGGTAATCGCAGTCATCGGCGCCCAGTGGGGCGATGAAGGTAAAGGCAAGATCGTCGATCTGCTCGCGGAGCGGTTCGAGATCGTTACGCGCTACCAGGGCGGGCACAACGCCGGACACTCCGTTCAGGTTGGCGATCAGTCATTCGTCCTGCACTTACTTCCCTCAGGAATCGTGCATCGCGGCAAGACGTGCGTGCTCGGGAACGGCATGGTCATCGATCCGAAGGCTTTCTTCGTCGAAGCGGATCGACTCACGCAGCAAGGCATCGAAGTCTCACCAGAGCGTGTGAAGATCAGCTCGCGCGCGCATCTGATCTTTCCTTATCACCGCGCTTTGGACCACACGAGCGAAGAGCGACTCGGCAATGAAAAAGTGGGCACGACCTTGCGCGGCATTGGACCAGCGTACGAAGACAAAGCTGGGCGACGTGGTATTCGCACTGCCGACGCGCTCGTTCCAGACGTGCTCCGTTCGCGCATCGAACGAAACCTCGAAGACGCGAACCGCATCATCGAAGCATACGGTGGCGAGCGTCTCGACGCAGATGAGATCTTCAAAGAGATGTCTGTGTTGACGGAGAGACTCGCACCATTTATCGCCGACACGACTCACTATCTCAACGTCGCCGCCACCGAGGGACGATCGATTCTTCTCGAAGGCGCACAAGCGACGTTGCTTGACGTGGACCACGGCACGTATCCGTTCGTTACTTCGTCAACAACTGTCGCGGGTGGCGCGATCATCGGTACTGGTTTGGCGCCGAATAGATTGACGGGCGTGTTGGGTATCGTGCGTACTTACACGACGCGCGTCGGCGAGGGGCCGTTTCCAACGGAGATGCTCGAAGGCGAAGCGGAGCTGGGCCAGATGATTCGCGAGCGCGGTCGTGAGTACGGAGCTTCGACCGGACGGCCTCGACGCTGTGGCTGGTTCGACTCTTTCGCGACGCGTTACGCCGCGGAGATCAACGGCTTCACGTCTGTGGCGCTCACAAAACTCGACGTGCTCGACACGCTCGATGAAGTCAAAGTCTGCACCGGGTACAAGCTCAACGGAAAGATGTGTGAATCGCTGCCGGCAGTTTCGCAGGATCTGCGACTCATCGAACCCGTCTACGCCACGCTGCCGGGTTGGAAGAGTTCGACCCTGGGAATGACTGAGATGAGTACCCTTCCCACCAACGCGCGCCGTTACGTAGATTTTCTCTCTGAACAGATCGGCGTGCAGATCGGCCTCGTCTCCACCGGCCCGGAACGCTCCCAAACGATCATCGTTCACGACTCGGCGTTAGGCGGCTGGCTCCGCGATAGTAAATAAGAATATACGCCGCCACCACCCAATCAAACGTGATACACGCAATCGCGTAAGTCCACGGCGCAAACGCGCGTCCTGGTCCAACGTAATGGACCACAAAATCCGAAAACGGATGCAGCGCCCATCCGAGTGCGAGCCACTTCGCATTACCACGCCAACCGTACAAACCGAGCGTCCCAAAAGCCACGACTTGCAGTAACTCCGCCAACCCCCACAGCGCCGGCGGCCGCGCAACCACGGCAAATCCGAAATAAGCCCCCGCCGCAGCAAACAGCACCGTCGCCAACAGCGTCCTTCCAAAAACATCCCTCACAAACCTCGACAGCAAGAAGGCGAGCAGTGATAACACCGCCCCACCAATCGCTCCTTCAATCAGGACCGCGCGCATGATTTCAGCATCAGTCATGCGTGAAGTGTAACTGCTTTGTTCCTTTTGTGCTTTCTGTGGCTAAAACCATTTTGGACAATCGGCGGCACGTTCGGTAGAATGCCCCCGTCCCTCCAAGAGCACGCCCATGCGTGCTCTCTGCACGTAGATGGGCCGATAGCTCAGTCGGTAGAGCAACTGGCTTTTAACCAGTGGGTCGCAGGTTCGAGTCCTGCTCGGCTCACCATCAAAATCAATGAATTAGGGCAGCGCTTCTGTAATCGAAGTGGCTGCCCTTTGCTTTTGGTGTGCGAATAGTGTGCGAGTGCCGACGATCAGGAGCCATAGAGTAGCTGGGCCAGTTTATCGCTGGACGCCTGCGAGACTGCTCGCGGTACGTGACCATAGCAGGGCTTATCAGTGACGACTTTTTTAGTATGACAGTGATCTAATTCGTGAATCTTGTCTTGAACTAAGAACTCGTTGACTCGCCGCGTTGACCAGGAGTATGCTTCGCCCACTCACGAGGTTTTGTTGACGAGGCTCCTCGTCGTTCCCCACATAAACTTCACGATCTCACTTAACTTCAACGGTCTCACACAACGATGACCAACAAATAAACGGCTCACCCGTGGCGCTCCCAAGCGCAATGGTTACGTTTGGAGGAAAAAATGTTAAAACGAAATGTGGTTAACCTGCTTGTCAGGCTTATTATCCTGACAACTATGGTAAGTGCGTTGCTTCTCACGTCAACTGACCTGACGCGCAAAATTGTTCATGCCGACGATCCGATGAGCGATCCGTTTTGCACGGCCTGTCAAGGTTACGCTACTGCGTGTATGGAGAATTGTCCGGCGCTAGGCGAGCCCGGACATTTTTCCTGCATGCGTGATTGTATGTGGCAGCAGAGAGAGTGCGAAATCCAGTTGTGCTCTTGCTGGCCGGACCCGCCAGGCGATTGTCCAGCATCTGGGCCGACACCGACGCCGTCGCCGGGTCTGTGAAGGTGCCTGGATTCAAGGGGAACCGAGAGGCCGATCTCAGTGTCGGCCTTTTGGTTTGTTTGCGTTAGGTTGAGCGAAAGGGTCAGTCAAAGACTCAATCAGTCTCGCCTTCGCCGCGTTGACATCGAAGTGGCTGTGCCTTAATACTGCCGGTAGCGCGCTGACAGGGCGCCACTAACCCGCGGCAAGGGAAAGATTCCCACCTGTTCGGTCTGAGTCGAGTGCGTTTTGCACCTTCTTTCAGCCTGGTTTCAGCGGGCACAGGCGATGCAAATGAAAGGAGGTCGCAATGACCACTTCGAAGTCTCTTCCTGATCGTCCGTCTCTCGAATCTCTCCGTAAACAGGCAAAGAAACTGGCTCGCGAGATCGCCGCAGGCGACGCCGCTGCGATCGAACGTGCGCGAGTTCAACTGCCACATGTTGAGCTGCCCTTGACGCAGCGCAACGCGCAGCTTGTGATAGCGCGTGAGTATGGCTACGCCGGCTGGCAGGACCTCACCGCAGAGGTGAGCAAACGTCTAGACAAAGGGTTGGAGTGGGCCGTAACGCAGGCTCGTCACGTCATTCATGACAACGACGTCGAACGTCTGAAGCAACTGTTGGCTGAGTACCCCGCGCTGCTGTCCTGGCACGGTGAAACCGCCGAGAGCAGTCTCCTGGGAATCGCGACTGACTCTTATGGCGATAGCTTCAACCCAGTCAACGAACAGCACTTCACCCGCGCGACGTGCGCAGAGTTGCTGATCGACGCCGGCGCAGTCGTGATGCCATCGGTGTGCGAGGACCTC
>Ga0207671_10002625_pt1 | contig 18951 bp, 15 predicted proteins | sample KBSC24metaG_FD_184352 | JGI IMG/M metagenome (GOLD analysis project Ga0207671, IMG submission 184352) | Corn rhizosphere microbial communities from Kellogg Biological Station, Michigan, USA - KBS C2-4 metaG (SPAdes) (version 2) | ecosystem: Host-associated > Plants > Roots > Rhizosphere > Soil... | reverse complement strand
CACCGGCTCGGGCTGGAGCGCGCAGGCGAGCGCCAGCGAATCCCGCGCGCAATCGTCGAGCGCGGAGGCGCCCGGCGCCTGCCGGAGGGCCAGCCGGCTGTCGAGCGCGGCGCAGCAGGCCTCGAAACGCGGCAGCATGGAGCCATCGCCGCGCTCGGGAATCACGCTCTCGTAGCGGGCATCGCCGATCCAGTGCACCTGGCTGGAAAGGCGGCCATAGGTCCAGGCCTGGTGCCAGGGCGTGAGCGCGGCGGCCATCCGTTCGAGCACCGCCTCGCGCGACGCCGGCGGCAGCCAGTGGGCGCCGAGCTGGCCAGGGCGGCTGCGATAGAGCGCGTCGTTGTCGAGGATTCCGCGCAACGCGCGCGGAAGCCAGACATGGGCGATCCGGGCGAGGCGCATGGTGGTCAGCAGCCCGAGCGGCGAGAAAGCGAAGCTGGCGTCGATCACCACCGACACCGACCGTTGAGCCACTTTCACCGAGATGGGCAGCTGGTTCATCGCCTGTCCTCGTCCGCTGGCGGTGTCTCGCTGGGCTCAGGCGACGGCGCGCGTCGGCGGGCGTTGCGACAGGCCGACTGCCCAGCGCATCTGATCGGTGACGCCCGGGAAGCGACGGCCCTCCGGGGTCATGCGATAGGCGGCGATCCAGGCCTCGGCCTGGTTCCCGATCGGCTTGGTGTCCGCGTAGAACACCTCCATGTCGAGGTTGGTGTTGAACTCGTTGTCGGCGATGTACTGGAGCACGCGCCGCCCGGCCTCGGCCATCTTGGCGCGCTGCGAAAGCTCGGCATGGCCGCCGAGATGCCGCTCGGAGACGACCTCGATCACATCCCACTTGGTGTTGGCGTCGAAGGATTTCTTGATGTCGGGGGAATCCAGCAGCTCGAGGATCTGCTGGACGTACTGGCCGACCTCCTGCGTCAGCGCGAGGATGTTGCCGTAGCTCGCGCGATCGAGGTTGAAGCGCAGGTCGGTGCCGATGCGCTGGACGGTGGCGATGTTGGCGAACGGCCGATCGTCGATCTGGTCCGATCCGCGGATCACCTGCCCGATCGTATAGTCCCGGAAATATTGGGACATGGCCGACATGAAGGCGACCAGCTGATAATGGAAGCTGCGGTTGACCACGGCGCCGCCCGGCGGCGGCACGGTGCCGTAGTTGAACACGCGGCGATAGGCGATCATGCGATCCCGCCTCGTATAGCGGATCGGCCGCCATTTCTCGAGGATGTAGAGCCCGCGCGCGCCGGGGCCGCGCTGGATGCGGATCTGGCCGAGCTGGAACATGCGGCGCAGCACGTTCACCACCTGGAACAGCTTCAGCCGTTCCATCTGGTAGATGAAATAGAGCTCGGCCGAGGCGTGCAGCTGGCTCGGGATGACCGACCCGTCGAAATCGTTGACGAGCAGCGGATAGGCCAGCGCGTCGAAGCCCTTGATCGGGCCGGAGCCGAAGCCGGTCAGATCCCCGAAGCTCGGCGCGCTCGCGCTGGAGGACTTGGCCATCAGATCTTCGAAACGGCCCTCGAACTGGCTCTCGAAGGCGCTTCGCTCATCCACCGACAAGCCGGAAAGCTCGTCGCGGAAGAAGCGCTGGAAGAGCCGTTTGATGACGTCATTCGCTTCGGTAGCCATGATGGGCCTCTTCTTGCTCGTCTACGGCGCGGCGGGCCGCGCGCTGGGGGCTAGGCGGATTGCTCGGTCGGGGTGGCGCTGTTCTGCCGGACGCACGTCATGCTCTCGCCGACCAGGCCGAGCAGCGAGGGCGCGCAATCGTAGAACCGGCCGAAATGCTCCCCGGCGATCTCGGGGGGAATGCAGAAGCCCGGTGAACCGTCGGTCGGGCGCGCCTGCAGCATCAGGCAATTCGCCACGAAGGCGTCCCGCCCGATGAGCCTCTTGGGATTGGCCCTGCCGCTTGCCGGCGGCGGGGCGAGTTGCTGGAGCCCGGGCTGCCAATCCTTCGGGTCCTTCGGATATTTCGGATCCTTCATGGTGAAGCCCTCGCAGTCGACGGCGGCGACCAGGAACAGGCCGATGTGCGAGCGAAGGTTGAAGCTGCCATCGCCGTCCACGCCGATGGCAAGGAACAGCAAGGGGGCGCACACCTTGGGCCAGACCTGCTGGTTCGTGGCCGTCGCCTGCATCTCGGTCGCCGCGGCGATGCGCTGCTGATCCTGGTGCAGGAGGTCGAGACCGGCGCCGATCCTGTTCAGCGTCTCGTGCAGGTCGGTCCGCTCCCGCTGCTGTTCCAGGGTGAAATAGTTTTGAGGGTTGTCCATGACGTGCCTCCCCGATCAGCCGTGAGTCTGTTGCGGATAATTGTGCGCGATCGCGGCGATCGAGGCCGAGATGTCCGGCGGAATGGCGATCGTGCCGCGCTTGTGGATCTTGCCCTTCAGGGCGATCGTCGCGGACCGGATCGTCTGGCAGACATAGGAGTCCGTCTTGCCCTGGCTGAACAGGCCCTGGGAGAAGCATCGCAGGCTGAGCGACTGGACGAGGGTCTCGAGCTGCTGCTCGGCGTGGAACTGGCCGTTGAGCTCGGCGATCATCGTCATCCTCTCGTCGTGATACCGGTCCGGGAAAAGGGCGGGATCCTGGGGGAAGGGCTCGATCATCATCTTGCCCACGGCGCCGAGAGTCTGGATCAGCGGATCGTCGTCGGCGATGTCCTGTAAAACGGAGGTCCTTGCCGCATCGATCGTGTAGCACAGCGCCGCGGCGCGCGTTTCCGGCTCGGAGAAACCGTCGCTCTTGTAGCCGACCGCATAGAAATCGATCGCGCGATCGACGCGGTAGAGCAGGAAATCGAACATCACCTGCTGCCTGATCGCCTCCGCGTTGCAGCCGCAGGCGGCGAAGCAGTCGCTATATTCGGCGATCGCGCCGCGCGCGATGGCGAGGTTGATCAGGCGGCGCGTCGCGGGATCGGGGCCCGCCATGCCGTACAGGCCATAAGCGAGAATGGGCGGGCGCGCGATGAACAGCAGCCGCCCGCCCTTCGTCACCTCGAAGGCGTCCGCGAACATCTGCAGCGCGGAGGCGAAATAGACCAGCGGCGGCGAGGCCGGCGTCTTGCTATGGGGGACGGGCGTGCCCGCCGGGGTCAGGTTGGCCGGGCGACAGGCGTCCGCCAGGCGGTTGATGCGATCCACCACGATCGCGGAGGTCGATGTCAGCTCGCGCAAGCCGCTGCTGGTCGCGCCGACCGCGAGATCGACGAGCTGGTCCAGCTCGGATGCCAGCGACGCCTCGTCGAGCAGGGTGCGCAGGTCGGACTGGCCGGCCATCTCCAGCTGGCGCGTGAGGATGCGATAGGCTTCGAGGCCGCGCGGATACTCATCCTGCCCCTGCGGAATCTGGCCTGTCCCGGTCAGCGTGCGGAACGCCTGCATCACCGCGTTGCGACGCGACTGCAGCTCGCTCGCCGAGACGCGGATCAGCGCGGTGCCGCGGGTGATGCCATTCGCCGCGAGCCCGTCGCCGATGCCGACGAGGATGAGCGATGCCATCACGTCGCAGCTCTGGGCGAAGCGGCGGAAATAGGGGCCGGTATCGGCCGAGAGGCTGCCGACATAGCGCGCCATGCGGGCATAGTCGCCGAGCACGCGGCGCGCGGCCATGGCGCGGTCGCTCTGGACGATGTCGAGCGCGAGCGCGGCGGCGGCGAGGCCGTCGCTCGCCGCCTGGCGGACGGCGCGGCCCCAGCCCTTGAGCTCGACGTCGATCTCCTTGAGCTCGGACGAGTGCGTGAGCGTCGTGATGTCGCGGTCCAGATCGTCCTGGGCGAGCGCCAGCTCGGTCGCGCTGGCGCCGGTGCTGCCGCTCGACGGCGGCACCGGCGGTTCAGGCGCGGCGTAGTTGATGCCCTCGCGCTCGCGGCGCATCTGGTCGAGCGTGTCGGGGTAGCGGGAGAGCAGCCCCTGCGCGATCTGCGCCGGATCCTTGGGATCGGCGATGCGCAGCTCGCGGCGCAGCAGATTGTCCACCGCGATGGACTGCGGCGAGCGGCTGGCGAGGGGGGCGGTGGCTTCGGGCATGGTCGATCACCTCATGCTGCAAGCGTCGCGGGGGCGAGGCGGTGCGCCGCCTCCCGCTGGGTGTGGAGACCGGCCAGGTGGCCGATCACGAGGGCGGAGACGACGCGCGGGTCGCCGCCGGCGTCGAGCGCGACGCGGCTGGCGGTGACGTAGAAGCGCGGCGGCAGGTCGCGGGGCATGCGCCCGGCGGCGATGCCGATGCCGGCGCGGCGGATGCGGGCCTCGTCCTGCCGGGTGAAGGGGATGGCATCGGCGAGCGCGTGCTGGGCCAGGTTGCGGCGCGGCTGATAGGCGATCTCGTCGATCACCGCCGGGATCGCGCGGGGCGCGGCGGCGAGCAGGATCGGCGGCAGGCGATGGCCGCGCGCCGGATCATAGAGCCGCTTCCACACGCGCTCGACCGTGGCGGCGTCCTCCGGAAAGCCCATGCGGCGGAGCATCTCCGCCAGCATCAAGGCCCGGAACCAGCCGGTGGGATGCGCGCCGCCGGGCCGATAGGTCAACGCGCGCGTGCCGGGATGGGCGAGAAACTCCATCATCCCCCAGGCGGACGCGGTGCCGCCGAGCAGCAGCGCGGCGAGATCGGCGAAGATCTCCTTGTGCCAGCGCCGGAAGATGCTGATCACCAGCGGGTCGAAGCCTCCCGTCGCCAGCCGGTTGGCGAGCGCGGTGGCATTCTCCTGCCAGAGCCCCATGTCGGCCTGCAGATTGTGCGCCACCTCGTGGAGGAAGACGGGCTGCCAGGGATTGTCGCGATCCCAGGGGATGCGGATCACGGGGAAAGGGTTGAGATCGCCGAGCAGGCGGGCGAGCGCCACGCCGCGCCGCTGGGTGGCGGGCGAGAAGCCGTGCTCCATGTAGGTCAGCGGCTTCAGCATCGGGCCGTCGAAGATATCCGGCAGCACCGCGCGGACGGCGGCGTAGCAGTCGGCCGCGATCACGTCGTGCGCGGCGAGCGCGGGGGCGAAGTCCGAGCCGCGCTGGCTGAAGATCTCGAACAGCATGCCGAAGGTGCGGCGGGCGCGATCCACCTCGCGCTCGATCATGGCCATCGCGGTGAGCCGCTGGCTGGGATCGGAATGGTCGCGGGCGGACTCGCTGTGGGCGATGCGCCCGGCGATCACCGCGCCGATCCGGGCGAGCCGCTTGTTGGCGGCGGTGAAATGGGCGCGCGAGGGCGCGTAGGGCAGGTCCTGGGGACGCAGCCCCACCCGGCGCGGGGTCAGCTCCAGCAACCGGCCGGCCCGGGCCTTCAGGGCCAGGAACTTGCGGTCGAGGAACCGATCGGTCGGGGTGGGGCTGCGCATCTCGGCTGCCTCTCTGGACTTGGGTTTTCGCTCAGCGCGGGCGGATCGAGATGACCACCGGGCCGTGCGTGCGGATGCGGCGATAATCGCTGCCATGGCCGTAGCCGCCGTGCGGATAGTGGGTGTAGCCGCCCCAGCCGCCGACGCTCCGGCCGATCCTGGCGGCGCCCTGGCCGTGTCCGCCGACGCGCAGCAGGACGCGACGGCCAGCCGCCAGCGGGCGGACCAGCTGCTGCCGCAGACGCGGGTTGCGCTGGATCACCCGGCGCGCGGTATTGGCGAGCACGCGGGGGCGCGCGCCTGCGGGCGTCCGGCGGGCGACGGACGTGCGCTTCACGCTGCGGGCGATGCGGGGCAGCGCCCGGACGGCGGTCGGCCCGCCGCGGCGGACCAGCGCGTTGGTGGCCGCGCGGATGACGCGGATCGCCTGCCGGCGCTGCGCGAGCGGCATGTGCGCGGCCTTGGTGCCGAGCACCTTGCGCGCCGCGAGACCCGCGAGGATCGGCCGCGCCGCCGGATTGCGCACGGCGAGCTCGGCGAAGGCGTCGAGCGCCTCGTCCTCGGAGGCCTCGTCGGCCATCAGCTTGCCGACCACGTTGGCGACGCCGCCGACGGCCGTGCCGACGCCCGGTATCATGCTGGCGATCGGTGCCACGGTGCGCGCGATCTTGCCGATCATCGGCGCCGCCCGCTTCACCGCGTTGAACGCGCCGCGCAGGCCCTTCGCGATCTTGCCGAAGAATTCGTCGGCATCCTCGGCGCCCAGCGCATGGGCGACGAGTTCGTCGAACGCCTCCTCGTCATAGCCGTCCTCGCCCTCGTCGAAGCCGTCGTCGCCTTCGTCATAGGCGTCGAAGCTGGCGACGGGCGTCTCGTCATACTCATCGCCCGGGTCGCCTTCGTCGGCCGCGTCGAAGCCGTCATCGGCCTCGTCGAAACCGTCGTCGCCTTCGTCGTAGCTGTCGGCCTCGTCATATTCGTCGAAGCTGTCGTCGGCTTCGTCGAAGGCGAGGTCATCGAACATCGATTCCTCATAGCGGTCCATTGCGGCTCCTCCTCGATGGGTCCGACCGGCGGCCGGGCAGGCTCGTCACTTGCCCGCCGACTATCCGCCCGGCTGACGATCCTCCTCAAGTCGGCAGGGTGTGGTGCCTGTCTTGGCGGTCCCCAAATTGGGGACTCGACAGGCGGGATCGCCGGCAGGAAGGGGCTGCGGGGAGGGGAGGGCGGTTGATCAGGAGAGCCCGCAGACGGATACAGGGGAGCGTTTTCAAATCCTCCGGCCGCGTGGGAGGAGAATGCCTTTCCAGGAAAGACGGGTGAGGCGCCGCTCGCCGAGTGCTGACGCGGACCGATCGGCATCGCGATCATGTCCTGCGCGGTGTCGGAGGATCTGGGACGAGGTCGTCAGATCATCCGCAGCGACAGGATCGGGAATGGGTATGTCGCTGCTGCCCTTGCGCGAGGCGCAGGTGATGCCGACCTCGCAAACGCCGTTCGGTGTGATGCCTTGCCGCCATCATCCGACCTCGCCCGTCCCGGTTCGATGGCGCGTGAGCTATACCTCGGGCAAGTTCTTTAAGCCCAAGAGCAAAGCAAGTTTGTCGGAACGACTGCCAGAAGAATGTGGGAAGACGCATCTCTCCCCTCGGGGGAAATGTTTTATTCCGATGGGATGGATGGTGGACGCACCAGGGCTCGAACCTGGGACCCGCTGATTAAGAGTCAGCGTAGGAGGGGTTTCAGGGAGTCTCAATACGTCTCATACAGAAACTTATATTTGTCTAGTTATCTGATATATGGCCATTATTTTTCTAGCGCCGTCCCAAGAGATCTCGCTCTAGCACCTCCAAAATGTTGCCCCGATGTTGCCCCGAGACTATAGCGGGGTGATGGCAACCAAGACAATGGAGCTCACGAAGCTCGCGCTCGACAATTTTCTCCCGGCCACCCAGGGGCAGCGTTACGAGGTGGCGGATACGGTCGTGAAGGGTCTGCGCGTCCGCGTCACCGATGCCTCGATGGACGCCGGCCGCTTCGCGGGTAAGGCGGCCCATATCACCTTCGTCATGATTGGCCGCTTCCCCCCAAGCCCGCATCCAGTGCGGCGAACGCTCGGTCGCTACGAGCGCGATGGAGGCGGCATGACGCTGCTGGAGGCCCGCGAGACTGCAAGGGAATGGAAGCGCAAGTTCGCGGCGGGAGTTGACCCGGCCGCCGAGGCGCGACTTCGGGCGGCTGAAGCGGAGGCCGAGCGCGCCGAAGCCGAACGCCAGCGCCTTGCCGAGGAAGAAAGCGTCCGCAACCGGAAGTCGCTCAAGGACATTCTGGACACCTATGCTGAGGATGTCCTCACTCATCACAAGCGCGGCGCGGCGACCCGACGGGCGCTCGATGGCGCGGAAGGGTTGCTGACGAGCTTCACCGATCGCGAGCCTGCCTCGCTCACCAGAGCCGAGATCACGCAGGTACTCAAAAGGCGGGCCAAGATTGCGCCGACCTCGGCCAACCGCCAGCTCGCCTATGCAAGCGCGTTCTTCAACTGGTGCGTGGAAGAGGAACTGCTCGCGGCGAACCCGCTTGGGACGGTCAAGAAGCCGTCGAAGGAAAATACTCGCGATCGATATCATTCGGTCGGCGAGCTGCGGGAAATCTGGGCCGCCACCGACAAACTGGATTATCCGTTCAGGCATTTGTATCGGCTGTGCATGGTCCTTCCGATGCGCCGCGAGGAAATCGCGGCGATGCCGCTGGACGAGCTCCATCTCGCTTCCGACAGGGCACCCGATGAGGCGGTCTGGATCCTGCCAGCCGGGCGCACCAAGCGAACCAACGCCCTGCGCATTCCCCTGTCACCCCTGGCGCGCACCATCATCAAGGAAGCGCTCGGCCATCCTGATCGCCCGAAGGATTCGAAATTCGTCTTCAGCACGACCGGCGACACGTCTGTCTCGGGTTTCTCGAAGGCCAAGAAGCGGCTGGATGCCGAAATCCAGGCGGCACGGAAGAAGCGTGTCGCTGAACAGGGTTGCGAGCCGATCGCCATGCCGCATTGGGTTCTTCACGACCTTCGGACAAGCTTCAATACGCTGGCATGTGACGTGCTCGGCGTGGACGCTCATGTCGCGGATCGTATCCTCAACCATGTCGCCACCGCCACGACATCGAAGGTCATGCGGATCTATAACCGGGCCGAACTTTTCGAGCCGCGGAAAACGGCGTTGAACGCGTGGGCCGCCCTGTTGGAGCGTGAGGTGCTGAAGGTGCCCGCGCCAGCCGACCTGGTCAGAGGGCAGGGGGTGGCCGTCTACTCTTTTCAGTTCTCACTGGGACCGGGATCGCCAAAGCTAGGCTGGCAACAGACCGTGCCGGTGACCCAGTGCAGGTGAATGCCACGGACGTTCGAAACAAACATTTGGGCCGAAAGGTCGAAAGGATAAAGCGAGGTTCTGATATTACGATGAGCGTACCGGAGACTGACCCGTTCGGGTACGATATTGCCCAGGCGGCCGAGCCCGCATTTTGCATCGGGGACGTGGCTTTGGGTTGGCGACCGTAGCGTAGGTATCTGATGTAGTTTAGAGAATGGTGTTCAAATCAACGGTCACTTTGGGTCTGGACGTGTTCAAGGGGCACAGGATCGTGCTGGACCTGCCTCACGGGCGGCTCTGGATCAGCGTGGCGCCAGCCGTCCGATGACGATCGCACCGCTGCTGCTTGGCGTTGCCGCTTTGGTCGTACCGCAGGCGACGACCACGGCCGCCCCTTTGTGGAACGGCATCGCGATTGGGCAGGATCCGACGCAGGTGGCCCGGCGGGCTTTCGTCGATGCTCGCGGTGCGTCCCATGCCGCCTCCCGATCCGGCATGATCGGAGACTTCTATCTTTGGCAGCATGCCCCGGCGACCGTCCGGATCCTCTACCATGGCAAACCACAGCACGTGTGCGGCGTAGATGTCGAAGGCGCGCGCGCGGCGCTGGCGAAGGAAGCGCTTCTGGCCGATCTCGGCCCGCCCGCCTCGCGCTTCACCGACACGTTGCTCGACGCACCTGGGGGAGCGGCGGCCTTACTGAGCGGAGGCAAGCTCTTCCGGGTCTCCATCTGGCATCGTGGGCCAACCATCATCACCTTTGAGGAACGCGTACGTCCCGGCTATTTCGCCATCCTCTATCGCGGGACGGATTCGGCCGGCGACAGGGTGGATTGCTGACGATCCATCCGGTTCACGGACGGCGTGACCGGGCCATGCAGTGACAGGGGCCATATTCCATGTTCTTTCGAGGTTCCATCCTCGGCCTGACGGCCGGGCTGCTCGCCTGCCCGGCGATGGCGCAGGACGCCCTGCTTATTCCCGACTGGCTCGCCATCCACGGCCAGTCGACATTCACGCTACAGGGGACCCCCGGTTTTTCGTCACCCTATGATGGCGGCAACAGCCTTGCCCCGCACCAGCGCAAGGAGACCATCGACGCGACACTGTTCGCCGGCCTGACGCCTTGGGCCGGCGGCGAGCTGTGGATCAATCCCGAGGTCGATCAGGGTTTCGGCCTGTCCAACACGCTGGGCGTCGCGGGCTTCCCCAGCGCGGAGGCGTACAAGGTCGGCAAGAAGAAACCCTACGTTCGGCTCCAGCGGCTGTTCTTCCGCCAGACGATCGGCCTTGGCGGCGATACGGAAGACGCCGATGGCGAGCAAAACCAGTTTGCGGGGCGACGCCGCAGCGAGCGCATTGTCCTGACGGTCGGTAAGTTCGGCGTGGGCGACGTCTTTGACACCAACAAATATGCGCACGATCCGCGCGGCGACTTCCTCAACTGGACGCTCGTCGATGCGGGCGCGTTCGATTATGCGGCGGACGCCTGGGGGTATTCGACCGGCGTCGCGGCCGAATGGTATCAGGGGCCGTGGACCCTGCGCTTCGGCGGCTTCAATCTCTCCAAAATCCCCAACGGCGAGACGCTGGAACAGGGTTTCGGCCAGTATCAGCTCGATGCCGAGATCGAGCATCGACACCAGATCGCCGGGCGGGACGGAGCCGTACGCGTCACCTGGTTCCGCAATCGCGGGCGTTTCGGCCGCTTCGACGATGCGCTGGCTCTGGCCGAGCAAACCGGCGGCCTGCCCGATACCGCGCTCGTCCGCCGGCGCCACACGCGGATGGGCGCCGACCTCAATGTCGAACAAGCGGTGAGCGACACCGTCGGCCTGTTCCTTCGCGCCGGCATGGCGAACGGCGCGATCGAGCCCTACGACTTCACCGACGTGGATCGCACTGTGTCAGGCGGCCTGTCGATCAGCGGCAAGAGCTGGGGCCGGAGCCAGGACACGGTGGGCATCGCCGCGGTCGTCAACGCCATCACCCGCGAGCATCAGCGCTATCTCGCCGCCGGCGGGATCGGCATCCTGGTCGGCGACGGCCGCCTTCCGCATCCGGGAGACGAGGCGATCGGCGAGATCTTCTATATGTTGCAGCCGGTCAAGGCCGTGTCGCTGACGCTCGATTACCAGTTGGTGGCCAATCCCGGCTACAACCGGGATCGCGGCCCGGCGAACATCCTCACCTTGCGACTACACGGTCAGTTTTAATTGGAAGGCTACGATTTTACGGCAGCCTTGTAGGTTCGATCAATCCTGACCTACGTGTTTAGTCCCGAGGTGTATCTGTGCTTCCGGCGACATTTCCCAAGTTAGCACGCGCTCTGCTGATTGTACGCTCAATCGAGCGCGACCGATCGTTTTTGCCAGAATAGACGTCCGCCAGCGATGGAATTAATCCGCCCAGTCTTAGCTGGCCGTTCATCGTGCAGCATGGCCCGGCGTGTCAGGAACCGCAGGTCCGGCCCCTGCCACGGGACAATCATGCGTTACCTGTTCAACGGACTGCTTTTCCTTCTCTCCGTTACCAGCGCTTCGGCGGTATGGGCCGATACGGCTCCCTTCGATCTGGCCGGGCCGACGCTGCGCGTGACAGTATCACGCAACGGCGAGAGTCTCCCGATCGCGGAAGTGCCGCAACTCGCGGCAGGAGATCGCATCGCGGTGCGCGCGGACTTGCCGGCGGATCAGTCCTCCCATTATCTCCTGATCGCGGCCTTCCTCCGCGGATCGACCAATCCGCCACCCGACAGTTGGTTCTTTAAATCGGAGCCTTGGAAAAAGCGTGATCGCAATGGGCTGGTCCTGACCGTGCCGGCCGATGCCGCGCAGGTCGTGCTGTTTCTTGCGCCGGAGACGGGGGGCGACTTCCCGACGCTCCGCGACGCGGTGCAGGGACGGCCGGGCGCCTTCGTGCGCGCGGCGCAGGAACTGGCGCAGGCGTCGCTCGATCATGCCCGGTTGCAGGCGTATCTGGATGCTGTCCGCAAGACCGTGCCCGGAGATCCGGAGCGATTGAGCCGGATCACACCGCTGCTGGCCCGCAGCCTCCAGATCAAGGTCAACAGCGACTGCCTCGAGAAGATGCCGTCGCTGCAGGCGCCCTGTCTGCTGCAAAACCAGGAGTCACTCGTCCTGAACGACGGTCATAGCAATGCGATCACCGATGCGCTCCAGGGGCCCGGAACCGATCTAGCGCTGCAGCTCAGCGCCACGCCGCAGGGTGGTCTCGGATATTACGGTCCCTACATCGCCGCGATCCGCGATGTCGTAGGGATCCTTAGCTCTCTTCACACGGCCAAATATCAATATCTCCCGGCGCTTGCGACGGTCGACGGAGACGGGATGGGCCTGGTCCTGAATGCCGCGCCGTCTTTCCACAATCCCAAGTCGGTGCTGGTGGCAGCACTTCCGATCATCGCGCCGACCCATATTCCCCCGTTGCAGATACCCGATACGGACCCGTCGATCTGTTTGCAGGATCCTCGACCGCTCCTGCCAATTGCCGGCGCCCCGCTGATCTACGCAACCCGCTATGCGCATGATCTGAGCCTCCACGTTCAGCTTCCGCAGGGCAGGACGATCGAACTGCCCGCGACACCCGATGTCGAGCGCGGTGGCCTCGCGCTCGATCTGGGCGGCATGCCCAAGGATATTGCCGGACCGCTCGTCGCGCAGCTTCACGGTGCATGGGGTTTCCAGTCGTTCGACGGGCCCGCCGTCACGCTCCAGACAGCCGGCACGGGAGGCTGGCGTCCCGCTTCCGGCGACCGGCCGGTGCTGGGCGGATCGGTGGCGTTGACGGGCGGATCGTCTGCTTGTGTGAGCGGCGTCGTCGCGCAATCCCAGGGGACTGCTCCCCCGAAGCTGGCGTGGACGCGGACATCGCTGGACGGCATCAGCGTCACTCTCCCCGCCGAGGCGCGGAGCAAGCCTTTTACCCTGGCGGTCGATCAGGTGGGGGCCGCACCGCAGACGATCACGCTCGGTTCGCCAAAACCACCTTCGCATCTCAATGTCGCGATCATCGCGCGCAATATCCAGACCGCGGATCCCGGCTCGACACTACCGATCATCCTGACGAGCGACGCAGAGGTGCCAAGTTCGGCAACCCTGACCTTTTCGCTTCAGCTTGACGCGAGTGTCCGATGGACGGGCAAGGAGAGGGTCGAGATCGGTGTTGAGCATGGCTACGACCCGGGCAGGCTCGCCGCTCCGTCGGGTCTAACCTTTCTCGACGATGGCGTTGCGATCGCCAGGGTACAGCCTTCCAAATTGCTCGGCGTCTCCGCCTTCGGAGCCCTAAGGGCTCGGGTCATAGGCAAAGGTGCGATAAGCGACTGGCTTCCGCTCGGCACGCTGGTGCGGACGCCCAAATTGGCCAAGCTGAATTGCCCATCGGCGACCGGCGCCTGCCAGCTATCGGGCGAGGGTCTGTATCTTATTCGTTCGGTCGCCGTCTCGCCAGCGTTCGACAAGCCGGTCGACGTGCCAACCGGCTATGCGGCACCGACACTGGAGGTGGCGCATCCGATTGATGGAAATCTTTATCTGCGTCTGCATGACGCTCCAGATATCGTAAACAGGATCGCCGCAGGAGATCGATGATCCGCAGCGATCATCAGGGGAAGAATGGCTGTCGAACACCTCTCGACCTCAACAGATGTCCGAGCGCCTGGGTGAGCGAAAACTGACGCCGACTGCTCCAGTGCATCCAGCAGGAGGCCAAGCATCGTCATCGCGGCGATCCTGCTGATCTATCCGGTTTCCGGGACGCTCCGTACCGAAGCTTTTCTCGCGCCCAAGGCAGAAATTCGACCACGAAACGCGCGAATTGGCCGATCATGAGCATAAAGAGGAGAGATGCTCCCCTGAATGGCGCGGTCGCGACGGGGCGGAGACGATCGGGAACGAGCTTCAAAACAGGCGTATCGCGATCATGTCTGGCACGCCCGAAGAAGGTCCAGCGAGGCCTTTGGACTTTTCAAGCGATCGACGGATGCTGCCGTGATGCGGACCTTTCCCAGCTCCGGGACGAAGACATAGTGCTGGAAACCGCTGTCGCGACCGAACTCGTTCCGGCTTGCCACTTCGCCGCAGGGTCGCCCAGCTGATCACGCACCGCTGCCTGCGCATCGTAGATATCGTGGCGCCGCACGCCCGACGCAGGGCCACAGGATGAGATTGCCGTCAGCGTCACCAGGCCGATCGGGGCTCGCTTCATAACCGCCTCCCGGGTCAGGACGCTATCTGCGAGGACGTAGAAGCGCAACGTCTCGTGAGCGGCTGGTGAAGGAGTACGGCTTTCAGTCAGATCGAAAACCGACCCATGTATCCGAGCGGATGCGGACACGCAGGATGGACGGGTCAGAAACAGTGCCCCGCACGCCAAGTGGGCAGGTGCGGCATCGTGGGCTGTCGGCATCCGGTCACCGACGTAATTGCGCTAGCGCGAGTGGAGCAATGCAGAAACGCGATCGCAACATCGCGTTACTGGAGCCATTACGCCGCGGATGCCCCAAAGAACGACTCACGAAGACCCTGCCGACGCGGGGTCAGTATTGAGGGGAAAGTCGCCGGACTGCGACTTCCCGACTATATCCGTTGCAGAGAACCACACAACCGGCTTGGGCGAATGATACGGCTGACCGCGGCGCCCTTGGGGGCCTGACGTTGGCCCGTATTCAAGTGCCGATCTGCTGCTCGACGATAATCTGCTGAACCCGCTGCTGGACGAGGACATCCTTCTCGACGGCGGACGAAAGCGCATTGAACCGGGCGCGGCTGAGATCCTCGTGCGCGAGAATCGCGGACACCCGTTCGCGCATCTGTGCCTGCAGGGCGTCTCTCTGGCTGCCGGAGAGCGAGGTGAGCTTGGCGATGCTGTCCGAGCGAAGCTGGCGCACCTGGAGCAGCGCCTGGGCATAGCGTACCAATTCATCATGGCTGATCGCATCCGAATTCAACGACGGAGCCGTGATCTGCACGGCGGGCGGTAGGGCAGCGAGCATCGCTCGAACTCCTCGGTCAAACACCCCCGTTGACGCCATAGCGTAGTCGCCTTGCTCCAGGCTGACCAGCATCAGAGTTGGGGGCTTGCGAAGGTGAGGCGTGCAACCGCGACACCGTGCGCCTAGACGGTCCAGCATGCCCGACTCGTTCGACCATGACGCCCCTCAAGCGAATATTTCACGCCGCGAGCGGCGACGGCAGCGGCTGGACAGGGCCATCGTCCTCGCCCGGCGTCATGGTCCGACCGCTCCGATCTGGCGCAAGCGGGTTGCGATCCTGTCGGGCGCGGTGCTGCTGGGCCTGTTCGCCATCCTGTTCGCCGGGATCGCCGATCGGGCGAATGCCTGCTTCATGGCGCTCTATCGCCTGGCCCCATGGTCTCCGCTGATCCTGACGCCGCTCGGCTTTGCGGCGCTGGTCTGGCTGACGCGCACGCTCGCGCCCGACGCCAAGGGATCGGGCATCCCCCAAATCATGGCAGCCCGGCTCGAGCCGGATAAAGCGATGGACTCGCTCGCATCAGCAAGGACGGCGATCATGAAATTCGTCGCCACGATCGGCGCGCTGCTCGTCGGTGCTTCGGTCGGCCGCGAGGGCCCGACCGTCCAGATCTCGGCCGCCATCATGGCCTATGCCCACCGGGTGCTGCGCATGCCGGTACGCGCCTCGGTCATCATCGCGGGCGGCGCGGCCGGCGTTGCCGCCGCCTTCAACACACCGCTCGCGGGCGTCACCTTCGCGATCGAGGAACTGGCTGCGGCCTATGAGCAGCGTATGACCATGCTGGTCATGACTGCGGTGCTGATCTCGGGAATGGTCAGCCTGGGTCTAAACGGCGACTACGTCTATTTCGGCGCGATGACCGACGTGCTGCCGCTTCCCTCGGCGCTCATGGTCATCCCGGTCGCCGGTGTGATCGGAGGTCTGGCGGGCGGCGGTTTCGCAAGACTGATGCTCGACTTCGCCAGAAGCGAGCTTTCCCTGTTTGCTCGGATGCGGTCGAAGCCGGTCTGGCTGGCCGCCGGTGCGGGCCTCATCGTCGCCGTCACGGGCTGCCTGACCGGCTTCACCTGGGGAACCAGCTACGAGCCGGCGCGCCTCATCATAACAGGCGTCCACGCGCCCTATTGGTTCGGGCCGGCCAAGTTCATCGCAACGCTCGCGACGGCGGTGTCGGGCCTGCCGGGTGGTATCTTCGCACCCAGCCTGGCAACCGGGGCGGGGGTCGGTAACCTGCTGCGGCTCGTCTTTCCCGCGCAGGCCGCCGGGCCGGTCGTGCTGCTCGGCATGGTCGGCTATTTCACAGGCGTGGTCCGCGCGCCGCTCACCGCAGTTGTTATTCTGTCGGAGGCGACCGCAAGCCACGGGCTGCTCCTGCCACTTCTCGCGACCGCCATCATCGCCGATTGGATCGCGAGCTACGTGTGCGAGGAACGTCTGTATCACGGCCTGTCGAAAGGCTTCATGCCATCCGCATCACGGCGAGAGCCCGGCGATCCACCCGGCCATTCGGCGACGTAAGCCAAAACTGTCTAAGTACCGTCGGTCAGCGATTGCGCGCTCGCCTTACCGCACGGCAGCGATGATCCACGTCCTGCTTCTTGGTTGCACGGCGTTGCGAACTTCTCTCACGCTGCGCCGTTTGCCTCTCAGCAAGCGAGTTTCCAACTGAACGATTGCTGCAGGGCGGGTTCTTCGCCTGTTTAGCCGTCAGGGACCATGCGTCCCGGGTCGACAGCTCCTTTGTTCCGGTGGGTTGGCTGGACAGGAACCTGATCGACCTTGGACGAGCATGCCCGGCCATCTGGGTCGGGCGATTGAGGAGGAAGATATGAAACGCCTGTTGTTCGGTGCCGCCGCGATGTTGCTGTCAGGTGCTGCGATCGCCCAGATGCCGCCACCGCCGCCAGCCTGGGACGCCGGTGCCTTCTGGCGAGGCGCACCCGACAATCCGTATGAGCGCATCCATTTTCTGCAGGATCGCGTCAATCGTGGCAGTGCCGATGGCAGCCTGGATCGTCGGGAAGCCTGGCGCGTCAATCGCGAGCTCAACGGCGTGCGGCAGTGGATCCACAGCATGCATTGGGAAGATGCCGGCCGACTGACGCCGGATCAGCGCGCCCGGGTCCAGGGGCGGCTGGACCAGATCAGTCGGCAGATCCATTGGCTGAGACACAACGGCTGGTAGGAATCTGGGCGGCGCGATCTTCACCGCGCCGCCGACCAAAACGAAGATTTGGGTTACTGCGGAACGACAGTCACTGCACGCCGGTTCTGCGCCCAGGCGGCTTCATCCGATCCCAGCGCGACGGGACGCTCCTTTCCATAGCTGATCGTGCTCATGCGGCTGGTGTCGACGCCTTGGGCTGCCAGAAAATTCTTTGCGGCATTCGCACGGCGATCGCCCAGCGCAAGGTTATATTCGCGGGTCCCACGCTCGTCGCAATGACCCTCGATCGTGATCCGGACGTTGGGATGGGTAACCAGCCATTTTGCCTGCGCTGCAAGAATGGCCTGAGCCTGGCCGTCGACGTCAGAGTGATCGGTGTCGAAGTGAATGGTGTCGGTACCGACCTGTTGCAGGAAGTCCGCCCGAGAGCCCGGTATCACGGCGTTACCGATCGTGTTGGAAGGAGCGGCGTCGCCCGGCGCAGGCGAGACGCTTGCCGGCGGCGGTGGGGGTAACTCGGCCGGCTTTTTCCTGGCGCATCCGGAGACGGAAACAATGACCATGGTGGCGCTGATCAGAAGAAGCCGCGATCGCATTCTAATTTCCTCGCTTTGATGGTCCAGCGGGCACGTTGCGGGTACATTGGTGATCGCAGGACTCTCTGGCTGATGACGTAAGCGCCTTGCGCCATCCTTTTCGCCGCAGACGTGTCCGATCCATGACATGCATGTCATCGGCGTCGAAACGATCCATATCGGCATTGAACAAGCGGCGGCGAGGCTGCGACGTTGAAGGATAGCCGCTGCCAGCTGGCGCACGTTGTCGGGAAATAGCTGTCCGTCGACACTTGGACCACGACTAGCGCGTAGGAATCGGGACAAAGGTGCGTGAGCCGTCGGCGGCAGCGGTACGCCAGACTGCCGCTCAATGGCATTGGCATGTGTTGCCGGCGCTCGTTCCGCATTCTGCCTTCGAGAGCTTCATTGTGACGAAGCAGACACGCGTCGCTCATCCTGGATCAAGGAGGGCTGCTATAGCTGGGCGCTTGAGGGACACAGCGGACGACAACGACATGTACCATGCTCGCCTCAAGATCGCCCCTGACGCTGACATGTGCGTCAAGGACGCCTTGGAAACGCATACTGCCATTCTAAAAGCCTACGCACGTCGCCTGACCGGAAACGCCGCCGACGCTGATGACTTGCTTCAGGAAACAATGCTGCGATGTTGGCAGGCTCGAGACCGATTCAAGCCCGGGAGCAATTTCATCGCGTGGGGCCGTACGATCATGCGTAACGCCTTTCTATCCGCGAGGCGTCGCGATCGCTTCCATGTGAACCTGCCCGACGACGGTCTCGCCCACCTGCCGGGCGTCGATGGTGGCCAGAATGGTATTATCGAGTGGGGCGAAATGGAGCGGGCGCTGGGCGAACTTAGTCCCGAACACCGTGCCGCCGTACTTCTCGCCGGGGAGGGGGATTCAATAGAGGATGCGGCAATCCGCCTCGCTATCCCGGAAGGTACCTTCAAAAGCCGACTCGCTCGGGGCAGGATGCGGCTCCGCGAGTTGGCTGCAAATCCAAAGGCAAAAACACCGCCGGTCCTCACCCCGCAGAAGAGCCGAAAGCGCAGGCCGCGGAATTGGGCCGGGGTGATGATTGGGTAGGCTATCGGATCAGAGTCCATTCAACCTTCGTCAGTTCCCAAGATCGACGCCAAAGACGCTCTGCTGCTCGCACGATGGCGAAAGCTGACTTTGCGCTGTCCGATAAGCCCTGCTCGATCGAGCGATTGCTGGGCGCTCTGCGCAACGCGATCGGCCGGCACGCGCCGGCCCAGCCCGCACCGCTGAATTGTTCACCTACTTTGACCGGTTTCGCGCAAATGAACGGGCAAGCCTGGGTTATAGATAACTAGCACTACTTTGGCAGGTTGAAGGAACCAGCTGGAATCGTCGTTGATTCCTATTTGTCAGTGCAGGCTGACGGACTTACGACGATGGTGGTGGACGAGAGCTGGCGGACCGATCTGGAGCGATGG
>Ga0207671_10002617_pt1 | contig 18990 bp, 19 predicted proteins | sample KBSC24metaG_FD_184352 | JGI IMG/M metagenome (GOLD analysis project Ga0207671, IMG submission 184352) | Corn rhizosphere microbial communities from Kellogg Biological Station, Michigan, USA - KBS C2-4 metaG (SPAdes) (version 2) | ecosystem: Host-associated > Plants > Roots > Rhizosphere > Soil... | reverse complement strand
CATTTTCATCTTTAATTAAAATTTATTTTTTAAACTAATCTCTCTCGTTGGTATAGAATCGGGCAACAGGCCTGATTTTAGTATGATACGCTGACCTGGTTGGCTGCCTAAAAATTTAGCGAAACCCATGCCCAAACCTACTTTACTTGTACAATTGATTATATAAAGCCCTCTACTTAAAGGGTACTGTTTTAAGACAAGCGATTCTTGTGATGGTTTAAAATAAGTGTCCGGGTACTGTTTGTTTGACTCATCCCTGACACTTACTACTTTAACCTTTTCTACATATCCGGCATAATCCTTATCCGGATCATTAAGCCAGCTAAACCCGGTTATACCCAAGGCATCCGGGTGTTCGCTTACATATTTCAAAACCTCTTTATTTGATTTAAGAGCATAAATGTTTTTTTGCGTAAATCCCTTACTTCCGGTGAAGTCCTTCAAATACCTTACCAAACTTGAATTGGGGTTATCAAAAACAATGGTTCTGTTTAAATCGCCCTGTCCAGTGAGCAGTTTTTTCAATTGGCCTACAGTAATGGAGGTATCATTTGAAGCTGTGTTCACGATAAGCGCTATGGCATCAATGGCAAAACGTACAGATTCGATCGACAATGACCTTTTGGTGATCACAGCACGCTCATCAGCTGTAAGCTCACGTGACAATATGGCTACGCGCACACTATCGTTTAACAGGGCATTTACGGCCTCATTCTCTGTTTTATACAAAATATTGACCTTGGCATTGGGAGTTTGGCTTGAATAAATATACAGTTCCTGATCTAAGATAGGTGAGAAGGAAGCATCGGCAACAAAAGTTGCTGTGCCCGATTTAGCATCATTATCAGTAGAAAATTTTGTCGGCTTTTGTTTACAGGCCTGTAGGCCCGCGCTTAGGAGCAATGCAAAAAATAAAAACTGACTATTAAAATTAATCTTCATACTGATCCTTCTTAAACAATCTTGAAAACCGCAGAATGGAATAAGCAATAACAAAGGCCCCGAAAAGCATTCGCTGGTATTGCGGTAATTGTAAAGGCAACTGGTCCCAAAACATGATCATTAAGCCTAAAACGACAAAACAAACAAAGGTGACAGCGCCTAAAATAAACAAAAACCGCCTTTTGGGCGATTTTTGTTCTTTATTAAAATTAAGTGGCATTATTCGCTTGCTAACGTAAAGCTGATTGGCACGCTATATTGTACACGTACCGGACGACCATTCTGAATACCTGGTTTCCAGTGCGGTGAATTTTTCAATACACGAACCGCCTCTTCGTCGCAACCGCTTCCGATACCTCTGGTAACTTTGATATCAGTTAATGAACCATCTTTTTCCACAACGAAGGTACAAATTACCCTACCTTGAGTACCGTTTTCACGGGCTACTGCAGGATAACGGATAGATTTACCCAAGTAGCTACCAAACTTCTCCAAACCTCCCGGGAATTCCGGAACTTGCTCTACCGAAGTAAAGATCTGGTTAGGATCGGCTTCTACTACTTGTTTAACATCGGAGTTACCTACCGGCTCATCAATTCTGATATCAGCGTTAGGATCACCCTTTTGGTCTTTCTGACCAGGGTCTTTAGTCTCCAGATCTTTTATCGTTGGCGGATCTTTCTCCTTAACCTCGTTATCTGGTTTCACAACCGGAGGTGGGAAACGCACCTGGTCAACCTTTGGCTTAGGTGGTTCAGGTGGAGGCGGAGGTGGTTTTTTGGTTTGATCCACGGGTGGTGGAGGCAACAGCACTACGTCTGTTATCTTCACTTTTTGATCAGCTTTAGGGATAAGTCCCTGGATCCGGTTGATGATAGTAGGTAAAGCAACAACAAATACAAACACAATGATTGCTATAATAAGCGCCCTTGATGTATTCTTGGAGTTATCCCTTCTCAGCTCATAAGCCCCATAGGCCTTATTTCTGCTACTAAAAACAACGTCGATCCATTTCTGATCTAATATATCTAATTTCGATCCAAACATCTTTTAAGATTTAATGGTAATTAATAACGTTATTTTAAATTATTTAGTATCGTTGTAAAGCCCATTCTTCTGTAAATCAGTAACTTCAATGGGTAAAATATCAACTATGGCGTAGCTTTGTACGTTGGTGATATTCATCTCATCAAGCGCACTAACCACATTTTTATAAGTTGATTTGATACTTGGTTTGATCAAAACGATCATTGGTTTGCCGGTAGCTTTCATAATATCAGCACCTTTTTCAACAAGCAATTTGCGCAGATCATCTTTACCATAACCAATTATAGTAGGTGCCGATTTTCCTGCCTCGCCCAGATACCACTCCAATTTATCATTGCTACCTAATAATAAGGTTAATGATGATGAAGCCTTAACAGCTAATTGATCCTTTGTTTTATCATCTTTATCTGGCATGGTCAAGTCCATCGCTTTAGGCTTGGCCAGTGTAGTCGTCATGATAAAGAAAGTGATCAACAGGAAAGCCAAATCAACCATCGCTGTTAAATCTACACGGGTGGATTGCTTTTTACTGCGAACCTTCCCGCCTTTGTGTTTACCTCCCCCGGAGGTATCTAATTCTGCCATGATCTTTTATTTTTTAGGAGCAGCGCCACCGCCACCACCTAAGTTTGTTATTAAACTAAACTTGTTCACTTTTTGCTTTTGCAAAATATTGATAACATCCTTAATAACCGGGTATTCTTCTTTGCTATCGCCTTTTATAGCTATACGCAGCTGCACATTATGCAGGGCCACAGTAGCTTTACGGGCTTCACGGATCCAGTTAAATAATTCGTTACTTACAGAATCGCGGGGGATACCTGGCTTATTATATTTCTTTTGGTCATCAGCCGATAAAGCAATAAACTGATGCAACTGACCAAAGGGAACACCTATTGATGTAATGGTAGAAAACCTGTTCAACTCATCTGGCGTAAATGTTGTTTTATAAATTTCGCCCATCTGAGTCAAGGTTTGCTTACGCAGGTCAACTCCCTCAAGTCCAAAAAATGCTTTCTGTGAACCCACAGAAATGGTAGCGAAGTCAGACTCCGGAATCGGCTGCTGTATCGATGATTTTGGCACATCGATAGGCACCGGGTCCTCGGTACGTACTTTCGCGGTCATTATAAAGAAAGTCAGCAACAGGAAGGCCACGTCGCACATGGCGGTCATGTCAATGGCTGTACTCTTTCTTGGAACTTTTATCCTTGCCATATTTGATTTTTTTTAAAATATATAGTATTCAATAATTATAACATCCACGCCTTATTCCTGGTTATATATAGGACACAAATGGGGGGACGAAAGCTAATTAACCTATATACTTATTATCTGTTGGCATTTTTGTGTGATGCAGCAAATGTTTGTACAATGCTGAATCCTGCTTCGTCAATTGCGTAAGTTAACTTGTCAATTTTTGATGTAAATACGTTGTACATTACGATAGAAACAGCAGAAGTACTGATACCGAATGCAGTGTTGATCAAAGCTTCAGAAATGTGTGAAGATAGTTCAATCTGGTTTGGTACACCTGATACCGCTAATGAAGAGAAGGCCTTGATCATACCCACAACCGTACCTAACAGACCGGTTAATGTACCGATAGATACCAATGTAGCGATGATGGTTAAGTTTTGCTCTAACATTGGCATTTCCAATGCAGTTGCTTCTTCAATGTCTTTTTGGATAGCCAAAGTTTTTTGATCAACGTCAAGATTTGGTTCAGCTTCCATTTCAGCGTATTTTTTCAATGCTGATTTGATAACGTTTGCTACAGAACCTTTTTGTTTGTCGCATTCTGCTGATGCGCCAGAGATGTTACCTGCATTCAGTTGTGATTGGATCTTTCTAACAAAAGCATCTACACTGCCTGTACCAGAAGCTTTTCCGATTACTACGAAACGCTCGATAGAGAAAACGATAACCATTAACAGAAACGCCATGATCACCGGCACGATTACACCACCGCTATATACAGTTCCGAAAATATCTACAGGAAAAGCAGTTTTGTCGCCGCCTTTGAAGTGGCTTGGATCGCCCAGAACGAATATGAAAATAAGAGTAGTAACAATCAGGCAGATTGGAATAGTTAAGGATGCAAACAAGCCAGATGCACTTGAGCTTTCTTTGTTAACAGGAGTAGTTGGTTTTGTTGGTGCGTTTGCCATTACTTTTAAATTTTAGTTTTAGTTTTTGTTTATATTATAAGTTTGTTAAATGTGCTTTTAATTAGCGAATAACAAAAATAGAATTTTAATGAAATAAAAAAATCTTTTATGTTATTCTTTACAATTTTTTAATACCGAATTACATTTTGTGCCTAATTGGTCATTATTAACGTAACAATGCTTAAATATTGTGTGTTGCCACGACAATTATTTGCAATGAAAACCATTTTTTTTTAGATTATCAAGCATTAACTGATAAAAATTGTGTTATTAATATGTTACAATATTGGTTTTAAAGCCATTTCATAGCGGCCGGGAGTAGTATAACGCTAAATGTTTTTTTTTATTTTAGTGTATCATATACGCTTAGGTACTAATCCGATAGCGCTTACAAGCGTAAATTATCCGCCCGCCTTTTTTGCTTTATATCCATCGGTTTGCAACAGGGTTAAAATTTTATCCCTGAAATCGCCCTGTATCAGTATTTCACCATCCTTTACCGAACCGCCTACCCCGCATTTTGTTTTTAACCTCTTGCCAATAAGCTCCAGATCGGCATCGGTACCCACAAAGCCGGTAACACGGGTAACCAATTTACTGCCGCCTTTTCGGTCCAGATAAATTTTAAGGTTTTGCTGCTGCGGGGGCAGTGTTTGCGCCCTTTGCCCTCCGTTTTCCTGGTATTGAAAATCAGGATCGGTAGAATATACTACCCCAGTGAAATTCTTTTTAGCCATAACTTTTTTTTGAAGCGAGAGTGAGGAGCCAGTTGCCAGGAACGAAATACCCGAAATCAGGCACCCGCACCACACACCCGCTCTCTTTACTTAATTCTTTTTATATGTTGGCCCTACAATAACTTTTAACGAATTGGGCACTATATTAATATGTATAGCAGTACCCATTACCTGCGGTTCGCCGTCAAGGTGTATGGGGCCTTCGGTTTGGCGGGTCACGTTAATCTGCTTACCGCGTATAATTTCCACATAGCTGGTGCCCTCCGATGTTTTGGTAAGCATCCTGATACCCATTTCCGGGAAACGCCACAGCGGGAACTTTCTGATCAGGCAAATATCAAGCAAACCGTCCTGTACCGATGCATTGGGTGATATATGCGCGTCGTTGCCGTATTGCGATGAATTGGCTATGCTGAGCATAAATGCCTTACGCTCGTAAACCTTGCCGTCAATCTCCAACTCGTATTCCTGTTCATTATAGGTAGCTATCTCCTGCATGGATGATTTGACGTAGGATATAAAGCCACGCTTTTTTCCATGCGAAAACACCTCGCTGATGTGGGCATCAAAGCCCATACCCGCCATATTAAAAAATGGCTGCCCGTTCACCGTACCCGAATCAATGCTTTCTGTATGACCTTTTACCAGGGTTTGTATGGCCTGATTAGGGTTCATGGGGATACCTAAAAAACGGGCCAGGCCGTTGCCCGATCCGTAAGGCACTATACCCAGGGCCGTATCGCTCCCCACAATGGCCGATGCTATTTCATTTACCGTACCATCGCCGCCCACAGCCACAATAATATCGTATTTGCCTACCGCCTCCAGCGCAATGATACGCGCGTGTGATATGCCATCGCTAAATACAATGGTTGCATCAAACACCGCTTTATCAAGGTTTTGATCTATCAGCTCAGGCACCCCGTCCTTCTTCTTTCCACCCGATATGGGGTTTATTATAAATAACGCTTTACGTTTCAATTATATGTATTATTTCAACTTCAAAAACTCTAAACTCTAACTTCTAAATTCTAATACGAAATCGAACATCCGAAACGGCAACGCCCTCAACGGAGTTAATCCGAAATCAAAATGAATTCAAAATCAAGAATTTCAGCCCCAAAAGTAAATGTATTTTCGGCTTTGTGAAATTTGTTTTATTTTTGCCACCCGAAAGTGGACTGATTTAATTGCCTTAATACACAAGGCTGGATTGCAACCACGTAAAAAAGTGCTAAAACCAACGCTTCTTTTTACCTCGATCCGTTAAAACTTACTCCTTTCGGTTTTATTAATTAATTTTTTATCAAACTTATATGCCATACTTATTTACCTCTGAATCCGTATCAGAAGGACATCCGGATAAAGTTGCAGACCAAATATCAGACGCCCTGATCGACCATTTTTTGGCGTTTGACGAAAATTCAAAAGTTGCCTGTGAAACACTGGTAACAACCGGACAGGTAATTTTAGCCGGCGAGGTAAAATCAAAAGCTTATTTAGACGTACAAAAAATTGCCCGCGAGGTGATCAATAAAATTGGTTATACCAAAGGCGAGTATATGTTTGATGGCAGCTCATGCGGTGTGCTATCGGCCATTCACGAGCAATCGCCGGATATTAACCAGGGTGTTGACCGCCAGGCTAAAGAAGAGCAGGGCGCCGGCGACCAGGGTATGATGTTTGGTTATGCTACGGTTGAAACCGATAACTATATGCCCCTGGCACTGGATATTGCCCATGCGCTTTTAATTGAGCTGGCAGCCATCCGCCGCGAAAACAGCGAGATCAAATATCTACGCCCGGATGCCAAATCGCAGGTTACTTTAGAATATAGCGATGATAACAAGCCGCAACGCATTGATGCCATTGTGATATCAACCCAGCATGATGATTTTGATGAGGAAGAAGCGATGCTGGCCAAAATCAAAAAGGACATCATCAGCATCCTTATTCCACGTGTGGAAGCTAAATATCCAAAATACGCCCACTTCTTTAACGATCAGATCAAGTATCACATCAACCCAACAGGTAAATTTGTTATCGGCGGACCACATGGCGATACCGGCTTAACCGGTCGTAAGATCATCGTAGATACTTATGGTGGTAAAGGCGCACACGGTGGTGGTGCTTTCTCCGGTAAAGACCCGTCAAAGGTGGATCGTTCTGCAGCTTATGCAACCCGTCACATCGCCAAAAACCTGGTAGCTGCCGGTGTTTGTGATGAAGTGCTGGTTCAGGTATCATACGCTATTGGCGTGGCACAACCTATGGGTATTTATGTAAATACCTACGGAACCGCCAAAGTAAACCTGCACGATGGCGAAATAGCTAAAAAAGTAGAGGAAGTGTTTAACATGACCCCATACGCCATTGAAACCCGCTTTAAACTGCGTAACCCTATTTATAGCGAAACCGCTGCTTATGGCCATTTTGGTAAACCAAGCGAAATAGTAACCAAAACATTCATTGCTCACGATGGCAGCGAGCTAAAACGCGAAGTAGAACTGTTTACCTGGGAAAAACTGGATTATGTTGATAAAGTAAAACAGGCTTTCGGTTTATAAACCAGGAGCACCCCTTATAATTATAAAAAAGCGGCGGGTTTTACCCGCTGCTTTTTTGTTTAGCACAGCCTGTCATCCTGAACTTGTTTCAGGATCCCACAGGATAAGCTGACCACCATACGGCACACTTTGCTTATGGGATGCCGAAACAAGTTCGGCATGACCCGATTTTACAAATTACATACGTCTCTATTACTTCCTTTTTTTACCATTTGGTAATCCCCCCTCACCTTTTCTATCCGAACTTTGTTATCACCAAAACGAAAGAAAAAGATTATGTCACGTATATTCATAACAGGATCGGCAGACGGGCTGGGGCAAATGGCCGCTCAATTACTGGTTAAAGCCGGGCACTCGGTAGTACTGCATGCCCGTAACGAACAAAGGGCCCGGGAAGCTTTGGCTGCAGTTCCCGGTGCCGAAACCGCGGTAAGCGGCGACCTGTCCAGCATCAAAGAAACCATCGCCCTGGCCGAAAAGGTAAATAACCTGGGTTTGTTTGATGCCGTTACCCACAATGCAGCCGTTGGCTATACCGAACCAAGGCGCATAGAAACAGTGGATGGCTTGTCGCATGTTTTCGCGGTGAACAGCCTGGCGCCTTATATATTGACCGCGCTGATCCATCAGCCCAAACGGTTGGTATACCTCAGCTCGGGCCTGCATCGCAGTGGGGATGCCTCAATGAACGACCTTAGCTGGACTGACCGCAGTTGGAACGGCTTTAGCGCCTATGCCGACTCCAAACTACATAACGTGATACTGGCCTTTGCCGCGGCCCGCAAATGGCCCAAGGTATTTTCAAACGCCCTGGAACCCGGCTGGGTAGCCACCAAAATGGGCGGCCCAGGTGCACCGGATAGTTTGGCCGATGCACCAAAAACACAGGTATGGCTGGCTACCAGCAACGAGCCGCGGGCCATGGTATCGGGCGAATATTTTTACCATCTGCAACACCGCCAGTATCTACAGGCTGCCGCTGACCCGACGGTGCAGGAAAAATTCATGACCGAATGTACCCGCATATCAGGCGTCCAATTCCCGGCATAATGATTGCCGGGGATTTTAAATAAAATTAAATTGTCATTTCGAACGAACGGCGATGGGTAAATGTTGGGGTGAGGAGAAATGACATAGCTTTTTATACACGTTTCTTATCCTAACCTCGTACCATTAAAAAAATGACAATACGTAAAGAAGATTTTACCGTTTGGTTAAGCATTCTATCAGTTTTGTTTACGAAACTTTGCAGCATATTTTAAATCAACATATACCATGAATACAACAAAAATAGGATGGATTGGTCTGGGCAATATGGGTATCCCGATGTCACAGCAACTGATCAATGCCGGCTACCCCCTAACCGTTTACAATCGCAGTAAAGCAAAAGAGGCAGCCCTGAAAGCCATCGGTGCGGCCATAGCGCCATCGCCCAAAGAATTGATACAGCAAAACGAGGTAATTTTCATCATGGTTTCCAACGATGAGGCCATCAGTGATATATTTAACGGCAAGGATGGCTTACTAAGCGCCAAAGTTAAAGGTAAGATCATCATCAACATGAGTACGGTATCGCCAGCTATCAGCAAAGAAATGGGCGCTTTGTGCCGCGAACAAGGCAGCGATTACCTGGATGCACCTGTATCGGGCAGTGTAAAACAGGCTCAGGATGGCACGCTGGTGATCATGGCGGGTGGCACATCGGCCACGTTTGAACAAGCCAAGCCCATACTGGAAAAATTGGGCAAAATGGTTTTGCTGGTGGGCGAAATTGGCGCAGGCAACAGCGCTAAACTGGCCATTAACACCTTATTAAGCTTCCATGCCCAGGGTTTGGCCGAAACTGTATTATTCGCGCAGCAAAACGATATCAAAACCGAAGATATGCTCACCATTATTAATAATAGCGCCCTGGGCAATGTTTTTGGCAAAATAAAAGGTGATGCTATTTTGGACGATAATTATAAAGCCGCCTTCGCGCTGAAACATATTGCCAAGGACCTACGCCTGGCCAAAGCCGAAGGACTGAACTCGCCCCTGGCCAAAATAGCTTACCAAACTTTCCAGGAAGCCGAAGCCCAGCATGGCGAAGAAGATATCATCGCGGTGATCAAACAGGTGGGGAAATAATTGAGCAGAGCGACCCACGCGGTCATCGGCTTTAGCTCTTTCTCTTCACGCGTCATTGCTTCTTAATATCATGTCCTCTTCGCGGAAGCTTTTGTTTATCCCACAAATTTTCGGTATATTTATACAAACAGCAGCCCGGTTCTCTTTTCAACAGAGAACCGGGCTGTTTAGTTAAGACAAAACAAGGTCAAAAACCAATCAATTTCAATTCAATTAATTGACTATCAGCAAATTAATACTTTTTAAACCTTTCAAAAGCCATCAAAAATTTGTTAAAAAGTGTTAAAATGGCTTAAAACTTTGTTAAAATGGACAATAACTCAGTCTTTTTACCCCGTTTTCGACCAAAAAAGTGTTAAAATTAAAGGTTTAAAAAGTTTTGCCTCCTTACACTTTACCAAATACAACAATACCATTGTGCCCGCCAAAACCAAAGGTATTGCTCATGGTTAAATTCAGCTGGTGACTGATAGCCTCCTTTAAAACAATGTTCAGACTGTCGGGTACTGCGGGATCAAGCTCGGTCGTATTGATGGTGGGTGGTATCAGACTGTCGCGCATAGCCAGCAAACAGATTATAGCTTCAATGGCTCCAGCCGCGCCCAGCAAATGCCCTGTCATGGATTTAGTAGCGCTGATCTGGATATTGTTCTTTTGATTTTTGGTTAGTACCTGTATGGCTTTCAGTTCAGATAGGTCGCCCACCGGTGTTGAGGTGGCATGCATGTTGAGGTAATCCACATCGAAAATGGAAACCCCGGCTTCTTCCAGTGCCAACTGCATACCCTTAGCCGCACCCAAACCTTCGGGATGGGTGGCAGTCATGTGGTAGGCATCGGCGGTCATGGCTGCGCCACGCACTTCTCCATAAATATGGGCTCCACGTTTTAAGGCATGTTCGTACTCTTCCAGCACCAGTGCCCCGGCCCCCTCGCCCATGATAAAGCCATCACGGTGCGTATCAAATGGCCGGGAAGCCCCTTCAGGGTCATCATTGCGGGTCGACATGGCCTTCATCGAGCTAAAACCACCAAAGGAAGCGGGCGTAATAGGCGCTTCAGAGCCACCGGTAATGATCACCTTGGCCTTACCCAGCCGGATGTAGTTAAAAGCATCCATAATGGCCGTATTTGAGGTTGCACAGGCCGATACGGTGGTATAGTTGATACCCATATACCCATGGCGGATAGAGATCATACCCGAAGCCATATTGGTAATAAGCTTGGGCACAAAAAACGGACTAAACCGCGGATGGCCATCGCCCAGAGTATAGTCCCGAACTTGTTCTTCAAAAGTTTCCATACCGCCCTGGCCCGATCCCCAGATCACGCCCACATCAAAGGGATCCATCTTTTCGAGGTCGAAGCCCGAATCCTTGATGGCCTCGTCAGATGCAACAAGGGCATATTGGGTAAATGGGTCGGTACGTTTAAGATCGGCCCTGTCCAGGAAATCGGCAGCGTTAAAATCTTTCAGTTCGCAGGCAAACTGCGTGCGGAACAAAGTGGGATCAAAATGGGTGATGCGTGCTGCAGCGCTTTTGCCGGCCACTACGTTTTTCCAAAAGTCCTTTATCTGGTTGCCAAGCGGGGTTAGCGCCCCCAGGCCGGTTACCACTACTCGTTTTAACATGGTTTTAAACTTTAAATAAAATGTGGCAAAAGTAATTATAAAAATACCGGATGGTATATTCATAATGTAAATATATTTTTTGCATACCGGTTGCACGTTTTTACCAAATGGTAAGTGGTTACGCCTATAAGCTGCGGAACTTTGTGCTATAAATAATTTATATCATGAACACACAAAATCAAAACAGCAAACTACAGAATAAACGAATTATATTAATGGGTGGTACATCGGGCATTGGTTTGGCCACTGCCAAAGCAGCCGCGGCCGAAGGAGCCAATGTGGTTGTAGTATCCAGCAGCCAGCAACGTGTGGACAGTGCCCTGGCCGAACTGCCTGAAAGTGCCGCAGGCCATGCGGTTGACCTGAGCAAAGAGCAAAACATCAAAGCGTTTTTTGATACCATAGGTAATTTTGATCACCTGGTATATACCGCTGCCGAAAACATCAGCTTAATTTATGTAAACGAGTTGGAACTGGAAAAAGCGCACAACTATTTTAACCTGCGTTACTGGGGCGCACTGGCATCGATAAAATATGGAGCGCCGCATATCAACCAGGGTGGCTCTATCTCCTTAATGAGTGGCATTGCTAACCCACGCCCGGGAGCTGGTTGGTTGCTTGGCGCAAGTATTTGCGGCGCTATAGAGGGTTTAACCCGGGCCATGGCTGTTGAACTTGCTCCAGTAAGGGTGAACGCGGTTTCGGCAGGTGTTGTGAAAACTAACCTGTGGAACAGTATCCCCGAAGTCGATCGCGAAGCATATTATAAATCAGTTGGCGACTCCCTGTTGGTAAAACGTGTTGGTGAAGCCGAAGATATTGCCCAGGCATTTACTTACCTCATGAAACAACAGTTTTCAAGCGGCCAGATACTGATCACCGATGGTGGAACCGTGCTGGTGTAAGTCGTCACTTTTATTTAATACCCCTATATTAAAGCTTAAATTATGTATGCTATAATAGGAATTACCGGTCATGTGGGCAGCGTGGCCGCTCATCTGTTACTAAACAAAAAGCTGCCCGTAAGAGCAATAATTCGCAGTGCTGCTAAAGCAGAAGCCCGGCAAGCCAAAGGTGCAGAAATAGCCATAGCCGAATTGCATGACGCCCTTGCATTGGAGAAAGCGTTTAGCAGCACCAGGGCCATATTTGTAATGACGCCCCCACTATTTGACGTGGCCGACCCTATGGCGGAGCATGACCAGATGTTGGCGGCGCTATTTACTGCTATTGAAAAAACCAGACCAGATAAGGTAGTTTACCTCTCATCCATAGGGGCACATTTACGAACAGGAACGGGCGCTATCAAAAAATTATATGATATGGAACAGGCCTTTGGCAGATTGCCTGTACCTACTGCCGGCATCCGGGCGGGCTGGTTCATGGAGAATTTTGTAGGTGGTATTGCCCAAGCCAAACAAAGCGGGCAGTTCCATAGTTTTTTGAGCCCTTTGGATAAACACATCCCAATGATAGCTACCAAAGATATCGGTCAATTGGCAGCTGAACTACTACAGCAAAACTGGACCGGTCATCGCATTGTGGAATTGGAAGGCCCCAACCGATATTCGGCAAATGATGTCGTAAACACGTTGACCACTCAGCTAAAGCGGGATATCAAGGCGCAAATTATTCCTGTACATGATTACCAACGCGTATATCGATCATTTGGAGGCAGCCCGGCAGCGGCAATAATGATGGCAGAGATGACCATTGGATTCAACAATAACCATATTGTATTTGAAGGAAACGGGCGGGAACAGGCAATAGGCATAACATTATTGGAAGATGCATTAAGCAATTATGTCCGTACCTGATCATATCAACTTAAGCAAGGATCTGCCTGTCGGCAGATCCTTCATTTCTGAGCAATACAAATTGATATTATCTGTGTATTATTGCTTCGGTCTCAGAAAAAGACCACTTTATACCCATGATTATCAGAGAAGCCTCCCTAAATGACCTCGACGGCGTTTGGGAAATTTTTGAACAAGTTATTAAAACCGGCGATACCTACGCTTTTGAGCCGGGTAGTACTAAGGAAGATCTGCCTAAACTTTGGTTTGCACCAACCATGAGGGTTTTTGTTGCAGAAGAGGATAATAAAATACTAGGCACCTATTTTATTAAACCCAACCAGGTTGGCCTGGGCGCACACGTGGCTAACTGTGGCTACATGGTGCATCCGGATACACGCGGCAGGGGTTTGGGCAAACAGCTTTGTGAGCATTCATTACTGATAGCTAAAGAAAGCGGGTATAAAGGCATGCAGTTTAATTTTGTAGTGAGCACCAACACTACAGCTGTAAAACTTTGGCAAAAACTGGGTTTTCGCATCATCGGCACCATTCCGAAAGGCTTTAATCACCGGCAGTTGGGTTATGTGGATGCCTATATTATGTTCCAGGAGATTGGTTAATTTCTAATCTTCCAGCTATCGTATATTTTTCCGGATCCGGCTAAGCGATTGAGGGGTGATACCTAAATAACTGGCAATATCTTTTAAAGGTACTCGTAGCGCGATATCAGGGTTTTGTTCAACAAACAGCCTGTACTGATCATCGGCGGTCTCACCAAGGTAACGGTTACGAACATTTACTTTGTGTATCAGGTGCTGCTGGTTAATGTTATCTATCAGGTCCCGCAGGTAAGGTAGCTGCGCATACAGGGCCATCAGCTTGGTTTTGGTTATCACCATAATTTCGGCATCACAGCAGGCCTGAATTGCCGCTGGAGTGATGATGCCTTCATTAAAACTTTGCAGAATGGTGCACAGGTGATTTTCGCAATAGAAAAAGTGGGTTATATCCACACCCCGTTCATTATGGGTTGCTATACGCACTACGCCTTTGCAAACAAAATACATTTCGGAACAGATCCGGTGCCCTTTAAACGGATACTCCCCTTCCTTAAAACTTTTAAGTTCAAAAGCGTTCAGGATCAGCTGGGCATCTTCATCAGAAATGTGCCGAAACTGTTGAAAATAACTGATAAGCGGGTTGGACATCTGTTTTATGAACTAATGATCAGGCAAATATATTAAAGCTTTTGAGTTCCTTCTCCTCTCCATTAATGATGACAGAAAGCTGGTGCAAACCGGGATAAAAAGTCCGAGTGGTGATGAGCTTAAACGGCTGCTTCCTTTTAACCACAGCTTTTTCGCCGGACTGGTAGGGCCGTTCACTTATCTTGAACACCTTTTTACTGAGTTGCCCGTTAGCTTTATTATAATAGATACCATACTCCAGCCTTACGGTTTGTTTTTCGGAATGATCATTTGTTACCGTAAAAGTAAACTCCAGGCTGTCCCCTACTTTAACTTTGGGTGTTAGTATCTGAAGCCCGGTCATGATGAGGCTTTTGCTCTCCAGTCCGTAATGTTGCAGTATTTCGGCATGGCCCTTTTTTAACAGTGTGCGACTGGCATGCTTTATTATAGCGTCGGTCTCTTTACTGATCCCATGCCACTGGCGGGCAATAGCCATCATTATCTCGGGGTGATCTTTGGAAATATCGTTCAGGTTATTGGCTACACTTTTGCGCACCCATTCGGAAGGATCGTTCTTCAGGTTTTCCAAAACAGCCAACACTTGTGTCGGGTCTTTTTTCAACGCTGGTATGGCCAATCCCCAGGGTAATCGCGGTCGACTGCCTTCACTTGCAAAGCGACGTACTTTGTAGTTTTCATGTAATGACCATAACTGCATCTGCTTCATCATCCGGTCGGTATATTTTAGCAAGAATGGTCTTATCGCAAACTCACAGCTTACAAACTGGGTGATAAACTCCAAGGACTTTACAGAAGTTTCATAATGATCAAGGCCATAAACCTCTATATAATCTGGCAGGAACATCATAGCCAGGCTATCTTCGCCAAAATGTTCGGCACGCAGGCGGGTAATGATCTTTTTCATCATTTCCGCGGCAGCCGGAAAATTAGCCGGCATAAACTCATGTAGCACGAGAGAATTATGCCGCATCCGTTCTTTTAAAGCTTTATTCTCATACCCATCCGTAAAAATAAGCGACAGGAAGCGTTTTTTATCAAAATCAGGAAGCACAACGGCAAGTACATCTGCAAACCGGTTATAAAATGCCGGAGAATAAATATCTTTTAATAAACTACTCATTGATCTTATTTAGCTTCTAAAGGTATCAATTACAGGCTGTTTTCACCAGTCGTCCATTCAAACGATTTAAATAGTGTTAATACTTATAATTTTAGTAAATAATACATGTTTAAACTAATAATATTATCAACTATTATTACTTAACGGGTAATCCAGGTTTAGCAAATAGTTTTATGTTCTTCCACTTTTCTCTCATTAACAAGTTTGAAATTTGTTGAGTATTATTATCTGTAAATAAAAAATTTAAAGTGTAAAGAAATTTAATAGCTGTCGTGTTTTATTTTTACCCCCTCCCAGACTTACCCATAAATCGTGTTATCAAGAGGATTTATGATTAACCTGCTGTATATCAGTTCATGCCTTAATTTATTTTTATATATTAATTTAAAAAAATCAGCTTATAAGACTCATATAATTTACTCATTTAAAAACAAGCCTAAAGTAATAATTAATGTAATTTTAACACTTATTGATATTATATTAACCAAAATCAATCATTTTTATATTAAAGAGGAGCTTTTGGATTAGTATTTGCTTCTTCATAATTATTAGAGTTAATTGTAATACTTAAAGCTATGAATATTATTCAAGGAGCATCAGGACAGGTTGGCTCGGCAGTTGTAGCCAACCTGGTAAAAAAAGGTGAACCCGTAAAAGGGATCGTACGAAACAGAGAAAAGGTAGAACAGCTTAAAAAACAAGGTGCCGAAGCTGCTATCGCTGATGTTTTTGATCAGCAGGCCTTAACAGAGGCTCTTAAAAACGGTTCAACACTATTTGTTATCACTCCTGAAACAGGAAAAGGTGAGGACGTAATAGGCGACACTAAAAAGAGTCTTACCAATATCAGGGAAGCCATAAAAAAATCAAAGGTAAAAAAGGTAGTAGGGCTTTCGTCAATGGGGGCGCAATATGATAAGGGTACGGGAAACTTATTGATGTCGTACCTTTTAGAACATGCCTTTAACGGTTTGGCTATTGAACAGTCTTATATCAGGCCTGCTTATTATTATAGCAATTGGCTGGCTTATCTGCCTGTAGTAAAAGAAAGTGGCACTTTACCAACCTTTTACCCGGTTGATCTGTCAATTCCCATGATATCACCTATGGACGTAGCCAAATTCGCATCGGATATTATTTCCAATGATGATTCCGGCGGTAAGATTTACGAAGTATACGGCCCGGCATCACACACCTCGGCCGATGTTGCTGATGCCTTTTCAAAAGCTTTGCATCAGGATGTAAAAGCAAAACAGATCCCTCGCGGCCAATGGCCATCTACCCTTAAGAAAATAGGGTTTTCGGAGGATGCGATCAAAAACTTTATTGAAATGACAGATGCGGTGATCGCGGGTTCGGCCCATGCCGAAAATGAAGGTACAATAATGTTAAAGGGAGACACAACTTTACAGCAGTATATCAATAATGCGGTAAACTAAATAGCCATTTAATAACAAAAGGAGCAATGAATCATTTTTTCATTGCTCCTTATCAGATCAGTTAGACGCTCTTGGCGTTAAATTTTATTCGTAAAACTTAGGTGCTATCGCCATAGATAACAATTCAGTCTTATGTTTATTCAATAGTTTTTTCCACCAGAACTGAAATTTACGCGGATATACCACCCTGTCCTTAAAATCGGCCTTGTGGAGATCTTCCATGGCCAATAGTTTGTACATCACTTTACGCGAATGGTCAACAACTGCGTGTGATCGTTCGGTATATCCTAATATGCGGTTTATTTCCCGGTTAGTTTTCCCTATCAGTATGTATTCAAATATCTGCAAATGCAGGGTTGAAAATCCTTTGGTTTTGAGTAACGGCCTGCTTACTGATAATCTATCCTCCTTGATCATAAACCCTGTTGTTAAAATCTTTACACTATTTAATCCATTGTATGATCGCCCGCAAATTATACACAATCAGCAGCTAATCATAAACAACCCTCTATTTACAAGGATTACTTCCAGGTGCCTTAGGGTCTTTTAATACTTTAAACTCGGTACGCCTGTTTAACTGGCGGCCTGCAGGATTATCTTTCCCATTAGGCAATGAGTTCGGCGCTACCGGCTTTCTTTTGCCATAACCTTTAGCGTATATACGAGTCGACTCAATACCTTTTGATATGATATAAGTAACGCACGCCTGAGCCCGGGCTTGAGATAGCTTATCGTTATACAGGTTTGAGCCTACTGAATCTGTGTGTGCGGCTAATTCAACCTTTATAGTTGGGTTATCCTTCAACACAATCACCAACGTGTCCAAAACAAGCTTTGAGGCAGGTCTTAACGTAGCTTTGTTAAAGTCGTACAACACATTTTTGATCACGATAGGTTTATCAGGAGTAAAGGCCTGTAAACAGATATCGGGGCTGTATAAGGTATCGTTACGCATGGTACCCGAAGCCGGTGCAGGAATATTTTTAGCAAAGTAACAGCCCCTTTCAAGTCGGAGACTATGCGGGCGTTTATCGGTTACATCAAATGCATAACGTCCTGTTTTATTAACCACCATTCGCTGAATGGTATCTTTTGTTAACGAGTCGATAAAGCTTACTTTAACGCCTTCTAATGGCTGATGAGTATCGCAATCAGTTACGATACCTGATAACGTATATTTTTTGTTTTCTGCTGAAAATATAGCCAAACAGCAATCTGATTCGCGATCAGAGCTGATATAGAATTTCTTGGCATCATCGTGATCAGGCAGATAATACAAGTCGTCTTTTGCGGAGTTAATAGGATAGCCCAGATTTTTAGGCTCACTCCATTTATCAAGTGTGCTTTGGCTTTCAAAAAAGTCAAAACCACCAAGGCCTACAAATCCTTTTGAGCTGTATACCAATCTTTTGTTTGGCAGGTCGTAATAAGGAGCCTCTTCATCAAATGCGGTATTGATAACACTACCCAGGTTAGTTGCACTTACAGCATCGCCATTAAAATTCAGGTATGCTACCCAGATATCGTCGCCACCCTGTCCACCCGGTTTGTTTGAAGAAAAGAACATACGCAGACCATCAGAAGTAACAAATGGCTGAATAGAGTTAAACCCATCTGCGTTTACATTGCTGTTCATTTTCTTTGGAGCCGACCAATCGTTATCTACCTTATCGCTGTAATAAATGGCATGTACCGTTTTGCTGCCTTCTTTATACCAGCGGGTAAAATATATCCTCTTCCCATTTTCGTTGAACGATGGAGTTCCGTATTCTACTTCTTTTTTATTTTCAGGATCTTTGAAATTGATCTCCGTAGGTACGCCTGGTTTTGATTTATCAAGCAGATATACCCGGTTAAAGTGCTTTTTATCATCTTTAACAAACCTTGATGAAGTAAAATAGCTATCGCCATCACGTTGAACCAAAGAGTAGTCGGAACCATCAGAGGCAAAAGGCTCTTTCAGCTTAGTCACCTCAACCAATAATGGATATTGATATTGATCTTTTGCAAAATGGCAATTTTTGATCTCTTTAGTCGCGATATCCTTGTACTTGCTGTCGCCGTTGTAATTAGCATTAAATTGCTCCAGTTGTTTTATAGCGTCATCAAAGCGTTGTGTGGCTCTTAAACACACACCATACCAAAGCCGGGCTAAAGGATATTCTTTTTCATAATTGGCGCTGATCACTTTATAA
>Ga0207671_10002613_pt1 | contig 19000 bp, 18 predicted proteins | sample KBSC24metaG_FD_184352 | JGI IMG/M metagenome (GOLD analysis project Ga0207671, IMG submission 184352) | Corn rhizosphere microbial communities from Kellogg Biological Station, Michigan, USA - KBS C2-4 metaG (SPAdes) (version 2) | ecosystem: Host-associated > Plants > Roots > Rhizosphere > Soil... | reverse complement strand
CTGCGCCTGGCGGTCGTCGGGCTCGGCAGCGTCGGCGCGCGCATCGCGAACCTGCTCGACGAAGCCGGCGCAAAACTCGTGCTCAGCGACATCGACCCCGGCAAGCGCGCCCTTGCCGACCGGCTCGGCGCACAGTGGTACGACGACCCGCATCAAGCGCTCACCGCCGAGGTCGACATCATCGTCCCCGCCGCGCTCGGCGGCGTGCTCACCGAGCAGATCGTGCCCGAGCTGCGGTGCCGGGCCATCGCCGGGCCCGCGAACAACCAGCTCGCGGAGTCGCAGGTGGCTGATGCGCTGCACGCGCGGGGCATCGCGTGGGTTCCGGACTACATCGTCAGTGCCGGCGGCGTCATCCACGCGATCACCGTCGAGCTCGACATGCGCTCTGAAGACGAGGCGGAGCAACGGGTCGGCCGTATCGAAGACACCGTGACCGGCCTTCTTCAAAGCGCTGACAAGCGTGGGGTGACGCTCGCGGCCGTCGCCGAGGAACTGGTCCGGGCGCGTCTCGGCCGGCCGTGACCGAAGTCCGCCGTCGGAGTTTGCCAGGATCGGAGCATGGATCACCTCGACGCGGAGATCGTCCGCCTCCTGCAAGCCGACGCCCGGCAGTCGAACCGCGAACTGGCCCGGACGCTCGGGGTCGCGCCCTCGACGTGCCTGGAGCGGGTCAGGTCCCTGACGCGGCGCGGCGTGATCCGCGGCTACCACGCCGAGATCGACACCGCCGCCCTCAACCGCGGGGTGCAGGCGCTGGTCGCGGTCCAGATCAGGCCCCTGAGCCGCAGCGTGATCGACGCGTTCTCGGACTTCGCCTCGGGGCTGCCGGAGGTGCTCAGCACGTTCGTGCTCTCCGGCGGCGACGACTTCGTGCTGCACGTCGGCGTGCCCGACCTGGACCGGCTCCACGTGTTCCTGACCGACCGGATCGCCAAGCGCCGGGAGGTCACCGGGTTCCGGACCTCGGTGATCTTCAAGCAGGTGCATCAGGCGGCGCCGGAGCGGCTGCCGGACTGAGCCGGTCGCGCCGGGCCGGTCGCGCCGGGCTGATCGAGCTGAGCCGATCGCGGCTGAGCCGGCCGGCTCAGCCGAGCAGTGTGACGCTGATCGCCGCGCCGGCCAGCACGACCATGGCCAGGACGATCAGCACGATCTCCTTGCTGCCGACGGTGCTGATGTTGACGCTCTGCTGAGCCGGACGCTTCTGGGCCGCCATGCCTGTTGCCTTTCGCAGGTCGATATCGCCGCCACAGTAGCCCGGCAATTTGTGGGGCTCGCAGTCGGGGCATGTCTGGAGCCCGATGAGCGTCCCGCTCAGCGGGCCTTCCGCGCCTCCTGCCACACCACACTGTCGACGAAGAACGTGTCGAACCGCTCCTGCGTCCCGCGCAGCGTCTCGGGCGGCTCCAGCCCGGCGCGCGTGCGCTCGACCAGGTGGAAGTACTCGAAGCGCTGCACGCCCGGCGTGATGATGATCAGCGCCTCGGCCGTGGAGCCGGCGTGGGCGCCGAAGGCGTGGTTCAGGCCCGGCGGGACGATCAGCAGGTCGCCGGCGTCGGCGGTCTGCACCTCGCTGCCGACCAGGACGTCGAGGCGGCCGTCGAGGACGTAGAACAGCTCCGAGGAGCCGCTGTGGTAGTGCGGGACTGCGCTGTCCGCGCCGGTGGCGAGCGCGACGCGGTGGCTGCTCAGGTGCCCGCCGGTGACATCGGCGTCGGCGAGCAGGAAGTGGCCGAGCGAGGCGACCTGTTCGGCTTCGTCGGCGCGGATCAGGACCGGCGGGTACAGGCCGGTTTCGTGGTTCGCCATGTCGTTCGTCATGCGTCCAGCCTGGCTCCGGAATACATCATCAGTCCAACAGATGTTGCCGCTTCTGTTCATCGCTAGGATCGATGTATGGAGCTCAGGCAGTTGGAGCAGTTCGTCGCGGTCGCCGAAGAGCGGCACTTCACCCGGGCCGCAGCGCGTGTGCACGTCGGCCAGTCCGGCCTGAGCGCCGCCATCGCAGCCCTCGAACACGAGCTCGGCGACGCTCTCTTCGTCCGCAACAACCGCCAGGTGACGCTCACCGCCGCCGGCCAGGCCCTCCTGCCGGCCGCCCGGAGCGCGCTCGCCGCGGTGCAGGACGGCCGCGACGCCGTCGCCGGAGTCCGCGGGGTCCTGCACGGCCGGTTGCACGTCGGCGCGATCCAGACCTTCAGCGCCGTCGACCTCCCGGCCGCGCTCGCCGCCTTCCGGCGTCGGCATCCCGCGGTCACCGTGCGGCTCACCCATGACGCGGCCGGCGCCCTGGCCCGCGCGGTCGCCGAGGCCGACCTCGACATCGCCTTCGTCGACGGTCCGGTCGACGCGCGGCTCACCCGGATCCCGCTCGGCCGCGACCGCCTGGTCCTGGCCGTCCCGGCCGGCGACCCGCTGGCGCGCGCCGCCGAGGTCCGGCTGGACGATCCGGTCCTGCGCGACTGTGACTTCGTCGCCTACCGCCTGGACTCCGGCCTGGAGGCCCAGATCTCGGCAGCCTGCGCAGCCGCCGGGCTGGCGAGGCGGATCATCGCCGAGGTCGTGAACCTGACCTACCTCGTCGAGTTCGTCCGGCACGGCGCCGGCGTGGCGATCCTGCCGCCCGGCGCGATTCCCGCGGGCGTCGAGGACGTCCGCGCGGTCCCGCTCGCCCCGGCGATGTACCGGGACCTGTGCGCGGTCGTCCCCGGCCGCCGGCCGCCGACCGGGCCCGCGCAGACGTTGCTCGACGCTATTTCGAGCGCCGCGCCGTGATCAGCCGCTCGCGTACGAACATCGGCGCGATGAGCCGGTAGGCCCCGACGTCGAGCAGCAGCAGACCTACGGCGAACAGCAGGGCCACCCGGAACGTCGGCGTGATCACGTTGAACGCCATCAGCGCCGTGACCGCCAGCGGCGGCAGGCTCGCCAGCGTGCCCAGCTGCTGTGCGACGCGCACGTCGTTGGCGCGCACCGACACCGCGAGCCCGGCCCAGATCGCCCAGCCGGCCAGCAGCGGGACGAACAAGATCTGCGCCAGGATCCGGGGGCCCTCCAGCGCCACGTCGGCGATCTGCTGGTGCGCGAACAGCTTCACCATCAGCAGGAAGATGCCGAGCATCGTGTAGGCGATGCTGACCGCCGGGATCAGAGCGGCCAGCGCCTTGCCGATGAGCAGCTCCTCGCTGCGCACCGGTGTGGTCAGCACCGGCTCCAGCGTCCCCTGCTCCCGCTCGGTGACGATCGAGGTCGCCGAGATCGTGGCCGGCAGGATGACCGGGACCAGCAGCAGGAACAGCATCGTGGAGCCGACGCGGGCGTCCAGCGCGGTGCGGGAGACGCCGGTCGGGGCGGTGAAGATGTTGACGATCGGGTTGACCAGGAAGACGATCGGCAGGACCGTCATCGTGATCAGGACGAAGCGGTTGCGGCGGTAGTCGGTGATCTCCTTGCGGACCACGGCGCGCACCCGCGTGGCGTCGATGCGGCCGGACCGCACGGCCTGGATCGCTTTGAGCGCGCTCATCGCTGACTCGCCTCCACATCCTCGTTGACCAGCGACAGGTAGACGTCTTCCAGGGAGTGCCGCGACTCGCCGACCGACAGCACGTCGGCCTCCGCCTGGACCAGGGCCCTGACGACCTCGGGCGCCGCGACCGCCGGATCGCTGACCACCAGGCGGTAGGAGCCGAAGCTTGATCTGGAGCCCGAGTCGGAGCCGGCGCCTGATTCAGGGCCTGATCCGGACCTCGAACCGGACCCCGAACCAGAGCTTGATCCGGAGCCTGAGCCGGAGCCTGAGCCGGATTCGCGCCCGGGCGCGGTGCTGTCGGCTTCCCAGCTCTCGACGCCCGGCAGGCCGGTGAAGACCCGGCCGGGGTCGGGCAGCGGCGCGGCCGTGGTCACGACCAGGCCCTTGTGGAACAGCTCCTCGCGCAGCTCCGAGGGTTTGCCGATGGTGCGCAGCGTGGTGTTCAGGATGGCCACGCGGTCGCACAGCGCCTCGGCCTCGGCCAGGCGGTGTGTGGTGAAGAAGATGGTGACGCCGCGGTCGCGCAGCCCGCCGATCAGGTCGTGCACGGCGCGCGCGGCGACCGGGTCCAGGCCCGAGGTGGGCTCGTCCAGGAACAGGATCTCCGGGTCGTTGAGCAGCGTGCGGGCCAGGCCGACGCGCTGGCGCAGGCCCTTGGACAGGCTGTTGCAGGTGTCCTGCGCGCGGTCGCTGAGGTTGACGGCCTCCAGCGCGTTCTTGATGCGCTCGGCGCCGTTGGACAGGTGGTAGAGGCCGACGAAGTACTGCAGGTTCTCGGTGACCGACAGGCGTCCGTACAGGCCCGGGGCCTCGGTCATGATCGCGATGCGCTCGCGGATCTCGACGGCGTTGGCGGGCTCCAGCGGGATCCCGGCGACGGTCGCGCGGCCGGAGGTCGGGGTGATCAGCGTGCCGAGGCTGCGGACGGTCGTGGTCTTGCCGGCGCCGTTCGGGCCCAGGAAGCCGAAGACCTCGCCGCGGCCGACGGTGAAGGACACGTCGGAGTACGCGGTGCGCGCGCCGAAGGTCTTGGTGAGTTTGTCGACGACCAGTACGGGGTCTTCCTGGGCGATGGTCATGATCCCTCCTCGGGGTCGGCCGGCGGGTCTTGTTCTGCCTTGGGCGGGCGTCCGCGGCGGGGCATCTTCCCCACGTCCGACGGCAGCCTTCCGGCCTGGGATAGGGCTTGGCGCAGCAGATACTCGATCTGGGCGGTGGTGCTGCGCAGCTCGTCCCCGGCCCAGCGGGCCAGCGCGTCGTGGACGGCGGGGTCCAGGCGCAGCAGGATCTGCTTGCGGTCGGCCATGCGCGGGTGGGGCCGCCTTCCTATTGGTAGAGCGTGCCGGTGTTCACCACCGGCTGCGTGGACTGTTCACTGCACAGCACGACCAGCAGGTTGCTGACCATGACCGCCTTGCGCTCCTCGTCGAGGTCGACGATGTCCTCCTCGCCGAGCGACTCCAGCGCCGAGCGCACCATCCCGACGGCGCCCTGCACCATCCGCTGCCGGGCGGCGACGATCGCCTCGGCCTGCTGGCGGCGCAGCATGACCTGCGCGATCTCCGGCGCGTAGGACAGCCTCGTGATGCGCGACTCGACGACCTCTATACCGGCCAGCGTGACCCGGGCGGCGATCTCCCGCGCCATCTGGGAGGTGATCTCGTCGGCGTGCTCGCGCAGCGAGATCTGGCCCTCGCCGCGGGCGTCGTAGGGGTAGCTGGTGGCGGTGTGCCGGACGGCGGTCTCGGCCTGGATCGCGACGAACCGCACGAAGTCGTCGACGGCGTAGACGGCCTGCGCGGTGTCACGGACCTGCCAGACCACGACGGCCGCGATCTCGACCGGGTTGCCGTCGGCGTCGTTGACCTTGAGCGTCGCGGTCTCGTGGTTGCGGACCCGGGTGGAGACCTGGCGGCGGGTGGTCAGCGGGAGGACCCAGCGCAGCCCGGTGGTGCGGACCGTGCCGGCGTAGCGGCCGGCCAGGGCGAGGACGCGGGCCCGGCCCGGCGCGACCGGGGTCAGGCCGAGCAGCAGGAACACGGCGACGATCACCAGGACGGCGTGTGGGGCCGGGCCGGCGCTGCGGATCAGGGTGGCGGCGACGATCGCGGCGATCGCGGCGACGAGCGGGAGCCAGCCGGCGATGTTCCAGGCGGCGTACTCGGTCGGCGGGGCTTCGCCGGCGGGGACCTGGTTCGGGGCGACCGGGTTCGGCGCGACCGGGGGAACCGGCGGTATCGGCTCGTTCGGTATGGCCGGTGGCAGTGATGCGGCGGGATTGGTGGACATGGCGGACGTCTCCTCGGACCCTGAGCCTGGTGTGCTCTCGAAAAAAACTCTAGCAAAGTGATATCACTTTATGGGTCCCGATGCGGAGGCTGATTCGGCGCAACCTTCCGCCGCACTCTGGTGTCTGTCCTAGGGGGGCGGTCGGTGGCGATCGTCGCGATCAAGGGGGAGCAGCTGTGGGGATTCTGATCGTCGGCGCCGGGATCGGCGGGCTCACCACGGCCCTGAGCCTGCACGCGGCGCGGGCGGGTGCTGAGATCCGGGTCATCGACGCCGCCTCCGAGCTGCGCCCGCTGGGCGTCGGCATCAACCTGCTGCCGCACGCGACGCGCGAGCTGGTCGAGCTCGGCCTCGGGCCGGAGCTGGAGCGGATGGCGGTGGCGACCGCGGAAGTGGTCGTGATGGACAGGTTCGGCAACCGGATCTGGTCCGAGGCGCGCGGCGCGGGGGCGGGGTACAACTGGCCGCAGTACTCGGTGCACCGCGGCGAATTACAGGCGCTGCTGCTGGCGGCGGTGCGCGACCGGCTCGGGCCCGGCAGCGTGCAGCCCGCGACGGCGCTGGCCGAGCTGCGGCAGACCGGTGACCGGGTGCTCAGCCGGCTGGCCGGGCGCGACGGCCGGGACCTGGGGACGGTCGAGTCGGACCTGGTGATCGGCGCCGACGGACTGCACTCGACGGTGCGGGCGCAGCTGCATCCGGACGAGGGGCCGGCGCGCTGGAGCGGCGTCATGATGTGGCGCGGCTGCGCCGTGGGCGAGCCGTTCCTGACCGGCAAGAGCATGATGTGGGCGGGCAGCAACCGGACGGCGAAGTTCGTGGTCTACCCGATCTCGCCGCCGCGCGAGGACGGACGGGTCCTGATCAACTGGGTCGCGGAGGTGCGGGTCGAGGAGACCGTCACGCAGCCGCCGGATTGGAACCGTCCGGGGAACCTGGCCGACGTCCTGCCGCACTTCCAGGGCTGGACCATGGCCGGGGTCGATGTCTGCGAGCTGATGGCCTCGAGCCCCAGGATCCTGGAGTACCCGATGGTCGACCGGGACGCGCTGCCTTCGTGGGGCCACGGCCGGGTGACGCTGGTCGGCGACGCGGCGCACCCGATGTATCCCATCGGGTCCAACGGCGGGTCGCAGGCCGTTCTGGACGCGCGTCACCTGGCGCAGCTGTTGGCGCGGCATGAGGGCGATCCGGTCGCGGGGCTGGCCGCGTATGAGGCTTTGCGGCGCCCGGCGACGGCGGCGATCGTGGCGGCGAACCGGAAGTTCCCGATGGACCGGATCCTGAGCTTGGTGGAGGATCGGGCGCCGCGGGGGTTCCGGGCGATCGAGGACGTGTTGAGCGCGGAGGAGACCAAGGAGATCGACGAGGCTTTCCGGAGTACGACGGGGTTCGATGCCGACGAGCTCAACGCGCGGGCTTCGCTCTCAGTGCGCTGACTCCAGACCGACCTTCGACTGACTCCAGCCCGACCCCCGACTGGCTCCCGACTGATTCTTGCCGACTTCAGGCCGCGCCGACCGGCTGCGGGCGTTCCTCGACGGCGCTCGGCCGCGTGAACTCCCGCAGCTGCGGCGTCTTGACGACGATCGCCGCGATCGCGGCCAGACACAGCACCCCGCCGCTGACCAGGGCCACCGAGCCGGAGGTCGCGGCGGCGGTCAGGCCGGCCCGCAGGTTGCCCAGCTCCGGTCCGGCCTGTCCGGCTATCTGCTCGGCGGCCGCGACCCGGCCGAGCATCTCATTCGGCGTGTTCAGCTGCACGACGGTGCTGCGCGAGACCACGGCCAGGGTGTCGGCGGCGCCGGCGAGGGCGAGGCAGCCCAGGGCCAGCCAGGCGTTCGAGACCAGGCCGAGCATGAGGAGCGAGGCGCCCCAGACCGTCGAGCCGAGGAGCATGACGGCGCCGGGGCGCGGCAGGCGCGTGAACGTCCCGGAGAAGACCGACGAGATGACCCCGCCGACCGCGATCGCGGCCAGGAACAGGCCGAGCGTGCGCGGGTTGCCGCCGAAACGCTCGGCGTTCAGGAGCGGGAAGAGGCTGACGGGCATGGTCAGCACGGTCGTGGCCAGGTCGGTGAGCAGTGCCCCGCGCACCGGGGCGGAGTGCATCAGGTAGCTGAGGCCGTCCGCGACGCCGCGCAGGCCGGGACGCGGGGCCTGTTCGGCGCGCAGGGTCATGCGGGGCAGGCGGAAGGCGCCGTAGAAGGCGACGGCGAAGGACAGCACGTCGATCAGATAGCACCCGCCGATCCCCGCCGCGCCGACGACCAGGCCGCCGGCAGCGGGTCCGACCATCATCGCGGCCTGAAACGCGATGCGGTTCAGCGCCAGCGCCGCGCCGAGGTGCTCTGTGCGCACGAGGTGCGGCAGGAAGGTGCGCGAGGTCGGACCGCTGCCCGCGCCGAACAGCGACTGCGCCGCGACGATGAGCAGGACGGCCAGGACCGGGAAGGTGTGCAGCAGCGCCTGCGTCGCGAGCAGGGCGGAGCACAGGCCCTGTCCGACGGTGCAGGCCAGGTAGAAGCGGCGCCGATCGAGGCGGTCGGCGAGAGTGCCGGCGAACAGGCCGAAGGCGATCAGCGGCATGGCCTGAGCCAGGCCGATCGCGCCGGTCCACGCGGCACTCCCGGTGCTCTGCCAGATCTGGAAGAGCACGGCGACGGTGGTCATCTGGGTGCCGAAGCCGGAGCAGAGCTGGCTCAGCCACAGCCGGCGGAACGCCGGGGACTCGCGGAGCGGGGCGGTGTCGGCGAGCGCGGCGGCGAGGCGGCGGGGTCTTCGCTCGCCGGTGTTCGGCTGTGGCGGGCTCTCGGGCTGGCGCATGTCCGGGCTCTGCGGCGAGCTGCTGCGGCTGGTGGCGTCTGGATTCTGCGCGACACCACCCCGCCGCGCCCCCACCCACCGGCCGCCTATTCGCCACGCCATGCCGGGTCCTCCCTGAGCCGCTCGGTCATGCGCGCGCGGAAGCTCTTGCGCGCCAGCGCCTGCTCGATGTCGGCCACGGCGCGGCTGACCGGGTACGGGATCTCCGCCTCCAGCTCCGCCAGCGTCGCCTCCGTCGCGCGCCACTCCGCGGCCAGGCGGGGGGCCAGGGCGCGCGCCTTCGGGGTGAGTTCCACCTGCTTCGTTCGGGCGTCGTCGGGGCCGGGGGTGGTGCGGACCAGGCCGGCCTTGCGCATGGCGGCGACCTTCTGGCTCAGCGCCGAGTGGGTGCGGCCCACCGACTCGGCGAGTTCGGTGATGGTCATCGGGCCGTCGCGGTGCAGGCGCAGCAGCTCGCGCACCCAGTTCGTCTTCACGCCCTTGATCGCGGCGTCGGCGTACACCTGCGCGATGTCGGCGTCGATGCCGGCCACCAGCATGTGGAGCGGACGCCACAGGCTCGCGTCGGAGGGGTCCTCGAAGGGCGGCTGGTCAGCGCTCACGGGGCCAATCGTAACAGCACTTCTATAAGTGCTGTTGTAATTTCGCCTCGCGGCGTGGCGCGGAGAGGAGTTGAGTGATCACTATGGTGGAACGGTGGCCGGTCCCGTGACGTTCGGAGCAGGCGCGCAGCCCGGACGCCGGACGACGGCCGCGCTCCTGCGCAGCCATTCGCCGATCTGGGCTGCCGCCCTGCTCTCCCTCGTCCTCACCGCGATCTGGGCCCGCTACCTGGCCGGGGTCGGAGGAGACCTCGCCGCGCAGTGGTCCTGGGCCGACTTCGCCGCGAAGTTCCCCGGCTCGGCCTATGACCTGGCCTGGTACGGCGGCATCCATCCCGCCTCCTACAGCCTCCTGGCCCCCTTCCTGATGGCCGCCGTCGGGGTCCGCGCCGCCGGAGCGGTCTCGGTCGTGGTCTCCGCAGTCCTCCTCGCGCACCTCCTGACCAGGGCGGGCCTGCGCTGGCCGCTCCCCGTCGCGCTCTGGGGAGCCTTCGCGCTGTGGTGCGACCTCGCGGCCGGCCGCGTCACCTTCGCGATCGGCCTCACCTTCGGCCTGGGCGCGGTGGTAGCCGCCGGGACGTACCGCACCCCGGGCTGGGGCCGCGTCACGCTCGCCGCCGGGCTGTCGTTCCTCGCCGTCTGCGCGAGCCCGCTCGCCGGCCTCTTCGTCGAGGTCGCCGCCGCGGCCCTGCTGCTCACCGGCCGCCGCCGAGCCGGCGTGGCGCTCGGCGTCCCCGGACCGCTCGTGGTCCTGCTGACCAACGCCTTGTTCCCCTTCGGCGGCGTGGACCCGGTCGGCCCCTCGACGATCGGCATCACAGCCGGCTGCGCTCTCGCGGTGGCCTTGCTGGCCCCGAGCGGTCCGGCTGCCGCACCGGTGTGGCGCGTGGTGCGCGTCGGCGCCCTGCTCTACGCCGCGGGCGCGGGCCTGACCCTGCTCATCGACACCCCGCTCGGCAGCAACGTCGAGCGCCTGGGGATGATCTTCGGCAGCGTGGTCTTCCTCGCCGCCCTCTGCGCCCGCGGGGACCTGCCCTGGCTCCGGCTCCGCCTGCCCGGCCTGCGCAGCACGGCCCTGATCATCGCCTTCCTCATCGCCGGCTACTGGACGATCTCCAGCGACATCGTCGGCATCCCGATGCCGTCCTCCCGGGAGCAGGGCGCCGGGCTCGTCGCCGAACTCCAGAGCCTGCACGTGGAGGCCACCGGCGCGCGCGTCGAAGCCGTCCCGATGCTGAACCACTGGGAGTCCTGGGGCCTGCTCGGCGTCGCCGAACTCGCCCGCGGCTGGAACCGCCAGGCCGATGTGCAACGCAACCCCCTGTTCTACGACGGAGGCCTCACCGCCGCCGGCTACCACGACTGGCTTCAGAAATGGGCCGTCGGATACGTCGCCATCCCCACGCTCCCGGCCAGCGAGCTGGACTACTCGGCGCGCGCCGAATCCATGGTCGTCGCGGCGAATCCGGTCTGGCTGCACCAGATCTGGCAGGACTCATCGTGGCGCCTGCTCAAGTTCACCGACGCCGTCTCGCTCGTATCGCCGCCCGCGACGGTCGTCTCTACCGACGCGGCGCACATCGTGCTCGACGTCGCGTCCACCACCGACCCGGTGACGGTGCGCGTGCAGTGGTCGCCCTGGCTCCGCATCGACGGCCCGGGAGAGGCGTGCCTGATGCAGGACGGCGATTGGACCCTCATGGAAGTCCAGGCTCCCGGTCGATACACGATCGACAGCGGCTACGAACTGCCGCGAGCGACAGAGTGCCGACGGACATGACGACTGTCGGCACTCTGCAGAGCGATACGGCCATAAACCCTTAGGGAATCGACCACCGCTGCGCGTTCGTCCCATTGCAGGTGTAGATCTGCAACTGGGTGCCCGTCGTCGTGGTCGAACCCGGGTCGTCCAAGCACTTACCGGACTGCGGGTTCACCAGCGACCCGTTCGCCCCGTTCTGCCACTGCTGGGCCCCGGTCCCGTTGCAGTCCCACGCCTGCACCTTCGTGCCATCGGTGGTCCCGCCCCCGTTCACGTCCAGGCACTTGCCCAGCACGGTCAACGTCCCGTTGGAGTTGATCGTCCACCGCTGCGCGCCGGTCCCGTTGCAGGTCCAGATCTGCACCTTGGTGCCGTTGGCCCGCGCCGACTGGTTGTCGTCCACGCACAGGCCGGAGGAGACCCCCGACGTGATCTGTCCCGTCGGTCCGACCGAACTGGACTGTGCGCACCCGCCGATCGCGTTGCTCCACAACGGCTGCACCGCGTAGCTGCCGTTGGACGTGTTGAGCACCGCGAGGTTCTGCCACGCGCACTTGTCGCCGATCTCCGAGCCGCTGCTGTCGAGCCAAGCGTTGATCAGCGGGTCGGTGATCGCCTCGGCCATCTCGTGGCCCTCGACGATGCTCACGCCGTCCAGCGCGCTGCGCACCGAGTTCGCCCCGCAGGAGCCGCCCGCGTCGGTCATGTACGGCAGGTCGGTGTACGTGGTGTTCGGCAGCGCGGAGACAGCGCCGTGGTAAGCGCACCACTGCGACCCGAAGCCCGACGTGCTGTGCCCGGTCGGCGTCGCGACGACGACCTGCACGTTGACGGACGTCCCGGTCCCGAAGTGGTTCGCCGCGCGCACGGCCTCGGCCTGGATCTGCGCGTCGGTGGGGGAGGACGGGACGCTCGCGGAGTCCGACCACGTCCCGGCCAGCAGGCCGGACTGCCAGCCGCCCCCGTATTGCTGGACCGTGGCCAGCCACGAAGTGCCGCCGACCGAGGACAGGAAATTGTTCAGATACCCCTGCTCTCCGCTCGGGTCGGAGGTCCAGCCCCAGTAGACGACGTACACCTTCGGGGTGTCCTGCACCGGCCCGTAGTTGTCGATCAGGTTCGCGGAGGAGGCGAGGGGCGCCGCGTGTGCGGTGCGCGGCTTGAGCACGTGGGGCCCGCTCGGATGATGCGCGGCCGGGGCGGCGCTCGCGCTCGGCGCCACTGCCACCCCCAGTACGGTCGCCAAGGCCACGGCGGCAGCGCCGAGGGCACGTCTGATGGACACGATCGATGTCTCCCTTCACAGCAACGGACGAGTGCTCTGATCCAGGCGAAGCGGTGGCCGGGCGATGGGAACGTTCACATGCGGAACTGCCTGATGAGGATTCTGAGAACCGGCGGGTGACTTGTCAACGGCCGGCGAAGCAAAGCTTTGATTCAGGGTTCTGATCGACGGGGCCGGTGCCCGGATCGCGCCGCGTCTCGGCCGCTCAGCGGGCGCCGTACCCCGAGACGGAGTGTTCGACCAGCGTGTCGACGAACGCCTCGTCCACCGGATCCCCCGTCATCAGGATCCGGTGATAGATCGGCCCGACGGGCAGGTCCACGGCGGCCGGCACGTCGGTGTCCGCCGGAAGCTCGCCGCGCGCGATCGCCCGGTCCAGCCGAGCCCGGTCGCGCTGCCGCTGCTCGTCGAGGTAGTGCGTGCGCAGCTTCTCGGCGAAGGCCGCATCGTGCTGCGCGTGGCCGATCAGGGTTTTGAAGACGGCGCCGGCGTCGTTGCCGGTGAGGACGGCTTGGCGGGCGTCCTCGCTGCGTCCTTGGCGGTTTCCGTGGTGGCGCCGTTCTGCCGCCAAGCGATTCATCTCTTAGAGCCGCCTACGGCATGGAGATCAGCTGCCGTCTGTGAGCAGCCGCGCGAGGGCGTCGGCGGACGGGCTTCCGGGCGCCGCCTGGTAGACGATGATCACCTGATCCTCGGCCCCGCCGACGGTGAGGGCCTGCCGCCGCAGCGACAGCTCGCCGACGATCGGGTGCGCGAACCGCTTGAGCTCGTCGCGGGAGGGCCGGGCGTCGTGTCTCGCCCACAGGCGAAGGAAATCCGGGCTCGTTGTCAGCTCGGCGACGAGATCGGCCGTCGCCGGATCGCGCAGGTCTGCTTCGGCTCGGAGCGCCGCGACCGTCTGCTCCGCGATCAGCGGCCAGTCCGGCAGGAGTTCGCGCACCTCGGGGGAGAGGAACACCTCGCGCGCCAGGTTCCGGCCCGGTTCGTACATGGAGGCCAGCGCTCGGGCCGCCTTGTTCGCGGCGAGTACGTCGAAGCGCCGGTTGCGGACGTAGGCGGGACTGTCGGTCCACGCGTTCAGCAGCTGGTGCACGTCCTCGGCGACCTCGGTCTCGACCGGCTGCCCGGCCTCCGGCGCGGCGAGCGAGCCGAGATGCGCGGCGGTGTCGGCATCCAGCTCCAGCGCTCGCGCCAAAGCCCGCACCACCTGCGCCGACGGATGCCGGTCGACGCCCTGCTCCAGCCGGGTCAGGTACGGCTCGCTGATCCCCGCCAGCCGCGCCAGCTCGTCCCGCCGCAACCCCGCGACCCGGCGCCGCCCGGACAACGCCACGTCCCGGTCCGAGGGCGTGACCCGGGCGCGCCGGGCCTTCAGGAACTCTCCCAACAGGTTGTCCGGGGCCATGGCGCGAGGGTAACCCTTCGGGGGTGCTGGTTGCAGGTCGGCGGCGCTCGCATGATCGAAACCATGAAGTCGAATGCAAGCACGAAGACAAAGACATGGTTCATCACAGGAGCATCCCGCGGTTTCGGCCGGATCTGGGCCGAGGCGGCCCTTGAGCGCGGGGACCGGGTCGCCGCCACGGCGCGCCGCCCCGAATCGCTGCAAGCCCTCGTCGACACCTATGGCGACGCCGTCCTCCCGCTCGGCCTCGACGTCACCGACCGCGTCGCGGCCACCGACGCTGTACGCCGCGCCGCCGAGACCTTCGGGCGTCTCGACGTCGTGGTCAACAACGCCGGCTACGGCCTGTTCGGCACCGTCGAGGAGGTCACCGAGCAGCAGGCCCGCGCACAGCTCGACACCAACCTGCTCGGCCCGCTGTGGGTGACGCAGGCCGCGCTGCCGTTCCTGCGCGAGCAGGGCAGCGGCCACATCCTGCAGGTCAGCAGCCTCGGCGGGCTCGCCGCGTTCCCGACGCTCGGGCTGTACAACGCCTCCAAGTGGGGCCTGGAGGGCTTGAGTGAGGCGCTGGCGCAGGAGGTCGGCCCGCTGGGCATCCACGTCACGATCGTCGAGCCCGGCCCCTACGGCACCGACTGGTCCGCCGCCTCGGCCGTGCACGCCGACCCGATGGCCGCCTACGAGCCGATCCGCGAGGCCCGCCGGGCCGGCGCCACCGCCCGCGCACCGCAGGACCCGCAGGTCACCGCGGCCGTCGTCCTGGAACTGGTGGACGCCGAGGAACCGCCTCTTCGGCTGTTCCTCGGCGCCTACCCTTATCCCGTCGTCGAGGCCGCCTATCAGAAGCGGCTGGAGACGTGGGACGCGTGGCGGACCCTGGCCACCAAGGCCTGACCCTCACTTCAGGCCCACGGGCCTACAAGATCCGCCACAGGTGGTCCGCGGAACCGTTGTCGTCGAACTGAACGACGTTCGCCGAGTCCGCCGTGGACATGTTCGCCACGCCGAGCACGAGCCCGCTGTTCTTGTTCTGGATACGGAACCACGGACCGCCGCCGGGCCGCAGCCGCCACAAGTGGTCTGCGGTGCCGTTGTCGTCGAACTGCACGACCTGCGCGGAATCCGCGGTCGACATGTTCGACACGCCCATGACCTTGCCGGAGTTCTGGTTCTGGATCCGCCACCAGCCGCCGGAGTCGGGCAGGAAGGTCCAGCGGTGGTCGGCGGTGCCGTTGTCGTCGTACTGGACCACGTTCACCGAGTCCGCCGTGGACATGTTCGCCACGCCGAGCACCAGGCTGCTGTTCTTGTTGACGATGCGGACCGGGCCGTCGGGGACCAGGCTCCACAGGTGGTCGGCGGTGCCGTTGTCGTCGTACTGGACCACGTTCACCGAGTCGGCCGTGGACATGTTCGCCACGCCGGCGACCTTGTCGCTGTTGACGTTCCGGATCCGCATCCGGCCGTCGCCGTTGTCGACCAGGGTCCAGACATGGTCCAGCGTGTTCGTGTTCTCGAACTGAACGACGTTCGCCGAGTTCGCCGTCGACATCCCGTCCACGCCGAGGACCAGACCGCTGTTGGCGTTGCGGATCCGGACGTTGCCGTCGCCGTTGTCCAGCAGTTGCCACAGGTGGTCTGCGGTGCCGTTGTCGTCGAACTGGACCACCTGCGCGCTGTCGCCCCAGGACATGTTCGACACGCCCATGACCTTGTTGCTGTTGGCGTTCAGCAGCCGGAAGTAGCCGCCGGCCGGGGTCCACGCGTTCCCGCTGGATCCGAGGGCCGGGAACGCCGTGATCCGCAACCGCGCCGCGCCCATCGGGATGAGCGTGACGTTCGTCGTCCCGGACGTGGCCTGGAACGGCCCGGAGGCCAGCTCCGTCGCGACGCTCTGATCGTCGGCGGTCCATCCCTTCACCAGCGCGGCCGGCGCGGTGATGCTGACCGGCACGCTGGCCTGAGTGAACGGGTTCGACGCCACCGCGCCGCCGGCGGCGTGGAACGACAAAGCGCCGGCCGGGTTCGACGAGGGCAGGTCGAGGCCGTAGTTCCACGGCGTCGTGGCGTGCACCTCGTACTCGGGGAACTCGGATGTCCCGGCGTACTGGACGTAGTTCTCGCCGATCTGCAGCGAGTAGTCCAGAGCGCCGTTCGACACCGACAGCGCGCCGCCTTGCGAGCTCCAGGTACTCACGACCGGAGTGGACGGCACGTGGATCGTCACCGTGTCGCCGTTGTGCCACGTGCGCGAGATCGAGGTGAACGCCGGGCCGGCCGGCGCGCTCACGCCCGAGCCGTTCACCGCGATCGACGGCGCCGAGCACCAGCCGGGGACCCGGAGGTACAGCGGAAACGTTGCCGGTGAGGACAGCGTCAAAGCCAGCGTGATCGTGTCGGTGAACGGGTAGCCGGTGCTCTCGGTGATCGTGACCGACTTGCCGCCGGACACGTTTGCGGTGACCGAGCAAGGGGCGTACATCACCGCGCACAGCCCGCTGTCCGGCGTGGCGGCCCACAGCTCTTCGGTGAAGTACGGCCAGCCCTGGCCGTAGTTGTGCGGGCAGCAGCGGTACTGGTCCACGCCGGGCATGTACGCCTGCATCGCGAAGGTGTTGCTGAACTGGCCGTGCGACTTCGGCGTGTTCGACAAATCGACGCTGTTCGCCGAGGTGATGTAGTGCGTGCCCTTGCCCTGCGGGTCCAGCGCCGCCGGCAGCATGTTGAACGCCAGCTGCTCGCAGCGGTCGGCCCACACCGGGTCGCCGGTGAGCCGGCCCAGCAGCTCGTGGCTGGCCATCAGCTCCACCACGCCGCAGGTCTCGAAGCCCTGCCGCGGGTCCCGGTAGCCGAGCCGGTTGTTCTCATCGCCGGCGAAGCCGCCGCCGGGGAACTGGCCGTAGGTGCCCATGATCGACGCGTAGTTCTGATACGCGTCCTGGGTCATGGCCGACTGGCCGGAGCGCTGCGCGTAGACGGCCGGTTCGCGGAACCCCTGGGCCAGGTTGACGTTGTGCGGCGTGGGCAGGTTGTTCAGCCAGTTCGCACTGTTGGTGTGCATCGTGTCGGCCAGAGTGAGCAGGAAGCTGTCCCCGGTGCGGTTGTACAGCCAGAAGACGACGTCCAGGGCGTCCGCGACGCGGTAGGACAGCCAGCTGGCGGCGAACGCCGAGCCGGGCTGGGCGTTCATGTAGCGGAAGAACGAGGTCAGCGCGGTCAGCGTCCGCTGGTCGCCGGTGTACTCGATCCGGCTGCGCAGGGCCTGCAGCAGCGGCAGGAACGGCCAGAAGTCCGCGCCGCCGTTCAGGTTGGTGCGCAGGAAGGCCGGGCCGAAGAAGCCGTCGGAGGACTGCGTGGACAAGATGCCGTCGATCCAGGAGGCGGTGCTGGTCAGGACGGTCGCATCGCCCGTGACGTAGCCGAGGTCGCCGTAGCCGCGCAGCCAGTACGGCACCTCCTCCCAGCCGATCTGCGAGGGGTTGAGCCAGCCGGTCGTGGACTTGTCCAGGAAGTGGGAGGTGTCCTGATACCTGCCGCACAGGCCGTTGAGCTGGAGCTGGAGCTGCCCGGCCAGCCAGCCGGAGGCGCGCACGGCGCCCGGGGGCAGGCGGAGCAGTGCGGTCGGCGCCAGGGGAGCGGCGTTGGGGGTGTACAGGCCGCCGCGGGCCGGCGCGATCCGCGCGGACGCCGCGGACGCGGAGGACACCAGGGACGGACTCGCGGTCAGTGCGGCCGCCGCGAGGGCGCCGGTGCGCAGCACGGTGCGGCGCGACAGCGGGGAGTGGGGCAGGGACATGATGAGGCTCCGGTGGTAGAGCGGCCCTGATTCAACGATGTAATGCCTCATTCAGACACCGAAGGGCGAGGGCGTCAAGACCCTGTGTTGAGCAGGCGCTGCGGTCGGATCGTTATAGAAACCGGGAAAGCGCAGCTCCGAGTCATCATCGAGCTTTGAGAACTGATTTGCGTGCGGTATTGAGAGGGTTGACATCTGGGCGCCGGACGTGCATAAGTAGCGGTTACATCGTTGGAAACACTTTGCACACCGCACCACGGAACCGTCGAAGACCCCTGCCGCGCGCCCCTCAGCCGCGCGTCGGCGCACCCCCGAAACCGCCCGTGACGAGGATGTGACTGCTCCCATGCGCCCCATGCGCCCGCGTGTAAGCACCCTGACCCGGCCGGCGATGGCCGCCACGCTCGCCGTGGCCTGCCTGGCCGGCACCGCCGCCTGCGCCAAGTCGGCCGCCAAGCCCTCCGCCTCCGGCGCGTCCTCCACCGGGACCGCGGCCCAGCAGGTGGTCGCGACCTCCGCGTCCGGCCCGGGCTGCACCTCCCAGTCCTACGCCGGCGGCGTGCCGCAGCTGAACCTGACCGATCCCTCGACGATCGTCGGGTTCTCGCAGTCGGAGTCCACCAGCAACCCGTTCCGGTCCACCGAGACCGACTCGATCACCGGCCAGGCCAAGTCGCTGGGGATAAAGCTGATCCAGCGCAACGCCAACGCCGACGTGAACGCCCAGAACTCGCAGATCGAGGACATGATCGCGCAGGGCGCCAAGGTCCTGATCGTGGCGCCGGAGAACTCCGACGGCCTGGGCCCGGCGCTGGCCGAGGCCAAGGCCAAGAAGATCCCGGTGCTCACCATCGACCGCACGGTCACCGGCACCGCGTGCGCCGACTACATCGCCTTCATCGGCTCGAACTTCTACGGCCAGGCCCAGATCGCCGCCGACGACCTGGCCGCGGCGACCAACAGCACGGCCAAGGTCGCGATCCTGACCGGCACCCCGGGCAACAACGTCAGCACCGACCGGACCAACGGGTTCCAGGACGAGCTGAAGGCCAAGTACCCGACCATGACGGTCGTCGCCTCCCAGACCGGGAAGTTCGACCAGACCGACGGCCAGTCGGTGATGGCCCAGATGCTCCAGGCCAACCCCGGCATCAACGCGGTCTACGCCGAGAACGACGAGATGGCCCTCGGCGCGATCCAGGCGATCACCGCGGCCGGCAAGACCCCGGGCAAGGACATCAAGATCGTGTCGATCGACGGCACGCAGCAGGCCGTGCAGGACGTGGCCTCCGGCTCGATCTACGCCGACGTCGAGACCAACCCGCGCTTCGGCCCGCTGGCCTTCCAGTCCCTGCAGTCCTTCTTCGGCAGCTCCGGGGTGTCGAGCAAGGTGATCATCAAGGACAACCACTTCACCCAGGCCAACGCCCAGCAGGCCCTGACCGGCGGCCAGGTCTACTGAGCTGGTGGCGCGGGGAGCAGTGTCATTGAAGATCTGTG
>Ga0207671_10002612_pt1 | contig 19001 bp, 18 predicted proteins | sample KBSC24metaG_FD_184352 | JGI IMG/M metagenome (GOLD analysis project Ga0207671, IMG submission 184352) | Corn rhizosphere microbial communities from Kellogg Biological Station, Michigan, USA - KBS C2-4 metaG (SPAdes) (version 2) | ecosystem: Host-associated > Plants > Roots > Rhizosphere > Soil... | reverse complement strand
AGGGACTACAGAATCCGGCCATCCGATCATGCCAGGAGCCGCGAGAGTAAATCCCCCTCTCGCGTGCTCACCGTTTTCTCCAGGGCATGCCCACGGCTGAGCGTAAGCGTGGTTTTCTGGCCGCCTGTACAGAGGGTATTTGAGAAGAGAAGCTTTTCTTGTGGTGAAGCGTGAAGCTGAGCTGCCGAGAGGGCTTGATGGAAGGGACGCTTGAGACGGTTAAGGGCGTCCGGCGATACAGGACGGACGAAGAGAAGCGCCGGATGGTTGAAGGAACGCTTGCGTCTGGCGAGTCGGTGGCCGTTATGGCGCGGCATTATGGAGTGAACGCCAACCAGTTGTTTCATTGGCGCAAGCAGTACCTTGCTGGCCTGCTGGGAGCAGTGAGCGACGTAGCCAAGCACGACATGCAACTTCTTCCCGTCACAGTGCGTGACGATCGCCCTGTCGAATCGGAGCACAAGCTCTCCAGCTTTGAACGACCGACATGCACGATCAACATCGAGTTTCCTGGTCGAGCGTTGGTGAGCGTTGAAGGGCAAGTGGATCCTGCGCTGGTTCGTGCGGTGCTCGAGAGTCTGCGCGGATGATCCCCGCCAACACACGGATCTGGATTGTCGCGGGAGCAACTGACATGCGACGCGGGTTCATGAGCCTGAGTGGATTGGTGCAGACCGTTCTCGATCAGAACCCGCTGAGTGGGAACGTCTATGTGTTCAGAGGCCGCAGAGGCGACCTGGTAAAGATTCTGTTTCACGATGGCGACGGGCTCTGTCTGTTTCAGAAAAGACTGGATCGCGGAAGATTCGTATGGCCGCAGGCCGAGAGTGGAACGATTTCTCTGACCCGAGCACAGCTGTCGATGTTGTGCGAAGGCATCGATTGGCGCCAGCCTGCACGCACTTTTACGCCGCCGATGGCGGTCTGAGGTTATCGACCGAGTTATCCACTCAGTTACTTGTTCTTTTATGCTCCATAAATAGTGCATCGTGGCATACTGCGCGTAATGATTCCGAGCAGCAGCCGCGACCGCGATCTGGAGCAGATGGACCGCGGTTCTCTTCGCGCTGCAGTGTCCAAGTGCAGAGATCGCATCGAGCATTTGGAACTGATGGTTCTCAAGTTGCGACGAGATCATTACGGTCCCAGCTCGGAACGAGCCCCGGCATCGGGTGAGCAGCTAGCCTTGGGCCTGATTCAGCAAGAGCGTGTGAGCGATCCGGCGGATCAACCCTCCGAGCGTGCATCTGCCCAACCGCAACCATCCTCTGTTCGCAAGAGCCGCGCTCTTGCTGCACATCTTCGCCGTGAGGTGCACACGCATCTTCCGGACGGGAAGCATTGCCCGGACTGCGGCGGGACGCTGCGGCATCTGGGCGAAGATGTCTCGGAGATGCTCGAGTACATACCGGCTAGTTTCTTCGTTGTTCGCCATGTGCGTCCCAAGTTCAGCTGTTCTCGTTGCTGCTCGGTGGTGCAGGCTGCGGCGCCGTCCCGACCGGTCGACCGCGGTCTTCCTGGCCCCAGCATGCTGGCCCACGTGATCACCTCCAAGTATGCTGACCATGTTCCTTTGTATCGACAGGCTCAGATCTATGCCCGCGAAGGAGTGGAGTTGGATCGATCCGTTCTGGCACGCTGGGTCGGCGAAGCGAGCAAGCTTATGGACCCGTTAGTTGAAGCCCTTCGCCGCTATGTGATGAGTACCGACAAGCTGCACGGCGATGACACGCCGCTTCCGGTTCTTGAACCCGGCAGAGGAAGGACCAGGATCGCGAGGTTCTGGACCTATGTCCGCGACAGCCGTCCATCGGGCGATACGGCTCCGCCCGCGGTATGGTTCTCCTACTCTCCGGACCGCAAGGGAGAACATCCCCAGCGGCATCTGGCCAAGTTCCGCGGCATTCTTCAGGCGGACGCTTTCGCAGGTTTCAACAAGCTCTACGCCACCGGAGCCATTCAGGAAGCTCCGTGCATGGCGCATATCCGCCGCAAGTTCTTCGATCTAGTGGTCGCTCATCAGTCGCCGATCGCGACTGAGGCGGTGGAACGCATTCGCTCTCTCTACAAGATCGAGGAACAGATCAGAGGCCGCCCCGCCGAAGAGCGGTGCCAAGTGCGCAACGCACGCGCCAGGCCGCTGTTTGAGTCCATGCGAAGGTGGCTGGAAGATTCCAGAGTAAAGCTGGCGCCTAAATCGGAGACGGCGGCCGCCATTCGCTATGCGCTCAGCCTCTGGGATCCACTTTCACGCTATCTCGATGACGGCCGCATCGAGATCGACAACCTCATCGCCGAACGTGCGCTTCGTCCCGTCGCCGTCGGACGCCGCAACTATTTATTCGCCGGCTCTGATAACGGTGGCCAGCGGGCGGCCATCCTTTATAGTCTGATCGGGACGGCCAGATTGAACGGGTTGGACCCTGAAGCATACTTGCGTCACGTTCTAAGCCGTATTGCCGACCATCCCATCAACCGCATCGAGGAGCTTCTGCCGTGGCGCGTCGACCTAAACTCGTCCTCCGCAAGGCAGAACGCGGCATAGACCTTCCCGCAACCGATCGCGCAGACACTTCCCAGCTTCATCACCTCTCAGATTTCCTCGCGTGGGGAACGATCACCATCGGCCATATCGATCGCGCCGGACCGGTTGCCATCGCCGCGGAAGGAAAACACGTCTACGTCATGCTTCGCCGCTTTCCCAGCGAAAACCTCGACCAGACCATGATTCGGCTCGACCAAGCTCTCGGGAGAGTTTTTACGGAGCTCGTGTATATCGACGAGGTAAACCCCATCTCGGAATCGACCGTTACATACTAGTCGTGCCCACTACCCTGCATCGTGGACACAACCAGGTCACTCAACTTCACACCTAGCTCCCAAAATAAAAGACGGCCAGAAAACCACGCTTACTGTAGAGGTGCTGTGATGCTGGTTTCAGCTGTGACCAGATTGTCATCACATCCTGAGGGATCTGAAAATAGTGGATAGCAGTGCCTCGGAAGATGTTCGACATTAGTCAATCCACTCTCGTGATGTTTGGCTCAAAAACGTAGAAGACTCTCCTTCTCTCTGCTCCGACGAGCAGGGGTTGAAATGTTGATGGTTAAAGACACGTGGTCAGTCAATGACACCAGCTGCTGTGCTCAACAGAGACACCCAGGGCTGATACCAGCGAATGCAGACAAGAGCAGACGCGGATCAGGCATCAGCACCTGGCTCCAGGTCATGCGTAAATTGTTAGGGAACGGAATGGCCATCAGGACGATGGCGCACGGTTCGTTGAGACAGAGCCTTTGTTTAAGCTAAATTGCTGAACGACTATTAGATTTAAGGGTAACTGAATTGTGCTGGGTGGTCCAGATTACGCCCGGTGCACTGGAAGATACGTTTCGCTGCATCTTTCGCACTGCGCTTGCATCCGAATCACTTGCCACTCTTCTTCGCTAAAGTCTTCTTTGCTTCCAGTCTCTCTCCTTTCGTTGTATCGGTCCTCCACGTGTACCCTGTGGCGTGATCGGGAGAGGTGTCATGTACGATCTGGCCCGTCTTCGCCAGCCTGCTGAGGATAGTAGCGACTGATCGACCGTGTCCTCGGTAGCCCATGTCATGTAAACGTCTGACCACATCGGAGCACCTGCTGTATCCAGGGGTGGCTCTGATTGTCATCAGGATGGCGTCGGTTAACGACTGGTCCTGCTCAACCTGCACGCCCATCAGGGACTGGAGAGACACGATGGTCTGGCGCAGCTTTGCCCTCTTACGCTCCAGTTCATCCACAGCTGCATCGCAATCTGCCAGCTCCTGCTGGGCCTTCTTCAATGCCTCGCCGTAAAGCTCACTTGCCATACTTAGAAGGGTCTCACAGATCAACATAATTGTCAACACCATTGTTGATCATTGTCGCTTAGATCGCGTGTAGAGGCACCGGGCAGTTTTTTGGCTGGGGGGTATCTACTTAAATAAGCCAAGACGAGCACCTAGGCGGCTTTCTGCTTCAGGAATGAGCCTTTTAGGACCGGTATTCGAGTCACCTATCACATGATTTCAGGGAGGTGCTTCAACACTGTCGCTGACACGTGTTGATTTCTCGGCTAACCATGCTGTTTCATGGACGGCCAACTGGCCAAAGGAGACCACCATGAAACCAACGCAGGCAAAGAGGACGAAGGCAGCGATTAAAAAGCAGGCAGAACCGATGGTGCGCCTCGAAGTCGTACCCCGTATGAAGGAGCTGTCGCAGGATGAGCTGTCAGGTCTGGCTGCTGCCCAGGTCACCATCCAGATGGCGCTGGAGAGACTCGAAGCGGAGTTCCCTAGCCTCTGGGTCAGCGGGATCGAACTCTATCCTTGCCCACCGAACTGCAGAGTCTGCAAGGCAGCAGCCTGAAGGTCGAGTACCGAGTGACGCAAATCACATCAGAATGATCCTTGCCGTGCAAGCATTGCTTACGATCATCCCCAACTGACCGCTTTTTGGAATGAGCTGCTGAACGGCTTCCCATTCCAGCCCCCTGCAATTCTGGAACGCAGGTTGCAGGGGGTATTTCCTTTTCCTAGCTGAGGCTTTGTGAGGATTCAAGTGTCTTTCTCTGTTCGCGAAGCTGTACTCGTCCAAGGCGTGCTCAGGGGAATGAACCTGGAGGCTCAGTGTGTCGTGAGAGCCGTCAAGGTATCTCTGCCTAAAGTTGATGTATGGGAATACGTAAAAGCTGACATCACAGATGCACCAACTGAGCTGCCCCTCGGAGCCTATGAACTCAGCTATGAAGGTCGCAAAATGCGAGTCAACAAGACGGCACGCGGTTGGATATCGGGGCAGGCGTGATGAGCAGAACTGAACTCAAAATTGAGTATGACGACCGTGCAAGACCGGTTTCAGCGACATGTGAGGCGTGTGGCGAGAAGATGCCTCAACCGCCTGCAGACATTCAGAACTCCGCTGACATCATCATGTGGTCATCAGAGAAATACACCCAACATCGAAAACTGAAACACTCTCAGGACGACAGAAGGCGAGTTCCGAGAGACTAGGAAAGCATCACTTTGCGCATCTCTCGTTTACTCTGTTCATTTCCAGAGGCCGTCAAAAACCTGAGATGACCAACTTAATTTCTCCAAATATTGAGCAAAATTGCACAGTCTTGCCGGATCGTGGCGGATATGCTGACCGAAATCAACGGCCCTTTTAACGGCTCACTTATCAGAGTTGGTGCTCATGTCTGACTGTCCGTATTGCTTCGAAGGGAAACCCCTGGTTGAAATCCTTGGTCTGTGGATTCATCAGTTCAGCGACCGCTGGATTACATGCAGTCCGAATCCCAACCCTACCGTTGAGACCGATATCGCAAAATCTGTTCCGCCTTCGAATCCGTTAACAGAACCGGCTTTTGTTTCGGAGTAGTTGGCCCCCCCCAATTCGCTACCTGGCGGCTGCCCAGTTTTCGGCAAGGATTCTTTCAATCATGCTGGAAGTGGTATCGGGGCACCTGGATTCTTCTTGGTTCTCAAGCGTTCTCGAATCGGTCTCAGGTGCAGCAATTCCTCAACTACATACCCGCCAGTCGTCCCGTCAGAGAACGTGACCATTATCCCGTCAACTCCGTCCAACTCGATTGCCAATATTTGAATTGCGCTTTCCATGTGGAGACTGTTTCACGGGAAAGAATTGGGCGACTGTTCAATATTGCTCACAGTCGGTAATCCCGATCCTACTTCCCAACCTTTTGCTTCGCCCAGCGTTTCCGTTGCGCGTCACCAATCCGTTTCCGCGCTTCTGCGCTCAAAATTCAATTCACTAAAGGCTATTTGGTGCACGCATGCCAAATCAATTTCTTGAAATCACCAATGTCTGGAGTAGGTGGCGGTTGGAGCCAAATACATGTGTCGAGGTCGTGTGGTGAGTCTCTCCAGCGCGCCCAGACATAGATATATAGCCTCGTTTGGCCATTCAATAGACCATTTGTTTCGTCTTTCGAAAGGGGTTTGAAAGTCAGCGTTGTCCAGATGGATTCTCCTTTCCCGAGTGAGCGTCCAGGCTTTCCCTCGTCTATCGCTTTGCCGTGATCCGTCAGAGCTACTCTTAGAAAGTCGGAATGCACTTTGCGGTCAGTGACATCAGGATTGGGCCCCGTTCCGGTCAAAGTCGTGGAAAAACAATCGAACATATCGTCAACGGGCATGCTGCCTTTGTTCATCATCGATATATTGATTTGAAGTGGTACGTGTTCGGCGATTCTTTTGCCAGGAAACCAGACATCGCCTAATTGTATGAAGCCCTTTGTCTCAGTCAACGACATTTGCTCTACCGGCGAGATCGCTGGTTTTACTGCGTGCCAAATTAGACAAGAAACTAATAATGCCAAGGAGCATGGAACGGCTGCGGTTCCCCATATTCTGAGCCGAACAAAAGGAATCACAGCTGGCTTCACGGGCACCTTCGCCGGTTTTCCAGAGCCTTGCAAAATGACAGAATCTCTTTCCGTTCCTGCAATGGTCTGCTCTTCTTTGATCTCACGAATCAACCTGATTGCAGTGGCGACCGCATGCCAAATCGCAACGAAAGACAAAGCCCAAACTATTGGTGCCGAGATCTCCAGTACCTGTTCTGAGACCTTGTGGCGCTTCCATGCGAATAAAAATGCACCCAGGGTGATAAGGAAGTGCAGCAACATTTCCTTGAGGCCAATCTTCCTAAGGAAAGTATCCGAAAATCGAACGCGAAGAGATGAATGGTGCATTCTCAGTATCGTCCCATCCGTCGACGGGGCGAGTCTATCGTTTTTGTAGTTTTGCAGATTTTCGTTACTCCTTCCAAACGCGTCAGGACAGATGGTTGACTAAGAATTGCTGTATGGCCGCAATCATCCCCGTAACATCCTGTGGCTGGAATTGAGAATGGTTGCCATGTGCGGCGGCGTTTCGGATACCCGCTAGATGTGTGACTTGCTTTTGAACAAGAATGCTGTATACCTGAGCCTTAGCCAAATCGGCATTCATCTTGTCCATTTTTCCGTACGCGATATTGTTGCGTGAACAAAGGTCTCTAAGAGCGGTTTCGAGAACTACTCCAGCAATGACGGCGGCGGCTGACGCGTACCCTGAATCGAGCAGTTCAGTCGCCTGTTCTAGCTCAGAATCGAATACCTCAGCTTGAACCAAGGCATGAATCGAATCGAGGTACCCGCCCTCGAAATCTTCCCGAGCAGCGTCAAGTATAGCCATCATTCTCCGGAGACGATCAAGGTAGTTCGACCAAAGCATTGTTTCTGCTTGATCAAAGGTTTTGACGTGCGGGGAGTCTTCGTTACATAGGGTCAGAAGGAGATTCTTCGCCTTTACTTTCCAATTCGTGAAGGCATTTCCATCAACGGTCTCTCTCTGTGATCCTGAGTCTTCGTCGCACTCATATCGTCTGCTCGCTTCCAGTTGTTTGCCCTGTTCAAGGAGTTCTTTGAATCGCTGGATGAAACGGTCTCTCATGTTCCTCTTCCCATGTTGGGGGTTTGGTAGCTACCGCAACTTGCCTACGGTGAGAAAATAGAATTCATGCTCCCGGTCAATCTGAAGGATCTCACGGCTGACCATATTCAGGACCTCATAGATTCCGAGGTCGCTGAGAGTGTCATGCTTGAATACAAACAACAACTTCCCAGTAAGCAGAGTGATGAAAAGAGAGAGTTCCTATACGACGTCGCCGCGATGGCGAACGCGGCGGGGGGAGATATCGTCTTCGGGATTGCCGAGCGCCCAGGAGAGAGCAACGCGAAGACGGGAATTGCGGACAAGGTCTTGGGTGAGCGATGGCCAAACATTCAGGCGGAAGTTATCCGACTTTCGAGCTACATCAGAGACGGAATTGCTCCGAGACTTAGTGGTTTTGATTTACAGCCAATTTCCTGCCCCGATGGAGATGCGTTAGTAGTCCGAATCCCATCGAGTTGGAACAAGCCTCATATCGTCACAATCGGAGGCGTTGACAGGTTCTATAGGAGAACTGGAGCTACAAACAACCCCATGACCGTGGATGAAATTCGAAGGGCATTTTCAGAGCAAGGAGAACTGCGCGAGAATATCGCGCGATGGAGATCGCACCGAGCAGAGTTGATAGAAAGTGGTAGAGGACCTGTTGTGATGATGAGCGGCCCAATTGCAATCTTTCACGTAATTCCAGCCGAGGCGTTTGCGCTGAGAGCATTCAGTGAGACGTGGCGAGTACCCGACGCCGAGAAAAGAAATGTCTACGTTCCAACGGGCAATTCTTACCAGAGATACAACGCCGATGGATTTTTGTGCCATAGCTCTTTGAATACTGTGGAGACGCCTCCCGCAGTTTGGGGATACTCACAACTCTTCCGATCTGGGATTGTCGAGTACGGATTTTGTCCGTCCTTTCGGCACTCTCCGTATGGAACAACAATTCAGCTCATTCGTGGTCAAGCTCTTGAATGTGAGATAGTGCATTGCTTTGCGGATGCGTATTCGCGCTTGAAAAGAGAGGGCCGGATCGGTGCTGCCTATGTTGGATTCTCATTGATAGGTATTCAGGGAAAGAGGATGTTCATTAACGATTTGTTCGGGACAGGGACGACGCACGAGATAGTTTCGGACACATTCTCTTCTCCCGAGATCTATGTAGACCTCAGTGAGCCTGAGGAAGATGAACCCTTTGCGAGAACGTTGCGTCCCCTGGTGGATACACTTTGGCAGGTCGCAGGTCTCGAAGAAACGCCTTTTCGGCTCGACGGAACATGGAAACCATTTGCGGACTACAGGTGAGCGATTAGCGAGTCTCAAAAAGAGCCGTTAAGCAGTGTCTGGGCTTTTTGTTCTATACAACAGAATCGATGGCAGATCGTGTACCAGAATCCGCTAAAAGCGGTGTTTTTGAGATCAGCAGCAACTGATTCTAAAACACTTAGATAGGGTTGACCATTCTCATAACCCAAAGGTCGCTGGTTCAAATCCAGCCCCCGCAACCAATTGGATCAACAGCTTATGTGTTGTTGATTGCATCCCGTCAGGGACAGATAAGAAGAGCCACCCATTGCGGTGGCTCTTTTTCGTGCCATCTGCATGTTTCTGTATAACTATGGCGCTTGGTACTACTTTTCAGTAGCGTCCCTGGCATCACAATCTGTAATCCAGAGAGCGCGAGAGGCACTGTCAAATCGGCATAGAGGAAGAGTCACCTCTCCTGCCACACCACCGGACATGCGGCTTACAACCCTTCATGAGAGCAATAGCTCGATATCTTCCGGGCGCAGGTCGCGGATCAGGCTGTTTTGCGCGCCGATGATCGCGTCGGCGAGGTTGCGCTTGTTCTCCTGAAGCTGAAGCACCTTTTCTTCTACCGTGTCGCGGGCGATCAGCCGATAAGCAAAGACCTGACGAGCCTGCCCGATGCGATGGGCGCGGTCAACGGCCTGGGCTTCAACCGCCGGGTTCCACCACGGATCGAGAATAAAGACGTAATCGGCGGCAGTGAGATTCAAGCCCAAGCCGCCGGCCTTGAGGCTGATGAGAAAGAGCCGGCAATCCGGATCGTTCTGGAAGCGTTCCACGCGCGCCTGACGGTCGCGGGTCTTGCCGTCCAGATATTCGTAGACTGTGCCGCTCATCTTGAGGCGCTGGCGCACGATTGCCAGCAGGCTCGTGAACTGCGAGAAGACCAGCGCCTTATGACCTTCATCGAGAACTTCGCGCAGCCGGTCGAGCAGCACATCGAGCTTGGCGCTGGGTTCTTTGGCATGCTTGGGATCGATCAGGCCGGGATGGCAGGCCGCCTGGCGCAGGCGCAATAAGGCTTCGAGCACCTGAATCTTGGACTTGGCGATGCCGTCGCTGCCGATCTTTTTGAGCAGCGAATCTCGGTAGTGCTGGCGCAGGTCGTTGTAGAGCGTGCGCTGGCGTGGTTCCAGTTCGCAATAGATGGTTTGCTCGATCTTGGCGGGCAGTTCCTTGGCAACCTGCTCCTTGGTGCGGCGTAGCAGGAACGGTCGCAGCGCATGAGAGAGCAGCTTGCGCGTCTCTTCGTCGGGATTGCGCATCGCGCCGCCGGAGAGCTGAAAAGCGCTCGATGCCCCCAGCAGGCCCGGATTGAGAAACTCGAAGAGCGACCAAAGCTCGCCCAGATGGTTCTCCACCGGCGTTCCGCTCAGAGCGAGACGATGATCGCCGCGCAGCAAGCGAACGGCTTTGGCCGACTCCGTGCTCGCGTTCTTAACCGCCTGGGCCTCATCGAGAATCACGTAGTCGAACACCAGATCCTTGAACCTCAGCGCGTCGCGGCGCAGGGTTCCATAGGTGGTCAGGATAAGGTCATAGCCGGATAGCTTGTGCCGGTGCCGGTCGACGCCGACGAAATCGAGCACGTCCAACTGCGGCGTGAAGCGCTCGAACTCCTGCTTCCAGTTGAAGATCAGCGATTTGGGTACCACGGCCAGCGAGGGTTTGATGATCTCGCCTTTGGCACGCAGTTCGCGGCGGGTCTCAAGCAGCGCCAGCACCTGCGCGGTCTTGCCCACGCCCATGTCGTCGGCCAGGCAACCACCAAACGAGAACTGACGCAGGAAGTGCATCCACCCCAGGCCTTCGCACTGATACCCGCGCAGTGTGCCGGTGAATCCCGCCGGTTGCTCGGCAGGGTTGACCTGCTGAAAGCGCTCCAGCTCCTGGCGAACGCGAAGGAAGGTTTCGTCGCAGTCGATCTCCGGCTGGGTGGCGAGCAGGGCATCGAGCAACCCCACCTGACCGGAGCTGAAGCGGATGGCCTCGCCCTCCGTCACGCCCATCGAAGCCACAACGCCAAACCGGCTCAGCCATTCTTCCGGCAGCAGACCATAGGAGCCGTCATCGAGCGTGACCATCGTCTCGCCGCGCTTGAGGGCTTGCAGCAGTTGTGGCAACTGCGCCGTGGCGCCGCCGTAATCGACCTCGCCGTGCAATTCGAACCAGTCAACACCGCTGATCACCGTGGCGCGCGTGAATGCGACGTGGCGAAAGACCTTGCCTTCGGCTACGATGTGCCAGCCTGCCTGCGCCAAGGTGCGCACCGCGCGCGGGAGCTTGCCTGGATGCAAATCCCAGGCCGCCTCGCGGCCCCAGCTCGCGGCAAGATAGCGCAACCCTTGGTCAAATAAAAGCTCTGCCGCCGACTTCTCCGCTACGAGGTCGCGGCGCACAAAACGCCGCGTGGAAGCTTCGTAGAAGCCTTGCGCCGTTTCCTTTTCCGGGACCGCGCGGCCTTCGTAATCGAAGGACAAAGCGGCGCTCAAGCGGTCCGCGCCATACTTCGCTTTAGGCCTTGAAATCTTCAGGCAGGGCCGCGGCGTGAGACTTACCTCTTCGAATTGCAAATGCTCGGGCAGATCGAGAGCGGGGAGGGAAGGGGATGCAAGCAGTTTGGCGAGAAACTCGTCCCTGTCTTCGGCAGGAACGGCAATCGATTTGCTTTTGCGAAGATGGGCGATCCAGGGGAAGGCCGCATCCTCGTCGAGCGGGGCGACGCGCTCTGCCGTGAAAAGAAAGCCGCCGGGAGTGACCAGCTGCGGTCCGGCCACATCCATTCTCTGCGCACCGCGACAAAATTCTCCCGTCAATACATAGGTTTGGTGAGAAGCCTCGTGCATCTGCAGGGTGAATTTCCAGGGATCGCCTTCGTCCCAGACGAGAGGGAGCAGTTCCGTTTCTTCCTTTTCATGCGACAAAAAGCAGCGGCCAGTGCGAACCGCCCTGGGCAACACGGAGTTCGCCAGCACTGGAGTTACAGAATAGGAAGCGGAGATCGGCTCATAGGAGTTGTAGCCGCCGTAGCCGTAATTCCTTCCTCCGCCCATGAGCAGTGACAGGATCTCGCGATCCTCGGCAACAGGCAGCGATGACACGGCCGAGCGTTGCAACGAGAGCGGCCGGGCTATTTTCCAGCCGCCATTCTTTTTCCGCTCGCGGGATTCGAGCGAAAGCATCAGGACTGCCGAGCTCAGGCTGCGGGCAATATCCACGATGTAGAGAATCTCCGCGTTTGCCGGCCAGGGGCTCTCAAAAGCAGGAGGAGTGGGAACGGAGAAGAGGCTGCTCAACTGCGCCTTCCAGGCCGCGGGCCTGGGCGGCGCTTTGAAAGCAGGAGTCGGCCTGGACAACGGGGCAGCATTCACGGCTGCAAGGGTGGCGTCAGCCTCGGCATATCGACTGAGCAGCGACTCGGTATCAAGAATCACGACGCGCGCCGCCGCCGCAGCGGAAAGGTGATTCTCGGCATCGGCGGCCAGCACCGCGGCCCAAAGATGTTTGCAGGGCTGATCATTTTCAATGAAATAGGCACAATCGCACAGGACCTCGAGCCGGCTTCCCGTCCATTCCAGCATGACATGATAGAAATCCGATCCCCGCACCTGGGCGCCGAATTCCGCAGCGGATCCGTACCCATTGCGCACCCGCTGCTGACGAAAATAATCGTAGCCGCGTTGACGAATCATGGAATTGAACTGGCTGGCCAGGAGGGGGGCAAGAAGCATCGATGCGCGCCTTCGAAGATTTCCATTCCAGTTTATTCTGCGCGGCTCGGCGCTTCCTTCGTTTCCGGGGGTATTCTCCGCAATCGGTTTTATTGTGATCCTCGGCTGATGCAACAGCAAGTGTCTCGCCACCAGTGAGACACTTTGATTTCTTCGGTCCCGTACAATGTCCCTCGCTTCACGCTGAGGCTGCCGCAACTCGTCGATGACCGATCTGCAGTCGCCTGCCACAGTCATCAGGTCTCAGATCTGCAGTCCGAACAGCGCATTACGTCAAGTCGATTTCGAGGGAGGGATGTGGCACCAGCCGAGTTCAGGCAGGCACCGGAACTCCGTCCCCCGATCCTTTGCCGGAACTTCATATGCCAGTGCCCAAATATCCAGATCTACCTCGAGCATTGCATTCAGAGCTTGCCCCGGTGCGAGTCGGAACAAGCCCCTTATGCACGAGGCTGCAAGAGAGCCGAGCCTGTATCGCTTGGTCAGGCCCGTCATGGCTGAGCACGATCTCTGGTTTCAGCTCCGAGTACAGATCGACGGTTCAAATCCAGTCCCCGCAACCATCCGAAGATGCACCCTCACACGAATCTAGAGCCTGTTGCTCCTCTTGAAGGGAATTCCTGTACGTATACAATTGATCCCACGCACCTTCCGCTTCGTAATGCCATTCCCGACCGTTCCCAATCGGGTGCATCGTCACTGAACTGAGGTGCTTTCGGAGTTCAAACGCCGATGTAGCCACAAGCATCAGGCAACCGTCCACCGCTATCTCTGAAAGCGCGAATTGCGTAGCCTTTGTGGATTGGATTTCCAATTTCCAAATTGGAAATCATAGTCTATAATAGAGACATGCAAGGCCAGGACATTGCGCTACTGCTCAAACTCGCCATTCAAGACGATCCGCGTGCGCAGTCGAAGAGTTTGGCCGAGAACCTTTACATCTCTCAATCAGAGGTGTCGAAGGCCCTGAAACGCTGTGTGGATGCGGGCCTGCTTTACACGTCGGGCGCTGAAAAGCGAGTGAACCGATCCGCGCTCATGGAATTCCTTACGCACGGATTGAAGTACACCTTTCCGCCGGCAAGAGGCACGATGGTTCGTGGCGTTCCCACAGCTACGGCGGCCGAACCGCTCAAATCCCGCTTCCTGAAGGATCGCGAACCGCCCCCGGTCTGGCCGCATGCAGAAGGAAAAGTTCGAGGCATTTCGCTCGCTCCTCTCTACAGGGGTGCGCCGAAAGCTGCGCTGCGAGATCCCAGGTTCCACAGTGTCCTCGCACTTTGCGATGCGATCCGCAGCGGAAGAGCGCGCGAACGAAACCTCGCAGTAGAACTCCTCGGGAAGGAGATTAATGCCTGACCCGAACCTCCCCCTGTTGGAAGATGCGGTCCGCAAACTTACCCCATTTCTGGATGAGATCGTGTTCGTGGGCGGCGTGACCCTGGGTCTGCTCATTACGGACGAGGCCGCCGTTCCTATCCGCGGTACGACAGATGTCGATGTGATTGCCGAAATCGTTACCTACGCAGACTACATTGCGTTTTCAGAACGTCTTCGCCAGGCTCACTTCACCGAAGACACCGACCTCACTTGCCGCTGGCACAATGGTACTTTGACGCTGGATGTCCTCGCCTTGAACAAGGACGTGCTTGGGTTCACGAATATCTGGTATGAGCCGGCACTCCGTCATGCGTTCGCGGTCTCGCTGCCAGGCGGACAATCGATCCGCGTAATTACTGCGCCGTTTTTCCTGGGAACAAAGATCGAAGCGTTTCGAGGAAGGGGCCGGATGGACTTTCAGGCAAGCCATGATCTTGAAGACTTCGTTGCAGTCATAGAAGGACGAGAGGCCATCTTGCAGGAAATTGCGGAATCGCCTCGGGATCTTCGAGGTTATCTTGCTGAAGCTGCAATGGGTCTACTTGCGGAGTCTCGGTTTCTCGACGTACTTCCTGGATTTGTCTTAGACGGCGAGCGAGTTCCACTCATCCGCGAACGAATCGCATCCATTGCGTATGGTGGTAACGGTTAAGGAAAATCTGCGCATAATCCTCTTGCCTACACGGAGAGGGCTTTCGCCGATTTCACGATATCTCCAAGCGGACCGCAAAGATCAGTGCTCTGCTTTTCAACCCAAGATCAACCCATCCACGAAACTCTCCATGATTCCTGTGAGCTTCTCAGGACCACTTCAGCCAACCAACCATGCCTAATAGCTCTTTTAAATGGTCATATTTGAGAACTCATAACCCAAAGGTCGCTGGTTCAAATCCAGCCCCCGCAACCAATCAAATCCTATCGGATAAGAGGCTTAGGAGACGTGGACTCCTGAGCCTTTCTCGTTGATAGGAGTTAAGCCGCCATTTGCGGTGGCTTCTTCTTTGTTTGTTTGCTCCGTTCCAACTTCAGCGACAGCTTTCTCAAGTTCCGCACCGAGAAGCCGTGCGGCCTCAAGATTTGGTTCCCATTCAGGCCGTCCGCCATATACATCCAGCGTGAACGACCCGGTGATCGCATGTCCGATTCGTTCCTGGATTGTCTTCAGTGGAACACGCAAAGAGTCGAGAATCGCAACGTTGAAATGCCGGAATGCGTGGAATCCAGCCTGCTGGCCGGTAAAAACCGTCAACCCTGAAATAACGAAGTAGTCAACATCCAGCGCGACTGTTGCTCGAGCCAACACAATAATCGCGAACAGATGCAGGCGCCGACCTGATAGCATCGATATCCGCCGCAACCTGCATTCGTTGATTCTTTCGAATTGGAGACGCTGTACATGAGGTACAAGCTTGCAAGCTTCTTGATTGCGTTCGCGGCGTCCACTGTGCTCTCGAATTCTGCCGGCGGTCAGGCTGCGGATGATCGATATATCTCGCCCACGCGCCCAGTTTCAGCGGGAAAAGCCCCTGCCATGAAGGTGAAGTTGATCAAGGACGCGCCGGAGGAAAGGGTCTACGCTGTCATCTTTTGCAAAGGGGACGATGCCATGAGCGGCCTCACGGACTTTGCCATCCAGGACCATATTGTCGACGCCCACTTTACCGGAATCGGTGCCGTCAATGGCGCAACGCTGGCCTGGCTCGATCCGGCGGCCAAGATCTATCACCGCATCCCCGTCGCCCAGCAAGCGGAGGTTCTTTCCTTGATCGGAGACATGACAACGTTCAACGGAAAGCCGATCGTGCACATGCATGCGGTGCTCGGCAAGCCGGACGGCACCACCGTCGGCGGTCACGTCTTTGAACTGGACGTGAATCCCACGTTGGAAGTCATCGTGACTGTAAATACCGTTCCCCTGAAAAGAAAGCCGGACGATGCATCGGGGATGAAGGTGATCGATCCTACGCAGTGATTGCGTGGCCCAGGAATGAGTCACGATGCCTGTGGTTCAGCTCGCTTTTAAGGAGTTTGTAAATGGGGAGCAGCAGACGGACCTTTATCAAGCAGGCATCTGGGTTTACCACGGCTTGCATTACCGGCCTCAATGTCAACAGCAACGCCAAAACATCCGCCATTTCGCCAGCCATGGGCCCAGCCGGCAGCAGTTCGACTGGATGGTATGACCGCCCAATGCGCTGGGCCCAGTTGGCATTCGTTGAAGACGATCCCGGTAATTACGAAGTCTCTTTCTGGCTCGACTACTTCAGGAGCATCCATGCCGATGCGGCTTGCCTGAGCGCGGGAGGCGTTGTCGCTTTTTATCCAACTGAGATCCCGCTCCACTATCGAAGCCGATGGCTCGGGACCATGGACACATTCGGCGACATCGTTGCGGGATGCCGGAAGTTGGGAATGAATGTGATTGCGCGAACGGATTCGCATGCCTGTCATCAGGACGTCTACGATGCGCATCCGGATTGGATCGCAGTCGATGAACACGGCAACAAACGAAGGCACGCATCCGATCCCGACTATTGGCTTACCTGCGCACTTGGGCCGTACAACTTCGACTTCATGAGCTCAGTGCACCAGGAAATCATGCGGAAGTACGGGGTCGACGGCATCTTCACCAACCGCTGGTCCGGCTCCGGAATGTGCTACTGCGAACACTGCCAAAAGAACTTTCGCGACTTCTCCGGCCTCGACCTTCCTCGCACCCTCGACCCGCGGGATGCATCGCGGCGCCAGTACATTCTGTGGAATCAAAAGGTGCTGTTTGATCTCTGGCGGCTCTGGAATCAAAAGATCCGCGAGATCAATCCGCAAGCCAGCTACATTGCGAATGCCGGTGGTGGCGCCCTGAGCACGTTGGACATGAAAACTATCGGAGAACTCGCGCCGACCCTGTTCGCTGATCGCCAGGGAAGGAGCGGATTGATGGCACCATGGACCAATGGAAAGAACGGCAAGGAATATCGTGCCGCCATGGGCCAAAAGGCCATCGTCGGAATGTTCAGCGTTGGAATCGAGGACAAGAATCGCTGGAAAGATTCGGTTCAATCCTCCGATGAGACGCGGTTGTGGGTAGCCGACGGGATCGCACAGGGCCTTCGTCCCTGGTTCATTAAGTTCAATGCCAAGGTGATCGATCGTCGATGGCTGCCTGTCGTCGAAGAAATCTATCAATGGCATTATGCAAACGAATCCTATCTTCGGAATCAGAAAAACTTCGCCCGCGTGGGAATGGTCTACTCGCAGCAAACGGCGTCCTTTTATGGTGGAGAGAAGGCAAAATCCTTAATCGACGATCCTGCGCTCGGCTTCTACGAGGCGCTGATCGAAGCGCGTATTCCCTTTGAGATGGTGCATGATGAATTGCTTGATCATGAGCATATCGCCCAATTTCGCACTTTGATCCTTCCCAATATCGCGGCGCTTTCCAGTCTGCAATGTCAGCAGATCCGCGAGTTTGTCGCCGGCGGAGGCAGCGTCGTTGCAACCTACGAGACGTCTCTCTATGACGAATGGGGCGTGCGCCGCCCTGACTTCGGACTGGCATCACTCTTCGGTGCCTCCTTCACCGGCAAGGTGCAAGGCCCTATGCTGAATTCGTATCTCTCCTTCAAAAAAGATCCGGCAGTGGACACGTACCATCCGCTGTTGAAGGGCTTTGAAGTCGCGACAAGAATTGCCAACGCCGCCAATCAGGTCGACGTCCGGCCTCTTGCTCAAAACCTCTTCTCTCCGCTCGAAATCGTTCCCAGCTATCCCGACCTTCCAATGGAGGCTGTCTTTCCTCCGCCGGTCGCGACGCTCAATCCAGGAGTCATCCTCCGCGCGCATGGGCTCGGCCGTGTGGTCTACTTCCCCGGAGACATTGATCGCACATTCTGGGAGGTGCTCGATGTCGACCACGCGAAACTCCTGCGCAACGCCGTGCTCTGGGCAACCAATGAGACTGCGCCCGTGAGTGTTGAGGGCCCAGGAGTCCTCGACATTTCTATTTGGGGCCAGAAGAATTCATTGACCGTGCATCTTGTGAATCTGACAAACCCTATGATGATGAAGGGGCCGCTGCGGGAGGTCATTCCGATTGCGAACCAACATGTGCGCATACGAATCCCTGACGGATCGCGTGTGGCGGGCACCAAGTTGTTGGTGGCAGGCAAGCCAATTCCGTTCACGAATGAGCACGGCGTCATCGTCGTCGATGTGCCCTCGATTGCAGTGCATGAAGTGATCGCGCTCGATCTTGAAACCTGACCGATTTAGACTGAAGATCCCAAAGCGGAGCTTGGGTTGCTTCGCATAGTCGAATGACGCCGGTGATTTTCAGAAATGGCCGATTCGTGGCGGGCGTTGTCTCGCCCAACTCTTAAACCAGCCACCGAACTGCGAGCCAGCCACAAAAGAGCAGCTTCGCGTGTAGAATTCCCTTCGAATCCGATAGTCACCGTTTAAGTCACCGATGTTTGCGCCAGGCTGGCGAATTGTTCAACACCGCGCCACATGAGAGATAAGATGAAGCGCCGAGATTTTCTACAGAAGGGCACGCTCGTTGCCGGCCTCGCCGGTTCACAAACGCTTCTTGCACCGCTCCTGGCTGGCGAGAACACAACGGCAAGGTCCGCGCCGTCCACGGCGCAGGCGACAGGCACGCCGAAGGAAGTGCGCATCGCCGAATATCTAAAGCGGGCCAGCATTCAGAAAAATCCGCCGAAAGTGGCCTTCAGGGAGTCGGAGACGGCGGAAGGCATCTCGGTTTTGCCCATGCCGCTGTCGGAACGCCTCAAGCGAAACGTTGTGCCCCGCATGGGATTCTGCAGCCTTCAGCCCGGAAAGACGGTAAGCGAGGGCGTCACCTCAGGCAATGGGCACATGAATATTGAAGTGATGTGCGATCCATATGCGGAGCAGGTCCTCTTTCACCAAGAGAGCCTGTTGATGCCATGGAAGCGGCCTTTTGAGGCTCCCAAAGGCGCAGCCGTGTTTCCGCAAGTGCGGCAAATGGTATTGGACGGGAAATACCAGGAAGCGATTGAACTGGCCTTCAAGGAAATGAACAAGGGTCCCATCAGGCAGAATACCGGGCCGCATCCTACAGTC
>Ga0207671_10002611_pt1 | contig 19019 bp, 15 predicted proteins | sample KBSC24metaG_FD_184352 | JGI IMG/M metagenome (GOLD analysis project Ga0207671, IMG submission 184352) | Corn rhizosphere microbial communities from Kellogg Biological Station, Michigan, USA - KBS C2-4 metaG (SPAdes) (version 2) | ecosystem: Host-associated > Plants > Roots > Rhizosphere > Soil... | reverse complement strand
CGGGTGCGAGTCGTCGCCAAAGTCCCTGGAGGCTGACGTCGGCGCCGGTCACGCGCCAGTCGCCTGCGGCTTCGATAATCTGCACATCGTTGACTCGCACCACGCGTTTGCCATCGACGTCGATCAATTGTTTGTCGAGTACGTCGCGAGCGAGTAGCACTTCGCTCTCACGACGCACGAACGGGCGGAGGTCGAGAATGTCGGAGTTCAAACGCACGCCATGTTGATTCAGCTCGGTGATGCGCCAGCGCGAGAGGAAGAAATCGCGGCGGCGATAACGCGCGACGAGGCCCGTCACCGGAGGATGATCGTCGGCACCGAGGCGCACGATCACGTCCTTCACAGTGGCCACACGCTCGCCTTCAAGGTCGCGTATCGGGCGACCTAATACCTGCGATAGATAAAGCATTCGCTTCGCATAATATCATTTAGCCGCAGATTACGCGGATGAACGCAGATCTAACCTGCGTTCATCCGCGTAATCTGCGGCTAAATGTTTTAGTCGAGGATCTCTTTTGCGAGTTCGAGGGCGGCGTCGCGGCGAGAGTAAATATCGGCCCTCGTGAGTTTCATCAATGTATCCGGCTTGATGCCGGAGCCTTCAAGTCGCACACCGGCAGCGGTGCGGTAATCAAATTCGCTGACGTCCAAAACGCCGCCATCCGGCAACGCATGACGATTTCGAATCGCAAGCACACAACCACACGTCTCGGTGCCGATCACGCGCGCACGTTGTTTAGCCTGCAACGCCGCAACCAAAATCTCTGCCGCACTCGAAGTGCTCTCACTCGTCAGCACGACGAGCGGAAGTTTGATCGACGACATGCGCGGGATTCGCCATAGCCGCTTTGAAAAAGTCTGAAGTTCAAACGAAGCTCCGGAACGATCTGCGAACTTGCCGAGATTGATCCCATCTTCCAGAAACAGCGACGCAACATCAGCCATCGCTTCGGCGTCGCCGCCGCCGTTGAATCGCAAATCGAGAACAATGCCTTGTGCACCGTCCAACACTTCCGGAAGCGACTTCGAAAAATCCAGCGCGACGGTCTGAGTAAAAGCATCCAGCCGAAGAATCGCTATGTTTCCTTTTCGCTGATTGTTGAATCCGAGCAGTCTCTGGGTCCAGTAACGTTGCAGGACCGCTGACTTGTGTTTACCGTTACGGCTGGTCCATCCGACTTTCACCGTCGTTCCTGGCTGGCCGTCAAACAGCGATGTGACGGCTCGAAATCGCGCCTCAGGGTCGTGAGCTAGACCAGAAGCTTCCAGGCGTCGATTGATGAACTCAGCCACAGGAATATCGTCAATGCTTACGATCGCATCTCCCACGCGAAGGTCCGTTCGTGACGCGGGTGAACCGGGTTCGATGTATATGACCGTCGGAACGCCTTCAACTTCACGCATTGTCAGGCCGACAGTGACGAAACGCGGATTCCACCAATCAAATTTTTCATCGGGTGAATAGACTCGCGTGTGAGCGTCTCTCAGCGACGCGATCATCTGGCGCAGCAGTTCGTAGAACTCATGACTACTGCCGGCGCGCGCCGCGGCCGGACGAAATAGCGCGCGTTTTGCTTGCCAGTCGATACCGTGGAATTTCGGATCGTAGTAATGATCCTCGATCGTTTCCCAAACGTCGTCGAACACTGCAAGCCGCCCTTCGACTGTTGCTGTGGAGACAAGCGATGAATCGTCACGACTTGCTCGCGCAACGCCAATCGCGAACTGAGGAACGCAAAGAGCACAGAGTACAAAGTACAAAATACCAACTACGTACCGTGCTTTTATGTTTGTTCTTCCCATTTCTACCTCGGCGGTTTCCGAAAGTTGTAGCGCAGCATTACGCGCATCGGTATTGGCGTTCCGTTTTTCATTGCCGGGAAGAAGTGCAATTGGCGAACAGTGGCGACCGTTGTCTCGTCCAGCCCGAACCCGGCCCAGCGAACAACTTGTACGTCACCAACCTCGCCATCGGTTCCAACATCAACAACTACGTCTACTGTGGCTTCTGCTTCTGCACGCGCTGCGCTGTCAGGATAAGCGGGCCGCAATCGTCGATAAGGCCGGGGCGTCCGAATGCCCTGAATCTCTGCTGCTTTCTCGTCGTCAGGTGCTTCCTCGATCACTACTTCAGCGGTCGTCGGAAGAATCGTACGTCGAATGCGCTCGTTTGCATGAGCTTGCCGAACAACCTCGAGCAAACGCCCGCGCAGATCGTCGCCGAAGAGGTACTGTGACAGTTCAGACTCGGCGCGGGTTGCCTCTTTATTTTCAAAACTCGGTCGTTCCCACAAAAGGAGTCGCCCGCTGCGCGCGCTGACCAGGAAGATCGAGCAATACGACTCGTAATAAACAGGCGTCTGGAAAGACGAGCGGCGCAGCGTCTGTGCATCGCCGATGATATAGAACTCCACCGCCAAGGCGGCGCCCAAATCACGCGCCTCCGTGGTAGTGAGATTCAAAGAGCCTTCGTAACCGATGCCTTTCGCGGCAGCACGACTCAAATCAGGATCGGCTACAACTACCTCACCACTTGAACTCAGTCTCGTGCGCAGCGTGCCGGCCGCAGTTCTCGCCACGGCCGTCGATCCTAAGTCCAGCACGCTTAGAACGGGGCGTTGGCTTGTCTGCTGGCTTGTCTGCGCTTTTACGTTTGCGATACCACAAAGAACCAGAAAGACGACGCATGTCTCAGCTAAGCACTTGCGCTTTCTGTGCCTCTTTGTGACTACCACCATGATAGAGTCCATACACTTCGTTTTTTACTTCCGCGGGAAAACAAACTCGGTGCAACTCGTACGGTTTCTGTAGTCCCCGCACCACGTCGCTGACGGCACTGATCTCTCGTATCTGTGGTGATGCATAACCACTCTCGACGTAGATGTGCGTCTTCGGTTCCGACTTTTCTGCTTCGTAGTGTTTGTAGTAAGGCACGTCGCTGGCGCGGTCTTCGATGAAGTAGTAGTCGGGATCGAAACCCGCGCGCGCGATTGTGTGTCTCGCTGCCGCGAGGAACTCAGGCTGCTGCTCCTGGGCCATATCGAGATCGACTGCTTTGAACAAGCGACGAGATATAAAACGGCAACTCAGATCTCGCAGGATCGAGTCGCTCGAGCTTTGCCACTGTTTGATGTGAAAGACGAAATCAGAATCGTCCACCTGCATGTGCTCGCTGACACTCAGCGGCTGGCGACGCAGGATCTTCTCGAATGCAGTACCCGGCGCATGCCAGACCTCCTGGCCCGCGTCGAGCAAGTGCAATGCGCGACGCATGATCGAACGCAAAACAGCTTCGGCTGATCGCAGCGTGCGATGAAAGTAGACCTGGCGAAACATGTAGTAGCGCGCTTGCAGATATTCTTCGACTGCATAAACTCCACGCGCCTGCACGTAGATACGATCGTTAGCTTCGTCGATCGCGAGTGCGTTGATGATCCATTCGAGATCGTAAATCCCATACTTCGCGCCCGTCATCAATGAATCGCGCAACAGGTAGTCCATGCGATCGACGTCGAGTTGCGATGAGACGAGTTGCGCGAGTGCGGATGGTTGAAACTTTCCCTCGATGATAGATGCGACTTTCTCAGGCAAGTCATCTGAATGCGATCGCAGTTGTTCTCCGATTTCAGAATGCTCATCGCGAATTACTTGCACGGTCCATCGTTCGTGATGGAAGTTGAGTACCTTCTCCATCACGTGTGAAAACGAACCATGGCCCACGTCGTGAAGCAAAGCGGCGGCGCGTGCAGCAACGCGATCTTCGGGATCGATATGGTAAGTGTCACTCAAACGATCCAGCACGCGCGTCATTAGATGGAACGCGCCGAGCGAATGAGTGAAGCGCGAATGTTCGGCGCCCTGGTAAGTGTATAGACCAAGACCGAGCTGTTTGATGCGACGCAGCCGTTGAAACTCGGCGGCGTCGATCAGGCGCATCATCAACTCACCCTCGTCGGAGTCGGTTTGGAGACGAATGATATTGTGAACGGGATCGCGATAGATACGTTCAGTCATTTGCGGAAATCTTAACAGAAGTCATTTGACACTTTATCCGGTAAATGTTTTTCATCTTCTAAATCCTGTCAAACATCATTGATCGGAGGGATGTTCACGCCACTTTTGATCTACGCCTCGGTTGAAATTTCTGGATTTTCCCATTTTTTTGGATTTGACGAGGCGGTCCGGTTCTAGGGGCGGGTCTCAATTGTCCGAATACTTAGGGGTTAGTCCAAATTATCCATGTGGGCATGGCAATTGCCAAAAACCGGGACGCAAGTGGCCTCTCTTTTAAGCCGCTCGCTTCGGAATTCTTCTTGGTGCTGCCGCAAAAAAGGGTGATTTGGACAGGAGGGGCAGCCCATTTTGCCCAGTTGAGAAAGGAAAGCAGAAATGAAGACTGTCTTTAAGCTTGTTATTGTTCTGTGCATTTCGTTGGCTGGTTCCGCCGCGTTCGCTCAGGACATTCAAACTAAGGGCTCTATCTCAGGTCAGGTTACCGATACAAGTAACGCCGGTATTCCGGGAGCAACTGTAAAAGTAACAGGTGCGTCGGCCGGTACTACTACAGAGCGTACGACTCTAACCAATGAATCTGGCTTTTACACGGTAGAGAACCTTAACCCGGGCACTTACGGGCTTCGCGTTGAAATGACCAATTTCAAAACGGCTGAAGCTGCTAACGTTACAGTATTCGTTGGCAAGGCAGCTACGGCCAACGTAACACTTCAACCCGGAAACATTTCCGAGACCGTTACGGTTACGGCAGGTACTGAAATTAATCAGGCCAGCACCGCAGTATCTGCGAACTTGAACGATCAATTGTTTAATAACATCCCAGTAGCACGAAGTGTTTCGAGTCTGTTTTATCTTGCACCAGGTACGACGGACAGCCTTGGAGGCGGACGTGATAATCCCTCCATCTCCGGCGGTTCAGCTTTGGACAACTTATACGTTGCCGATGGTGTGAATATTACTGACTCAGCATTCGGTGGGATCGGCACATTCTCACGTTCATATGGGCCACTCGGTACCGGAATTAATACTTCCTTCGTCAAGGAAGTACAGGTCAAGACTGCTGGTTTCGAGCCGCAGTATGGTCAGGCCACCGGTGGTATCGTGAACATCATTACGCAATCGGGCAGCAATGATTTCCATGGAGCCGTATACGGTTATGCTCGTCCGAGCGCGTTTGAAACTACACGCAAACAACGCGATGACTTCAGTGTTAACAAAGTAGGGAAAATTCTCCACACCGAAAACTATGATGCTGGAGTCGATGTTGGAGGGCCGATCGTAAAGAACAGCTTGTTCTTTTTCGGTTCATTCAACCCTTCGGTCAAACGTGACGTGGTTCGCGGCGCCGAGGGATCAGGATTGCTGGCTTTGCTTGGCGATCACGTTCAGCGTTACAGATCCTATAACTACGCGGGTAAAGTGGACTGGAATATAAATGCTAATCACACCCTCGCGTATTCGATCTATGGTGACCCGACGGAAACCAACGTCTCGTCTTTCGCCACTCTGAATATCGACAATACCACTGCAAACAGTAAGCTCGATTTCGGTTCGCGCAACCAGTCTCTTAGATACAACGGTTCACTTAGTCCGAGCTGGACACTGAGTGCTTCGTTTAGTCAGTCGAATAACCATTTCGATGAGAGCGGTTTCGCTAACTTCAATCAGATTGTCGATCGCACCGGTGTTGGCGTAACTACGGGCGCAACCCGCGGCCAGTTCACAGCAATTGGGCGTGGATTCGTCGAACCAACAAAAGGGAAGACCCGCCGCTTTAGTGCGGACACCGCAAAGCAGGCATCGTTCCTCGGTTCACATACATTTGGTATTGGCTATCAGTTCCAACGCGCCTTCTATAGTGGTGTGCGTGACAGGAGTGGTCCGAAATTCAGTATTCCTGCAGCCAATGCTACAGGCGTACCGTTAACCGACATTGCGGGGCCAGACGCAGCAGCTGCCATAGGGGAACAGGTGAATGCCGCCTGGTCACTGCGAGTTGTTTCCGATTCCGATCCAAATGCTTGCCCGCTTTGCCCTGTATTCTTTGTACCGGGTGGAACGGACATTGGTTTGGGAGCCGGTGGTCGTCGCGTTTACCTGAGACAAGATCGTGGTGAATACGGTGATCCAGTATTTGACACCCGTTCCAACTATCATGCCTGGTATGCGCAAGATACCTGGCGTGTAAACCGCTTTATTACCGGCCTCGCCGGAATAAGGTGGGAAACCGAGCGCGTCATCGGCAGCCCGTCTGCCGCAGGTGAGCGTACCGGCTATAGCTTTACAGATAACTGGGCTCCTCGGCTCGGTGTTACGGTTGATCCGTTAGGGAAGGGCACAATGAAGGTCTATTACAACTATGGACGCTTCTTTGAGTACCTGCCACTGGATCTCGCCGAGAGGTCTCTATCGGCCGAACAAGACTTCACGAGCGGTCGCTTTGCACCAGCGTTCCATACTTGTGCAACCACCGTGAGTGGAAGCGATCGTTGTGCTGATATCAATGGGTTCGGCACAGTCAATCCTATTTATGATGCTGCTCACTTCCTGACTGCCGCTACCGGCGGCACAGGGGCCGGTGTGGGAATCTCGTTCAATGATCCTTCGAATCCGATTCTTTCCGGTACGAAGCTCGGCTTCATTGATGAGCACGTAATTGGTTTTGAGGCACAATTGCCGAAGAACCTGACGTTCTCGGCACGTTACATCGATCGAAACCAAAAACGGATTGTTGAAGATGCGGCGGTAGTTTCTGTCGAGCAATTCAACAACGGTTTGTTCGGTCAGACTTATTTTCTCGCGAATATCAATTCCGGCTTTGATCGCGTGATCAATCCGATCCCGCATGTGTATACGGTTGGTGGTGCGATCCCCTCTGCTTGCCGTAACTCAGCAGGTGAGGTCCTGTTTGATATTCCCGAAGTCACTGACTCGGCGGGTACTGTCCTTGGCGCCGTCTGTTTCGAACCGAACCCGCTCGCCGGCGAGTTTGGCGAAGATGGCATTCCGGACGGATTCCCCGATCCGGTTCATAAGTACCGAGCGCTCGAGTTGGAGTTGAATAAGAGGTTCTCTGACAACTGGCAGTTATTGTCTAATTGGCGCATAGCGAGGCTGAAGGGTAACTACGAAGGCCACTTGCGCAACGATAACGGTCAGACAGATCCTGGCATCAGCTCCCTGTTTGACTTCGTTGCTGGCGAGTTCAACCTGCTTGGTGACCAATTCGCCGTCGGTCCACTCAATACGGACCGCCGTCACGTCATCAATATTTACGGAAGCTACGCATTCAGCAAGTCGAGCTTTGGATCAAGACTAAATGGATTGAACCTGGGCTTTGGCTATCACGGCGAGTCAGGCCTACCGATTAGCGAGTATCTGGCTCACCCGGCGTACCTGAACGCGGGCGAAATCCCTGTAGGTGGTCGTGGCAAACTCGGACGTACTGATTTCTATCATCGGGTCGATGCCCACGCCGACTATGGCTGGAAACTATCGGAGAGGTATACACTTAAATTCGTTGGTGACTTCTTCAATATCTTCAACCGACAGACAATTCGTCAACCTCAGGAGTTTCGTGAAACATCAGCTGGTGTTCCCAATGTTGACTTCCTTCAGCCGCGATCGTTCTACCTGCCGTTCAACATGCGGCTTGGACTGCGATTCGAGTTCTAAGTCTATTCAAGTTGGATCACTCTCAAAGCAGGAGGGGGCGATAAACCCCCTCCTTTTTGTTTTTTTACTTGGCGCTTTATTCTTCAGTTCGACTCTCACCTTTGCCCAGGGTTCCGAGCCCGGATCGCTCGCAGCTCCACATCCCGTAAAATTGGAAATCCACGGTCAAGTTCGGCTGGGCGACACTCGCCGTCCGGCAGCAAACATACTCGTCCGATTAGACAGTTTCAGCGGTGGTATGATCGGGCAAATTCTCACAGACCGGGACGGTAAGTTCCAGTTTACAGGGTTGAGGTCAATGCAGTATGTAGTCACCGTTCGGGCTGATGGTTATCAGCAATTTCAGCAGTCAGTCGATTTATTGACGGCGACTACTGATTACGTGAATGTTTTTCTGATTCCCACTTCATCTGAGAACGATAGCGGAACTCATAAAGCCGGCTATATTGATGCGCGAATTCCGGCACCTGCGCGACAAGCCTTCGAAAAGGCTCAGTCTGTTTTGCACGAGGGTAATTTTGAGAGGGCTATTCCCAGTCTGGAAAAGGCCATAAACATCTGGCCTGACTTTTACGAGGCCCAACTCAGTCTGGGCACCGCGTATATGGACGTCGGCAACTGGGAAAAGGCAGAGCATTCGCTCTTGAAGGCTTTCCAGCTCAATTCCCAATCGGCAAATGCTTTGTTCGCGCTCGGTGAACTCTATCTGAGGATGCACAGACTCGATGAGGCTGAAAAGCGTCTTCGCAACGGTTTGCAGTTACAGAACCGATCTGCTACCGCACATTTTGCTTTGGCCCGTGTCTATTGGGAAAAGAACGATATAGCGGCAACCGGCCGGCAGCTGGCCATTTCCCTACAACTCGATTCGAATGTTGCCGATCCTCACCTGCTGGCTGGGAATGTCTTTTTGCGGGTTAGAAATCTGGAAAATGCACTCGGGGAGTTTCAAGAATACCTGAGACTGGCGCCGAAAGGTGCTCACGCAGATGAAGCTCGCAATAAGATAGAAGAAATCAAACGGCGGTTACGAAATTCAAATAAGTAATCGGCGTGTGGTATTGTCTGCAAAAAATTATTCGAGGATTTTCAAGATGTCTTATCCAAAACTCTCTTTTCTGATGTTCGTAATTCTCTTGCTACTGCGATTCGCACCGGAAGGCATACCGGCGAATGCCCAGGGTCAACGCGAAGGCAGGATGGAAGGCCAGGCCATGTCAGGACAGATAATCGGCCAGGTCAGATATCGTGGCGGCGCGCCGGCGTTTGACGTGCTCGTGTCATGTGACGCTTTCTCTGGTGGCACCGTCGAGCAGGTGAGAACTGATCGCAGCGGTAGGTTTCGTTTTGACAAATTGGGGCCATCGCAATTCAGAGTAATTGTCAGCGTGCCTGGATATCTCACTGCTCAAGAGACCGTTGAATTACAGACTACGCCTACTGCTTATGTGCAATTCGAGCTGATTCCGAATCCGAATGAACCTGCAGCGACAAGAGGCGTCGTTGCAGCATCGATCCCACAGGCTGCCCAACAGGAGTTTGACCAGGGTGAGAAAGCAGCGGCTTCTGGAAACAAAGAGGGATTGCAAGAAGCTGTAAAGCACTACGAAAAAGCAGTGCAGATCCATCCCCGTTTCGTCCAGGCGCAATTGAAGCTTGGCACGTCGTACATGGATCTGGGTGAATGGGACCAGGCTGAAGCGGCTCTTAAGAAGACATTGGAGCTGGACGCGACAGCCGTTAACGCTTCATTCGCTTTAGGGGAGGTATATCTACGGCAGAAAAAAGACGAACAGGCTGAGAAAGTTCTCTTGCAGGGATTACAAACCGAAGATCGATCTTACCAGGGCCACTTGACACTGGCGCGCGTATATTGGGACATGGCGTCGCGGACTAAAGATGAGACACAGGCGAGGCCAGCTCTCGAAAAAGCTTACGAACAAGTTAAAAAGTCACTCGAGCTCAATCCGAATTTCGCGCACGCACACCTGGTCAAAGGTAATCTTCTGCTGCGAGTGCGTCGTGTTGAAGACGCTCAACATGAGTTTGAAGAGTATTTGAGGCTGGAGCCAAAGGGTCCATTCGCAGAGCAGGCACGAACAACTGTTGAGAAGATAAGGAAGGCTTTGGCGAGTCAGCCTCCCACGAAGCCTTAAATCACACGTGGATCAAATTAGATCGAGCAAGTGCCCGAGCTTCTCTTTCTTGGTGCGCAGATAGTGTTCAGCGTCCTCGGGTGGATCGACCTCGATGGAGACTCGTTCGACGATCTTTAAACCAGCCTCTTCGAGTGCTCGGAGTTTGAGAGGATTGTTGGAGATGACCTTTACCTGGCAGAGACCGAGGTCAAAAAGGATCTCCGCGCACTGGCGATAGTCTCGCAAATCGACCGCAAGACCGAGTCGCACATTCGCTTCAACCGTATCAGCTCCCTGATCCTGAAGCGCGTAGGCGCGAATCTTATTCACAATCCCAATGCCGCGACCCTCCTGTTGCTGGTAAACGATCGCTCCCCGACCCTCCTGCTGGATCATTTGCATGGTTTCGTGAAGCTGCCGGCCGCAATCACATTTAGTCGACCCGAAAACGTCTCCCGTCAGGCATTGCGAGTGAATGCGAACCAGCGTTGGCACGTCGCGGTGCATCTCACCCTTGAAGAGCGCGACGAATTCTTCGTCGGTCGTGAGTGAGCGATAAGCGGCGATCTGAAAGTCGCCCCATTCAGTCGGCAGATTCGCAACCGCGACCCGCTCGACTGTTCCAGTCTCAACTGAATCGCAACAGGTCCCGACACCAGGGTTTTCTAACGAATGAACTTCCATGAGCGTATTCGGGGGTTGCGCGATTATAGCGCAGGGGTGGCAATAGGTCATAAAGGACTTATAGGACCTATTTTTCTGCAACTCTCCGGCGGGTGAGGGCGTGGAAGCTTCCGGTGTTTGCGATTGTTTCCTCAGGACGTGTATGCTTTGCCAAAGTTGGCCTGCCGATAGGCTCTCAGCGAGGAATTTCTTCCGGTGAATAACAGTCTTAACCTGGCCTCGAAGCCGTTCAGCAACCGAATTCTCCCGTGGGCTCTGACCGCGATCATCCTGTTCGTGTCGCTCATCGGGTTGATTCTGGTGGTACGGCTTACGACCACCGCCAGAGCACAGGCTGAAAAGGCACAAATCGACATCAACAAGCTGAAGCAGGAAGAACACGGGCTGATGAAAGAGGCCGAGACATTGAAGGCTGCTTTCACGGCCGATCAGCAGCAGGCCCTGCCCGCGGCGCACCTGTTGGTCGATCGCAAACTATTCTCGTGGTCGAGACTACTGGCAGATCTCGAGGCTTCGCTTCCTCCAAACGTCAGAGTCTCTCGCATCTCTGTTCAGGACGTAACCAGAGACTCGAGCCAAACCATCGCCCAACTCGAGCTGGCAGTCTTTACAAAAAATCCATCGACCATTAGCGACATGATCGCCACGATGCATAAGGAAGGCATCTTCTACCTCGTATTGAAAAATCAGAACCTGCAAAAAGGTCGCGGTGAAGCGGGAACTGAATACGAGTTCTCCGTGGTGTATCGTGCGCGGCCCGGTTATTCACCGGAGAGCGTCGCGGAAGTGGGCGACGACACCGCGAAGAGTAGCGAGGTTCGAAGATGAGCGCAGAAGTGGAACCTCAATCGCCAATCCCGTCGCGCGCGTACCGGGGACGCGTGAGCGAGTTTATCGCCTCACGTCGCGGCAAAATGTTCGGCGTTGCTGAAGTCGCAGCTCTGACCGGAAGCTGCGTCGTGCTGGCGCTCGTCTTATTGAGTTATATCTATTTCCTCGTACCGGCTCGTTCACGTATCGCGTCGCTGAATAGAGATCGCCAGCAGGTACAGACAAACATCCAGAAGCTCAGTACCGTCGTCAACACGGAGCACGGTACGCAACAAAGAGTGGACGAGGTTGCTGCGAGTTTGAATACGTTCGAGACTGAGTACCTCCTGCGACAGGACCAGGGTCGCATGGAGTTGTATGACGAGTTGAACCAACTCATCATCAAGAACTCGCTGCGAAACACCTCAGGTCCGACCTACACGACTCTCGACCCCACGGGCACGAAAGCGCTCTCGGGAAAATCTGTAGTGACAAAGTGGCAGAGTTTCTATCCGGGCATAGCCGTGATGGTCACCGTCGAGGGCGAGTATCAGAACGTGCGTCGCTTCATTCAGGACGTCGAGCGAAGCAAACAGTTCGTAGTCATCAACCAGGTGGAACTACAGCGCGCGCAGCAGAATAACGCGCCGACGTCGGCTGAGGACTCCGCCGAACCATCATCGGGCACTCGTGGCTCACCCGTGAGTCTTCAGTTGAATATGGCGACGTACTTCCAGCGTAACGCTGGTAGCGAATAATCGATATGCAATTGGTCGATCTAAGCAAACCGGGAGAAAAGAAGAAGCTTATCTGGGCTGCGGGTCTGGGTCTGGTGGCTATCATATTTCTCTGGTGGACGTTAATCGGTTTCGGCAGCAGCACGCCAACGGCAAACAATGTGCGCCCGGCTGCTACTCCGACTCCAGCGACAGCAACCCCGGTGCCCGCCGCCAACAACAACACCGCGCCCGCTGACTTCAGCGCGTTCACTACAATCGACTTCAAGCGACCTTCATACAGCGCGCCGGAAGCCAGGCGAAACATATTCGCCTACTACGCACCTCCCGTTCCGACCCCAAAGCCTTCGGAAGCAGCGCCGACACCAGTGCCTTCGCCGCCGCCGATACTCCTGGCGTCGATTTCTCCGTCGAACGTCTACGCTCGCACCGCGGATTTCAAACTCGAAGCCGCCGGCGATAAGTTTACGCCCGCGATGCGCATCGTAGTCGATGGCCGCGAGCTCCCAACTTCTTACAAGAGCCCGCAACAGCTCTCGGCGACAGTCTCAGCGGCGTTGATCACGAGTCCCGGTACGCGCAACGTGATGGTGCGCACGCCCGACGGCACTCTCTATTCGAACCAGTTGTCGATCAACGTTGCGGCTGCGCCGACACCAAACTACACGTACATCGGCATCATCGGCCGGCCCAATCGTGTCGACGACATCGCCCTGGTTCAAGAGCGTAACAACAAGAACATTATGAACGTCCTCCGCGGCGACGTGCTGAGCGGAAGGTTTCGCGTCACGAGCATCTCCGATAAAGAGTTGGTGCTCGTCGATACCACTCTGAAGATCAAACACACGATTGCGATGAGTGAAGGCGACAAGAGTGGTGGTCCTTTAACGCGACCGACGCCGAGAGTTGATTCAGAAGATGACGAACCATAGCGCAACAGCCGACCACAATATATGCGGGTCGAGTCCACGTCGCTCGGCGAGTGTCTCTCGCGCTGATTTGGTCGCGAGCAGGCGATCGGAGGGTGGCTACACGCTCGTGGCGTTGTTGGCGATGATGACAGTCGTCGCCCTGTTTGCGATGGCTGTAGCGCCGAGTTTGCAGCAGCAGTCCACGCGCGATCGCGAACAGGAAGCGATCTTTCGCGGCGAGCAAGTAGCTGAGGCGATCAAAGCTTACTACTTATATCGGAGAGGCACCGGTGTTGCACCCGGAGATCAAGCATTGCCTACGTCGATGGACCAACTGCTGCAGGGAATTCCGAAAGTAGGGGCGACAAAGAACCTGCAAATTCTTCGCGTGTCAGCGGCGCGCGATCCACTTACGATCGAAGGTGAGTGGCGTTTTATACTGCCGCGCAGTGAAGCGCTCGTCGATTTTCAGCAGGCAATATTGTTCTACACCAATGGTGCTCCACTCGCAACGACGCAAGGGGAAATGACTACGCTGCAACAGTTTGCGGTTCCGCGCCCCACCATCGTGGTGAATACCGGCACCGCGCCTGAGAAAAAGACGCCAACGCCTTTTGACGACGACGCGACTGGTCCATTCGTGGGAGTTGCGAGTCGCAGCAGAAGAGATTCCGTACTCACTTACTACGGAATCGAAACGCACGATGGTTGGATCTTCACGCCACTGTTCCGTTAGAAAAACTTGGACCACCAATTCTTCGCTCACACAATTCCGATCTACATCACGAGTTAGAAACTGTAACTGGACCAGGTGCGCGCCGTGAGTTTATGGTCCATGTTTAGCGAATGAGATCCGTCGTGATCGATCGTGCGCCGGCGACACACGCGCGCTCTCGATCGACGCGATCGCGCGCTTGACGGCAGAAAAAAATATTTCAACATTGGAGTAATAAGTTATTGACATCCGAGTTGATTGCGTTTATATAGCAAGATGTTGTGCGCCGTTTACTCTAGCCCACAAGAACGAAGCAAGCACATTATCTTGTGGTCATGAAGGAAACAAAAAAACTAAACTCGAAAGAAGGAGCACATAGAAGCTATGGCAACTAAAAAAGGTGGAAAGAAAGCAGGGAAGAAGGGCGGAACCAAGAAGGCCGCAAAGAAGGGCGGCGGAACCAAGAAGGCCGCGAAGAAGAGATAACCCAGACCAGCAGGTTACGGTACGAACCTTCCACCGGCGCACACAAACATCTGAGGCCGACGAGGCCTTACAAAAGAAACGACGAGACCTTCAAGCGAAGCTCGTCGTTTCTTTTTGTATTCGATCCGAAATAGGACCTATCACTCATATACGACTTATACTGTCCTCATGATCGCGGTCGCGCTCATAGAACCGGAGATTCCTCCCAACACCGGCAACATCGCTCGCTTGTGTGCTGCTGCAAACGTGCCGCTGCACGTCGTCGGTGTCACAGGCTTTCGCATGGACGATCGCGCCGTGCGCCGAGCGGGACTTGATTACTGGCCTCACGTAAACCTCACGCGCCATCGAGACCTCGAATCGTTCTACGAGTCGCTGCCGGGATCTCGCTTCGTCTATCTCACCACCAAAGCGGATCGGCTTTACACGGACTGGACGTTTCAGCAGGACGACTGCCTCGTTTTTGGTCCCGAAACACGCGGACTCCCTGAACAACTCCTGCGCGCCAACTGGGACCACTGCCTGAAAATCCCGATGCTGAACCCGAATGTGCGGAGCCTGAACCTCGCCACAGCCGTGGGCATCGTGTTGTTCGAAGGGCTCCGGCAATTAGCCAATTCGTGAAGATCCATGGCTAAATGAATCCGATGCAGGAAAGAAAAGACGTTCGGAACATAGCCATCATTGCGCACGTCGACCACGGCAAGACGACGCTGGTCGATGCGATGCTGCGGCAATCGGGCACGTTCCGCGAAAACGAACAGGTGCGCGAGCGCGTGATGGATTCGATGGATCTCGAGCGAGAGCGCGGGATCACGATCATGGCGAAGAATACGGCCGTGCGTTACCACGACGTAAAGATCAATATCGTGGATACGCCTGGCCACGCAGATTTTGGCGGAGAAGTCGAGCGCGTTTTGAAGATGGTCGACGGCGTAATGCTGCTCGTCGACGCTGCTGAAGGCTGTTTACCGCAAACACGGTTCGTGCTGCGGAAAGCGCTGGAAGCTCGTCTGCCTGCGATCGCGGTCGTCAACAAGATCGACCGCTCGGACGCTCGTCCGCCGGAAGTCGTCGACGAGATCTACGAGCTCTTCCTCGATCTCGACGCGACCGACGAGCAGATCGAGTTTCCCATCCTCTACGCCGTTTCCCGCGACGGGACGGCGAAGCGAAAGTTGGAAGACGCGTCGCAGAATCTGCAGCCACTATTCGAGCAGATTGTCGAGTCGATTCCGGCGCCGCGCGAGCTGCGCACTGACTCACTGCAACTCCTCGTCGCCAATCTCGACTACAACGATTACGTAGGTCGCCTCGCAATCGGCCGGATCTTTTCCGGCGAGATCAAGATCGGCGATCAGATCGGAGTCGTCAAACCCGATGGATCGATTCTCAAGACGAAGGTGTCGCAGCTTTACGTCTTCGAGGGACTGAAGCGAGAACCCGTCGAGCGCGCAGGCTTCGGCGAGATCGTTGCACTCGCCGGCATCGAGAACATCAACATCGGCGACACGATCACTTCCATCGACAACCCTCATCCGCTGCCCGCGATCGCTGTCGACGAACCGACCATCGCGATGATCTTCGGCGTCAACAACTCACCGTTCGCGGGACGCGAGGGAAGATTTGTGACGTCGCGGCAGATCAAGGAACGACTCGACAAAGAGATTCTCGGCAACGTGGCGATCCGCGTTGAAGAAACTGACTCGCCCGATCAGTTCAAAGTATCGGGACGCGGTGAATTGCAGTTGGCGATACTGATCGAAATGATGCGTCGCGAAGGTTATGAGCTCCAGGTCTCGAAGCCCGAGGCAATCACGCGAAGAGTCGACGGCAAGACGCTCGAACCGATCGAGGCCGTGGTCGTCGACTGTCCAGACGAGTTCATCGGCGTTATCACCGAAGCTCTCGGCCGTCGCAAAGGGCAGATGACGAAGATGGTCAATCACGGCACCGGCCGCGTGCGTTTGGAGTTCGAAACGCCATCGCGCGGGTTGATCGGATTTCGCAACGAGTTTCTGACGGAGACGAAGGGCACAGGCCTGCTGAACACGATGTTTCTTCGTTGGGGAGAATGGCAGGGAGCGATGCGTGGGCGCTCAACCGGCTCGCTCGTGGCCGATCGCATGGGCGAGACGACGACGTACGCGCTGTTCAACCTGCAAGAGCGCGGCACGCTCTTCGCGCGACCCGGAACTCGAGTCTACGAAGGCATGATCATCGGCGAGAACGCGAGGCCCGTCGATCTGGACGTCAACGCGATCAAGGAAAAGAAACTCACCAACATGCGAGCTTCAACGGCCGATGAAGCCATGCGCCTGGTGCCGCCGAAGGAATTGTCGCTGGAACAGGCACTGGAGTTCATCGCCGATGATGAACTCGTGGAAGTCACTCCGGAGACCATTCGTTTGCGGAAGCGAATTCTCCCGGCCAACATGCGGCCGAAGAAAAAAGAGTCGGACGAGTCGTAATGCAGAGTTCTTTCCGGCTTCCGCGCGTCTATCCATTGACCGATGTGCAACTGTCAGGACTTTCGCACGCCGAACAGGTTCGTCTGCTGAGTCTCGGTGGCGCCACTCTCGTTCAACTTCGCGAGAAGCAGATGGCGGGCTTGCAGTTTTACGAACAAGCGAGAGCCGCAGTCGCCGCTGGCGTGCCATTGATAATCAACGATCGCGTTGACATCGCACTGGCCGTGGGTGCACATGGCGTTCACCTGGGCCAGGACGATATGCCGCCGGAAGCAGCGCGAAGATTACTCGGCGACAAAGCCGTCATCGGCTACTCAACTCACAACGTCGAACAAGCTAAAAAAGCGCTGACACTGCCCATCGACTACATCGCCATTGGTCCAATCTTTTCGACTTCCTCCAAAACCAACCCCTCCCCAACGCTGGGTTTGGAAGGTCTGCGCGCGGTCAGAGAGGCGGTCGGCAACGCCCAGCTCGTCGCAATTGGTGGGATTTCACACTCAACCGCCCACGCAGTGATTGAAGCAGGCGCCGACTCCGTTGCCGTGATAAGCGCCTTACTGACTGATCCCGCCCAGATTTCTCACGCTACCCAATCTCTCATTACCTCCCTTGTGTGACTTTTTGTGCCTATTTGCGGCTAAATATTCCTTGCGTTTATCATTGTTTTGCGCGAGAATCCTGAACGGCCTGCTCCCACCTTGCCAGCGGCGCGCACCAGGAAACATCCCTCTCGGAGAGCTCGAATATCGATGAGTTTTTTTGATTTACCGCCCATTATTGAGCGCATGTTGGTGGTCTCTGACAAGATCAGCGACCTCAATTTCTCCGTCGGCCAGCTTCCGCAGGTCGAAATCAACGGCAAGCTCACCCCCGTCCAGCCGCTCGGGATTCAGAAACTCTCCCCGTATCAAACCGAGATCATCGCGCTGACTCTGATGCACGGCCATCCCGATGCTGCCGAGCGCCTCGCACGCACGGGCACCGCGGATCTCAGCTATTCACTACCCTCGCGCGCCCGCTTTCGCGTCAATATCTTCCAGCAGCGCGGGGTCTACTCGATCGTGATGCGCGTCATCCCGACTGACATCCCGACGTTGAGGTCTCTAGGTCTGCCGCCGCACTTGTCTGATATCGCCGAGCTTCGCAACGGCCTCGTGCTGGTAACTGGTCCAACCGGCTCAGGCAAAAGCTCTACGCAGGCAGCCATAATCGACATCATCAACGAGAAAAAGTACTACCACGTCGTCACGATCGAGGATCCGATCGAATACCTTCACAACCACAAACGATCCACGATCAACCAGCGAGAAGTCGGGCACGACACGCGCGACTTTCCTTCGGCCTTGCGCGCAACGTTGCGCCAGGCCCCGAAGGTAATCCTGATCGGCGAGATGCGAGATTACGAAACGACGGAGATCGCACTGGAAGCCGCTGAGACGGGTCACCTCGTGCTTTCAACTCTTCACACCATCGACGCGTCAAAAACAGTCGATCGCATCATCGGACTTTATCCGAAAAACGAAGAGCCGGTAATTCGTACGCGATTGGCCCAGACGTTTCGCTACATAGTTTCGCAGCGATTAATCCCGCGCGCGGACAACAGCGGTCGCGTGGCCGCAGTGGAGATCATGAAATCGAGCCCGCGTACGCGCGAGTACATCGAGACCGGCGAGGAAGAAGGCAAATCTCTGCTGGACGCGATGCGCGATGGAAAGCTCGACGGAATGCAGGACTTCGACAGTGTCATCAAAGGCCTGATCGAATCGAAAGTGGTGAGTCTTGAAGACGGCCTTGCATTCGCAACCAACCAGAACAACTTGCTGCTATCGCTGAAGGGCATGACAGCCGCGGAAGATTTCATTCGCAGGGACGGCGAGAACATGCCTGCGAATATGTTTTCCGATTCGGGTTCGATGCTCGGGATGATTGAGTAGAGAATGATCCTTGTTTGTCAAAAATGTTCGACGCGGTTGCAGGTCGACGACGAAAAGTCGCCACAGCGGCCGTTCAACGTTCGTTGTCCGAAGTGCAACAACACGGTCAGCTCCGGTCCTGCCACTCCGCCTGCGGAGCAAAGCGCGCTCGCTCTTGGTGGCTCTCCTGCCACTGAGCATCAGCGTTTTGACAAAGCCACAGCTCGCGCATACGAGCCCGTGACGGCCACCGAAACGCTTCCAAACGAAGATAGTGTGCGCATGCTCGTCGATCTCCTCTCGAAGAGCACAGCACGCGAACCAGACAATCCGACAGCCCGCCCGTCATGGGACAAGCGCAAGGCGTTAGTTTGTACGAGCGAAGCTCATCGCGATTCGATCGCGCGGAAGCTGACGCAGACGGGCTACCAGGTTTATGTCGCCGAAGACACGCGCCAGGCC
>Ga0207671_10002609_pt1 | contig 19023 bp, 21 predicted proteins | sample KBSC24metaG_FD_184352 | JGI IMG/M metagenome (GOLD analysis project Ga0207671, IMG submission 184352) | Corn rhizosphere microbial communities from Kellogg Biological Station, Michigan, USA - KBS C2-4 metaG (SPAdes) (version 2) | ecosystem: Host-associated > Plants > Roots > Rhizosphere > Soil... | reverse complement strand
GACCCGGAGTTCAAACTGGGAACAGCGGGTCAGTTTTTATACGACTATAACTGCATAAAAGATTTAAAGAAAAAAAAGTTTGACATTATTCTTCAATTAGGGTATACCAGCAGCTCTGTATGGGGCTGGCTTTTACCCAGAAACTCCGTTGTTACTACCAATATGGACGGGCTGGAATGGAAAAGGTCAAAATACTCCAAGCCTGTTCAGGCGTTTTTAAGATTTGCCGAAAAACTGGCTGTACGCTACAGCGATCATTTAATAGCTGATTCTGTGGAGATCCAAAGATATCTTGAGAACAAGTACAATAAAAAATCAACCTATATAGCTTATGGGGCCGATATATTTGATCAGCCCGATCCTTCGGTATTGGATGAGTTTAAATTGACAGCTAATCAATACGACATGCTGGTTGCCCGCATGGAACCAGAGAATAGTATCGAAACCATTTTAGATGGAGTAGTTAAGGCTGATACCAACCGTGAGTTCTTGGTTGTGGGTAGTACAGATAATGATTTTGGTACTTATTTAAAATCAAAATTTGCTTATTATGACAATATTAAATTCTGTGGCGGTATATATAATATGAGTAAACTCAATAATTTAAGATATTATTCTAACTTATATTTTCATGGCCATACTGTAGGAGGCACTAATCCGTCGCTGTTAGAGGCTATGGCATCCAACAGTTTGATCTGCTCAAATGATAATAAATTTAACCGGGCCATTCTGGAAAACGATGCCCTGTATTTTACAGATACCGATGATGTTGTGTTCCACCTGCTTACGGGTAACAAAACAGAGGCTCGCTTTGTTCAGTTAATGGAGAACAACAAACAAAAAATAACAGAGCTTTATACCTGCGACAAGATCATCGATTTATATGCAGATCATTTTGAATCGATCCTGGCAGAACGCGGGAAAGTTTATCAACCCAAAACGGTTAATCCTGAAGTATCATTCCTTTTAGAAAATTTATAGATCAATGCGAATTAATAGATTAATAAGCTATTTACCGGTACTTTTTGCGGTAAGCGCCCTTACTATGCTTTTGGGTTCATGTTCATACAAACAGAACCAGGCCTATTTTGAACAAAATTCCAAAGCCCAGGCTGCTCCTGTGAAAATGGACGATTACAAGATCGCTGAGTATAAAATTAAAGCGGGCGATATTTTACGGGTTCGGAATTTGCAGAGCATTAAGTTAATCACCGACGAGGCCAGCGCCGCCAGCAGTACAGATCAGGCATCATCTGGAGGTAGTACCCAGGCATTGGATTACCAGGTTGAAAGTGATGGTACTATCGCCCTACCGGTAATTGGACGTGTACAGGTAGCGGGTTTATCAAGGTTGGAAACATCAAATAAGCTGGACGACCTGTACCGGAAAAATGTGCTTAAGAATCCAATTATAGAGGTAAAGGTGATCAATTTGAAGGCTACATTGGTAGGGGAAGTAAAAAGACCGGGCAATTATCCCTTGCTGAAAGATGAAACTACCCTGATGGAAATACTGGGCGAAGCAGGCGGACTTACCGAAAAGGGTAACGAAAAAAAGGTGAGGATAGTGAGGGGCGGAGGGTTGCAAAGTAAACAGATCATTGAGGTTGACCTTGATGACGTGGCTTCCTTATCAAATCCCGAAACCATTATCCAAAACCAGGATATCATTTATGTGGAACAAAACAGACGCGCTATACGTAATGATAAATTACAGAACATTACCACCATTGCCCAACCGGCTTTGCTTTTACTGAATACGGCTTTAATTATTCTTACACTTAGAAAATAAGTTAGCCCTACATCTGAAACCTGATTACTGTTTGCACTACCTACAAAGTACAATCCCCGGACATGATCTGTCCGGGGATTTGTTTTTTGCAGTAGCTGTCTGCTAACTAAAATTGATGGCTTAGGCCAGTTTTTTCTTTTTTACTTCCAGGTTGGGTAAAAAGGCGGTAAGTATACCAATGAGCGGCAGAAAAGCACATACATGGAAAACATAGCTAATGCTGGTACTATCAGCCAGCTTACCCAATATAGCTGATCCCAAGCCACCCATGCCAAAGGCAAAGCCGAAAAATAACCCCGCTATCGTACCCACTTTCCCTGGCATCAGCTCCTGGGCATAAACTAAAATAGCCGAGAATGCCGAAGATATGATCACACCAATAAGTATGGATAAAATGCTTGTCCAGAATAAATTGGCGTAAGGCAGCATTAGGGTAAATGGCGCAACGCCGAGTATGGAGATCCAGATGATATACTTACGACCGAAACGATCGCCCAGGGGGCCACCTAAAAGGGTACCCGCTGCAACCGCGGCCAGGAATACGAATAAATAAAGCTGCGAACTTTGCACGCTCAAATGGAATTTATCGATCAGGAAAAATGTGTAATAGCTGGTTATACTGGCCAGGTAAAAGTATTTTGAAAAAATAAGCACAATAAGGATCCCCAATGAAATAGAGATACGCCTGGGTGATAGCTTATGGCTGGCTACAACTGTATGAGCTGTTTTAGTTTTAGGCAGGGCAGAAGCTTTATACCAGTTGCCTATGTAAATTAAAATGATGATGCCCAGTAAGGCGACTAATGAAAACCACATCACGCTGCTTTGGCCAAAAGGAACCACAATTATGGCCGCCAGTAATGGCCCAAGCGCGCTGCCAGCATTACCTCCTAATTGAAATATAGATTGCGCCAGTCCGCGTTTGCCGCCCGATGCCATGTGCGCCACCCTTGATGATTCCGGATGAAATATGGATGAGCCAACGCCGATGAGAGCCACTGCCACAAGTATAGAGTAAAAGCCCGGAGCAAATGCCAGGCATATCAGGCCCGATAAGGTGAAACCCATACCTATTGGTAACGAATATGGTTTAGGCTTTTTATCGGTGTACATCCCCACAAAAGGCTGCAGTAAAGAGGCTGATAGCTGGTAAGTTAAGGTTATCAAGCCAATGTCGCTAAAACTCAAATGATAGCTGGTTTTAATAAGCGGATAGATGGATGGTATAACCGATTGCAGCATATCATTTAGTAAAATGCGACAGGCTGATGGTGAAAAGGATAGAGTAAACTGTTTTTTCGGCTATAGTTTTGGTTTGTTTCAGTGGTTCAGCTATAGATTCATTCGTCATATCATCTGATGATTAAGGGTAAAAAAATTATCGTTGTATTATTTGTGTAATGCAGTCCCAGGCCTTTTTCTCGTCGCGGTTTTTAATGCTTTCATAAAGCTCCGTATGAAGGGTATCCTGGAATATGGTAACATCGGGGTATATTTTCAGGAACCAGCTTTTGAGTTGTATGGAAAATGATTGATACAGATCTGTCAGGATAGGGTTGCCGGCTGCCTCGGCAATGCTCATGTGAAATTCGATATCGGCCTCAATACAATCTTCCATCGAGCCGCCGTGCGCCATAGCGGTCCGTTTATCCAGTTTGGCTTTTATCTTTTCCAGGTCTTTTTCGGTACGGTTGGCAGCGGCTTTTTCCGCTATTTTCATTTCGAGTAACTGACGTACCTCATCCAGGTCATGAGCCTCAGCTCTTTTTAAACGCTGATGAAAGGGTTCGTTGATACCTGCAGGCGCTTCAATAAATGTACCCACACCTTGCTGTACCCGCAATAACCCGGAGTTGGCCAGGATACGGATAGCCTCGCGCACAGACGACCGGCCCACGCCAAATTGCTTCATCAGTTCGGGTTCGATAGGCAGCTGTTCACCAGTTTTGTATTTGCCATCAGCAATAGCTTTTCGTAATTGTTCGGCAACTTCTTCGGCCAATGATCTTTTCTGTATAATGGTCATCATCATATCATCTGATGACTAAAGTATAAACTTTCTTTTGGAAAACAAAATTTAATTAAAAAATGATAAATCCTATGCATGATCAATACTTTCTTTAATGTGCAATATTTATAAATTTATAACCTGATAAAATCCTATTTTCACGGCTCGAAAGTCGAACGTAAAGCACAAGATATTAATCAATAAAATGAAGAAAATAATTTTAGTAACCGGAGCATCATCTGGTTTGGGCCTGGCTACTGCCAGCGCGCTATCGGCCCAGGGGCATACAGTTTACGGCACCAGTCGCGACCTGAAACGCATCAGCAATGTATCGTTTACTCCCCTGGAGATGGATGTTACTAATGATGCCTCGGTAAACGCGGCCATCGCCACCATCATCAAAGCTGAAGGTCGCATAGATGTGGTCGTAAATAATGCCGGTAACGGTATTGCCGCGCCTTTATACACCGTGCAGGTTGATGATGCAAAAAAACAGTTCGAAGTGAACTTTTTTGGCGTGGTACGTGTAAACAGTGCCGTGTTACCCGGTATGATCGGGAAAAAACAAGGCCTGGTGATCAATATCAGTTCATTGGCCGGTTTGTTTGGTTTGCCATACCAGGGTTTATACAGTGCCTCAAAATTCGCTATTGAAGGATATTCGCAAAGTCTGCGTATGGAATTGCAAAACACCGGCGTTAAAGTGGCTGTGATCAACCCGGGCGACTTTAAAACCGATTTTACCGGCAGTCGCGAAAAGGTACCTTTTACCCTGCCAAATGAGCAGTTGAAAAAAGAGTTTGAAGCAGCCGTAGCCAGTATGGAAAAAGACGAAAGCATTGGCGGCGAAGCCAGTAAAGTGGCCGATCAGGTTTGTAAAATTGTAGCCAAATCAAAACCGGCGCATAACTACCTGGTAGGGGCATTGGGCCAAACTATTGTGCCTACGCTTAAAGCCATACTGCCGGGCTCCATATTTGTAAAACTGATGAATGATCATTACGGGATAAAATAATTTTAGTGAGTGGTGAATAGAGAGTGGTGAATGGTTTAAAAATTAAGCATCTCATTAACCATTAACTACTCACCACTTAACCACTCACCATATCCATGGAAACAGTAAAAAATAACAAGAAAACCATTTGGGCCTGGGCCATGTTTGATTGGGCCAACCAGGCCTATAACATGGTGATCTTATCAACCATATTCCCGGCTTATTATGTGGCCATTACTCAGGATAAAAACCCGGGCGCTATGGTTACCTTTTTTGGTCACCGGTATATCAATACGGTGCTATCTACTTATGTATTAGGTTTGTCGTATTTGATCATTGTAGTTATTCTGCCGATACTCACCTCTATTGCTGATTATAAGGGCCATAAGAAACTATACATGCAGCTGTTTACCTGGATGGGGAGCCTGGCATGCGCGGGTATGTTCTTTTTCACGATGAACACTTTCACGTTCAGTATGATCTGCTATGGTTTGGCATCCATAGGTTATTGTGGTGGTTTTGTGTTCTATAACTCGTATCTGCCGCAAATAGCCACACTTGATCAGCAGGACGCCGTGAGTGCAAAAGGGTTTATTTATGGTTTTGCGGGCAGTATTGTGGTGCAGGTGCTTTGCTTTGTGTTTGTATTATCGCCCCAAACATTTGGTATTACAGATGATGTTGCAGCACGTTTATCATTCCTCATTGTAGGTATCTGGTGGATAGGTTTTTCGTTCATCGCTTTTTATATGTTGCCTAAAGGCCAGCCCAACGCAGGTTCGCATGAATATAATGTGTTAACTGGTGGATTTAAGGAGCTGGGTAAGGTTTGGCGAAAAGTAAAAGAACTGCCCTTGTTAAAGCGATTTTTGCCCGCCTTTTTCTTTTACTCAGTAGGAGTACAAACCATTTTACTGGTGGCTGCCAATTTTGGAGCCAAAGAACTAAAAATGCCTGAGGAAGATCTGATCATTATCATTCTGCTCATACAGATAGTGGCTATCATCGGCGCTGCTATAACCGCTAAAATGTCGGCTAAATATGGCAATACTAAGGTGCTGGCGGGTATAGTTGGTATCTGGTGCCTGATATGCGGCAGTGTTTATTTTGTGGCCAATGCCCACCAGTTTTATGCCGCTGCGGTAGTGGTAGGACTGGTTATGGGGGGCGTACAGTCATTATCACGATCAACATTTTCTAAGTATATCCCAGCCAATATTCCGGATACGGCTTCGTATTTTAGTTTTTATGATGTTACAGAGAAACTGTCTATCGTAGTAGGATTGTTCGCATTCGGTTTTGTAGAATCGGTGACCCATGAAATGCGCGACTCTGCCCTGATGCTCGATGGCTTTTTTGCCATGGGTCTGATACTGTTATTGTCGTTAATCGTAGTTGAGGCGAGGGTTAGGTCGGCAGAATCTTTAGCGGCATAATTGCATTTTCGGAGACGCATGTAATGCGTCTCCTACATTTTACCTTTTTGTAGAGACGCATCACATGCGTCTCTTTTCGTAAATAAAGCATTTTTTATAATTACACATTCAAAAGACACACCATCGGCCAAAACTAAGTACATTTGCGGCTTGTTAATTGACTACCATGGCTAAAGTTTCTATCAACCTGGCAACGGGTTCCATACAAAAAGAAGATATTATTGTGGGTATCGACCTGGGTACCACCAACTCCTTAGTGGCATTCATCAATCCTGATAAAGATCCGCGGGTTATTAATGATACGGGTAAAGGTGTGCTGGTGCCGTCTGTGGTGCACTTCGGGCCAACGGGTGATGTTTTGGTAGGTAACGAGGCCAAAGAGTTTTTAATAACCGATCCGCAGAATACCGTTTTCTCTGTAAAGCGCCTGCTGGGCCGCAGCTATCATGATATTGAAAATTATAAAGACTTTTTCTCGTATAAAGTTATCGACGATGATACCGAAAGCCTGGTGAAGATTAAGGTTGGCGATAAATTTTATACACCGATAGAACTATCGGCCCTGATATTAAAAGAATTAAAAGCCCGTGCCGAGCACGCCTTGAAAACCCCGGTAAACCGCGCGGTGATCACCGTGCCTGCCTATTTTAACGATTCGCAGCGCCAGGCTACACGTGATGCCGGTAAACTTGCCGGACTGGATGTATTGCGCATCGTGAACGAACCAACTGCCGCGAGCTTAGCTTATGGTATCGGTCTTGACCCTGAAGAAACCAAAACCATTGCCGTGTATGACCTGGGCGGCGGTACCTTTGATGTATCTATACTGCAAATACAGAACGGCATTTTTGAAGTACTGGCCACCAATGGCGATACCTTTTTAGGCGGAGACGATTTTGATCGCCTGATTGTTGATCACTGGATCGAGAAAAACCAGCTAAATAAAGCTGAGATCATCGCCAATAATGAACTGGCGCAGCAACTACGCTTAAAGGCCGAAGAAGCTAAAAAAGCCTTCGCACATCAAAGCCTGTTCAATGAAAAAATAGGAGAGATCTGGTGTACGCTTGATCGTACTACTTTCGAAGAGCTGATCATGCCTAAAGTACAGCAAACCATTACCGCTTGCCAGAACGCGCTGAAAGATGCTAAACTAACCATCAAAGAGATCGACGAAGTGATTATGGTTGGCGGATCAACCCGTACAGCATTGGTTAAAAAAATGGTGGCTGAATTTTTTGGTCGCCCGGTACATGACGACGTGAACCCTGATGAAGTGGTGGCATTGGGCGCTGCTATACAGGCCGATATTTTGGCCGGTAACCGTAAAGATATTTTATTGCTGGATGTTACACCGCTGTCCTTAGGGATCGAAACCATGGGCGGTTTAATGGATGTCATCATCCCGCGTAACTCCAAAGTGCCTACCAAAGGCGGTCGCCAGTACACTACCTCTATTGATGGGCAGGTGAATATGAAAATTGCCGTTTACCAGGGTGAGCGCGACCTGATCAAAGAGAACCGTAAACTGGCCGAGTTTAATCTGAAAGGCATTCCATCAATGCCAGCCGGTTTCCCCAAGGTGGATATTAACTTTTTACTGAATGCCGATGGCATCCTTACTATACAAGCTATCGAACTACGCTCGGGCGTAAAACAGGAGGTAGAAGTAAAACCTACCTACGGCATTACCGATGAACAGGTAGAACAGATGCTAATGGATAGTATAACCCACGCCAAAGACGATGTTGCTCAGCGCATGCTAATAGAGGCCCGTACCGAAGGTGAACAAACGGTATACGTGGTGGAACGCTTTTTGCAAAAGAACGGTAATTACGTTACGGTTGCAGAGGCTGCTGAAACACATAAGCACCTGGTGGCCCTGAAAGAGTCGCTAACATCTGGTGATAAAGACCTCATCCTGAAACGTATTGATGAGATCAATGAATTTACAAGGCCCTTTGCCGAGCGCCTGATGGATCAGGCGATCAACACCGCCATGAAGGGTAAGAGTATCGAATAATAGACATTGTTAACAAAAAACAAATAATGAGAATCAAGATATTAGAGTCAAGAATCAAGAAAAAAGTGTTATGTTCCGAAAAAAGTAGATCCCTGATTCTTGTCTCTTGTTTCCTGACTCTTTTTTTTAACGGGGTTCACGCCAATGGCCTCCTTTATCGTTATAACTATAAAGACACTACGCTAAAAAGCGTACCCACACTGGATACCCTGCAATATGATTCGCTGATGAAACGCCTGGCCAATGGCGACCAAACCGGCAGATGGCCTGTGAAAAAAGCGCCATATCCTTTGCCTGGTGCTATTTTGCCCTTCAACCGTATTGTAGCTTATTATGGTAATATGTACTCCAAAAACATGGGTGTACTGGGCGAATACGCTCCCAAAGAAATGTTGGCCAAACTCAAAGGCGAGGTTAAGGTATGGGAAAAGGCCGATACCCTTACACCGGTTGTACCCGCATTGCATTACATCTGTGTAACTGCCCAGGCCGATGCTGGTCGTAATGGATTGCATAATTTGCGGATGCCTTTTAGAGAGATCGATAAAGTGCTGGATATGGCCAAACAGATCAACGCTATCGTGTTTTTGGATGTCCAGGTAGGTTTCAGCACCATGAAGACCGAACTGCCCCTGCTGGAGAAATATATGAAAATGCCCAACGTACACCTGGGTATCGACCCGGAATTTTCGATGAAAGAGGGGAGTGTGCCCGGCAAGCGCATTGGTACTTTTGATGCCGATGATATTAACTTTGTAACGGGCTATTTAAGCGGACTGGTAAAAAAGTACAACCTGCCACCCAAAATATTTGTGATCCACCGCTTTACCAAACGTATGGTAACCAACTATAAGGATATCAAACTGCGCAACGAAGTACAGGTAGTAATGGATATGGACGGCTGGGGCGGTCCCGATCTGAAAAAAGGTACCTATAAATATTTCATAGCTCAGGAACCTGTACAGTTTACCGGTTTCAAGCTATTTTATAAAAACGATATCAAGAACGCGCCTCACCGTATGCTTACCCCTAAAGAGATTTTAAACCTGAAACCCGCGCCTATTTATATACAATACCAGTAGGTTTTGCTATTCGACCATTTTGTCATTTCGAACGAGGTACGAGGAGAAATCTTTTACTATTTGCATGTCGCTTGCAAAAGATCTCTCCTCGTACCTCATTCGAGATGACATTTTTTTTCCATTATGTAATGACACCCTCTATAACATTTCCGGCGGAGGCGTTACTCCTTTTAAACGCAGATAAACCGTAGCTTGACCGCGGTGGTGTGTCTGATGTTCAAAAGCTTTACCTAAAACAATAGCCTTTGGCAGATCTTTACCGCCAAACTTCATGCTTTCCTGTAGCTGGGCCGGAGTCATGCCTTGTATCGAGCTGATCACAAAATCGTAACTGTCCATTACTGCTTTTGTAGTAGCGGCTTTTGTTTGCTCAACAGTTTTTTCGGCAGATGTTTTTCCAAGCGGACTTGCTTTGCCGCTTACCGAAGAGGCGAAAAAATAATTGGCATCTGTTAAGTGTAGCATCTGGCCAGCAAACGATCTCATTTCGGGAGTTGGTTTAAAGCTGTAACCATCATCGGGCATGGCATCCAGGTAGGTTTTAGTGAAATTTTTGGCGCGCTGCCATTCGGCAACTATTTGATCGGTAGTAACCTGGGCACGCACTGTTGCGCAGGCGAAAACAGTTACCATGAAGGTAAGCAGCAGGGTTAGTTTTTTCATGATTTGATAGTTTTAAGATTGGTTAATTTGGGTTGATACTAAGTTATAAATTAAGCTGTTGTGATTTAGATGTTTATGAAAAAATGTTAGCGGTTGATATCGGATTTCAGCTTAACAAGCTCTCCAAGGAGTTTCGTCCGTTCAACCAGGTGCGCTTTACCAAATTTTTCTGCTATGTTGACGATCGCGAAATTCAATGTATCTATTTCCGTTAGTCGCTTGCGGTTAATATCCTGTAGGGTAGATATCAACTGCCCATCAGATGCTTTGCTAATGGCCAGCAGATTAGCGATCACGTCATTAGGCTCCAGGAGCACACCGACTTCACGGGCTATCTGTACACATTCTGTGATTACTTCGCGGGCTATCGCCAAAGCTTGTGCATTACGGTGAAATATACCATTATCCACATTTAATAAAGGACATATCGAATTGAAAACGCTGTTGTTAATGGCCTTCTTCCAGATCACCTGCTGGATGTTTTCTTCTGCACGGAAACGGAAATGCGGGGTGCTTAGTTCATCAACAATATTATTCAGGGAGGTATTGTGGCCGCTGATACCGCCGATAGGACAATCAGCTACAGGCTTAAAGCTCACCCGGTTATCAGCGCCAACCTGGCTGGTTACAAATAATACACAACGATAAACTCCAGGAAACCTGTGGTCAGTAAATGCTTGTTCCACACCTAACCCGTTTTGCAGGATAACCAGGGGTGAAGTATTGATCTTAGGTTTCAAAGCCTTGGCCAGGTCATTATTCCCAAAGGATTTATTGGTTAAAACCACGATGCCATCCAGTGCCTTAAATCTGCTCATGGTGCTGATTTCAATATCTGCCTCCAATGTACTTTGGTCAGCCAGTACCACTGTGAACTTTTCTATCGCACTACTGCCATCATCCACACTTCCGCGGAGTATCACCACATTTTTGCCCTGTAGTTTCAGAAAAACAGCTAAAGCTTTGCCAATTGCGCCATTACCAACAATAAATATAGACTGTTCCATAGGATAGAAGTTTTCGCCAAAGTTAAGTCACTGGCTTAATCTTTTGTCATGGTTCGGTAAAGAGGCAATTCGAGGGAGCGCGCATAGTAAGCGTTTGTTTATGTGCAATTTAAAGTGCAGTTTTATTGCATGCAATTTATTTATAGATGCTTATTCCTTATTGTGATCGTTGTATTTGCGCAGCATGTCAACGCTCAGACCATGCGGGCACTGAATACCATGCTCAACAGGCAATGGCAGGGGCAACAAATGGGTATGATGATGGCGGCGGGGAGGTTTAATTACAATAACCCGGGGAACTTAAAATATAATTTTATCGTCACCATGGCTGATAATTCCAAAAAAGAAGTGAGCTCGAAAATCTATTCAGATACGGTCACCCATAAAACCTATCTGCTTTTTGTCGACAAAAGCTATCCTAAATCGGACCCAAACCGGAACAAAAAAATATATCCACCACAAACATTAAGTATAGCTCGTAATGTGGCTGGTCCGGGGCCTGGTTTTATCAGGGCCGATTATGTGCCGCCACCGCCGCGGTTCTTTAACGGTATTGCTAAAGATAGCTGTTGGATGTTTAAAGTGATATCGGGCTCAATAAATGCGTACTCGTGCCTGAGCGAAGAAGGGGATGCCCAAACTTTTGACCCCTCTACCATTGTAGGTATACAGCTCAATAATGGGCCTATTGAAAAGTTTAATGAAGATAATTTGAAAAATATGGTTGGGCTGGATATCGATGCTCTTGAGAATATTCAAAAGAAGAACTACTACAAAGCCATAAAAAAATACAACCACAATGCAGCAAAGGCTGCAAAAAAATAGATCCCCGGAAACGGGGATCTGAATTTTTTATAGTTTGTTGATGGCGTCCTGCTCTTTGAGCGCCTGGATGTTGTTCTTATCGCTGAAGGCGTCTGTCTGATTGGCAAAATCTTCCAGGATACTGGCGATGTTGTCCAGGTTGTCAGCTACGCGCTGGTGCATGTCCGGAAGGTCCTTTTCCAGTCTTTTATCGCCCAGTTCTATATTATCTACTTCAATTTTAGCCAGCTTGGTAATAATAGCCTGCTGACTATTCTTCAGGTCTTCCAATTCATGGACAATTTTCTCCATCAGTCCAAACTTCTTTAACTTATCCATACTGTTGTGTTTTTTTAATTTAAAGTATACCTCATTAACTCTAAAAAATAAAAATTGTTTAGAATTAGGATTATTTACAAATAACTAATACTTTAGTTCTCAACTAAAACATTAGTTATATGAAAAGCCTCGCGTTATCCATTTTGCTTGTTTTTTACTTGTCGGTAGGGGCAAAGGCACAGCAGCAAACAGTAGTAAATGATTCCTTACTGCTTGATTATTACCAGAACCAGCGCTTTGCCGAGGCTGCCGATTATCTCAAAAAAGCATACCCCGAACCGGTAAACAATATTAGGGTGCTGGGCAAACTGGCTTATACATCGCAAATGGCGGGGCGGCTTCCCGACGCGGAAGGGTACTATCAGCGGATTTACAATGCCGACTCTACCAATACCGTAGCCTTATTTAGCCTGGGGGCCATTAACCTGCGCCGGGGTAATAATGTAAAAGCCGAGACTTATTATAAAATGATAGCCCAAAAGGATAGCACCAATTTCCTGGTGTACAAGCAGCTGGGTAAAATTGCTGCCGATAAAGCCGATTTTGGCAGCATGATCTACTATCTGCAAAAGGCCAATAAGCTGAATCCGGCGGAAGCTGATGTAGCATCCGATCTGAGCGACCAGTATGTAAACCTGAAACAATACCCCGCGGCCGAAAAAGTATTGAACGCGGCCATTGCCCAGGACCCGGATAATATGATCTTATTGCAAAGCCTGCTTAAACTGGTTTCGTCGCAGGATAAGTTCGAAGAAACTAAAAAGACCTGTTTAAAACTGATAGACCTGGGTAATCGTTCGGGCTATGTGTTAACCAAGTTGGGTGTAGCCTACTACAATCTTAAAAGCTACGCCTGCAGTGTAGAAACTTTTGCCGACCTCAACATGATGGAGCAGACGGAAACCAGCTTTTATGTAGCTGCCCTGGCCTACAAAGCGCTTAAAGATCAGCCCAAAGCCATCCAAAGTCTGGACAATGCCATTAAAGAGGGGATCTCTCCCAACGTCGGCGATTATTACGCGGAAATGGCCGATAGCTACGAGGTACGCAAGAAATATCAAAAGGCTGTTTGGGCCTATCAAAAAGCCATGCAGTTTTCGGAGAAACCGATATTGTATTACCTGCTGGCATCGGTTTACGATACCGAGCTTAAAAACAAAGCGCTTGCTTTAAAGTACTACAAGAAGTACACAGATAGTAAACCCCCAGAAAAGCAGCAGAAATATGTGACCTATTCCAAATCGCGGCTTGGCGAATTGGCGCGTTAACGCGTCATCAGCCGGGCTACGTATTTGCCGATGATATCAAACTCCAGGTTTACGACTGAGCCCTCACGAACATTGTGCAGATTGGTATGCTCAAAAGTGTAAGGGATAATAGCTACAGAAAAGCTGTTGGCTTTGGAATTGACCACGGTTAAGCTGATACCATTAACACAGATCGATCCTTTTTCGACAGTAACATTTCCGATAGAAGCGTCGTACTCAAAAGTGTATTCCCAGCTACCATCGAGTTCCTTAAAGGCGATGCAAACGGCGGTTTGGTCAACATGGCCCTGAACGATGTGGCCGTCGAGCCGGGCATTCATCTGCATGCAGCGTTCCAGGTTTACCGGCTCGCCAACTTTCAGATGGCCCAGGCTGGTTTTGTTCAGTGTTTCTTCAATGGCGGTAACTACATGCAGGCCATCGGCCAGCGCTACTACCGTTAAACAAACCCCGTTATGCGCTACCGACTGGTCGATCTTCAATTCGTGCGAAATAGCCGATTCAACAGTGATATGTAAATTGCCCTGCTCTTGCTGCAGATCGGTCACTTTACCCAAAGTTTCTATAATTCCTGTAAACATATGCCCCTAACCCCCTAAAGGGGGAGTTTTTTGATGAGCATCAAAGCTAAAGAATATTATAGATGTTTTTTGTCAGGGAAGTTTGAAATTTGTGAAACGACTCACCCGGTCATCGCTCTGCTCGACCACCCTCTCTTCGCCTGCGGCGAAAAGAAGGGAGTGAAGAGGCTGATATTTTCTTTCCCCGTCAGCAGAGAAGCTTCGGACGAAAGCGGGCAGAACATGGTGGCCTGTGCGGCTGCAGGGCATTAGCAAACCTTGCCGAAGTAGGGGTATGAGCGAACGAAGTGGAGGTAAGGTTTAGCAGCCCGTGGTTCTGATTGATTTGCAGGGCAGAGGCCAAGTGCGGCAAAGAAGCCTCCCTGCTGACTTGATTTTTGGTTACTTTTCATCAAGGAAAAGTAACTGGCCCTCCCGCGGCCAAGAGCGGGTATACGCTATGGTTCCATTATGCTTGCGGGACTTCACACATCATGCATAAACCCCTCCCTTCCCCTCCCGTGTGGAGGGAATCGCACAAGCCAGGCACCTAATAGGTTTTGATTTACGGTAAAATTTTGGTATATTTATAACAAGCAGCCCGGTTGTCTTTTCATAAGACAACCGGGCTGCTTAGTTAAAGAAAAACAAGGCCAAAAATCGATCAAATGGTATTTAGTTATTTGATAATCAAAAATTTAATACTTTTTAAAGTTTTAAAAACGCATCAAAATCGTGTTAAAATTTGTTAAAAAGTGTTAAAATGAAGGTTTTTCGAGCGTTTTTGAGCTGTTTTTACCCCGTTTTTGATCAGAAAAGTGTTAAAATTTAAGGTTTAAAAAGTTTTTAAGAGCTCTTGGCTATTTAAAACTGGTAGATAAGTCAACCCTTTTATTACGCAAGTCCTTACCGCCCTCAATTACTGATTTCAGGTTGGTGAGGTAAAAAGTCCACCCAAGCTGACATTGCACATACAGATTCTTTGCCGGGTCATTTTCCAGGGGAATGTTTTCCTGGGTAAGTTCAACCAGGGTCAATCCGTATTTGTTCTGGATATCGATGGTTACAATGCTGCCGCCGGTAAAGGTAAATTTAAGCAGGTCGGAGCCATTGTTTTCCAGTACCTGTCCATTCTCAACCGTTTCATCGTCAAAGCCATGCCAATACCAGGAGTAGGTATCTTCCTTACTGATGAACTCGTCTTTTTCGCGCTGACGGCCAACTATGGTATAAAAATCTGCCTGGCGTAAAAACCAGCTTTCGAGCCCGGCAGGAGTGGCCCAAGCCTCATAAATATTGCGGACGTTGGTATTAAAATCTGCGGTTAGTTTAAAAGTTGTCCAGCGGTTATCAGTCATATATAAATAGCATTGTTTGATATAAAAATAATCATAATACCTTACCCTTTTGTTAACTTGCTTTTAAATATTAACCATGGGCAAACAAAGCGCAGGAATACTATTATATCGAAAAACTGAAGGTAAACTACAGGTTTTCCTGGTGCACCCTGGTGGACCGTTCTTTAAAAATAAGGACGATGGCAGCTGGTCGATCCCCAAGGGTGAATTTTTAGATGATGAAGATTCACTGGAGGCCGCCAAACGTGAATTTGAGGAAGAAACCGGGCAGTCCATCATCGGTAAATTCACCCACCTAAACCCGATTACACAAAAGGGCGGTAAAAAAGTACAAGCCTGGGCAGTAGAAGGTGATATAGACCATTTGAGCATCAAAAGCAATCATTTTGAAATAGAATGGCCTCCGCGCTCTGGTAAACAACAATCGTTCGCAGAGGTGGATAGGGCAGATTGGTTTGATATGGAAATCGCAAAAGTGAAGATCAACCCGGCACAGGCGGAGTTGATCGAAGAGTTGGTGAACCTGCCAGGTTTGTAAAACTAATTTCACCTTTTGTCGTTCTGCTTTTACCTTTATGGGCAATTACATAACTTAGTAAAATGAAGTTTTTCAAATATTTACCTATAGCTTTTTTATTGATCTCGGTTGTATCGTGCAAACCAAAACCAAAGTCGACCGATGTCCCAGTTGTTGGTTTTGTGGATGCATTTGAGGATGCCACCATATCGCAAGCCCGCACCGGTTTTACAGATGCCCTTAAAAAGGAGGGCTTTAGCGAGGCTAAAAAAACAGTACAAATAGAGTACAGCAACGCCCAGGGCAATATCCCTACGCTAACCCAGATCGTTAATCATTTTGTTTCTGAAAATGTTGATCTGCTGGCTACCTGTACCACTTTATCTACCGTTACAGCCATACAAAAAACCAAAACCATACCCATTTTTGCCATGGTATCGCCCGTACCCGAGCGTATGAAAGTGCTTGATGCTAACGGCAAAGCTCCTGCTAATTTGTTTGGTGCATTGGAAGATCTGAACTATATCGATACTTCATTTGCCATCATCCCCAAATTACTGAAACCCAAAGGGACAAAGCTGGTGATCGGTATGATCTATAATCAATCTGAGCCGCAGTCGACAGACGCGCTAAACCGCATCAAGTCGCTGGCCGAAAAACAGAATATAACTATCGTTGCCCTGCCCTTAAATTCTTCGGCGGATGCACAGCTGGTTACCCAATCGCTGCTGAATAAAGACATCGACGCTTTTTTTGCCAACCCGGATAATACTGTTTTTGCCTCATTTGAGACCATTTTGAAAAGCTGCAACCAAAAGAATGTACCCATATTTACCAGTGAGGCTGGCCTTGTACAACGCGGGGCTGTAGCTGCTTTTGGTGCCGATATTTACCAGTGGGGCTACCAGGCGGGTGAGCAAGCGGCTTATTTCCTGAAAAACCATAAAACCGATGGTTTGGCTCCTCAGATGGTGAAGATCCGAAAACGGGTATATAATCCTGCTGCTGCCAAAAAATATAACATTACGGTACCCTCAAATTTTGAGGCTGTTAAATAAATGGATTTTTACCTTACTACGGTAACACTGGGACTATGCTATTCGGCTTTGGCGCTGGGTATTTATATCTCTATGAAGATATTTAATATCCCGGATATTACTACCGATGGCAGTTATACGCTGGGCGGCGCGGTTACGGCCGTTATGCTCACGCACCACCAGTCGCCATACATTATTTTACCTGCGGTGATCATAGCCGGTGGGATAGCCGGGGCCTTAACGGGATTGATCCATACCAAGCTTAAAATGAATGCTTTATTAGCTGGTATACTGGTCATGTATGCGCTGTATTCGGTAAATATCACCATCATGGGACGTTCTAATATACCTCTGAGTAACTTTCCTTCATTGTTCTCGTCGGTGCAGTTAGTTGCAGACCCTAACCAGAATACATTTTGGATCTTGCTGGTGTTTGTTGTCCTGATCACTTTTTTGATAGGGTACCTGCTCAAAACAGATTTTGGCATAGCCATGCGGGCAACAGGTAACAGCGAATCGATGATCAGGGCGCTGGGGGTTAATACAGATCGAATGAAGATCACCGGCTTGGCCTTAGCCAACGCGCTGACGGCTTTAAGCGGCTACTTTTTTGTTCAATCGCAGGATTTTGCCGATATCAATATGGGTATAGGCATTGTGATCTTGGGCCTGGGCTCGGTTATTATTGCCGAATCATTGATCAATTGGCTGCGTATCACCAGTGTTTGGCTCAGTTTAATTTTGGTGTTGGGCGGGGCCGTGGTATTTCAGCTGGTTTTGGCGCTTACGCTGGCCATCGGCGTCGATCCGAATATGCTCAAAATAGTTACTGCCGTTTTTGTATTACTGATAGTTAGTTTACCCCGTTTATCCTCACTCAGATCATCATGATAGCGATAAACGATGTACATAAAGTTTTTAATAAAGGTAAGGCTAACCAGGTTAACGCGGTTAATGGCATCACCCTGAATATTACGGAGGGGGAGTTCCTGGTGATCGTGGGGTCTAATGGCTCAGGTAAAACTACCTTGCTTAACCTGGTAGCCGGAAGCGTGTTCCCGGATGTGGGGCGTATCAGTATAGATGAAAATAACGTAAGCAAACTGCCCGATTACCGCCGCAGTCAATGGATTGCCCGTGTTTTCCAAAACCCGGTGAGTGGTACGGCATCTGACCTGAGCATTCTAGACAATTTCAGGCTGGCCGCCATACGTACAAAGGCCAAAGGCTTATCTATCGGTGTTAATGATAAATTTAAGCAACAAGTTAAAGAAAAGATAGCCACGTTGGGTATGGGCTTGGAGAATAAGGTAGAGCAATCTATGGGTACGCTCTCAGGCGGGCAGCGCCAGGCTTTAACGCTGTTGATGAGTGTGATGGATAGCTGTAAGGTATTGCTGCTGGATGAGCCTACCGCGGCACTTGACCCCCGGTCGGCAGAGGTGGTGATGCGTACGGCCGATAAACTGATCGCTGATTTTAAACTGACTGCCATATTAATCACCCATAACCTCAAGGATGCCTATAATTACGGCACACGCATCATACAGATGAGCGAAGGACTGGTATTGCGCGATCTGAACAACAAACAAAAGTCAGATTTAAAGCAAAATGACCTTTTTGACTGGTTCAGTTAAAAAATGGCAAAGTAATTGTATAGTGATGGATATTATGAAGAACAATAATTTTGAACCCATACTCGACGCTTACCAGTTAGTGAGCGGCGCCAAGATAAAAGGAAAAAAACAAGACGAAATATTTGAACTGGGCATATACGATGCTTTGAAAAGAGGCTACACATTGTATCCGTTGGAGCATGGCGTAAAATATAATGATTTTAGCGTGATCATCTCTGAAAAAGAATTAAAGAACAATTTTTTGATTGAAGGCGCTAAAGCTGCGATTGCTGCATAAAGATATATGAAGTTGGAGACGCAAGTGTGCGTCTCTACATGAAAAATGGAAAGCGTAGAGGCGCATATTTGCGTCTCCATGTCTTGCATTTGCCCGCCATTTTGCAATTTCGATCAATAAGTGTAATTTTGTAAAAAAATAAATGATGCTGTTTAATAATTCATTCTGCTTTAAAAATATGATGTGGCCCATGGTGGCCCGGCAGAAGGGTTGTGCATCAA
>Ga0207671_10002608_pt1 | contig 19025 bp, 11 predicted proteins | sample KBSC24metaG_FD_184352 | JGI IMG/M metagenome (GOLD analysis project Ga0207671, IMG submission 184352) | Corn rhizosphere microbial communities from Kellogg Biological Station, Michigan, USA - KBS C2-4 metaG (SPAdes) (version 2) | ecosystem: Host-associated > Plants > Roots > Rhizosphere > Soil... | reverse complement strand
CGGTGACGGTGCCGGGCGGGTTGCCGCTGCAGAACAGCTATTCGATTCAGCTGCGGGTGCAGGGCGGTCCAACCGTCACCAGCAGCGGAACATTCCTGCTGGCACCGACGCCGACGATCACGAGCATCACGCCAAATCTCGCTCCGCCGGGTATTGGCGTCACGATCAGCGGCACGGGATTCAGCTCGACGCCATCGGCGAACGTCGTGAACTTTAACGGCACGACGGCGACGGTAACGGCAGCGAGCAGCACATCCCTGACGACGTCGGTACCGACAGATGCGACCAGCGGACCGGTCACGGTGCTCGTCAATAGGATGACCGCCACGAGCCCAAGCGCATTTACCGTTGGCTTGCCCGCGCCGGCATCGATCACGGTACCCGCGACCAGCGACTCGCCGCACCTCAGCGTTTCCTGGAGCGCTTCGCAATGGGCTCTGTCATATCAGCTCCAAGTCCAAGCACCTGACCAAAATTGGTACGACGTCACCACGTATACACGTGAAACGTCCGTGCAAGCTGTGGGCTATTACAACAGCGGCGGCCAGGTTCTATTCTCCAATGGCGCGACATACACGTTCCGTGTCAGAGCGTGCCGGGGTCGCCAACCGCTCTGCAGCGCCTATACGACCAGCAGTCCGGTGACGTTCAACATTCCCTTGCCGCCTGCGGCACCCCAATCCGTTTCGCTGCCTGATCCGCAGGTGACTGCAGGGGTGCTGTTCCGAGTTGATTGGGTGCAGGGTACTGGCGGCGGCACTCCCAAGTATTGGGACGTGTTCGTCAGCAGCACGCCGAGCTGTACGACAGCGGATTCGACCTGTCACCTGCTGGATTGGAATGTTGGATCTGCGGTTTCTACGACTGATTACACTTACGCGCCGACCCAAGCCGGCAAATACTACATAGGTGTGCGTGCGACGAACGGTGGCGGCAGCAGCGCAATTACGATGAGCACCACGCCGCTGGTCGTGGTCTCTAGTGTCACGGCCCAGGTGCCCGACGCGCCGGCGTGGACACAGATACCGGGTGCAAGTACAGACTCGGTCACGGTGACTTGGGAGAAGAGCGATTCGACGGGAGGCGCGGCACCCGATCACTATGAGATTCAGCGGTCGCTGGTGGGCGGGGCATGGACATACGCAGCGCAAAACATTGTTGCATATGCCAATGATCCCGATGTGCTCTCGTACACAGACACTGCGGTGCCAGCTTCGGGGCATTATTGGTATCGCGTCAGGGCATGTAATTCCTCAGGGTGCAGCGCCTGGACGGCTGCTATTTGGTGGGTAGACGTAACTATTTCGAGTGCGCAGCCGATACCGACGGTGGCCATCGTGTCGCCAACTTCGGGAGCAACGTTCACTGCGCCCGCTGCCGTAACGATCAGTGCGACTGCTTCTGTCACAGGCGACAGCATAAGCAAGGTCGAGTTCTACAGCGGCGCTACGCTGGTTTGCAGTGCCACGGGGACAACGGGTCCGTACAGCTGTACGTGGAATAACGTGCCAGCGGGAAATTATGGCCTCAAGGCGAAAGCCTATGGTCTTCTCGGTGGAGTAGGCACGAGCAGTGTCGTCAACATTACCGTGGGTGCCAGTGCGACGGTACCGCAGCCGCCGACGTCGGTAACGGTGCCGACGACGAGTTCAAGCCTGTCATTCAATGTGACATGGACTACCGGAAACACGACGCCGGCCGCCACGTCGTTCACGCTGTATCGCGTTGACGCATTCGGAAACTGGACTCTGCTCAGTTCCGCAGTCGCGCCGACCGGCAATACGACGATTTACGCCGAAACCGTCCCGTCAACGGGCGCGTACTCGTATGAAGTCGCGGCTTGCAACGGCGCGGGATGCAGCGGCTATACCGCCAGCAACACGGTGCAAGTCGGCAGCGGTACCGCCACCGAGACGTACTACTTCCACCATACGAACGCACAAGGTTCCGTTGTGGCAACCACCAATGCTGTGGGCCAGGTTGTCGCTGCGAGTACGTTCCGACCATTTGGAACGCGCATCGACCGTCCGATCGACGGTGATACCGGCCCGATCAACCCGCCGACAAACCATCTCGGGTTCACGGGCAAGTGGCACGACGACGATCTGCAACTGGATTATTTCGGGGCGCGTTATTACGACCCGATGGTCAGTCGGTTTCTGAGCCTGGATCAAGCGGAGTCGAGCTTCAATCGCTACGCATATGGGGATAACAACTCAGTGACGAACTACGATCCGAATGGCCTATACACATGTAGGGGATATTCCGACGGTTGTCCACTTGTGGCGCAAGGTGTGGCAGTTCTCGGATATGCAGCATTAGGACTACCTTGGGGTTCACTTGAAAGGGGCAGGATCGAAAACAAAATCGCTTTCCTAGGCGAAGAAGGCGTGGAAAACGGTGTTGAGATCACGGTAGCCAATCCCAACGCTGATCATGGAAACGCGGGGGGCGAATTGGGCCACGCAGGGCATTACCAGGGTCTCGACAAGATAACTCTCGATATCTATGAGAAAAAAGGAATTCTGGACTGGGCTTCCTCTACGTCCACCCCCGCCTCAGCAATTGTTGCAGGTGTCCTCGCACATGAGACAACTCACATCGAGACTCAAACCAATTTCGGTTACTCGAGAAGTCGCGTAGAAGAGCTCGGCGATGAAGTCTTGGCAAATTACGATGAATCCCACGTCTACAGGGGATTACAAACCGACGCCCCTTGGGGAACTTGGACGAATGAATTTGGATACAGACAGGAGGCGATAGATGCTAACGCAAACTCCTCCACAGCAGCTTGGTGCAATGCTAATCCGTTATGCCCCTGAGGCTGAGAATTTGATCCGGAACCAGCACCCAAGCTATATGGGTATCGAGCCGCCCGCGAGGTTAGGTCCATGGATTACGTGAAATTTATCGCGTTCCTGCTTACTGTCTTTTTCTCCGGCGCAGCGCACGCTCTTACCAGCCCGGAAGACGCGCGCCGTCTTCCGCTTGCGCAACTCGCTAAGAAACTGCTTGGTGAAACTGGTTCCTTAATGATCGATGTCGATCGACCGAAATCCGATGAGAAATTAAGGCAAATTCGTTTCTATAGCCGCGCGACACTTGCTGGCTCGCAATTCGGAATATGTGGTGCGAGTTGGGTCACGATCGATTTTGAAGATAGCGGCGCTGTGGAAAAAATATCGTCAGAAGGGCGTTATGGGGTAACTGGAGACATTTACCGCGCGCCCAAAAAATGGACCTATGACGAGTACGGAGAACTCTGCAAGGGGGTGCGGTCAACCAGGAAGTTTTTCCCAGCCCCGAACTCTCAAGCCGCACTGGAAATGGCTTGGTATCTTGATGCCATTTCCGGTAAGGGTCCATTTGCCAAACAAAATTTCGCTTACACGTGCACAGGCCTATGTGCTAGCGAAAAGAATGATCTTAAATGGCTTACGTTAGAGCAAATTGACGATGTCCGGCCGATTGATTGTACGAAGTCCGATCTTAAACGCCCCATATGCTTCGAAATTATCGTGGGCGCCGATCGAATTGGTCCGTACCCCAAAATATTTTGGATCTACGGAACGGCTTATATGAATGAAGTGATCATAGAGAGGGTAGTCGCACATGTCGCGTCCTCAGTGCCTTAGTGGGACACCATGAATAATGGATCCTGAAGCAAAACAATAAGAGTTAGCGAATCCGAAAGGGGATAAATCCATTTATATGCGAAAAGTGAAAATTATTGTTGTAGGTAACAGCTTTAACGTATTTAGTAAAATTTTTCGTTTGCCGCCTGGTGCATACCATATACAGGAACATTATGAAGGCTCGTAGTCTCGCGTTGCTTGTGTTGTCAAGTTTTTGCATTTCAGTATCGGCGAACAGCCTGCGCCGCGTCGATGCCATAGCCGCGCACGGGTTTAAGCAACCCGCGGATATTCAATCAGTCGATTCCGTATCGAACATCAGCGATCCGGTTCTGGTCGATACGCAAGCGGACGGGCGCACCGTGACCGAGATTCCGGGTGAGCACATCGATTCGCGCACCGGCGAGTTGCTTCTGACGGCGACGGATTTGGTTGTACCGGGCCCAGGCGGTATGGACTTGATTGTTTCGCGCACGCGCCGCACGACGTTCTACGCGAGCCTGCAGGAAACGCTGAACCAGGATCATACATTTCAGGAGCAGCTTGCCGATTGGCGCCTTGATGTCCCTTACGTGCAAACCGCCACGCCCGGCCTCTTCAATTCCGTGGACGGTACGGTATTCCTGTATACCGCGGACTCGACCAATGTTGATGGCAGTGCACGCGGCGTATGTCCCTATCCTGAAGCTCCCTACTGGCAGCTGGGCAACGTCAACGAGTCACCACTTCTCGCCAATCAGTACTGGTTCAAAGGCACGCGCATTCTCGGCATACCGGGCGTGCCGAGTCAGGAACTATTGCATCTCGCCTATGCCGACAATATCGCTTATGCCGGACCGGACAATTGGAGGGGATTCTGCGCAGCTGGTCAATACAACTCGGCATCCCAGACAAAATTCATCATCAGTTCGCCAGACGGTCGAACGTATGTTTTTGACGAACCCACGTTCGGTAACACCGCCTTTACTGGCCAGAATCCTTATGGCTACATGCGAACCTTCATCTCGCAGATCACCGATCGCAATGGCAATTGGATCAAATACGAATACGACAATTGCATCCCGGATGCCAATAACACTTGTCAGGTCTACGCCGCCGATCAGCAGCCCTCCAATTACGTACTGCGGGACTACGCCTACGTAAAAAGGATCACGACCAGCGATGGTCGCGAAGTTGACTTCAAATGGGAACCGAACCCGTTTTGCGGAGTCTTGGGTGGGTGTTCTGGAGTTCACACCGGCGGTGATGGTTTGAATGGCATCGCCGCGGATGGGGCGCCATTGTTTCGTCTAGCGAGTTTCACTTACGGCACCCGTACCTGGCAGTTCAAATATTCCGATTCTTTGACGGGCGCCGACAAATCGCGTTACTTGTCGCAAGTGATCCTGCCGAATGGCCAGTCATGGTCTTATACGGCTTCGGCGGGCTACAACGGCCAGGAACCGAGTGTCGTCAATTGCGGCTATCCGTATCAGATGATCGATTACACCGTCGGTTTTCCGGACGGTGCCACCGTCAATTATGCGATGCAACCACACTGGTTCTATCGCAACAACTTCAGCGGCAATAGCTCGACAGTCAGTTGTTGGCCCCTCAGTGCAGTCAAAACGCGCAGCGTGATCGACGGTGCGGGCGCTACGTCGGATGCTCCCGCCAACACAAGATGGTGTTATAGCGCGGTCTACCCAAGTCTTTCGGATGCCCAATGGGAGACATTGACGCACGTCTTGTCGCCGACTCGGTACGAAGTGTATTCATTCTTTCGTGAATTCGATCCGAATAATAATCCGAATAAATCTGCTTTAGAGGGACGGATTACGAGCGCGGAGGTGCGGCCAGCTCATCCTGCGGGAATAGATCCTGCCGGCTTCGATATTTGTCCCACCCAGCTTGATCCGAAGACAGGTTTCAACCGCGACGTAGGGTTCTTGCGCCAGACGTTATACGACTATAGCCAGGATGGCGCTTATACGTCGAACGGTGGTTTCCCGTTCACTGATCCGAATGTGGTTTCGAGCGATATCGAGGTCTATCCGCCGAGCATGTGGCGCGCGACTCCGGTCACGCTGAAGACAACGACACAGCCCGATATCGGTGGCACGGCGACCTATATTACGAAAAGCAGCAGTTTCGTTGACAACTGGTATCCGCAGTACACGGATGAGACAGTTCTTGGTGGCAATGTTACCGATACTTCGACACGACGCTGGCTAACGACGTACGCATATTCCCCACATTCGGGGACGAGTGACGTAAGCGGACAGGTGTATGGTCTCCCGCAGAAGCACTGCCTGATCCCCGCGGGCTCGACGGTTACGGATTGCCCAACCGATTCCACGGGCACGATCGTGCAAGGAACAGCTTCGATCTATGCAGACTCGCATGGAAATTTGCTCTCGCAGTCCAGTTATGGCAAGACCAAAAGTTTCACGTACTACGCGACTGGCGACACGTGGACGTCCACGGATGAGCGGCAGAGTAAGACAACATTCTCGAGCTACAAGAATGGCATTCCGCAGACGATCCAATTGCCCGGTGCTGATGGCGCGACGATCTATCAGGTCGTCAACGACAGCGGCACGATCAAGAGCATCAAAAACGCACGCGGCAATACAACGGGTTACGACTACGATGAACGCAATCGACTGAAGACTGTCACTCCGCCGATCGGAGCCGGCACTGCGATAACGTGGGCGGCCGACGGACAGAATCAGCAGAAGACGATTGCGACTGGTTCCAGTCAGACGGTCAACCATTACGACGGTTTCGGCAGATTGATTGAGACGGACGCGACCGACACGAGTCGCAACGAAACTATCGTCAAAACGTACAAGCACGACAGCGTGGGCCGACTAACGTTCGAGAGTTATCCGAACGATACGAACGGTCTCCAGTATGAGTATGACGCGCTGGATCGCCGCTGGAAGACGACGCGCACGGTCGACTCCAAAACCACGCAGATCACGTTCTCGTCTCCCGAGACGCAGACAACCAAAGATTTCAACGGTCATAGCACGACATCGAAATTCGTCTCATATGGCGCTCCATCTCTCGAGCAACTGCAGAGTGCCAGCATTCCCTATACCGGCAAAGACAGCAATGGGAATTCGACATCGGGTACGGCACTAACTTCCTACCAGCGAGACCTGCTCGGATTTGCGAATTCTGTGAGTCAGGGCAGCGTGACCCGGAGCTATCAATTGGACGCCAAGCGCCAATTGGTTATGGAATATTTGCCCGAGATCGGTACGACACCGAACAGTGCCGGGTTCAATGTAGGCTATTGCCGCGATGACGCTGGCAATCTGCTCAACAAGTGGATCGGCATTCCCAATGGGTTCTCGTGTAGCGCCCCACCGGCAGGGCCGCTGTTCACGAATTCGTATGACGCTCGTAATCGCTTGACGAACGTTGGGTTTGCGGACCCTGCCACGCCCGATGTTTCGATCCCGAGCTACACGACGACCGACAAAGTAAAAACCATCATCAAGGGTTCCGTCGAAATCGATATGGATTATGACGCGGCCGAGAATCTGCAGTATGAAGTCTTCAAGATCGACGGTTACGCGTTTCGCATGTACTACACCTACGATTCGCTCAACCACCTTTCGAGCATCCAGTATCCGTCAGGGAAGACACTGCAGCTTTCACCTGACGCGTTTGGACGTACCCGTGGCATCACAGGAATTCTTAGCGAGGTCGACTATTACCCAACAGGTCTGCCGGAGACGATCACCTACACGAATGGCGAGGTGACTTCGATCACGCCAACGCCACAGAACTATGTCGATACCATCGTGACGCTGGGCCAGAACAATACAGCTGTCAGTTTGAACTACGAGTACGATGATAACGGCAATGTCAAACAAGTCGTGGACGGATTGCGCTCGGGCGACGGCATGTTGCTCACCTATGACGAGTTGAACCGTCAAATTTCCACCCAGTACACACCCGGTGGAGTCGCGGGCACGACCTATCGTCGCGGTTATGACGCGACTGGCAATGTGATGTTCGATCAGACCCCGGAACGCGCACTTACGATGGCCTACACCGACGGCTACAACCGGCTGAACAGTATTTCGGGAAGTGTAAGCAGGACGTTGCACTACGACGGTCTTGGCAATATGTCTAACGACGGCGTGCGCGCCCTGACTTTCGATAAAGCCGGTAATCTACAATCGAGTCAAAACCCTGTCACCAAACAGTTTGTCTATGACGGCCGAAATCGCGTCATTAGCGAAACGACCGCCCAAGGCACGAAGTACTACGTCTATTCGGGCGAGAAGCTAATGTTTGAATACTCTCCCTACGCACAGACGTACACCGAGTACGTGTACTTGAAACGTCAGCTTGTGGGAACGCGGGTTGTCACTAACGTTGCGCAGACGGATATCGACAAATTTCAGGGGCGGAACTGGTCGCCGCCCTGAAACACTTTACAAACGTTCATCGGCGGCATTGACCTGGAATGATGAAAATTCCCGCGAATGCAGCAGCGCGTAACGTTTCAAAAAATGGCTATATCAAGCCATTTTTTGGGAAAACTCGCGAATTGGCGATTTCGTTTCGGCATTGCTTGAGCGAACGCGCCCGCGCGGCCGAGGCGGATTTCGGCGTGTTGCGCGGCGCGCTCGCGGCGTTGCACGATCACGCGCAGGCGCGCGCAGCATGATCGTCACGACGCCGGCCGAATTTCGCGCGGCGTATTCGCCGGAGCGTTTCCCGGCGAGCGCGCCGGCAACGGCACGCGCCGCGTTTCTCGTGGCGCCGCACGGTTTTGCGCTGGCGCAGGAATCGTCCGCCGACAATCGCTACATGCAGATGGCGCAGACGACCGACGCGACGCGCGCGCTCGCCGAGCATGCCGAACTGGCCGCCGCATTGCGCAGCAGCGTGCCGATCGTGGTGTTTCCGGGCGATGCCTCCACGCCCGATGCGGTCTTCCCGAACAATGTGTTCGCCAGCGCGCCGGGGCGACTGATCGTCGGCGCGATGCGCCATGCGGTGCGCCGCCGCGAAGCCGTTCGCGCGGACATCCGCGCGTTCTTCCGGGATTTGCTGCAATGTGAAATTGTGGATTTATCCACGCAATCGCTCGTCGCCGAATTGACCGGCGCACTGGTCATCGACCGCGCGCGTGGAATCGGATTTTGCGGACTGTCCGAACGCTGCGACATGGCGGGTGCGCGCGCGATGCACGAAGCGTTCGGCCTCAAACTCACGTTCTGTTTCGAGCTGGCGCGCGGCGAATACCACAGCAATGTCGTGCTCGCGCAGCTGGCCTCGCGCGCCGTGATCATCGCGCCGGACGGCTTTGCCGATGCGGCCGTTGTCGCCGCGATCGCCGACGTTTACGCACCGCGCGTGCTGTACCTGGACGCCGCACAAAAAGCCGCCTACGCCGGCAATGCCATCGCGCTGTCGCCGGACACGCTATGGGCGAGCGCGCGCGCGGCGGCGAGTTTGCGTCCGCAACAGCGCGCGGCGCTGGCCGATTGGGGATTTGCCTTGCGCAGCGTGAACTTGAGCGAAATCGAGAAAGCCGGCGGAAGTCTGCGCTGCTGCGTCGGCGAAATATTCTAGGTTCAGCCTCGATTTAGTTCCATTTGCGATAGTGGCGATGCCGATCGCCTGCCGCGGTGCCTGCGTTATGATGCTGCCGATGATTCGCCGTCTTGCCATTGCCGTGTTTGTGCTGGCCAGCGTGTGCACGGCGCGTCCGGTGACAGCGGCCAAATCGCTGCAGGACGCGATCGGCAAAGTGGAGCGCGAGACGCACGGCAAGGTGTTGTCGGCAGAAACCAAGCACAATGGCCGCAGCGCCGTCTATCGCATCAAGGTGCTCACGCGTGACGGTCAAGTGCGGGTGATCGAGGTGCCGGCGGACGAAGAACGTTCGTCGCGATAACAGGACCTGGAAGAGGAATACTGCCATGCGCATATTGCTGGTCGAGGACGAAGCCCCGCTGCGCGAGACGCTGGCGGCGCGGCTCAAACGCGAAGGTTACGCCGTGGACACCGCGGCCGACGGCGAGGAAGGCCTGTATCTGGGCCGCGAGGTGCCGTTCGACGTGGCGATCATCGATCTGGGCCTGCCGAAAAAATCCGGCATGGAACTGATCAATGAATTGCGCGCGCTCGGCCAGCGCTGTCCGATCCTGATCCTGACCGCGCGTTCGAGCTGGCAGGACAAGGTGCAAGGCTTGAAGCAGGGCGCCGACGACTACCTGGTCAAACCGTTCCACGTCGAGGAATTGCTCGCGCGCATCAACGCGCTCGTGCGGCGCGCGAGCGGCTGGACCAAACCGGTGCTCGAATGCGGACCGATCGTGCTCGACACCACGGCGCAGACCGTGACCGTCAATGGCCAGCCGGCCGACCTGACGAGCTACGAATACAAGGTGCTGGAATATCTGATCCTGCACGCCGGCGAGCTCGTGTCGAAGGCCGATTTGACCGAGCACATCTACCAGCAGGATTTCGATCGCGATTCGAACGTGCTCGAAGTATTCATTGGTCGTTTGCGACGCAAGCTCGATCCGAACAATTCGCTCAAGCCGATCGAAACCGTCCGCGGGCGCGGCTATCGGTTTTCTATTCCGCGCAACGACACCGAAGCAGCACCGCAGGCAAAAGCACAGCAGTAGTCGCGCATGGCGCGCCGTCCGCTGTCACTGCAGGCCCGCTCCTTGCTGGCCGCGGGCGTCGCGCTCGCCGCATTCCTTGGTTTCACCGGTTTTGCGCTCGACGAAGCGATTTATCAGACCCTGCGCAGCGCATTGCACGACCGCCTGCAGAGCTACGCCTACAGCTACATCGCCAATTCCGATGTCGGGCGCTCCAAGCGCTGGCTGCCGCCGGAAATCGGGCCGGGACCGTTCGATCGCCCGGGCACGGGCTTGTACGCCGGTGTCGTCGGGCCCGTCGATGTCGACGGCGCCAAGTCCGATCATTGGCGCTCGGCGTCGGCTGTCGGCAAAGACCTGCCGTTCGATGGCGCGTTGAAAAAAGGCGAGGAGCGTTTCGTCGGGCCGCTCGATACACCGCAGGGAAAAATATACTTGTACAGTCTCGGCGTCGATTGGGAGGTGCCGAACCGCGGTGGCGCCCTCGACCTTACGATTCACGTTGCCGAGGACGCCGAGCTGCTGGAAAACCAGCGTGCAGTGTTCCGGCAAAGCCTGTTCGTTTATCTCGGCGGGTTCAGCCTGCTGCTGCTGGTGCTGCTGCTCGGCACGCTGCGGTGGAGCCTACGCCCGCTGCGCCGTGTTGCGATCGATCTGGCGCGCGTGGAGCGCGGCGAACGCGAACACCTGTCGGCCGCGGATTATCCGCGCGAGCTGGCGGGGCTCGCGTCCAACCTAAACGAATTCGTCGACAGCGAGCGCGAACACCTGCAGCGCTACCGCAACACGCTCGCTGATCTCGCGCACAGTTTGAAGACGCCGCTCGCGGTGATCCGCAACGAGCTCGAATCGGGCGCCAGCGGCGAATCGATGCGTTGGACCGTGCTCGAACAGGCCGGGCGCATGGAGCAGATCGTCGCTTACCAGCTTTCGCGCGCGGCGACGTCCGGGCATACGACGTTTGCCGCGCCGATCCCGCTGCAGCCGCCGGCCGAGGAAGTCGTGGCGAGCCTCGAAAAAGTGTACGCAGCCAAAAACATCCTGTGCGAGTTCGAGATCGACCCGAAAGCACGCTTCTATGGCGAAGAAGGCGATCTGCTCGAATTGCTCGGCAATCTGCTCGAGAACGCGTTCAAATGGGCGCGCAGCCGTGTGCTGTTCTCGGCGACGGCGCAGACCGCGCGCGGTTCACGGCGCGTGGGCCTGGAGCTTTCGGTCGAGGACGATGGCCCCGGCATTCGGCCGGATCAAGTCGAGCACCTGCTGCTGCGTGGCGTGCGCGGCGACGAGCGCGTGCAGGGGCATGGCATCGGTTTGTCGATCGTGCAGGATCTGCTCAAGGCGTATCGCGGCAAGCTCGAAGTGACGCACTCGGAAACGCTCGGCGGGGCGAAGTTCACGTTGCGATTCGGAGCGAACTAATCCGGCGGCGGCGCTTCAATCGGCCGGATACCGAACGCGCGCGCGGCGCTGATATCGATGACAACGTAATCGGGGCGGTGGCGGCCGTCGAGTTTTGCGGCGACGCGCGCGTGATGCGTGTTGCCGGCAGCGAGCGCGGCGAGGAAACCGGCGAGCGAGTTGCGGCGCTGCGCATTCGTCAGCAGGCCGGCGGCGAACGCGGGCGCGGAGGCGGGAGCGTCCACGCGCGCGCCGAGCAGGGTCGTTTCCAGATAGGCCGTGCGTTGCGCATCCGGGTCGGAAAAAAAGCCGACGAACGCGTGGCCCGGCACGAGCACGATGAACGTGCGCAGGCCGATGCGTTGCAGCACCGAGGCGATCAGCACGCTGCCGTCCACGCAATTGGCCGAAGCGTCGCTCCACGTTTCGCGCAAGAAACGCACACGCTGGCTGAACACGTGCGGTCCGCGCTCGAGAGCGGGATCCGCGCCCGAATAGCGGATTCCACGCGCCGCGAGCGCTTGCCAGATCGCCCACACCTGGCGCTGGATCGAATCGGCATCGGCGCCCGTGAAATTGTCGACGATGCCGCTCGCAAGCGCGGCATCGAGCACTTGATCAACGACCGCATCGCGCTCATTCACATACGCGGCGAAGATCCACGACAGGTCCGCGCTGTCCTTGTCATCGCGCACGTAGTACAAGGCCTCGCTGAGCGGACGCAGGCTGATCGCGGCTTCGCGTTTTTCCGCGGCCGCGCCGTCGCGTTCAAGCGCGAACTCCATCCGCGTGGCCCGCGCCGTCGACAACGGCCGCAGGGCGGTCAGGTCCCAAGCCAGCGGCGGATGCAGTTCGTACTCGACATCCGCTTGCGTGAGCGTAGCCCCGAATCCCTGCGGGCTGCCAAGCTCCGGCACGGCGATGCGCAGGACCACGCGCTCGCCGGCGTGGCGCGCGCGCACGCGCACCGCGATCAAACCGCTGCCGTTGCCGAGCACGTGGTCGCTCACCGCCGCGTTTTCGTTGCGCCGGGCCTGCGAAAGTTCGAGCGCTGGAAACACCTGCTGATACGGCGCGATATGCACGCTCCAGTCCGGCTCCGCCGCGTGGGCGAGCGTGCAGATGAGGCAGATCGCGAACGCGCGGCGCATGCCGGCATTGTCCCGCATGCGCGGGTGCGCAAGTCAATGCTTGCCTAGCCCCAGCTCTGGCCGCTATCGTGCGCGCTCACTGCGCGTCGCGCATTCGTGGGAGCTGCATCATGGTGGTTCGCGCATTACTCGTCGCGCTGGCGATGTCGACCGGGATCGCGCAGGGCGCCGCTGCAGTCCCGGTGGGCGCATGCGGCGATCAAAGCAAAGTGCCGGCGGCTGAGCGCGTCAAGAACACCGCGCGCTGGACCACGGCCAGCGAAGAGGAGAACTTCGGTTACGACGTCTACCGCGGCGACAGCGAGAAAGGCCCGTTCGTCAAGCTGACCCAACAGCCGATTCTCGGCAATGGCACGACTCTGGAAACGCATAAATACGAATACGCCGACGCGGCGATCGATCCGTGCAAGGACTATTGGTATTACGTGGAGTCGATCGCCACCGATGGCACGCGCGAGAAATTCACGCCCGTATTTCACGTGCCCGCCAAGCGCCACGCGCAAACGCCGGCGACGAAGCCGAAATAAAGCCCTGCAGCCGGAATAAGCGCAACGCATGCGCCTGCATTATCTTGAGCTGATCCTGTTCTCCACCTACGCGGAGCTGCGCGCCGAACGCGCGCGCTCGTACCTGGGCGTGTTGTGGTGGATCATCGAGCCGGCGATGAACATGGCCGTGTACTACCTCGTATTCGCCATCGTGCTGAAGACGAGCCAGCCCGACTACATCCCGTTCCTGCTGATCGGCTTGACGCTGTGGCAATGGTTCAAGTCCTGCGTGAGTCATGGCGGTTACGCGATCTGGCAGAGCCTGCCGCTCGTGCGTCAGGTGAAAGTGCCGGTACAGGTGTTTCCGTCCGTACAGGTGCTCGCCGACACGGTGAAGTTCGTCTTCATTCTCGCGCTGCTGCTGCTGATCCTGTGGGGCTACGGCTACGCGCCCAACTGGGCGTATCTTGCACTCGTGCCCGTGCTTCTCGTCGAACTCGTATTCGCCGCGGCCATCGCCTATTTGTTCGCGGCGGCGCTGCCGTTCCTGCCGGACCTGCGCTTCGTGATCGAACAGGTGCTGCAGGTGACGATGTTCATGTCCGGCGTGGTGTTCGCGCTCGATGTGGTGCCGGTCGCCTGGCGAGGCGTATTCATGCTCAATCCGATCGCCGTGCTCATCGATGCCGGGCGTGGAATCCTCATGCACGGACTGTGGCCGAACTGGAGCGCGCTCGGCGTCGTCGCCCTGATTTCGCTGGCGCTGTATGCGTTCGCGAGTGGGCTGATCGCGCATTTGACGCCGCGTTATGTGAAGCTGCCGGCATGACTGCGCCCGTGATCGCCATGGAAAACGTCGGCATCGCCTTCAACGCGCAGGTGCGTATCGGCGCGCCGCGTTTCTGGGCGCTCGAAGACGTGAGCCTTACGTTGAACCGCGGCGAGCGCCTCGGCGTAATCGGCCGCAACGGCGCCGGCAAGAGTACGCTATTGCGCACTCTAGCCGGCATCATCGAGCCGGATCGCGGGCGCATCACGCGCGCGCCGGTCACCTGTCAGCTGCTCTCGCTCGCCGTCGGTTTCATGCTGCACCTGTCCGGCCGCGACAACGCCGTGCTGTCCGGATTGTTGCTTGGCCTGCGCCGGCGCGAGATCGAAAAACGGCTTCCGGCGATCCACGAGTTCTCCGAACTCGGCGACTTCTTCGAGCAGCCGATCTCCACCTATTCGACCGGCATGCTCGCGCGCCTCGGCTTCTCGGTGGCAATGCAAGTGGAACCCGAGGTGTTGCTGATCGACGAAGTGCTGTCGGTCGGCGACGCCGATTTCGCGAAGAAGTCCGGCGCGGCACTGCGTGCGCGCATTCACGGCGGCACCACGGTCGTGTTCGTATCGCACAGCGACGCGCAGATTCGCGAAGTCTGCGATCGTGCACTCTGGATAGAACATGGCCGCAGCGTGATGCAGGGCGATGTCGACGACGTGTTGCGGGCCTATCACGCGCGTGCGCCGCAGACCGCCGCCGCGTGAGTGCGCCGTCGATGCGTGAGGGCGCGCCGGATTTGACCTGGCTCGGCTGGGACGGCCGCGTCCTGCGCTGGCGCTTGCAGGTCGCGCCAAGTGCACAAATGGAACTGTGCATCGACGGCATCGCGTTTGAGCGCCTGCGCGTCGAGGGCAGCGAGCAGTCGCGTGAATTGCCGGCTTCGCCGAGCGGCAATGCGCAGATGGAATTTTCGATGCGCGATGCCGCCGGATCTGCGATCGGCGCGCCATGGCGCGTCGTGCACGGCCGTGTCGCCAGCGGGGCCGCCGACCAATGGCAAGGCCAACCGCCCGCGATGAAGCTTCTGCCGCAACAGCCTTTGCCGCCGCTGGCCTGGCGTATGCCCCGGGTCGCCGTGGTCGTGCCGATCTTCAATTCGCCGCAGCTCGCGCGGCGTTGCATCGAGGCCGTATTGCGTTGGTCGCCCGGCGTGCGCCTGGTCCTGGTCGACGACGCGAGCACCGATGCCGGTGTCGGCACGTTGCTCGCCGACTACGCCGCGAGGGCGAACATCACGGTGCTGCGCAACGCGCAGAACCTTGGCTACACGCGCAGCTGCAATCGCGGCATCGAGCTTGCGCGCGGCGCCGACGTCGTTCTGCTCAACAGCGATACCGAGGTCGGGCCGCGCTGGTTGCAGCGCCTGGCGCAAACCGCCCATGCGCAGGACTCGATCGGCACGGCCACCGCGGTCTCCGACAATGCCGGTGCGTTCAGCGTGCCGGAGCTGGAGCAGTATTGTCCGATCCCGCCATGCTGGACGCTCGCGCAGACCCAGCGCGCGCTGCTGCAGTACGTCGGCGCCTGCACCGCGGAGTTGCCGACCGGCAACGGCTTCTGCATGTACGTCAAGCGCGTGCTGTTCGATCGCGTCGGCGTGCTCGACGCAGACGCGTTTCCGGCCGGATACGGCGAAGAGAACGATCTGTGCCAGCGCGCCGCGCGCGCCGGATTCCGCCACGTGATCGCCGGCGACGTGCTCGTGCGCCACGCGCGCAGCGCGAGTTTCGGCGCGCAACGCCGCATCGCGCTCGGCGTGCAAGGCATGGCGGTTCTGCGTCAGCGCTACCCGGACTACGAAACGCAGGTCGGCGCGATGCTGTTCGGCTTTGCGCGTCGCGTTCTCGATTATCGCGTGCGCCGGCTTTATGCGCAGAGCGCGCTGTTACCGCGGCCATTGCCGCGCATCGCGGCCGCTGCCGCAACACCGCAATATGAATGCCGCATGCCTAAATCCGGCGGGCACGATATCGAGGCCTTGCGCAACTGGCTCGTGCGCGATGCCATCGAGGCGGTGTACGCGGCGGATCCATCCGGCGTCACTGCCGCATTGCGTACGGCTGCGGACAGCGCGCTCGTGCCCGTCGTGACCGGACCGGAAGAACTCGCCGCAGTTGCGCCGGTCGGCGCTGTTCCGTAGTATCGTCGGATCGCCTGCAGCCCGCGTCAGACCTGACGCTCCGGCCCGGTCCCTATTCAGGCCCACTATCCGGTTTCCTATGAATTTTTTCTCCTTGCCGCGCGTGTCGCTCGCCGGACTGGCGCTGCTCGCAGCGGCCGACGCGTGCGCGTGTTCGGGGCGGCTGCACGTGGAAGTTGCCGAATCCGGCGTCTACGCGCTCGATTACGCCAGCATCGTCGCCGCACAGCCGGAACTGAAAGACTGCCGCGCCAATGATCTGGTGCTGCTCCACCGCGATCGTGAGGTGCCGATCCGCGTCCTCGGCGATGCGCACGGTGCATTCGCGGCCGGCAGCCGTATCGAGTGGCTCGGCGAAGCGATGCACGGCCCGCAGAGCTGGTTCGACCAGTATTCGAACGTGAACGTCTATCAGCTCGCTGCCACGCCGGGCCCGCATGCACGCGTGCGCGAAGCAGCGCCACCTGCGCTGACCGGCCCCGCGGCCGTATTGCATCGCCGTGCGCATTTCGAGCGCGAAGAGTTGATGATCCGCGTCGGCGACGCCGAGATGAAAAACGGCGAAGAGCCGGACGTGTGGCAGTGGGCCAAGCTCACGCCAGTCGATGCGCAGCCATTCACTTTCGATTTCGACCTGCCGGATGCGCAGACCTCCGGGCGTGACGCCGACGCGGCTTTGACGCTCGACTTCCGCGGCGAATCGAATTTTCCCGGCAAAGGCGCGGCGAAACCGGCCGATCACAATGTTGCGGTGACGCTCAATGGCCGCGTCGTGCAGACATTGCAGTGGGACGGCCGCGAGGAAATCCGGCGCACGCTGCACGTGGCGCGAGCCTTGCTCAAGGCACAAGGCAATCGGCTCGCGTTGCGCGTGCCACGCCGCGACGCACCCGGCGACGCGCAGAATTTCATCGTCGATGTGGTGATGTTCAACTGGGCCGAAATCGACTATTCGATCCGCGGCGACATCGCTGCCGTCGGCAGCGCATTCAACGCGACGACGAATGCGCCAATCGAATTCCTGCACAGCGGCACGGGCGTCGCCGCGCTGCTCGGCAGCGATGGCGTACTGCGTCCGGGCACAGCGCTTGCGGGCGGCCGCTACCGTGCCGCCGGTGCGGAGGAAAATGTGGATTTGTATCCTTTTCCCGACACGCCGCGAGTGCCGCTGCAGCTGCGCGCGGTTGCGGCGGGCGACCTGCGCAGCGCCGATCCGGGTTACGATTATCTCGTCGTGGCGCATCCGCGCTTGCTCAAGGCGATCGAGCCGCTCGCGCAATACCACCGCTCGCATGGAATGAAGGTCGCCGTCGTCGATGTCGACGAGATCTACGATCAATTCGGCGGCGGCATCGTGCATCCGGCCGCGATCCGCGACTATGTGCGCTGGGGCCATGAGCACTGGCGAGTCAAACCGCGTTATCTGCTGCTGGTCGGCGACGCCAGCGTGGACATCCACCATGACGCGCGTCGAGCGGTGGCTCCGGACTCGACGTGGTCCGCACCGAATGCGAACCTGCAGCCGAACGAGGTCTTGGAGGGTGCCGGGTTCATGGGCATGCGGACCACCAATTACGCCCACCCCGATCCGGAGCTGGCCAACCGCAACCTCGTGCCGACGTGGCAGGTCGCTTCCTCCGCCGAAGGCCAATCGGCGAGCGACATTCCCTACGTGGCGCTGACGCCTGGCGATTTTCGGCCGCAACTCGCCGTCGGCCGTTTGCCGGTCGTCAGCGCGGCCGAAGTCGAAGCGGTGGTGCGCAAGACACTGGCTTATCTCGTCAGCCCGCCGCCGGGGCATTGGCATCGCGACTTGACGTTTATCAGCACGAGCGAAGTGTCTTCTTACAAATACGAGTCCGACCGATTGGCTGCTGATCTGGCCAGTCGCGGCTATGCGGTACGCAACGTGTATACCGATCCTCACGAAGACCCGTCGATCGGCAGGGCGAAGCGCGCCGCGCTGAAGCGCGACCTCGACGACGGCGGACTGATCGTGCACTTTCTCGGGCACGGCGGCAGCTACATCTGGCGCGTCGGTGGCGCGGGCGGAGATTTGTTCACGCTCGACGATGTCGCGGCCATGCAGAACGTCGGACGTTACCCGATGGTGCTCGCGATGACCTGCTTCTCCGCGCCGTACGACAGCCCCACGGCCGATTCCATCGGCGAACGCTTCCTGCGCGAAGCGGACAAGGGCGCCGTCGCGGTATTGGGTGCATCGTGGAGCAATTCGCCCGATCCGAACTTTTCGCGTGCCCTGCTCGATGAGCTGCTCAGACCCGGCGCAACGATCGGCGAGGCGATCAACAAGGCCAAGAGCCGCGTTCACGATCGCACCTCTGCGGAAATGTATAACCTGCTCGGCGATCCCGCGCTCGTGCTCGCGCGGCCGTCGGCCGAGCTGCACATCGAGCCCGTTGCGGATCGCTGGGACTCGCGTCTGATCGTTCAGGTGCCGTCTTCGGACTTCGGCGGCATCGTCGATGTCGACTGGGTCGATGCGCAGGGTGGCATCATCGCATCGCGCCATTACGAGGCACGCGACCGTCAGTTCTACATCACGATGCCGGTGAACGCGGACAAGGCCGTTGTCTACACCGACGATACGCGCAACGGCAGCCAGGCATTCGGCGCCTTTAGTCGGCCTGCGCCCGCGGCGCCGCCGCCGCTCGACGCGGATCGCATGCCGGTCGCGCCGCATCTTGCATCCGTGGTGCCGGCCGCATCGATGCCGGCCGCATCGGTTCCGGCGCCC
>Ga0207671_10002606_pt1 | contig 19042 bp, 13 predicted proteins | sample KBSC24metaG_FD_184352 | JGI IMG/M metagenome (GOLD analysis project Ga0207671, IMG submission 184352) | Corn rhizosphere microbial communities from Kellogg Biological Station, Michigan, USA - KBS C2-4 metaG (SPAdes) (version 2) | ecosystem: Host-associated > Plants > Roots > Rhizosphere > Soil... | reverse complement strand
AAGCCGCGGCGGAAACGGCGGCGCCGGCGCCCTCGGCCCCTGCCCCCCTACCCTCCCCGGCTGCCGAGCCGGAACTGCCGCCCCGGCTCGCCCGCACCCGCGGTACCACGTTGCTCGGACGCGAGTCCGCGCTGGCGCGGGTCGCTTCGGGCGAAGTGCGCCAGGTCACCCAGTTGCTGCTCGACCCCGCGCGGGTGCGGATCTGGCCGGGCAACGCGCGCGTCTATGCCGATCTCAACGAGGAGAATGTCCGCGAGCTGATCGACTCGATCGTCGCGGAGAACGGCCAGAAGGTCCCCGCCGTGGTGCGGCGGATCGAAGGCCATCCCGAGCATGACTATGAGGTGATTGCCGGCACGCGGCGGCACTTCGCGATCTCGTGGCTGCGCGCGCACAGCTATCCCGACATGCAGTTCGTGGCGCAGGTCGCCCAGCTCGACGACGAGGCCGCCTTCCGCCTCGCCGATCTCGAAAACCGCGCGCGCAAGGACGTGTCGGACCTCGAGCGCGCGCGCAACTATGCCGAGGCGCTCAAGGCGCATTACGGCAACCACCTCACCCGCATGGCCGAGCGGCTCAAGCTCTCCAAGGGCTGGCTGTCGAAGATGATCAAGGTGGCGGGCATCCCCGACTCCGTGATCGCCGCCTTCGCCTCCCCTGCCGACGTGCTGCTGAAACCCGCCTATCCGCTCGCCCAGGCGCTGGACGACAAGGTAGCGGCCAAGGCGATCCTTGCGGAGGCCAAGGCGCTTTCCCGCGAACAGGGCGACCGCCGCGCGAGTGGACATGCGCCGATCGCCGCCGCCGATGTGCTGCGCCGGTTGCTTATGGCCCCCTCGGGCCCGCAGGCTGCGGACGAGCTGTACCAATGGGCGATGCCCAGCGGACGCACCGCGCTGAGCGTGCTGTCGGTGAACCGCCAGGGCGTGACCGTGCGCCTCCATGCCGGGTCGGGCGCCAGCCGCGACCATCTCGTCAACGCCTTCCGCGACGCGCTCGACCAGCTCGAGCGCGAAGGCCGCGGGTTGCAGCCATGAGCGTGTTTCCCCGAGGAAACGACGGCGCCGAACCCGGCGGCCGTTTCCCCGGGGAAACACCCTCCCCGCTTCACGCCGCCTGGCGTCCGCGCCCGTTCGCGATTCCGGAACCGCCCTCCGTTTCCCCGGGGAAACGCCCCTCCCCTACCCTGCTCCCAGAGGCTTCATGACCCAGGCCGATCGCCAGTCGATCCCCGAACAGTTCGACCTGTTCCTCCCCTATCTCGCCGACATGCCGCTGCGCGATCAGCGCGAGATGATGGAGCGCCCCTTCTTCAGCCTGGCCAAGACCAAGCGGATGAAGCCGATCGACTATAAGAGCCCGGACGGCAGGCTGTGGGTCCATGTCTCGGCCAATCCCGACTACGGCATGGCGACGATCTGGGATGCCGACATCCTGATCTACTGCGCCAGCGTGCTCGCCGACATGGCGCGGCGCGGACGCAACGACATCCCGCGCAAGCTCCACCTGATGCCCTATGACCTGCTCCGCGCGATCGGCCGCCCGACCACGGGGCGCGCCTATGAACTACTCGGCCAGTCGCTCGACCGATTGGTCGCAACCACGATCAAGACCAACATCCGCGCCGAGAATCGCCGCGAGGCGACGTTCAGCTGGCTCGACGGCTGGACCCAGCTGGTCGACGAACGCACCGAGCGCTCGCGCGGCATGACGATCGAACTGTCGAGCTGGTTCTACGAAGGCGTGCTGATGACCGGCGGCGTGCTGTCGATCGACCGCGCCTATTTCGACCTCACCGGCGGGCGCGAGCGCTGGCTCTACAAGGTCGCACGCAAGCATGCCGGCGGGGCGGGGGAGGCGGGCTTCGCGATCTCGATGCCGACGCTGTTCGAGAAGTCGGGCGCCGAAGGGCAATATCGCCGCTTCAAGTTCGAAATCGCCAAGATCGTCGAGCGCGACGAGCTGCCGGGCTATACGCTGTCGCTGGAGACCCCGGCGGGCAAGCGCGAGCCGAGCCTGCGCATGCGGCGGCGCGGGGAAGGGGAGGTTCGGCCCGCGCCTTCGATCGCACCGGTGGAACCCGCCGCGCGTCCCGCCGGCCAGCCCGGCGACATCGCGCCGCAGCCGCTCGGCGCCGAGGCGCGTGCGCTGCTCCGCCGGACGGTCACCAGCCTGGCGACGCGTGGGACCAACGGCATGCTCACCGACGCGACGCTGGAACAGGCCCGGCGCGAATGCCCCGGCTGGGACTATCAGGACCTGCACCGCCAGTTCCGCGATTGGGTGGAGGCGGATCCGGCACGGACGCCCGCCAACTACCAGAACGCCTTTCTGGGCTTCGTGCGACAGTGGCATGCCCGCAACAAGCACCAGCTGCGCTGAGGGGGCGGACGGTGACCCGTCCGATCCGTTCCCGAAGTGTCGGGCTGCGTTGGCACGATAGGGAAAGCGGCGCAATTTGGGACGCTGGTTTGAACCTCTTTATCCACAGCCACCCTCCAACTGATTCAACCCCGCGATCCTGCCCCCGCAAACGCCCCATAAATCGGCACTGCCGCACCGCCTCTCGACCCTTCGGGAACGGCATTCGACCCTTCCGGAACCGTCTATCGACCTTTCGGGAACGCCCCCGTCGACCTTTCGGGAACGGATGGTCGACACTTTGGGAACGGGGCGTCCGCGCGAATCGTGGGTTACCCGCGATTCGGCGGATCGCCGGCGTCGCCTAACTCCGTAACGATTCAAGAAACCCTCTAACCAGCCAGCGAGTTTTCTTCTTTTGATAGAGAGACGGAGAAGGGGCGAAACACACAGATCGACGTGCAAAGCCAGAGCGCGACCACCGCAAAGCCCCCCGCAACAATAATATACATCAACCGCCAGCAACTTGTTGAAGGCAGGGGCATTATCCACGCATGCCCGCCTATCGCTTCCGCCTCTGCACCCCGGACCACCACCCGCACACTGCCGAGCGTCGCGAACTGCCCGATCTGCGTCAGGCATTGATCGCCGGGCACAGCCTGGCCCGCGCTTTGCTACGGCACCGCCACGGCACCCCGGTACGCGGCAGCCTCGACATCGAGGACGATGGCGACCAGCCCGTCGCGCGGATCCTGCTCGCGGATCTCGCCCGACAGCTTTCGTAAATCGCGCCGACCGCCTTGCTCGCTCCTTGCGGGCGTGGTTTGAAGGGGGCCTTACACAAAGGGGCGCCGGTGACCGATCTGTCTTGCTTCTCCCGCCTTGCCGCCGCGCTGGTGCTGGGCACGGCCGCAATCACGCCCGCCGCCGCGCAGCGCCTGTCGACGGCAGAAACGGCAATGACCCGCACCGTCGACGCCGACTATGATCGGTCGGTCGCGCCGCTCGAAACGCTGGTCAACCAGAACAGCGGCACGCTCAACCTCGCGGGCGTCACCAAGATCGGCGAACGGATGCGGGTCGAGTTGGAGCCGCTGGGCTTCACGGTGACGTGGAAACCGATGGACGCGGTGCAGCGCGCGGGCCATCTGATCGCGATCCATCGCGGCAAGCCCGGCACCAAGCGCCTGCTGCTGATCGGCCATCTCGACACCGTGTTCGAGCCGAACTCGCCCTTCCAGAAATTCGTCCGCAAGGGCGATCTCGCGGAAGGGCCGGGGGCAGGGGACGACAAGGGCGGCATGGTGGTGATGCTGGCCGCGCTGCGCGCGATGCAGACCGCGGGTACGCTCAAGGCAGCCAATATCGAGGTCGTGCTGACCGGCGACGAGGAAAAGTCGGGCAGCCCGCACAGCATCGCCCGCGCCGACCTGATTGCCGCTGGCAAGCGCGCGGATGTCGCGCTCGATTTCGAGGGGCTGGTGATCGATGGCGGGCATGACATGGGCTCGATCGCGCGGCGCTCGGCGATCGACTGGCGGATCACCGCCACCGGCAAGACCGGGCACAGCTCGCTGATCTTCGGTTCCGAGTTCGGCGACGGAGCAATCAACGAGCTCACGCGCATCCTCGCTGCGTTCCGCAAGGAGCTGCCCGAGCCAAATCTCACCTTCAACACCGGGGTGATCGCCGGCGGCGCCCGCGCCACGATCGACGAAAGCGGCAATGCGACCGCGGCGGGCAAGACCAACATCATCCCCGCCACCGCGATCGCCGTCGGTGATTTCCGTACGCTCAGCCCCGAGCAGACCGCGCGGGTCAAGGCCAGGATGGAGGCGATCGTCGCCGCGCATGCGCCGGGCACCGATGCCACGATCAGCTTCGGCGAGGGCTATCCGGCGATGGCGCCGACCAAGGGCAACCGCGCGCTGCTGGCGGCGCTCAACGGCGTCAATCGCGACCTCGGGCTGCCGGAAATGCCGGCACTCGATCCGCTCAAGCGCGGGGCAGGGGACATCTCGTTCGTCGCGGCCGATGTCGACAGCCTGGCGGGGCTCGGCACCTACAGCACCGGCGACCATGCACCCGGCGAGACGGTGGACCTCGCCAGCATCCGCCGCCAGGCCAAGCGCGCGGCGATCCTGATGTCGCGGCTGAGCGTGGAGCGGTCGGCGCGATGAGCCGCGTGCTGCGGGCCCTGGTGGCGCTTGCCGCGCTGCTGCTGCCGGCGGTGGGGCGGGCCGATCCGCAGTTCACGCTGTTGGTGATCGCAGCGCCCAGCAAATATCATTACGAGTATATCCCCGTCGCCCGCGAGAGCCTCGAAAAGCTCGGCCGTCTCCACGCCTTTGCGGTCGATTGGCACAAGGACGGCGCGCCGCTCGACGGCGACCTCGCGCGCTATGCGGCGATCCTGCTGCTCAACACGCCTGCTGACGAATTCTCCCCCACCCAGCGCGTCGGGCTGGAGCACTATCTGCAGGGTGGCGGCAATGCGGTGGTGGTGCATCGCGCGGCGATCATCCCGACGGGGGTGTGGCCCTGGTACGAGAAGCTGGTCGGACGGACCTTCATCAACCACCCGATGATCCAGACCGCCGTCGTGAACGTGCTCGACAAGGGCTTTCCGGCGGCGTTCGGGCTGCCGGACCATTGGCTGTGGAGCGACGAGTTCTACGTCACCAGCAATCCGTTCGACATCGCGATCCACCGCGTGCTCGGCGTCGACGAGGCGAGCTACGATCCCACCCGCATCTGGCCGGGGCAGGTGGGGCACCGGATGGGCAGGGACCATCCCGAGGCCTGGTTCCACCACTATGAGAAGGGGCGGGTGTTCGTCACTCTGCTCGGCCACGAGGCGGAGATGTACCGCGACGACCGCTATCTCCAGCACCTGCTGGGCGGCATCACCTGGGCAGCCACCGGGCTCGGCGAGCAGCGCTGAGCCGGCTCAATCGGCCCGGGCCATCCGCCGCGACGCCAGCACCAGGTTGATCCGACTCGTCGAGCGATCCTCGACGCAGTCCTTCAGCAAGCGCCGCGAGGGCACCCCGTCCGCAACGCACTGCTCGGCGACGCCGCAGGGGATCGCATCGAGATCGCTATGCCCCGAGCCGCGGAGGATGCGGCAACTGCGCAAATGCAGGCCGTCCTCGCGCTTGTCGGTTTTCAGGTCGACCTTGATCATGCGCAGTTGGCGCGAGACGACGATGATCTCCTCCTCGGCGTTGAACGCCGGGCTGGTCTGGAGCATCAGCAGCAGGATGGGCAGAATCATGGCGCCATTCCTCTCCGGTTTTGTTTTCTAAGCGCAGCCTAGGCCGGGGGAGGGGGCAGCACAATGCGTCAATCGCCCGCCATCGCCTCCAGCAGCGTTTCGATCCGGGCCAGCCGCGCGGCGGGATCGTCGATCCGTTCGGCGAGCAGCAGCCGATCGCCCTTGGCGGCGAGGCCGGCAGCCTTCGCATCCCCGGTGAAATCGGCGCGCGGGGTGAACGCGATCGCGGCAGGACCGGCGTCGATCCGGGCAATGCCCAGCGCCAATGCCTGGGCGCGCACGCGGGCGACGGCGAGCAAGGTCGTGGCAGCGTCGGGCAGGGCGCCGAACCGGTCTTCCAGCTCGGCCTCCAGTGCGTCGACGGTGCTGCCGTTCTCGGCACGGGCGAGGCGGACGTAGAAGCCGACGCGCAGCTCCTCGTCGGGAATCCACGTCTCGGGAAGGCAGCCCTGCAGGCCCAGATGCAGCTCGGGCGTCCAGCGCTCCACCGTCTCGCCGCGTGCGGTGCGCAGCGCCCCCTCGAGCAGATGCTGGTAGAGATCGACGCCGATCAGCTTCATATGGCCCGCCTGCGCCTCGCCGAGCAGGTCGCCGGCGCCGCGCATGTCGAGATCCTGCGCGCTGATCGCGAACCCGGCGCCGAGCCGGTCGAAAGCCTCCAGCGTGCGCAGCCGCTTGAGGGTGCGCGCGCCGATCGGCTTGTCCGGTTCGGTGAGCAGCAGCACCTGCCCGCGCCGGCTCCCGCGCCCCACCCGGCCGCGCAGCTGGTGGAGCTGGCTCAGCCCGAAGCGATCGGCGCGATACAGCACCATGGTGTTGGCGCGCGGCACGTCGAGCCCGGCTTCGATGATGTTGGTCGCCAGCAGCACGTCGCCGTCGCCGCGGCCGAAGCGAACCATCGCCTCGTCGATCTCGGCCGCCGGCATCTTGCCGTGGGCCTGGAGCAGCTCCAGCTCGGGCACGAGGCGGGCGATCCTGGCGGCAAGCGGCGCCATGTCCTCGATCCGCGGCACGACGACGAAGCTCTGGCCGCCCCGGCTGCGCTCGCGCAGCAGCGCCGCGCGCACCATGGCCTCGTCGAACACGCCCACGGCGGTGCGGATCGGCTGGCGGCGGGCAGGGGGCGTGGCGATAACCGAGAGGTGCTGGATGCCGACCAGCGCCGCCTGCAGCGTGCGCGGGATCGGCGTGGCGCTTAGCGTCAGCACATGCCCCGCGCCGAGCGCGCGCAGCTTGGCCTTGTCCGCCGCGCCGAAACGCTGCTCCTCGTCGATGATCACGAGCGCGAGCTTGTCGTACGCCACGCCCTTGCCGGCCACCGCGCCGGTGCCGATCACAACCTGGATCGATCCGTCGGCGAGCCCCGCCTTGACCCGCTTCTTCTCGGCGGTACTCGACAGCCGCGAAAGTCCGGCGACTGCGATGCCCGTGCGCTCGAAGCGTTCGGTGAAGGTCTCGAGATGCTGGCGGGCGAGGACGGTCGTGGGGGCTGCAACCGCCACCTGATAGCCGGCGAGTGCAGCCAGCGCGGCAGCCCGCAGCGCGACTTCGGTCTTCCCGAAACCGACATCGCCGATCACGAGCCGATCCATCGGCGCTCCCGCCGCCAGGTCGCTGCGTACCGCCTCGATCGCACGCGCCTGATCGCGCGTTTCGGTGTAGGCAAATCCCGCGACGAACCGCTCATATGCCGATATATCGGGAGAAAGAACCGGAGCGGTTCGCGCCATCCGTTCTTCGGCGAGGGCGATCATCCCCCGCGCGGTCTCGGCGATGGCGAGGTCGATCGCGCCGCGTCGCTTCTGCCAGCTGGAGCCGTCGAGCTTGTCGAGTGCCACCGCATCGGCGTCGCCGCCATAGCGCCACAGCCGATCGGCTTCGGCAACTGGCACCAGCCGCACCCCGCCATCGGCATAGGTGAGCGCGATCGCATCGCCGCCCGCCTCGGCTTCTCCCGGCATCGGCGCGAGGCCCGTGACCTCGGCGATGCCATGATCTTCGTGAACGACGAGGTCGCCGAGCCGGATTTCGGTCTGGCCGAACAGCGTGGGGTCGGTGGCGCCGGTCTGCGCGGTGTCGCGTTCGGCACGGCTGCCGAGCAGGTCGGCGGCGGCGACGGCGAGGATGCCCTCGCGACGGAACCCGCGGTCGACCGGCGCTTCCAGCAGCGCTACAGTGCCCGCCGGCGCACCTTGCAGCCCGGCCCAGCTCGGGACGTCCTGCAACTCAGTCTTCAGCACGCCCGCGATGCGGCTGCGCAGGAAGCGCAGGTCGCGGGCGCTGCCCAGCACGACCAGCCGGTCCTCCGCCGCAATGCAGTTGCGGGCCACGCGGGCGAAGGCGCGGAGCGGCGCGCGGCCTTCGATGAAGCGGGGCGGGGGATCGCCGATGGCGGCAAGCGCCAGCGCCGGATGATCTTTCGCCGCCGCCCGCCACGGCTTGTCCTCCAGCACGTCGCGCAGCGCGCGGTTCGGCCGGCGGCGTTGTGAGTCCGCGGCGAGCGCGAGGAAGCGCCTGCGCCGGTCCTCCGCCGCGGGTTCGATCGCCATCAGCGCGCCGGGCAGATGTGCGATGAGCGGCACGCCGTCCTTGCCCAGCGGCGGTTCGGAGACGCGGCCCAGCTCCTGCGCTTCGCAGTCACCGGTGGTGCGCTGGGTGCCGGGATCATAGCTACGCAGCGAGACCACCACACCATCGGCGACTTCGATCCGGCGCGGTTCCTCGGCATCGGCGGGATAGACGTCGAGCACCTGGCCGCGCAGCGCGACTTCGCCCGGCTCGTCGACGCGTTCGTCCTCGACATAGCCGGCCTCGACCAGCGTTTCGAACAGCGCGGTTAGATCGATCGGCGCGCCGGTCGCGATTCGCGGCGGGGCGGCTTCGAAGGCCTGCGGCGGCGGGTAGAGGCGGGCCAGCGCTTCGCCGGTAGTGATGCAGGCGATCCGCGGTCGCTCGGGCTCGGCCTGGGCGAGGCGCAAGCGGCGCAACGCGGCGACGCGTTCGCCGACATTGGCGGGGGAGGCGGGGGCGGCATCGCCGGGAAGTGCGTCGCTGCCGGGGCAGAAGACCACGCACGCCTCGGGCGCCAGCGCCGCCAGCGCATGCGCGACGGCTATGGCGCGGGGTTCGTCGGCGGCGGCGAAGAACAGGTCGGCCGAGGCGAGGGCCTCCGCCAGCAGCGCGGCGGTCTCGCCGGTGGCGAGGGCAGGGGCGGCCTTGGTGGGCGCGATCGCGCGGGCAACGGGATCGCGGGAAGAAGCCATGCGGGAAAAGCCTTTGGAACGAGCGAGCTACCGCTAACGAGCAGGCAACGCCGCCGTTCCAGAAGGCAGGGGTGGGGCCGGTGGAGGAACACCGGCCCCGGGGAGAGCTCAGAAGGTCAGCGTCGCGCCCATGAACAGGGTGCGGCCCATCGGATCGTACACGCCCGGATAGGTATTGCCGTTGCCGAAGCTCGCCAGCACGCCCGAGGCGATCGCCGGCGGCGACTTGTCGGTCAGGTTGTTGATGCCCATGCGGAACTGCAACTGCTTGGCGGGCACCACGGTCGCGGCGAGGTCGAAATACTCATAGGCCGGGATCGTCGCGTTGATGATGCTGATCGGGCCTGCCTGCGACAGGAAGGCGTTGGACGACGAGGTCGAAAGCGCGGTCTTGGCGAAGTGGCGCCAGGCGAGCGACAGCGTCGCCTTCTCGCCGGGCACGGTCCAGGTCAGGCGGGCGACATGGCGCCAGGTCGGGTTGGGCTGGCCGCAGCTATAGCCGTAATAGCCCTTGCAGTCGTAGCTGCCGAGGCCGGGCAACGGCTCCTTGACCTGCTTTTCGAGCCAGGTCCCGACGATGTTGGCGTCGAGCTTGCCCAGCCGGCCGATCCGCGTCGCATACGCCGCGGCGACGTCGATACCTGCGGTGAGCAGATAGCCGGTGTTGAGCGTGCTGCCGACGACATAGCCGTTGGTGCCGAACAGCGCGCCCGATCGCGGATCGCGGTGGAACAGCCCGCAATAATAGGGATCGCCGGTGCTGGTGCACTGGCTGACCACGAGCGACGGGTCGATCGAGCTGATATAGCCCTTCACCTTGATGTGGTAGTAATCGACCGAGAGCGAGAAGCCGCGCAGCTGCTTGGGCGTCAGCACCACGCCGAAGGTGTAGGTATCGCCCACCTCGGGCTTCACCGCCGGATTGCCGCCATAGGATTGCGAGCAGGTATCCGCCGGGCACTGGATGATGTGGCCGTATTGCGCGTCGCTGACGCCGGTCAGCTTGCAGGCAGCGAGAGACGCGTCGGGCGTGGCGCCGGCGCAAGGATCGGTGAGCGAGACGTTGCCGATGCCGCGGGCGCCGAACAGCTCGCTGATATTGGGCGCGCGGATCGCGCGGTTGTAGCTGGCGCGGAAGCGGGCGCCGTCGATCGGCGACCAGGTCAGCTCCGCCTTGTAGGTCCACGCCTTGTAGTGCGATTCGGTCGCGGTCGATCCCTGGCGGTTGGTATAGTCCGAATAGCGCAGGCCGCCGTTCACGGTCAGGTCGTGGAAGAAGGGCTTGTCGGCGACCAGCGGCAGCTCGAGCTCGCCGTACGCTTCGTTGACGGTGATCGAGCCGTCGGCATCGGCGCTGCCGCCCTGCTTGGCGACGTCGTCGGCGGTGAAGTTGAGCGTCTCGCGGCGGCGCTCGACGCCGACTGCGAGGCCCGCACCGCGCGTCGCCCAGGGGCTCTGGATGCCGAAGGTGCCGAGGTCGCCGTTGACCAAGCCCGAGAACACCTCGAGCGTGTTGCGCGAGGCGGTGTTCGACTGGCTGAACAAATAGCGCGCCTGGTCGGTGGTGATGCCGTCGGCGCGGAAGATGTCGATCGGAACGCAGGCCGGATCGGTGCCATCGATCTTCGAGCGGCAGGTCGGGGTGCCGTTCACCGACACGACGTCGAGCGCGCGCTGCGCCTTCACATTGTCGACGTTGTTGAGATAGGTCTCGTTGTAGCGCGACAGCGAATAGAGATAGCCCACGTCGTAGCTGAAGCCGTGGCCGAGATCGCCCTTCACGCCGCCGTTATAGCGATAGTCCTGGTGGCGCAGGTCGTCGCGGCGCGAATAGGCGCCATTGAGGCGGTAGCCGATCAGCGTGTCGATCGTCGCGGACGTGCCGGCGGCCGGGCCGCAGAGCGCCGTCTGCTGGCCCGCGCTCATCAGCGGATTGTTGCAGGGCAGGGTGAAGGTGGTGCCGAGGAACAGTGCGGAAGGCGCGACCTGCGAGAAGGTATGGTCCTTCATCCACATGAAGCTGCCATAGAGCTTCGCCGCCGGCGCGATCTCGAACGAGGCGGTGCCGCCGCCAGTATAGCGCTCGTCCGAGCGCTGAATGTAGTTGGTCGGCGCGTAGTTGTACGCGTAGCTGGCGTCGTACGGCACCCAGCTCTTGGAGCCGTCGCGCGCGTTGGTGAGGTAGCCCAGGTCCTTGCTCGGCCCGTCCAGCGGCGCGAAGGTGCCGTAGGTGGTGTTGCTCGAGCCGCCGCAGACCAGCGCGCTGGCGCCGCTGGCGTTGAGCGCGCAGGACGAATAGTCGCGCGTCGCCTGCAGCACCGGATCGGTATGGCGATAGCCCCCATAGACGGTGACGTTGCCGCGACCGTCGGCGAAGTTCTTGCCGAACGCGCCGTTGATGTCCTGCTTGGCGCCGTCGAACACGTTGCGCGGGGCGAGCTGGTAGCCCTTGGCCGAGACCAGGCCGCGGACATAGGCATTGTCGTTGGTGTGCTGCGCGACGCTGGTCTGCGCGTCGAGCCGCAGCCCGTCGAGATGGTCGCGCAGGATGAAGTTGACCACGCCTGACATCGCGTCCGAGCCATAGACCGCCGAGGCGCCGCCGGTGACGACGTCGACCCGCTCGATCAGCGCGGTCGGCACGAAGTTGATGTCGGTCGCCTGCGAGGAGAGGATGCGCTGGCCGTTGATCAGCGTCAGCACCCGGTTCGAGCCGAGATTGCGCAGGTTGATCTGCGCCGATCCGTCCGATCCGTTGGAGACATTCTCGTTGCCGTCGGCGGTGAATTGCGGCAGCCGCGCCAGCATCGTCTCGGCATTGACCGCGCCCTGGTAGCGCACTTCCTGCGCGTCGACGCTGGTCAACGGGCTGTTGCTCTCCAGGTCGGGGCGGCGGATACGCGTGCCGGTGACGGTGATTTCCGTACGATCACTGTCGGCCCCTGCCGTGCCGCCTTCCGTCTCCTGCGCATATGCCGCGCTGGAAACCAATGCCATGGCGAGCGCACCGAGCGCCGCCCCCGTCCGAATGGTAAGAAAATTACGCATGCACCGCGCACCCCGTTTTTTGAGTCCCGCTTATGCAACATGAGAAGCACGATTCAGTCAAATAAATTATACGATATCGTAACGCTTCATTTTGGCGCGCGGCTACCCCTTTCGGGAATCGCGAAATTATGCGTTGGTGCACTGCAGCCTTGCGCATCCGCCGCATACGGTATACGAAATCGACCAACCCAGTGGAGGATCGTGTTCTTATGACTGCAGCCAAGACGCTCTGGACCGGCGTCTATCCCGCGGCGACGACTCAGTTCGCCGAGGATCTCTCGATCGATCTCGACGCCACCCAGCGCACACAGACCGCGCTGGTCGACGACGGCGTCGACGGCCTTATCCTGCTCGGCACCTGCGGCGAGAACAATTCGCTCGAGGCGGACGAGAAGCGCGTCGTGCTCCAGGCCGGCGTCGAGGCGGTGGGCGGCCGCGTGCCGCTGGTCGCCGGCGTGTCCGAATTCACCACCGCGCGCGCGATCCAGTACGCCCGCGATGCCGAGAAGATCGGCGTCGACGCGCTGATGCTGCTGCCGGCGATGGTCTATGTGCCGACCGCCGAGGAGCTCGAGGCGCATTTCCGCGCGGTGGCCGAGGCGACCTCGTTGCCGATCATGCTCTACAACAACCCGCCGGCCTATCGCGTGTCGATCGACACCGCGACGCTGGATCGCCTCACCGATGTGAAGAACATCGTGGCGGTCAAGGAAAGCGCGCCCGATCCGCGCCGCTTCACCGATCTCTTCAATCGCTATGGCGATCGCTACACGCTGATGGCGGGCCTGGACGATGTCGCGCTGGAAGGCATGTTCCTCGGCGCCTCGGGCTGGGTCTCGGGCCTGACCAGCGCCTTCCCGGAGGAGTCGGTGCGGCTGATCGCGGCGTTCAACGAAGGCCGCTACGACGAAGCCCGCGAGATCTACCGCTGGTTCATGCCGCTGCTCCATCTCGATGCCGAGCATGACCTGGTCCAGTCGATCAAGCTTGCCGAGCAGATCATGGGCCGCGGCAGCGAGCGCGTCCGCATGCCGCGCCTGCCGCTCTCGGGTGCCCGCCGCGCCCAGGTGATCGTCTGGGTCGAGGAAGCCGCCGCAACCCGCCCGAGCCGGCGCACCGCCAAGGCAGCCTGAGGAAGCCCATGCGCCACACCTTCTTCTGCATCGACGGCCACACCGCGGGAAACCCGGTGCGGCTGGTCGCGGGCGGCGCACCGCTGCTCCGCGGCGGCGACATGCTGGCGCGGCGCGCGGACTTTCTCGAACGGTTCGACTGGATCCGCACCGGCCTCTGCTTCGAGCCGCGCGGGCACGACATGATGTCGGGCGGGTTCCTCTACCCGCCCACCCGCGACGATAGTGATTGCGGCATCCTGTTCATCGAGACCTCGGGCTGCCTGCCGATGTGCGGGCACGGCACGATCGGCATGGTGACCTTCGGGCTCGAACATGGCCTGATCACCCCGCGCGCCCCGGGGCAGCTCCGCATCGAGGTGCCGGCGGGGGTGATCGACATCACCTATGAGATGACGGGCGGCCGGGTGCGCTGGGTGCGCATCCGCAACGTGCCCGCCTATGTCGCCGCGCGCGGCATCGAGGTGGAGGTGCCAGGCTTCGGCCCGCTCCGCATCGACGTCTCCTATGGCGGCAACTATTATGCGATCATCGAGCCGCAGGGGCCGTACACCGGCCTCGACGATCTCGGCGCCTCGCGCATCGTCGAGCTCAGCCGCACAATCCGCGAGCTGGTGCGCGCGCAAGTGGAGCCGGTCCACCCGCTCGACGATCGTATCCGCGGCGTCAGCCACGTCCTCTGGGCGGACAAGCCCAAGGGGGAGGGCGCCGACGGCCGCAACGCCGTGTTCTACGGCGAGCGCGCGATCGATCGCAGCCCCTGCGGCACCGGCACCTCGGCGCGGCTCGCGCATCTGGAGCAGCAGGGCCGGCTGAGCGTCGGCGATCGCTTCGTCCATGAAAGCTATATCGGCAGCCGGTTCATCGGCCGGGTCGAGGAAGCGGTGATGGTGGGCGATCGCCCCGGCATCATCCCGTCGATCGAAGGCTCGGCGATCGCCACCGGGTTCAACACCATCTGGATCGATCGCGAGGACCCGTTCTGGGCCGGCTTCTCGGTCGTCTGAACACAATAACGAAACCATCGGGGGTTGCATGGGATTTTGGGGACCGATCAAGCCGATCGAACGCAGCACGGCTCCTAGCGCGCATCGGCTGCGCCCCACGCTTTCCTGGCCGCACCTGATCGCGCTCGGCGTCGGCGCGATTGTCGGCACCGGCATCTATACGCTGACCGGCGTCGGCGCCGAGCGGGCAGGGCCTGCGGTGATCCTCGCCTTCGTCATCGCCGGTGCGGTCTGTGCCTGCGCCGCGCTCGCCTATGCCGAGCTTGCGACGATGATCCCGGCGGCGGGCAGCGCCTATACCTACAGCTATTCGGTGCTCGGCGAGACGATCGCCTGGGTGGTCGGCTGGAGCCTGATCCTCGAATATTCGCTCGCCTGCTCGGCGGTGGCGGTGGGCTGGTCCGGCTATCTGGTCGGCTGGCTGCAATCGGCGGGCATTCATCTGCCCGCGATGCTGCTCCAGGGACCGCATGCCGGGGGCATCGTCAACCTGCCGGCGGTGCTCGTCTCCTTCGCGATCGCCGGCATGCTGATGCTCGGCACCCGCGAGAGCGCGACGCTCAACATCGTGCTGGTGGTCATCAAGCTGGTGGCGCTCGCGGTGTTCGTGGCATTGGCATTGCCCGGCTTCGATGCGGCGAACTTCCACCCGTTCATGCCCTATGGCTTCGCCAGCCACGCAGACGGCAGCAGCACCCGCGGCGTGATGGCGGCGGCCGCGATCGTGTTCTTCGCCTTTTACGGCTTCGACGCCGTCGCCACCTCGGCCGAGGAGGCCAAGAACCCGGGTCGCGACCTGACCATCGGCATCGTCGGGTCGATGGCCTTGTGCACCACCATCTACATCCTCGTCGCGGTCGCGGCGGTCGGCGCAATGTCCTACACCACGCTCGGCAATTCGCCCGAGCCGCTGGCGCTGGTGCTGCGCACGCTCGGCCACCCCTTCGCCGCCTGGGCGATCGCCGCCGCGGCGCTGATCGCGCTGCCGTCGGTGATCCTGGTGATGATGTACGGGCAGAGCCGCATCTTCTTCGTCATGGCGCGCGACGGGCTGCTGCCGCGCGGCCTCGCCAAGGTCTCGCCGCGCACCGGCGCGCCGGTGCTGGTGACCGGCATCACCGGGCTGTTCGTCGCGGCCGTCGCGGGCTTCCTGCGGCTCGACGAGATTGCCGAGCTGGCCAATGCCGGCACGCTGATCGCGTTCATTGCGGTGGGCGTCTGCATGATGCTGCTCCGCCGCCGCGCGCCCGATGCGCCGCGCATCTTCCGCTGCCCGCAACCCTATCTGGTGGGCACACTGGCGGTACTGGGCTGCCTCTATCTGCTCTTCTCGCTGCCCGAGAAGACGCTGGTCCGCTTCCTGATCTGGAACGTCGCGGGGCTTGCCGTCTACTTCCTCTACAGCCGCGCGCGCAGCGTGCTGGCGCGCGGCTGAGGGCTTAGCCGTTCAGCTGGCGGCGCAGATCGGTGAGGGTGCCTTCGATGTGCGCGCGGGCGAGCGCGCGGGTGCGATCGGCATCGCCGCTCTCCCACGCCGTCATCAGCTCGGCATGTTCGAGATGCGCGCGATCCTCGCGCCCGGCGGGTTCGAGATGCTTGTGGACATAGCGCTCGGCGAGGATCTGGAGCCGTTCGACCAGCTGGGTGGTGAGCAGCCGTCCGCCGGGGCGGACCATCGCGATGTGGAACTCGCGGTTGTGCGCGGCGACCTCGTCGAGATGCTCGGCCGCTGCCACGTCGAGCGCTGCCAGCGCCTCGCGCGCCGCGGCGCGATCGGCATCGGTCGCGGAAAGCGCGCCGGCGGCAACCGCATCGGGCTCGATCGCCAAGCGCAGCGCGAAGATCTCCTCCGCCTCGCCCGACGACATCGCGCGGACGAAATAGCCGCGGTTCGCCTGGCCGACGAGCAGCCCCTCCTGCTCCAGCCGGGCCAGCGCCTCGCGCAGCGGGATCTTGCTCACGCCCAGCTGGTTGGCCAGCGCATCCTGGCGGATCGCCTGCTCGACCGGCAGCTTTCCGGAGACGATCTGCTCGCGGACGATCGTGAAGATCTGTTCCGACAGCGTGCGGACGACGATACTCATGTCTTCGGTCTTTCCCTGGAATACCTGCCGCCGACGCCAGGATTTCCCCGTCCTGAGGGCGCGGCTTGTGGCAGGCTAAACGCACAAATACGGTATACCTCTACCCCAAAATCGGCAAGGCGAAGTTGATGCAGCGCAATATCGTAGTGATCGGTGGGGGCGTCGTCGGACTGTCGAGCGCGATCGCCCTGGCCCGTGCGGGCTGGTCGGTGCGGCTGGTCGACGCCGATCCCGATCGCCGCGCGGCCTCCTGGGGCAATGCCGGCCACATCGCGATCGAGCAGGTCGCGCCGCTCGCCTCCTGGGCGACGGTGCGCAGCCTGCCGCGCCGGCGCTTCGGGGCAGGGGGGGCGGTGTCCTTGCCGCCCTCGGCCTGGCGACACTGGCTGCCCTTCGGGCTGCGGCTGCTCGGCGCGGCGCGGCCGAGCGTGTTCGCGCGGGGGCAGGCGGCGCTGGGCGGGTTGCTCGCCGAGGCGATGCCCGCCTGGCAGCGGCTGAGCGCGAGCCTCGACACCCCCGACCTGCTGCGCGTCCAGGGCCATATCGTCGCATGGAGCAGCCCCGCATCGGTCGAGGCGGGGCGGCGCGCCTGGGCGGCGGCAAACATCGGCACCGCCGCGTTCCGCGATGCGACCCCCGCTGAACTTCTCCAGCTGCCAGGCAGGGCGATGGCGGGCGCGATCCGCTTCACCAACACCGCGCAGATCAGCGACCTCGGCGCGCTCAACCAAGCGTTGCGGGCGGCGCTGGTCGCCGCGGGCGGCTCGATCTTGCGGGGGAGCGCGACTCTTGCCCTCGCGGGCGGCGAGGCGCGGCTGGCGATCGACGGCGCCCCGGTGCCCGGTGCGGACCAGCTGCTGGTCGCCGCCGGCGTCGCCTCGGGCGGCGTGCTCGCGCCGCTCGGCCACCGCGTGCCGATCATCGCCGAGCGCGGCTATCATCTCCGCGCGACCGATCATGACTGGCCCGCCGATCTGCCGCCTTTGGTGTTCGAGGACCGCTCGATGATCGTCACCCGCTATGCTGGTTGCGTGCAGGCGGCGAGCTTCGTCGAGTTCGCCGGTATCGACACGCCGCCGGACCCCGCGAAATGGGCGCGGCTCGAGGCGCACATCACCGCGCTCGGCCTGCCGCTCCGCCCGCCCTTCACCCGCTGGACCGGCGCGCGTCCGACGCTGCCGGACTATCTCCCGGCGATCGGCCGGAGCGCCAAGGCGGGCAATCTGCTCTATGCCTTCGGCCACCAGCATCTCGGCCTCACCCTCGCGGCGATCACCGGCGAACGCATCGCCGCGCTGGCCGAGGGCAGCGCGGCCGATCTCGCCCCCTTCGATCTTCAACGCTTCCACGCATAAGGACGTCTCTCCATGATCATCGGCGGATCCACCGCGGAAACCGAACTCGCCGCGCTCGTGCCCTGGGCCGATCACGCGCCGGCCATCACCCTTGCCGAGCGCCGCGATCGCCTCGCGCGCGTGCGCGAGCGTATGGAAGCGATGGGCGCGCAGGCGCTGCTGGTGAATGCCGGCATGTCGCTCCGCTATTTCGCCGGCGTCCCCTGGGGCGCGACAGAGCGGCTCGTCGCGATGCTGCTGCCGCTCCACAGCGAGCCGATCATGATCTGCCCGCGCTTCGAGCTCGGCTCGCTCACCGCCGACATGGCATATGACGCGGACATGCGGCTGTGGGAGGAGGACGAGGATCCCTTCGCGCTGCTGGCCGACGCACTGGGCGGCGTCAGCACGCTCGCGATCGATCCTGCGCTTCCCTTCCAGATGGCCGAGCGCCTCCGCCGCGCGGCGCCGAACGTGACCCTGGTCGACGGCGCTCCCGCGATCGACGGCTGCCGGATGCGCAAGTCGCCTGCCGAGATCGCGCTGATGCAGCAGGCGAAGAATATGACGCTGGCGGTCCACCACGCCGCTGCGCGCATCTTGGCGCCCGGCATCACCACCGGCGCGGTCAAGCGCTTCATCGACCAAGCCCACCGCGCGCTCGGCGCGGCGGGCTCGAGCTTCTGCATCGTCCAGTTCGGCCACGCGACCGCCTTCCCGCACGGCCTGCCCGGCGAACAGGCGCTGAAGGAGGGCCAGCTCGTGCTGATCGATACCGGCTGCACGGTCGAAGGCTATCATTCCGACATCACCCGCACCTATGCCTTCGGCCGGGTGTCGGACGAGGAGCAAGCGATCTGGTCGCTGGAGAAGGAAGCCCAGGCGGCGGCCTTTGCCGCTGCTCAGCTCGGCGTGCCGTGCGAGCAGGTGGATGCGGCCGCGCGGATGGTACTGGAGAGAGCAGGGCTGGGGCCGGACTATCGCCTGCCGGGCCTGCCGCATCGCACCGGCCACGGGATCGGCCTGTCGATCCATGAGCCCGCCTATCTGGTGCGCGGGGACAGGACGCCGCTCGATGTGGGGATGTGCTTCTCGAACGAACCGATGATCGTCGTGCCCGATCGCTTCGGCATCCGCCTCGAGGACCATTTCTACATGGCGGAGTCGGGCCCGCGCTGGTTCACCGAGCCGCAAAAGGCGATCGATCGGCTCTCCTGAGCCTCGATTCTCGCATCGGAGGGCGTGATTCGGGGGCGATTCGGGATGATTCGGCGCGCAAAGGTCATCAAATGGTCATGTGCGCCGCATTTTCTGAGGCCCGAGAATGGCGGTTTTCCGAGGATTTTCGGACGAACAGCAGGTCGGACGACACAAAATTGCAAAACGGTGTTGACGGGTGGGAACCTCCCGCATAGAAGCCACTCCACCGACGCGGTGCTCTTCAACGGAACGGCGCTTCGGTCACCGAAATTCAGGCGCAGCGGCCGCCCCGAGAAAAAGGGGAAAGGCGCAGCGTCGATTTTTGTCGCTCTTTG
>Ga0207671_10002593_pt1 | contig 19092 bp, 18 predicted proteins | sample KBSC24metaG_FD_184352 | JGI IMG/M metagenome (GOLD analysis project Ga0207671, IMG submission 184352) | Corn rhizosphere microbial communities from Kellogg Biological Station, Michigan, USA - KBS C2-4 metaG (SPAdes) (version 2) | ecosystem: Host-associated > Plants > Roots > Rhizosphere > Soil... | reverse complement strand
TGAAACTGTTGATACAGAAACATTAAGAATTTTGGCTATTTCTTTTATGGTGGCTGGTTTTCCGGTCATTATCAGTTTTAGTAATCATTAAAATTAGTAAAATGCTTTTAAACTGGCAATTTAAGCAGGGTTTTATTGAAAAAGTTGAGTGCTCCGGAAGCGTAAAAAGCCATTTATCTTCACGCAAACGTTTGTTCCTTGGTGCTGCAGAAACTCATTTGTTAACTCAGGTGCATGAACAGAAATTTTAGGCGACCGAAATTTGTGGTATTAATTAAAAATAAAAATGAAAACACAAATTGATTTTATGCCCTGGGGCCTGCGCTCAGTATCCTGGTGGATCACTTTACTGCTGGCTGCGGGTATTATTTTTATAGGCATTCGTTTTATCATAGTCCCACAAGTTGGTGCCACGGGTTTTGGGATTTCTTTTTCAAACACCAATGATGCTGTTTACGGAAAAATTAAAGGTATCCGTGATGCTTTTTCGGGCCTGGTATTGTTACCCTTTTTATGGATGCGTATGCGCCGGGTGACCGCATGGATATTTACTATTACTATTATTGTACCCGCAACCGATGCGCTCATCATTCTAACAACCAATGGAATACAGGATACTACCCACCTGCTGATACATGGTGGTACTGCGTTTGTAATGGTTATTACCAGTGTTTTACTCTTTTGGCGAAAGGATTGATATAGATGCCATTTAACCAAGAAAACCCGACATGAATTGCCGGGTTTTCAAAGAAAGTAATGGGAGCCTGTTAAATGCGCTCCTGCAGGTTAATAGCTACCGTGTCGCCCACTTCTTTACCAATAAGTTTACGCAGGTCGGCTTTGATGGGTAATTTGTGCGTGCCATCGCCCAGGGCCATAAAAGAGCTTTGGAATGGATGGCCGTCAACCGTGGCTTTAACTTTTACCAGACCGCGGGTTCCAAAAAAGCTAACCGAATCGGGCCAGATCAAATAGGTCCAGCCGCCTTTACTAGGGCTTTTCAACAGCGTTGCTGTGAATTGTTTATTTAAAGTGCTCATATTGTATTATTTAAATTAACAATACAAATTTAAATAAGTGGCTGATGCAAGGGTAGGGGCAAACACGACTTTATCAGGATGGTTTCGCGACATCGCGTACTTTATATTTAAGCCATCCCGCCGTCGCAGCCTACTACTTTGCCGGTCATGTACTCGTTACCAGCTAAAAACAGGATCACGTTGGCTACTTCATCGGGTTTACCAACACGGCCTACAGGAATATTGGTTGCATATTGTTTAAAGGTTTCCTGCTTGTTTTGTTCTGATAAAAAATCCCACCAGGAGGTATCAACCACTCCGGGTGATACGGCGTTGATGCGTATGCCGGCGAATTCTTTAGCTAAAACTGGTACCATGATCTCCAGGGAACCATTGATAGCCCCAAGTCCGGATGTGCCGGGCATTTGGGCTGTTGCCGATATGGCGGTAACCAATGTAATACTGCCTCCTGCACTGATATAAGGGAGGGCCGCCTGGATAGTATTCAGATTGGTGAAAAATTTTTCTTCAAAGCCCTCACGAAGTACCTGTAATGATAATTCGGCAAAATTGCCTATGCCTTTGCTGCCGCTTAAGGATATCACCAGGTGATCAATCGGGCCCTGGTTCTTAAAGAAAGTGTCTAATGCTTCACGGTTGGTGCTGTCTACTGCAGCTGTTTGCAGGCCGGCTTGTTTGGCCTCGTTTAATTTATCGGCATTACGCCCGGTTACAGTTACCTGGGCTTGTTGGTTGGCAAATTGTTTTGCAGCGGCCAGGCCAATACCTGATGAACCGCCGGCTACGATGATCTTTTTGTTTTGAAATGTAGTTGTCATAGATCTGCTTTTTGTATAACACAAAGTTGCAGACATATTGGAGTGGCGCTATATACCGTTTTATGCTTTATCTTGATCTAATCATGCTTTGTGCGATACAGCATTGGTGTTTCCTGTGTTCCAGCTTTAAAAAAGCGGTTAAATGAGGCAGGATCGCTGAAGTCAAGCTTATAGGCTATCTCGGCCACGGTTTGATCGGTATATTTTAATAGTGATTTGGCCTCCATAAGCAGCATATCCTTAATGGTATCTGATGCAGTTTTCGCGGTTACGGTTTTTACTACCCTGTTTAAATGATTAGGGCTTACGGCCAGCAATTCGGCATAGTCAGTTACCTGGCGTTTGGTGAGATAGTGCATGCCCACCAGTTTCCTGAAGCGCGAAACCATGGCAGAGCTATCCTGTTGTTCGGCACCGATGTGCAATTGTTGCCGCTCATAGCTTCTTTTAGCCTCCAGCAAAATGAGGTACAGATACATCTGAATGGCCTTTTGCCGGCCTGTATTCTGGTTTCTTAGCTCATCATTGATCCTGAAAAGAAGTTGGATGATGTTATCCATTTCAGATTCACTTAAGCGGAAGAGGGGAGTACCTGAAACATCATAAAAGGGAAATTCTTCGCCTATTTTAACCGAGGGGATGATGCTATTTAAAAAGTCGCTGCTAAACAACATATAATAACCAAAAGCATCCGGACTGATATTGTTTTTGGCGAAGATCTGGTTAGGATAGGTGAGTGAAATAGTACGGGGCTGGTGTTTGTAATGATCAAGCCCGATCTGCATATCCAGCGTGCCCTGTACGGTGACGCTCATGCGGTAAAAATCTGATTTCAGCGGACCTACAGCACCTATCAGTCCCTCGCTTGAATACATTTCAAAACCTGGTATTCGGGCAGATTTTTCCAGGTTGCTGTAACCAAAAGTAGAAGGGGTGTCCTCGCGGTGTATATGTTTAAACTGATCCAGATCATATCTGGGTATATCATCTTTCCTGTTTTTCATGTTTAACATTTTGCCTGCCTTGAAAATATGCAATTTTAATGGAAATTCCGATCAGCAGATCACCTGTTGTCTTTATGATCATTTTTCTATAAGCAATAAGGTTTTCATCCATGATCTTGTTAAAGCTTTTTGAACGTATAAATACTCATTTTTTGTATTGGGTATTTATACGCTTAGTGGGTTGGATATTAAATGCCAGGTTTGTATAAATAAAGGGAATAAGAAAATTGAGGTGAAACCGTGGTTTTTCCCTTTAAGCTTAAAACGCACCTGCATTTGTTTTTAATCTTATCATTGTGGCAATTTATAATGAGCTTCTTTCTTCCTCACAGGAAATAATCAATATCCAGATAGTTATTGATACAGACGCAATTACAGCTGATTATCCTAATCCGAGTAAAGACCCAGCCGATCCAAGCGGTTTACCACATAACTACATGTACTTGGTGGCCACCAGAAGCGATGTTATTACCGGGTCGGGGACGGCAAACCTGAATATAAAGGCCAATGTTGGAGATATAATTCGCTGGCATGCTGTTTCTGAAAACAGCAACTTTGACTCTGCTGTAGTCATTTACAACTTAAGCCAATTTGGGGGGACAACAGTATTTAATAATTTAACCTTTAGTGTTTATACCCGGCAAGGTATTTTACCTATTGATCGGGCTACGTTACCGGTAGATTTTTCTACGCAGAATTTTTGGTTTAACCAAGCCAATGTGATCAATACCGGAACCGAATACTATACAGTTCAATTCGCGTTATATGTTCGCCAGGGAGATCTTGCTGATCCTGTATTGTTTGGCTATTACTACTGGAACCCAACAGTCACCGTACAGAATTAGTTATTTTGTTGGCCAAAGCAATAAAAGCCCAGGCTTATCCGGGCTCTTATTGGTTCAGTAAAACTTTTAAGGAAGGCTTTACTGTAGATTTCAATTAGAAAGTATTTTCTCGGCTAATCGGGTGCCGTCTACCCGGGCGCGGATCTTGGAGAACGCGATTTCCCTGGCTGTAGAAGTATCATCACCAAATGGAGAAAAACCACAATCATCCGTAGTACCCAATTGTTGAACAGGAATAATTTGCGCTGCTTCAAGGATCAGGTCACTGATCTGCTCTGCCGTTTCTACCCTTGGATCAAGCACATTGGTAACCCCCAAAAATACATGCTGATTAGGTTTCAAGTTTGCTTTTATCGATTCAAGAACCGTTTTCTTGTCCTTTTCGGCGGCATATTCCAGGTAAAAGTTACCCGCATGTAGTTTAAACAGCAAAGGAAGCAGCTCCGTGTAAGGAATATCAGCGCTGTGGGTAGAATCATGGTCGCCACCTGGGCAGGTATGAATGCCTATCCTCTTTTGCTCTTCGGCCGTAAACTTGTCGAGTACCTGGTTGTTAAGATCAATAAATGCAGCAAGTAATTGCTTGCTTGGATCTAATTTTATAGCCAAACGTGCCTCTGTAAAATCAATTTGCACATTGTATGCCCCATTGTTTAAACAGGTTCTGATATCATACGCCGCATCATTAACCAGGTCTGTTAAAAATTGTTCGCGTGAATAACCGTCAATACCATCCTGCGGATAAAGCAAACTTATAGCCGAGCAGGAAATAACCGCCTGTTTGATGGGAAGTGACGAAAACTGTTTGGCTTTTTGCAGGTATGAATTGGCAAAAGTAGTATAGTGAAAAGGGCCCGCTGTAAGTTTGGGTAATTGCCTGGTATGCCCATCGGCAAATGGAATTACCACGCCATCCGGAGCAAAGCTTTTAAAACCTTGTAAGGGATAGGTAACAAAACTGGGTTTGGATTGCTCGCCATCAGAAATTACAGGAGAACCTGTGGCTTCCAGTTCTTTGATGGTTTCCTGCGTAGCCTGATCAAATAACCGGTTTAACTCTTCGGCTTTAATTTGCCCGGCTCCAAAGGCAGTCATCGCCTGTTGTAAATAGGCCGGACGGGGAATGCTCCCGATAGGTTCTGTTAATAGTTTTATCATTTGGTTTAAGATTGTTCATAAAGTTAATTTTTTTAGGTATTGCTACACAGGGAATTATATAATAAATTATGGCAAGGTTAGGCCCGGATTGATAAGCCGTCTAAATTTAGTTTAGGTTATTTATATATCATGTAAAATCATTGCCGTTGACTTTAGTCAACGGAGTAATAAAATGAAAATCTAGAGGCTTTAGCCAAAATACCGCTTGGATAATTGGGCTGAAGCCCACCTTATTGCTTTCTTTTACCGTTGACTAAAGTCAACGGCAATGAGTAATCTTCGTTTTTAGACAGATTCTTTGGTTAAACGGGAAGATTACAATTGGCGCTTTAATAAAAACCTTACAACAAAGTAAAATAGGCCTTTTCAACAAAGTAGTGAACCTTTGTTTCTGCGTAACTTTGTGCTATCAAAAATTTCAGGCAGAGGATCCTGAGGTATAATTGGGGTTTACATATAAATCCATTATATTGCATTAACATTAAGTTATTTAATTGATTATCAATTAAATAACTTAATGTTAACCATGAAAAGTGTAAACCATGTAAACCCACTTTTAAAACTTTAAATAAAACTTTGTATGCAACAAAATCCAGGTGATTATACCGATGTTTCAAAACTGCGCGTCATCCTCACCGGGGCTTCCGGCTTTGTAGGTGAAGGCGTTTTGCTGGCAGCATTGGCTCATCCGGCTGTTGAGGAAATACTAATGATTAACCGCAGGCACCAGAATATACAATATGCCAAATTGAAGGAGTTGATCGTTCCAGACCTCTTCCAGGTCGAAAGCTTTCAGGAGCATCTTGGCGGATACAATGCCTGTTTCTTTTGTGCCGGGATCAGTTCTGTTGGGATGAATGAAGAAAGCTACACCCGTATCACTTATGATATGACCATGCAATTTGCTCAAACGTTGGTGAGGGTAAATCCCCGAATGGTATTTAATTTTGTTTCTGGCAGCCATACAGATAGCTCTGAAAAAGGAAAAGTGATGTGGGCAAGAGTTAAAGGTAAAACAGAAAACGCATTGGTGAAGCTGCCTTTCCAAAGCGAATATAATTTTCGTCCGGGCGGCATGTTGCCTGTAGCGGGGCAGCAGCATGTAAAACCATTTTATAAATTCATAGTAAAGATCCTGAAGCTTTTGATCCCTAAAAAAATAGTTAGCCTGCAGGAGCTTAGCCTGGCCATGATCAACGCCACCACCAAAGGTTACCCGAAACAGATGTTGGAGATAGCGGATATCAAAGAGTTGGCCGGTGCGGGCAATACAAAATGATTAAAATACATCATCGTAAAAACTAATCCGTATCAACCACGACGATCAAATATTAAACAGTACTTTGAGCAGGATAATCCTTCCCGGAAGGGTGTACGAACTGGCTGTTAACGTATTGGCTGATAGGTAAAGTGCATTGTAAGTTTTTACATTCAGGAAATTGACGGCGCTCAGCTCCAGGTCGGTTTTCCATTTTTCGATCCTAAATTTTGCCGAGGCATCTGGAAAAAAGTATTTCAGATCGGGGTTACCTTGCTGGCGGGTAAAGTAGTGCTCGCCAGATAATTTGAACTGCAAGTTAGTTGTAGGGTTATAATTAACCGAAGCCTGCTGAAGCAGTTGGTTGATATGATAAGCCGATGTCCCCATTGCCGAATGACTGTCTGTTTGGGTAAAAGTCGCCTTATAGCTAAAGTTTACCTGCTCGTTCACTTTGGTATCGGCGCCTGCATTAACGGTCTTCGAAGTGGCATTGAAAGGCAGCAATGCATTATTTTGTATCTGTACTGACTTGTTACTTTGCCATTGAATACCTCCGCTAAAAGTGGTCTTTAAAGCAAAGGAATATTTGCTAACCGTGCCATTCACCGTCCACGAATCGGTATTGTTTGGATAGGGTAGCACCACACGCCGTTGCAAATTGTTGGTGATCACTTGCGAAGCGATATTATTGGAAGCAATATGGTTATAAAGGGCGTTCAAGCTGACAAAAAACAGTGTAAGCGCCTTCCGGTAGTTAAATCCAAAGGCTACTAATTGGTTCTGCCGTTCGGTCAGGCTGGCATTGTTAGCATAAAGCGTCCGGTAATCCTTCTGGATATAACCCTGGTACATGTCTTCTATTGTCCCCGTTTCATTGCGATAGCTATAGAGGAGGGTCAGGTAGTTCTCGATCCCGGTTTGATATTTTACCTTTAATTGCGGGTTGAAATACAACCTTGTCAAACTCTTGCTCAACGCATACAGGCTATCCGAATAACTGATCTGCTGCAGGCTTAGCGGCAAGGTGAGGTTCACTTTAAGGATACTGCCTGGCAAATCGTAAGCCGCTTCGGCATACAGTTTTTTCCTGGTCCAGTTTAAATGGTTCATGGAACTGTCCGACTCCAGGCTGATCTGGTTATTAGCCTGCACAACGTTCAGATCTGAGGTCAAATGTTGTGATTGAACGCTGAACCCTGTTCTGAAACTTTGTGTGATAAGGTTTGATGGTATTTTGAACGAAACATAATTATTAGTGAACCAGGTAGGCACATTCACATTTTGCAGCAACTGAGCGTAGGGAACGTTGTTGTTAAATATCGCATTGTTAAAGTCCGGGCCAATTGTCCTGCTCTCCGGCTCCGCCGAATGACTGATATAAGAATAGGCTTGGATAATGTTATTCGATTTTAACGATTTGATCAGGTTAAATTCATTCGAGAAGCTTAGTGCATTATCCTTGAATACCTGGTTTACCCTAGCGCTGTTGGTGTTCAGGTCTGAGTAATTGGTTGACCGGTTATTATCCATCAATAGCACATCGTTCAGGTAATATTTATCCTGGTTAATGTTCAGGGTAAATTGAGTATGCTGTATATCCGGGCGGAAGCGGTTGTGCTGGGTTTCGTTATAGCGAACAGTGTCTCCGGGCAAAAAAATGGTGATGTTTTGGCTGTAATCCTGTCGCTGGGTATCGTGCAAATAATAGGCATTGATCTTGAGCTGCACATTCTTTTTAAAGTTCACCAGGTTATTGAGGTTGAGGATGCGCGACTGATCAAACAAATACCGGTTACGCGATAAAGCCGGGTTATTCACAGAACCCAGCGACAACACAGTGGCCGGCACATCGTTATCGATCCGCTGGATATAATCAGCAAAATTGTGCGATACCAGGTCCTCCTGCAAGTCGTTGCCCGTGTTATTGCCTTTGAGGTAATTAATGGCCTTGTATTTATCCTTAAACATCATGGCGTTCAAATCCACGTTATAATTGCCCGGTAGTCCTGCGCCGATGCTCTCTTGTCCTACCATCTGTAATTTAGCACCTTTCTTGAAACTGAGATTGAGCGCCACATCGTCGCTCACCACTTTATTTTGGAGCGCTTTAATAGGTTGATGATTTTCGATCACCTGCACCTGGTCTACCGCACCTTGTGGAATAGTGGTGGTAGCGATATTATATTTATCATCCAGCAGGTTATCGCCGCCGATGTACAGGTTGGAGATCGGTTTATTATTATAGCTGATCTTACCATCAGCCGCAACCGTTATACCCGGTAGTTTTTTGATCACATCACCAATAACTCTGTCCTGTACGCTGCTGAAATCAGATACCTTATAGCTCAATGTATCGCCGCTCGTCCGCAGCATTGGCCGGCTGCTTTTGATCACTACCGCCTGTAACTGGTTAATCGAAACAGGTAAAATAAAATCGACAGGGGCCTGTAAATCTGTAATGTTTTTGCTCTGATTTTTATAGCCTATGCAGCGCACCTCGATCACCAGGCCGCTCACCGGTGTATTGGCCGGGAGCGGCAAAGTATAGGCGCCTTTTACATCGGAAATGGTATAACTTATAATACCGTTAGTAGCGTTATTCTTCAGGTTAATGCTGGCGTAAGGCACAGCCTTACCGGTGCTGTCTTTTACCGTCCCCTTGATGCTTTGACCAAAGCCCGGGGCCGAAAATAGTAACGCTATAACCAGCAACCCGGCATATGTTATAAACTGGCTCATTTCTTTTCGGGTAATTCGATAGGGTTATTGATCACCTGCGGCGGACCTACCTTTATATCGATTTTCGGCGCCGGCCGGCTGCCACCCTGGCTCGCGGCTTGTGCATTTACCATCGACTGTGCAAAAGCATTAGGATCTTTGCGCATAGCCTCCTGCAAGTTGGCAAATTCCTTTTCGGTAGTTTTGATAGCCTTGGTAGGGAGCTGGATGATATTAGGATCACCAACCTCGTCGTCCATACCGATCATGACGGCCATTCGTCCCTGGTTATCTGACGCTTGATTGGCTGGTCGGTCATCCTTTTTGATGGAAATGACCGCTTTTTCAATCCCGTCGAACTTAAAATCGACTTCTTTTTTGGTGTCATAAGCCTCCACGATCACACCCGGCAGCCCGTTGAGTTTCCAGGGACCTATATGCAGCGGCAGATCAGGACTGAACCAGGCTGTATAATCCCTTCCCTTAAAATGGGCTGTAGCTTTCTGGCAATGCAAACCTCCAAAGGTTGCTGTATCGCCGCTTATTTTCCAGTCGATGGCGGGCAAGGCACCCGTTATGAGATAATTGTTGAACAGCAGCGGTTCTTTCCTCACCATTTTTTTTCCGTTCGGAAACTGGTAATACTCTGTACCCGAACCCGACGATCTCCGCTGGATGTTTACATGTCCGTCGACCGAATTGGCCTCTTGCTCCTGCACCTGTTTTTTGAATAGTGCATCCTGCAAGCGCTTGTCATAACTTTTGTAAGCGCCCGCGGTTTTGCCTATAATCAAAATCATGTTCTCGGTGTAGGGGTGCTCCCGGTTGGTAGTATCCCTGACATGAGAAAATTTGTAATGTACCAACATCTGTGCGGTATCGGGCTTTTGGGCCCAGACGATACCAGTGCCTGATAAAAGGACTGTACACAATAGAAATTGCTTTTTCATATTTCTGATATTTTTAAGCAATACTACTTCGCCCTTTCAACCCGCCGAAAACTTTGGTACGAACACCGCTTTCATATCGGCGTAAAATGGATATATGTTATTTGGAGTTTTGCCAAAAGCAAATCGCCGGTAGCCATGAGCCTGGATTTCAAAAATTGCCTGTTTACCTGCCAAATCGCTACATTAACATCAATAGTTTATGAATAAACCGAGCTGTGATATACCTTTGATAAAATGCGCCGTATCAAAGCCAAACATATCATCGAAATATTGATCCACGTGGCATTCTGGATAGGTGTTTACTATACGCTGGATTCGCTAACCAGCTCAACCATTAAGGTGCGGGTAAACCACAACGGAAGGATCATGGAAAAGAGCGCGGTGGATACCATTTTCCCCTATTCACGCATCACACTCGCTTTTCTGGCTATGCTGTTTTATGGCAATATATTTTGGATATTTAAAAAGGTACTTCATTATAAAAGTTTGCTTGCAGGCATCGCTATGGCCGCCGGTTGGTTTGTACTGATCTTTATGGCCAATTATATGCTCGTTGGGGCCAAATTAAACCATAACCAGCCCATAGGGCCCTTGCCTCCTGGTTTTGATCCAGGCAAGAGCAGCCCTGACCATCTTATTCAGAGTCCTGCCGCGTTTTTTGCAATAGGAAACTGGGTGCATATGCAGCTCACCATGTTGCTTATTTTTTTGACTACAGTTGGGCTTTCAATAGCTTATTTCTTTTTAAAGGAATGGGCACGGAATGAACTGGTGCGCAACCAATTGGAAGCCTACCAATTGAGCACCGAGATCAAATTCCTTAAATCGCAGATCAATCCACACTTCCTGTTCAATACACTCAATAATTTGTTTTCGATGGCCCAGGAAAAGGGAAATGACGAGCTTGCCGACGGAATATCAAAACTCTCGGGCATGATGCGCTATATGATCTATGACAGCAATGCAGCCAACGTACCGCTAAATAAAGAGATCGCCTACCTGGAAGATTGTATCACGCTGAATAAACTGCGTTATGCTGATGATGAGGTAAAGGTATTATTTGATTACCCTCCGCAAACCGGAAGCATCACCATCGCCCCGATGCTGTTTATCCCTTTTGTAGAAAATGCCTTCAAACATGGCGTATCTATCGGCCAAATCTCAGGGATCGATATTGCCATCATCGTTTCAGATCAAAAATTGATCTTTACCTGTATAAACACAAAATATAGTACTATCAAAAAGATGGAGGATGAAAAAAGCGGCATCGGTCTCGAAAATGTAAAACGACGGCTCGATCTGTTGTACCCCGGCAAGCATAACCTGCAGATCGATGAAGATCAGGGGAGATATATTATTAAACTTGAAATTGACCTGGAATGATAACCTGCATTGCCATTGATGATGAGCCGAAGGCGCTTGAGGTGATAGAACGCTATTGCCGCAAAACCAGCCTGGTTGATTTGAAAGCCACTTTTCGCGAACCGATAAAGGCGATAGAGTTCCTGAACCGCGAAAAGGTTGATCTAATCTTTCTCGACATCAATATGCCCGACATCAGCGGGATGCAACTGGTGCAAACCTTATCACCACGGCCAATGATCATTTTCACCACCGCCTACAGCCACTACGCCGTGGAAAGTTATGACCTGAACGCCCTTGATTACTTGCTGAAACCTATCACTTTCGAACGCTTTCTTGCGGCAATAAATAAAGCTGCTGCGGGTACGCTATCCTCAAAAAATGGCGTAGGCAAGGAGGATGAATCCACCGTTTTCATTAAAAGCGGTCCGCAAACCTACCAGGTTAAGGTGGGCGAGATATTGTACCTGGAAAAAGACGGTAACTACATCACCGTTCACCTGAAAGACAGGAATATCCTTATCCGCGAAAATATGGGAGATATTTTTGACCTCGTACCGGCCTCGGATTTTTTACGGGTGCATAAATCGTATGTGGTGGCCATTAAACATATTACCATGATCGAAATACATCAACTCATCATTAACGGTGAAAAAATCCCCATTGGCAGCACCTACCGCGACGCTTTGCGCAGCAGGCTGGGGCTAAAATAATGTTCGCTGCTTTATTTTCGTTCCTGTAAATGTGGCAGCATCAGCTTCTGATAAAACCGGTACCACACTTATAATAATCTTTCAGATTAAGGGAATATTAACATTTTTTTAATGACCAGCGTGTTATTTGCTCATGAATAACATGCTATAATATGAAAATAAACACACAAACATTTGCGGGGCTATTCCTGGTTATCTATCTCTTCTTGCCACTGGTGGGTAAGGCACAAAATCCTATCATAAGAAACATTTACACTGCCGATCCATCTGCCCATGTTTGGAGCGATGGAAGATTATATGTTTATCCATCTCATGATGTCGACCCTCCGCGGGGATGCGATTTGATGGATAAATATCATGTGTTTTCTACAGACGATATGGTACACTGGAAAGATCATGGCGAGATACTTAAGGCAAACGATGTTCCCTGGGGGCGGAAAGAGGGGGGCTTTATGTGGGCACCAGATTGTGCCTATAAAAACGGTAAATATTATTTTTATTTCCCGCATCCTACTGGAACCGATTGGAATAAAACATGGAAAGTTGGCATTGCTACCAGTACCCAGCCTGCTGACGGCTTTGTAGCACAGGGATACCTTGATCTGGGAGATGACAGTCGTTCGATGATTGACCCTTGTGTGTTTGTTGATGACGATGGACAAGCGTATTTTTATTACGGCGGTGGTGGCAAATGTGTTGGCACAAAATTAAAAAGTGACATGACGGAAATAGCAGAGCCATTAAAAACGATGGAAGGATTACAGGACTTCCATGAAGCCACTTGGATATTCAAGAGAAACAATGTCTATTATCTGACTTATGCGGATAACCATACCGTAAATGGTAAAGGAGCTAACAGGCTAAATTATGCCACAAGCAAAAGTCCCCTGGGGCCCTGGATTTATGGGGGAGTTTATCTTGACCCAACAGGTTGCGATACCAGTCATGGTTCGGTAGTTGAGTATAAAGGCCAGTGGTATGCCTTTTATCACAACAGTGTCCTTTCCGGTCGCGGAAATTTACGGTCAGTTTGTGTCGATAAGTTATATTTCAATGAGGATGGATCAATACAAAAAGTAATTCAAACCGGTATCTTAAGCCAATAAAGGTATTTACGTCTCATGGATTGGTTTCTATGTTTCATCCGCTATCCGGATTAAGTTAATCTGCATTTTCGTAATAATGTCCCCTTCAATGTTTTGAGAAAAGGGACATTTTTTATTAGGGAGCATACAGCATGCTTGTGTAATTTTCGCAGTCCCGAAGCTTATCTCCATCATAAAAACATATGATTTATAGGTGTTTCTTCCAACTCTAAGCTAAGTGTCCGGAAATTTTTCCAGCAAATTCTAAATTTATTATTGATATAAATATTTGAATTTAAGTGTGTTGTATTTGGCGATTTTCTGTTATCGCTATATTAATCTGTTATTAAGATTTTATTAATGCCCGAGAGGTTATTTACTCCCAGTTAATTAAATAAGCCAATTTTTTATAAACCAAATTTTCAATAGAGCATGAAAAGATTTTTATGTATGCTGTTGGTATGCTGTATTACATGGAGCAGTTATGCCGCGGCCACGCACTTAAAAGATAATAAATATGCCCCGGTCGCGCCTATCAGTGGCAAGGTTAAGGATAGCAAAGGTGTGCCGCTACCCGGGGTATCTGTAAAAGTGCAGGGAAGTAACACCATAGCCCTCACCAATGCCAATGGCGTGTTTCAAATAGACGCACCTGCAGGAGCTACACTATTATTCACCTACGTTGGTTTTGAAGACCAGGCAGTTGTACTGAATGGCCAAAGCGTTTTGGATATCACCATGGCCGAGAAAACTATCAGTTTAAATGAGGTGGTAGCCGTAGGTTATGGCATTCAACAAAAAAGGGATGTAACCGGAGCTACCAGTACGGTTACGGCTAAAGAGATAGCTAAACGGCCACTGGTTAGGGTAGAGCAGGCTTTACAAGGTACCACGGCAGGTGTAACCGTATCCAGTAACAGCGGCCAGCCGGGCGCAGGGTTAAGTGTAAAAATACGCGGAGCCAACTCTATTACCGGTTCTACAGAGCCTTTATATGTTATAGATGGCTATATCGGAGGCAATATCGAATCGATAAGTCCGAGTGATATCCAGTCACTGGAGATATTGAAAGATGCTTCCGCAACGGCTATTTATGGATCGCGCGGTGCCAATGGGGTGGTGTTGATCACTACCAAAAGCGGTAAAACAGGTAAACCTGTCATCAACATTAACACCTGGTTCAGCAAGGCAAGTGTACCCAAGGAACTTGATTTGATGAATGCTTATGATTTTGCCCGTACTTTAAATGCGCAGTATGCTACAACCGGCAACCCACCCGCGTTTTCTGATGCCGATCTGGCTAATTTTAAAAACAACCCGGGTACCGACTGGCAAAAAGCCGTTCAGCAAAAGCCCTGGATCAGGAGCTATCAGGGTGATATATCCGGTGGGGGTGATAATGTGAATTACCTCGTGTCATTCAATCACCTTGATCAGCCTGGTTTGATACTTAATCAGTACTATAAAAGAACCACCCTGCGTGCCAACCTGGGTATTAAACTGAACGACAGGATGGATCTTAAAGTAAACCTGACCGCTTTACTGCCGCAAAGCCGTAATACAGGTTATTCGGGCGATATTACCGATCCATTTGCACAAGCCACGCAATGGGATCCAACCTCTCCCGTGCGTGACGCCAGCGGCAATTATGTCCTAAGGTCTCAATACGCTTCAAACCAGATAAACCCGGTGGCTCAGGCCAATAACCAGCAGGTTGATGTAAGCACTACCGATATAACCGGTACTGGCATATTTACCTACCGCATTACCAATGATCTGACCCTTACATCAAATAATACCTATGAAAATCAGTCGCAATTAACGCAAACGCTGTATGGTTTACAAACCAGTTTAGGTTTGGTGGGTGGCGATTACGCGGCGGCGGCTACCGGCAGGTACCGGGCTTATCAAACCAGTGATTTCTTAACCTACAAGAAAAAATTGGGTGATCATTCATTAACGGTTACCGCTTTATATGAGTTTCAGAACCATCAGAATACCAATATTAATGCGCAGTCGAAAAACCTGTCAACCTATGCACTGGGTTATTATAACTTAGGCTTAGGTACTACACAACTTACTACATCAGGTTATTACCAGGATGCCTTGCAGTCATTCATGGGGAGGGTTAACTATACCTACAAAGATAAGTACCTGCTGACAGCCAGTTTACGTTCTGATGGCTCATCGCACCTGGTTCAAAAATACAGTACTTTCCCTTCCGTGGCCTTAGGCTGGAATGCCGCCCGGGAAAGTTTTATTGAAAAATGGAATGTTTTCTCCGATTTGAAATTGCGTGCAAGCTGGGGTAAAACCGGTAATCAGGCGGTGGCTGCTTATGCTACCATACCACAGTATTCAGCCGGCGGGCCGGCTTACTATTTTGATGGTACAACAGCATCGATCACCACACCATTGGGTACACCTGTATCCAATACTTTGAAGTGGGAAACCACCACCACTACGGATGCTGGTTTAGATATGTCGTTTTTTAAAGGCCGTTTAACATTTACGGTTGATGCTTACCAGAAAAAGATCAGCAATTTGTTATACGCCAAGCAGGTACCCGCTTATGATGGCGGCGGTACCTATCTGGCTAATATCGGCAGCCTGGATAACAAAGGTATTGAGTTTGCTTTGGGCGGAACCCCATTAGCCGGCAAGCTGCACTGGTCAACCAATTTTACCATATCCTTTAATAAAAACCGGATAACCAGTTTAGGCGGTGATGATAACATTGTGGTAAACAATATTGGTTCGGCACAAACCGGTGTGTCTATATTAAAAGTAGGTATGCCCTTAGGTGAGTTTTACGGTTATCAGTTCTTAGGTACCTGGAAAACAAATGAAGCCGCACAGGCAGCCACATTTGGTATGAAACCTGGTGACGCTAAATACACCGATGTTAACGGCGACCATAAATATACCGGTGCCGACCTGATGCCTATTGGTAACGGCACGCCTAAATACAGTTTCGGCTTTATTAACGATGTAAGTTATAGCAACTTCACCTTAAGCTTTATGTTTCAGGGAACACATGGCAACCAGATCTACAGCGGTACCACCCCTTATACTTTAGGGGGCTTGGGTGATGCTCGCAATGCTACGTCGACAACGGCGCTGAATATCTGGACGCCAACAAATCAAACCAACAACCCTACATTCAGCAGCACCAGTCAAAACTTTATCAATAGCAGTCGCTTTGTTTACAACGCAAGCTATATCAAGCTTAAAAACCTGTCATTGGGCTACACCATACCAACCAAAGTTTTAAGTCGTGCTGGCTTTAAAAGCGTTGAAGTTTATGTGAGCGGGCAAAATATCTGGACGATAACCAAATATCCGGGTTATGATCCGGAGGTATCTAATGCAACCAATGCTATTACACAAGGTTTGGAAACAGGTGTTATACCCAACCCTAAAACCTACACATTGGGTTTAAGAGCTACGCTATAATACATTTAACCAATTGCTTTCTATATAAATTATAAAAAGATGAAAACAAGATATTCAATAACGGTAGCTTTATTTTTGGCAGCATCCATATTCAGCTGTAAAAAACAGCTTACCGAAAATCCAAAAGGTAACCTGACACCGGTTAATTACCTTAAAACACAGGCAGATCTGGATGCCGCTGTGGCATCTATTTATGCCAAGTACGCTGTTGATGGTGCCTATGCATTTACCAACAAAAGCACTTCATATTTTGGCGCCGACGATTTGACCACCGATCCCGGGCTTAATAAAGGTGATATGCGGGCTTTTGATCAGTTAAACGGCAGCAGCACCAATGCCAGTATGCAGGCTCAATGGAACGGTCCATGGACTGCCATTTACCAGGCCAATAACGTTATTTCCAATTACGCTCAGGTAAACTCCACCGATGATTTGAAACATAAGGCAGTAGGGCAGGCTTACTTTTTACGTGCATGGGGTTATTATAACCTGGTGCGAACTTTCGGCGGTGTTCCGCTGGTTGATAAGTTAATATCGGTGAATGACCGGCCGCCACGTGCCAGCGTAAGCGATATCTATAATTTGATCATCAGCGATCTTAAAATTGCTAAAAGCTGGTTGCCTGTTAGTTATGGCGATGCCAAACAGGTAGGGAGGGCCAATCAAATGGCGGCAAGAGCCATGTTGGCCGATGTGTATTTAACCATGGCTGGCTGGCCGCTGAAACAAACGGCCAATTATGCCCTGGCCGCTGCCGAAGCCGACACTGTTATACGCAACGGAAACTATAACCTGATGAGCAGTTATGCATCGGTATTTACAACTAACAATAATTCTGAATCCATATTTGGCCTCCAGTTTAACGTTAGCGGAGGATCGCCCAATCGTACTTACGGATCATCAAGCGTGCCTTTGGATGAAGTAGCCGCCGATGGCTCAGGTGGTTGGGATGATTATTATCCGGAGATAAACTTCTTTTTGAATGCGCCAAAATGTGATCGTACTGATGCTACTTTTTATACCACGCTTAAATTAAGGCAAGGGTCGAGCAATAACATAACCTTCAAATTAGTACCCTGGAATTCATCCGAAACCCATGCAGGTCATCCATATTACAAAAAATTCAGGGCAGGGTTGGGAGGTGATGGGGTAAGTGAAACGGCAAATGCCATACAGTCCATCAATCCAAGTACCAATAAAACCACAGATATTATCAGATACCCTTTGGTATTACTGGATTATGCCGAAGCGCAGGCCATGTCATCCGGCGGGCCATCCGCGGCGGCCTATGCGGCGATTAACCAGGTCAGGACAAGGGCCGGTCTGCCCAATCTTCAAACGGGATTATCTGCAGCCGACTTTCAGAAAGCTGTAGTTAATGAGCGTGCCTATGAATTTGCAGGTGAGTTTGGTATACGCTGGTTTGATATTGTAAGATTGCAGCTGCTGCCTGAGATTATCGCGGCTAGAGCCAGTAATGAAAACCCTATCAACTTTACCGGTGATATAAGCCAACGCTATTTAGCCCCAATACCTCAAAACGATATGTATATCAATTCTACCTGGACACAAAACCCAGGCTACTAAGAGTCTAAACTCTAACATGATTATCAAAATGACCTGTCCATGCCGAAATTTGGACAGGTCATTTTGAATACTTAAAACCAATAACTTCTATAAATCCTCATGCAATTATGAAAAAGATACACTTTGCAGTCATGTGTTTTTTAATGTTAAGTGTAACTGCCCATGCGCAAAACAAACATTCAAAAATTACCCGGTATCCCACTTATCATGGCCTGGTAATGGCCGGTTACCAGGGTTGGTTCAGGGCTGATGGCGATGGTACTAAATCAGCCTTTAGTCATTACTTTGCTTCTGAGAGCCGTTGCGGTATTGACGCCTGGCCCGATGTAGGTGAATACACCAACACCTATCCTACACCATTTAAACTGGCCGATGGAAGCCCTGCCAAACTATTTAGTTCCCATGATCAAAGTACGGTGGACCTGCATTTTAAATGGATGCAGCAATATGGGGTTGACGGTGTTTTTATGCAGCGTTTCATGAGCTATACCAAAAGCGCACGCGGACACCGGGAAACAGGCGTCGTGGTTAAGAATGCGCTGGAAGCCGCTTCAAAATATAACAGGGCCATCGCTATTATGTATGATCTTTCGGGCCTTAATTCCACGGGCGAAGATTGCTCGGCCATTATAGCCGATTGGAAATACCTGGTTGATTCCTTAAAGGTCACCAACCAACCCGGTAATAAAACTTACCTTAATAACAACGGCAAACCCGTAGTAGCTATCTGGGGGCTTGGCTTTCCGGACAGGCCGTATAATACCCGCAATATCGGCATCCTGAAACTGATAGACTTTTTAAAGAACGATCCGGTTTATGGTGGTTGCGCGGTGATGCTGGGTGTGCCTACCTTTTGGCGCGATCTGAATGCTGATTGTTTAAATGATCCGTTTTTACATGAGGTGATCAAACAGGCAGATATCGTATTGCCTTGGACTGTGCAGCGTTTTTCGCCTTTGTTGCATAATGATATGGATCGCTATCGCGACCTGATGATCGGCGATATGCAGTGGTGTAAAGCTAATCACCTGGAATATGTACCTTGTGTTTATCCCGGTTTTAGCTGGCATAACCTCAGTACCTATGAGTTTCCGG
>Ga0207671_10002592_pt1 | contig 19096 bp, 13 predicted proteins | sample KBSC24metaG_FD_184352 | JGI IMG/M metagenome (GOLD analysis project Ga0207671, IMG submission 184352) | Corn rhizosphere microbial communities from Kellogg Biological Station, Michigan, USA - KBS C2-4 metaG (SPAdes) (version 2) | ecosystem: Host-associated > Plants > Roots > Rhizosphere > Soil... | reverse complement strand
TATAAGCCTGCTGTCCGTAGGTACTGTGTCTACGGATAAGTTATGCTTAGAGACTGTGTCTCGCCTGCACAAACCTCCCCCTCTGGCGCGAGAATGACGGGCCGGCTGTGCGCAATGGCTTCTCGTGACGCCCAAGCCATTATGGTTTACATTACTTGCGGCTCAATCAGTTTGAATTTCCTCATATAGTTTAAAGCTACAGGTTTTGAATTGGCCCGGCAAGCTGCTTTTTAAGAAATAAAGCAGCCCGCCTGTTTTGCAAGCGGGCTGCACGGTTGTTATGCATGTTCTCTACCTGTCCTGCGTGGCACGAGAAGCCTTTACGCTGTAGGCCACCTCGTCATTCTCGCGCCTGAATGGGCGTAGTTTAATAAGTACCACTGCTCCTGCTGTCAGTAGTTTATAAACACCGCTGTCCGAACGTCTGTGACTCGGACGACTATGCAAGGAGTTTGCAACTCCGATAACAAATGCCAAAATGTAAGCAGCCTGTTTAGGAAAATAAGCGGCCTGCTTTTGTTTAAATAGCACTACCATTAAAATAGCACGAGCCCGGGTTAGCGATAGAAACGGATACCGGCCCGCGCCTAAGGCTTGCAGGCGTATGAGTGGATAGCGCGGCCCTGCTTCTATCAGCAGGGAAACCCTATAAAAATTCTTATACCTTAAAACTTACGATTATTTTTCGGATGTACCCTCGCCGGTTCAAGTGTCCCGTTTACGACTGGCATTCGGGTTCAAGTGAGACGCTTGAACCGGCGGGGGCGGCGTTGTACCAGGCCAAGTAGCTTAGGTATTCTATTTTTTGTCGATGGTTTTGGTGGCGTGGGAGGTTTGTCATTAGAAATTGATTGCCTCGATAACCGTTGATTAACCATTAAATAACCCGTCTTTTATCTTTTTCAGCAGCTGCAAGCGGGATTTGTACTCCTCGGTAAACAGCATCGGCACGTATTTTTCGAGATAGGTTAGCCCATCTATTTCATCGTCGATGGTTAGGAATCCTCCTTCGGGTTCGTAGTCCGGGATTTTGGGTGCGGAATTGGTTTTCGGGTTTCGTTGTTTTTCGGGAGGGATGATTATTTTGATGATTGATGTGGGGTGATTGGTGGGTTTGGACATAGAGGTGGCTTTTGGGTGATTGGTGGCTTTTTGGTCATCATGAGATTTTGCTTCATACAAAGTTAGGGGCTGCGGTCGCACTTCGAGAGCCTCAGTGTGACAGCTTTGTGGAGGAGCATTTTGGTCATCATGGAATTTTGCTTCATACGGGGTTTGGGGCTTCGGTCGCACTTCGAGTGCCTCAGTGTGACAGCTTTGTGGGAGGGCTTTTTGGTCATCATAAGATTGTGTTTCATACGGGGACACAGGCTGCGAAAACACACCCCTGCCCCTCTCAAGAGGGGAGCCTGACGCGCGGGCCGGGGCTTTTGGGGCATCATGAGGTTGGGGTTCATACGGAGACACAGGCTTCGGTCGCACTTCCCTTCGGGTGACCTCAGGACAGGCTTGTGCCTCAGTGTGACAGCATTGTGGGGGAGCATTTTGGTCATCATCTGATTGTGCTTCATACGAGGTTAGGGGCTTCGGTCGCACTTCGAGTGCCTCAGTGTGACAGCATTGCCAAGAAGTTTTAGGGGCGTCACGAGTTAGTGGTTCATACGAGGTTACAAGCTTCGAAAATCCCTCCCTGCACCCTCCCGGGGGGAGGGAACCGACGAAGGAGCTCATGAATGCCTTAGAAGAACAGACAATTAATTCATAATCGCACGGGGCCGGGGCTTGTAGCTGTATTGCCAGGTATTGGTTTTCATCTACAGATTCAGCCGTTGGCCTTTCTTCATCCGCACATTCGCACATCGGCAAATCCGCACATTCAACTTCCTCCGTTCCACAGCCCTCCAGTTTCTTGAGGGCACGGAAAACGGTGGTTGGGGCGAGGCCCAATTGGGCGGCGATTTTGCGGACGGAATGGTTTTGGCGGTGTAATTCGGCAATGCGCTGCTCGGTGCTGCGGCGGTATTGTTCGGTTTGGGGGGCCAAGTGGTCGCTTTCGTGGCTGTGGCCGGCAAAGGTGAAGTGCATAAAGCTGCCGGTGCGGGCGATGAGGCCGAGACAAACGTTGTCGGCGCCATGGGTTTCGGGGGCGCCGCGCTGCTTTATTTGTTTCAGGTATTTGAGGCCGGGCTGCTGGCGGCTCTCGCCGATGGCAAAGGCGCTGTCGGCCAGGTTGATGAGCATTTTGCTGCCCTGCAGATCGTTGCGGGTTATGGGTTTGGTGGGGTTGCGCTTGGGGGTGTGGGCCAGCACCAGGATGGAGATTTTGTAGGTGCGCTTGATGCCCTGGAGGTATTGCATGAGGTTGAGCGCCCCGGCAGTATTGTGTGTGCCATAGCGCAGGCAGCTGATGTTGTCGATAATCAGTGTTTTTGCCTTGCAGGCCAGCAGGGCGTTTTCAATTTCGTTGCTGATAAATTGTTCGAAGGTTTTAAACCGGCGCTGCTTGGGGCTGTAGTCGTTCAGCGTGGCGCGGTGGAAGCCTGCCGTAAAAGGGTATTTGCCGGTTTCGGCGCTGCTATAGCGGGCGCGAAACTGGTAGTCGCTCAATTCAAAATCGAAATAAAGCACGGGCGCAGGTTCGGCAGTAAGTCCGAAGCCGGGTATGGGCAGCCCGCGACTGATGCTGTCGGCAAGCTGCACGGCGAGGATGGATTTGCCAACGTTGGTGTCGGCAAACATAATGCAGAGGTCGTTTTGCATCCACAGGTCGCCGAACAGTTGGGCCTCGGGCAGCAGGTCGTCAGTTTGGGCGTACCATTCTGCGCCCGAGCGGATGGTGAACGCGCCGGAGGTGTCGTATTCATAGTCTGCAGGTTCGTTGTTTTCCGGGGTATCTTCATCCTCGTCGTCATCATCTTCCAGGTAATCGTATTCGGCGCCGTCGGGGGCTACTATTTTGCGAAAGCCGTCATCGTCGACGCGTATGACCTGGATCTGCGAAATGAAGCTGCAATCGGCGGATTCTTCGGCAGGTTCGTCGTAAATAACGTCTTCGTCTACATATTCGGGCAGATGGGCGCGCAATTTATTACGCATGGCTTCAATTTCAGGCGGACGCACAAACGGCACGAACGGTGGTTCGGGGGATTTTTTGGGTTTCATGATGGGGAGGGAAAGATATCTGTGGCCGAAGACCAGAGAATGGTTTATGCAGGCTAATATCGGCTATATTTTTGATAAAAGTGCTGACACTGTTTTGTCAGTAGGGGAAGCAATAAGTGACCCAGTCATCCGCACATCAGAAATTCGCACGTCAAAAAAAGTGTTCCAACTGTACACAAGTGTTCCGCGGAACAGAGACCTCCGAACGGGCTCACAGGAAGCGTCTGTGGGGACACAGACGCGGGTGGGCGTTATATTTTAATGCAAGGCAGGTTTATCTTTGAAAACCTGGGGGATGAAGTAGAATTATCGACAATCAAAGTGTACACAACTGTTCCACCTGTACACATCCGTTCCGCGGAACAGTACAGCAAGACAAGTAGCTAAATAAACACCAAAGCCCCCGAATCTCTCCGGGGGCATGGCATTTTTATAGGGGTATTAACAGGGCAATAACCAATTATTATGACTTTATTGCGCCTATTTTCTTTAGCAGCTTGCGGTTTTCGCGGCGGTGGATGAGGCGGTAAACCAAAGCGTATATTACAGGTAATATCAGTAAAGTGAGGACGGTGGAGGTGATGAGGCCGCCGATAACTACTACGGCCAGGGGCTTTTGTGTTTCGGAGCCTATGCCGGTAGATATGGCGGCGGGCATCAGGCCGATGGCGGCCATCAGGGCGGTCATTACCACGGGGCGTACGCGGGAGATTACCCCGGTTAATATAGCCTCATCAAGGTGTACGCCGGCTTCCAGGTTTTTGCGGAACACGGATATCAATATCACCCCGTTTTGTATACACACGCCAAACAGCGCGATAAATCCTATCCCAGCCGAGATGCTGAAGTTGATGCCGGTAACGTGCAGCGCCAGTATGCCGCCGATAAGGGCGAATGGCACATTAAGGATTACCAGCGAGGCGTCTTTTACGTTACCGAAAGTGATAAACAATATCAGGAATATCACCAGCAAACAAATAGGCACCACGTGCGACAGTGTTTTTGATGCACGGGTTTGGTTTTCAAATTCGCCGGCCCAGGCGATGGAATAGCCCTGGTCGAGTTTTACCACCTGTGCTACTTTGGCCTGCGCCTCGGCTATGGTACTGCCTAAGTCGCGACCGCGGTTAGAGAATTTTACAGCGATATGGCGGGTGTTATTGTCCCGGTAAATAAACGCCGGACCTGTGATCGTTTTTATCGTAGCAATTTCCTTAATGGCAATTTTGGAGCCGTTAAGCGTAGGCACCATCAGGTTTTCTATTTTTTCCTGCGTATCGCGGAACTGTTTCTGGTAACGGATGCGGATATCAAAGCGGCGCTCGCCTTCATACAGCTCGGTTGCTGCCTTGCCGCCTATGGCCATTTCTATAACGGCATTGGCATCGGCGGTGGCTACGCCATACAGGGCCATCTTGCGCTGGTCCAGCTCAATCCTAAACTCCGGCTGACCAAGGTTGCGCAGCACGCCCAAATCGTCAACACCTTTTACGGTTTTCAATACTCTTAAAACTTCGTCGGCTTTTTTATCCAGCACATCAAAATCGGGCCCGAATATTTTTACAGCGAGGGAGGCATTCACACCAGCAACGGCTTCCTCCACGTTATCCCGTATCGGCTGCGAGTAGTTGAATACCGCACCCGGAATTTTGGTGAGCTGGTGGTCCATCTCGTCAATCAGGGCATCTTCAGAAAGGCCGCTGCGCCATTCCTTTTTATTTTTCAGGTCCACCTGTATCTGTACATCGAAAAAGCCTTTGGGGTCGGTACCATCGTTGGTACGGCCTACCTGCGCCAGCGTTTGCTTTACCTCGGGGAACTTGCGGATAATCTGCATCATTTTCTGGTTGATGCTCTCCGCCTCGGGCAGCGAAACGCTCATCGGCAGCTCGGCCTCCACCCAAAGCGCGCCTTCGTTCAAATCGGGCAAAAATTCTGTACCCAAAAACCGGGCGGAGAAAAACGTGAGCGCCATAAATATTACCGCCACCAGTATGCTGCTTTTCGGGTGCTTGTAGGTGTAGCTAAACATCCGGCGTATGCCGTTCTCAAAAAAGCTGACAACCGGGTTGTGCTTTTCCTTTACGTTTTTGTTCAGCAATATGCTGGATAGCGCCGGTACTAATGTAAGCGTAAATATCAGCGCGCCCAGCAAGGCAAAGCCGAGTGTATAGGCTAGCGGCGAGAACATCTTACCTTCCACCTTCTGGAAAGCGAAAATCGGTATCAAACAGGTAATGATAATCAGCTTAGAAAAGAAGATAGCCTTACCCATCTCGGCGCCCACATTTTTAAACAAGCCCAGCTTGGCCAGGCCGTTAAACTTCTGCATGCCTACTTCTTTGGCCCTATGGTCCAACGCTACGAAGATGCCCTCCACCATCACAACGGCGCCGTCGATAATAATACCGAAATCTACCGCGCCCATCGAGAGCAGGTTGGCGCTCATGCCCTTAATGCGCATACAGATAAACGCAAACAGCAGCGAGAGCGGGATAATGATGGCCACGGTTAGCGTGGTGCGCCAGTCGGCCATGAAGAGGAACACGATTACCGTTACCAGCACGATGCCTTCCAAAAGGTTGTGGATAACCGTTTCGGTACAATAATCCATGAGGTTTGTACGGTCGTAAAACGTATCGATTTTTACATCTTTGGGCAATACGTTATCGTTCAGATCCTTCACTTTGTCGCGCACCAGGTCAAGCACCTTGGCGGGGTTCTCGCCTTTGCGCATAACAATGATGCCTTCAATTACGTCCTTTTTATTGTCGCGACTCACCTGGCCCAGGCGCGGCAGACCGGATTCTTTTATTTCGGCAACATCTTTAGCCAGAATTGGCACGTTGTTTACATTTTTGATGATGATGTTCTGTATCTCGCTGATATTGTTTATCAAACCGATACCGCGCACCACGTAAGCCTGGTCGTTTTTCTCAATTACATCGCCGCCCACGTTAATGTTGCTGCGGTTAATGGCGTTGTAAATATCAAGCGAGGTTAAACCGTATTTCTGCAGCATGGCAGGGTTAACGCTCACTTCGTAATCTTTTTCCTCGCCACCAAAGCTGTTCACGTCGGCCACGCCAGGAACAGATTTAAACTGCCGGTCGAGTATCCAGTCCTGTATGGCGGTAAGCTCGTGTATTGAGGCGGTTTTGCTTTTCAATGTATAACGATAAATCTCACCCGTTGGGCCGTATGGGGGCTCGATTTCGGGCTTAACGCCATCGGGCAAATCGGCATTAGCCAAACGGCTCAAAACCTGCTGACGCGCAAAGGCATCATCCACGTCATCATCAAAAATGATACGGGTATAGGAGAGACCGAATGCCGATGTAGTACGCAGGTTCGATTTCTTTTGCACCGAGTTCAGCACCGTTTCGATGGGGATGGTGATGAATTTCTCCACCTCCTCGGCGCTGCGGCCCTGCCATTGGGCAATAATTATTATCTGGGTATTGGTAACATCGGGGAAGGTCTCGATAGGCGTTTCGGTATAGCTCCATATCCCTATCACCACCAAAACAGCGGTCATACAAAACACGAAGTAGCGGTGCCTTAACGAGAAGTATATTATATTTTTAATGAATTTATTCATTGCAGGTCCGTTCTGTTTTAGGTAGATAAGTAATTAATTATCCCCTGTTATCTGGTCGTAAAGCAGCAGCTGGTTTTTTGATACCACGCGGTCGCCGGGCTTCAGGCCTGACGCGATGTAGGTAATATCGTCCACTGTTTTAATGATGCTCACCTCGCGCACCTTCATGTCGCACTTGTCGTTATAAACCACCACGTAGTTCTTGCTGCTGTCGAACACTATCGCCTTAGCCGGCACCGACACCGACTGCCGGTTCTCGTTATTGGTGATAACCACATTGGTAAACATCTCGGGCTTCAGCAGCATATCCGGGTTAGGCAGGGCGATTTTTATTTTCATCACTTTGTTATCCGGATCCAGCACGGAGCTGATTTCGTTAACCTTGCCCATAAATACCTTGCCAGGGTAGGCAATGGTGGTCACCTTGGCGGTGTAGCCTACTTTAACTTTGCTGATGTCGGACTCGAATACGTTAGCCCAAATCCAAACGTCTTTCATATCGGATATGGTGAACATGCTGCCGTTGTTATCCTGGCGGATAAAGCTGCCCGATGCAATATTTTTCTCGACGATGTAGCCGCTCCCGGGCGCCTTAATGGTGAGCGTGCCGTTGGCGCTGGTATTGCCGCCGCCGTTAATGGATATGGCGGATTTTACCTTGGCATTGGCTGCCACCGCCTTGTTATAGTTTTCTTTCGCCTCGGTGTAGTCGCGCTCGCTGGAAATGCCGTTTTTGTAGAGGTAGTCCGCCTGCTCCATCTGGCGTTTGGCGACTGCCACGTCTGATTGGGTAGACGATAAATCGGTATAGTTTCCGGCGATATCGGCGCTGCGCATCACGGCCAGGGTTTGGCCCTTGCTTACCCTGTCGCCCAGGGAAACCTTAACCTCAAGCACCTGCCCGCTGCTGAACGGGAATACCTTTACCACATGGTTATCATCATTCGAAACCTCACCCGAAAGGCTCAGTTCATCCTTCATAGTAGTGGTTTTGGCAGTATCGATAGTTATCATTTTTGCCAGCGAATCGCTTACACATACCTGTTTGCTTACGGTTGCTTCGGGTTTTTTATCGTGGCAGGCCGCAAACAGTACCAGTGAGCAAATGCCGGTTATATAGAACTGTTTTTTCATTATTATTATTCGGAGTATGAGTTTTATCAGGGTTTAATTACAGGCTCGCCAACGGCAAAATTTAAGTCGGCGATGGATTTTTGCAGGTTATATTGCTGTTGCAGTATTTTCAGCTTGGTGTCTTTATAGCTGTCGAAAAAGTCCACAAACTCAACCAAACTAATTTGCCGCTCTTTAAAACTTTTCATCATGGCTTTAAACAGGGTGTCGTATTGCTGGTTAAATTCGGTTTGCTGGGTGGAGAACAGCTGCTGATTTAGTTTATATTGATTTACGGCAGCAACCACATCGTTTTTTAGTTTCGATTCGTTGCTTTTCAGGGTATTCTCCTGGCTCATAAGGCTGTATTTGGCCGACTTGATATTGCCCTGGTTACGGTTAAAAAACGGCAGGGGCAGGCCTATTTGCAGGCCGTAGTAGTTTTGCGCATAGCTGCTGTTTTTATCGTACGATGCGCCGATGGTAATATCCGGGGCGGCCAGCGCTTTTTGCAGCTCCAGGTTGTGCTGCGCGGAGGCCAGCTGGTACTGGTTGGAAAGGTAGTCGGCGCGATTGGTCATTGCCCGGCCAATCAGCGCTGCTACGTTCAGATCTACATTATTTTTCGGGGTATCATTTATCACAGGCTTAACGAAGGACATTTCGTTAGCCTGGATTAAGGTCTTCAGCTCGGTTTGCAAATCGTTTATCTGCCGGCTGTTTTCAATCATATCATTCTGCAGACCGAACAGCAATGCCTTCAGCCTGATTAAATCTTTCATCGACGTATTACCCGCGTCGTACGACTTCTGGATGGAACCCACCAAGTTGTTAGCCGCCGAAATTTCGTTCTGATACACCTGCGCCTGGTCAATCAGCGTAGCCAGCTGACCAAAATCCATCTGCAGGTTATAACGCAGGTTGCGCATCAGGTCGTTAAACTCGGCTTCCTGCACCTTGGCATTGTCCTGCGCCACTTTTACCTGCTTGCCGCGTTTGCCCGCGGTAGTAAAAACCTGGCTTAGTTGCACAAACACCTGTCCCAGCTGGCGACTATCATTATGGTAAAAGAACTTTTTGCTGCCGCTGTCGTAAATGTTCTGGTCGGTGCTTAAAGTTGGGTTATCCCACAGGCGGGCCTGATCGATAAGCGCCTTGGTCGACTCCACGTTATATTTCTGTGCCAGCAGGTCGAAATTGGTTTCTAAAAACCTTTTCTCGGCATCCTGGAAACTTAACCGGAGGGTATCAGTTTGGGCATTTGCCCTGTAAGTTGAAACAATAAATAAAAGAAACAACGCCGTTACAGCATATCTCAAACACATAATATCAAATTTGAACACGCAAAATTACGGTGCTTGCACAGGGGCGAGATTAGAAAGGGATTAGAAAATTAAAAAGAGGGGCCTGTACAACGGCGGCGGCCATGTAGTAGATACGGGAAGAAGAATTAAGCCTACCTGTTGGGATAAGCGCTCAGGCCTAAGGTGATATGCAGGCTTGGGCTTACGCTAATAGCCTTCCGAAGCTTATAAACCATCCGGATTTGCACCTGCGGCTCGCGCATGCGCTGGTCTAAAAAGGTAGAGTTGTCTATATCGAGTACGATGCTGTTTCCGGCTTCCGGGCCGATGTCTGTGCGCGAGGCTACCAGTACTTCGGAAGAGCCGTCGGCCTTGGCCATAAACACCTTTACCATGCTTAGGTTGCCGATATTAAAATCTGTCGGACTTACCGATTCCATTTTTGCCGAAACCATGCGCACTTCGCTCACTTTTTCGCCGTTGTTGCCATCTTTTCTAAAATCCTGGTCGAAGCTTGTGGCCATGGCCGTTACTGAAAGTTCCTCGCCCGTTTTGGAAGCCTGCGGAATAGTCACCGTAGTGGTGTACGGAAACGTGGATTTAACGATAGACTGCATCATGGCGCAGCTGCTAAAAATCACTAAAAAGGCGATGTAGAGAAATGGCTTCATAACTTTAGGGATTATTATAACAAGGTAGGGGAAGGGATTGGGAATTGCAAGGGGATTGTGAGTTGAAGTCGGGAATCCCGATAACTATCAGGACCGAAAAGTCAATAAAGTCCGGAAGACGCTTCGGAGACCGTAAAAAAGTCGGAGACGGTACTAACGATTAGTTATTTCGGAACCGTCAGCAGACAAGCTTCGGGCAAAAGCGAAAAAAGCTGCAGGCCTGTGTGACGGCAGGGCATAGGAACTTTTCGGATACAGGGTCGCAAAGCGATAGGATAGCCCGCCGAAAAGATTCCAGCCCGCAGTTTTTTTGGCTTTGTGCGTGAAAGGCCTCGTGCGCAAAGAAGCATTTCTGCTGACTTGATTTTTTTGGTTACTTTTTGTATTAAGACAAAAAGTAATTAGCCTCCGCGGCAATGAGCGGTGGTAAAGCCTAAGTTCTACCTTAAAGCACCTTCGTAGCCCCTCGTTAGCATACATTTTCTTAGCAGGAACCCCAATAAATACCCAAGGTGGCAAAAAGGGACAATGTCCGACTGCTACTCACCACTACCAACTGCAACTCCTCCTACCCTCTCCACTTAAACCCCTTCTCATCAATAGCCCGCATGGTGCAGAGGATGCCGTCGAGGTGGTCGCATTCGTGCTGGAGGAGTTCGGAGAGGGCGCCTTCCATGTGCCATTGCTGGGGCTGCCAGTTTTCGTCGAGGTAGGAGATGGTGAGCGACTGGTGGCGTTTTACCTTTACCAGCAGGTTGGGGAAGCTCATACAATCGTCCCACAGCTCAAATAATTCGGGACTAAGATTTTGCAGCCCGGGGTTGATGAAAACCACCGGTTTGTCGATGTTCATATACACCAGCCGCTTCATGATACCCAGCTGCGGCGCGGCAATGGCCCGGCCGAAATTGTATTTGGCGCGGATTTCCCGCATCACGTTATCCATGTCCGCCACCCAGCCCGCCACCAGCGGCAGTTCCGATTTTTCGACCGGGGTGGAGGTTTCGTACAGGCGCGGGTCGCCGAGGAGGAGGAGGTCGGAGAGGGTTTTCATGAGGGTGGTAAATTTAGTTTATTTTGAGGTTAGGTGAAAGGTAGAGGCGAAGGGTTGTGCGGATTGCCGTACTGTTCCGCGGAACACTTGTGTACAGGTGGAACACTTTTGCACTGAAATGGGTTTACACATTCGCCATGTTTGCCGTACTGTTCCGCGGAACACTTGTGTACAGGTGGAACACCTTTGCGCTGAAATGAGTTTACCCTTCCGCCGTGTTTGCAGTACTGTTCCGCGGAACACATGTGTACAGGTGGAACACTTTTGCGCTGAAATGAGTTTACACTTTCGCCATGTTTGCCGTACTGTTCCGCGGAACACTTGTGTACAGGTGGAACACTTTTAATAGCCGCATCGTCCTGACTGGATTTTACACAGTTACCGATTTAGGATGCATTAAATCGACATTATTTGGACCTTCTAAAGAATGCTTAAAAAATGGATGTAAACATGTATTTTGTGAGATATAAAATTGCGTATGAAAGAAGGCCAAACTTTATGGACAAAAGAAGAATCGATATTGGCCTTAAACCTATATTCTAAAATTCCTTTTGGGCAAATGCATCGCAACAATGCCGACGTAAAAGAATTGGCAGCATTAATTGGGCGGAGTATCGGCGCCGTGGTACGAAAGCTAGGAAACTTTGCCAGCTTCGACCCGAAGTTAAAAGAGCGCGGGGTTGGCGGCCTGCCCAACACAAGCAAACTCGACGCCGAGGTTTGGAACGAATACATGCAGAATTGGGATGAGCAATTTTTTGAGAGTGAAAAGCTATTGGCAAAAAAGAAGCACACGACCATCGAAAAAGTCTATGCTGCAGATCTTGAAAATCTTCCACCCGTTGAGGGGCGTGAACGCGAGCGTGTAATTATACAACGCGTAAATCAATCACAATTCAGGAAAATCGTGCTTACCAATTTTAATAACCAGTGCTGTATAACAGGTATTAAAATGCTTGAGCTAATCGTAGCTAGTCACATAGCCCCGTGGAGTCAGGACAAGGGTAACAGGTTAAGCCCGCAAAATGGCCTGGCGCTAAACAGCCTCCATGACAAGGCTTTCGACAGACACTTGATTACGATAACCGAAGATTTGAAAATTAAAGTGTCTTCCAAATTCTACCAGCATAAAGAGGTATTAAGCATTAAACAGAACTTTATCGACTACGATGGACTTTCACTTTTGCCACCGAAAAAATTTTATCCTGATTCGGAATTTTTGAGGATGCATAATGAGAAGTTTAAGGGATAAAAGTTCACTTATATCCGATTGACGAAAATCCTTATCCAACCTATCTTGGCTAAATGCCAAACATCAAATTCAATTATCTATATCGCGATAGCAGCAATTATAAGAATTATGGGTATGTGATATTAGCGAATCCGGAAAATTTTGCCTTGATTGAAGTTGAAAAGTTAATCCGCAGTAAACTTATTGACGGTGAATGGTTTTATGCTGATGAATGGGATGTGCCGGAGTTGTTTTTTGAATGGGTTGATTTTAGGATAGATTCAACATGGCATGAGTTTGAAAGTATTGAATATGAATACTCTGTTGCAAGCCAATCTTTTTCAAAAAAGTTTTTAATACTTTACTGTGATAGTTAATCAATTATATTTTCTAAAATTGAATCTAAGTTATTTGAGTGCTTTTTAAGATGCGTTCTAATCTCAATGTATTTTTCGCTATTAAATCGTATTTCTTCCATGCCTTTCATCGAACTCTTTAAATAGGGTACTCCATTTTCGTCTTTTTTTTCTTCAACGTGTGCTAAAATATTCCTGATATCTATTATTTCCTTTTTGAAATTAATATACTCTGACCTTATTGTTTCAAAACGTTCTTTTTCTTGCAGAAGTTTCACTTTAAATTCGGATTCAAGACCTTTTATACTAAGCTGCACGTTGATCATTACCAATTTATTTTTAATTATACTGGCAACTGTCTCGTAGGTATTATTAGCCGTCAGGACATCTTCATCAATCAAATTTTTAATATCAATTAGTGGTATTTTTTCAATTGATTCAAGATCTTTTTGATGTTTTGATAGCTTTTTTTCGTAGATGGATTTTCGAAGTTTCTCTTTAATTTCATTTGAAACCTTTGCTTCCGATGCTTCAAAAAATTTAAGAAGTACAAATTCTATTTTCTTTTCCAAATCAATCGTTTCAGCAATCACAAGACCACGAAGATTGTTAACATCTTCTACTTTTTTGATACTTAGATTGATGATGTTTTTTAACTTTCCAGGTAAATTTCTTAAGCCAATCGAAAAGGATGCTCGTTCAATCCACCCTTTATTTTCGATTATTGTTGTTAAAGCCGACTCGTTTGCTGAATATAATAAGACTTCTGTTAATATGTGTTTCTCATCTCTAATATAGTCTATAAGCTTTTCGCCTGTTTCGTCTTTTCCCAGGTTAAGATCTGAAACAATCAAGTCATAGGTTTGATGCTCGATTAAATCTTTAAGTTCACTTCCATTTTTTCTATAAACACATACGAAATTAAATCCCTTGGATTCGATGAAGTTCTTTGCGTCAGGCTGTAAATCTTCTTCGAAATAGTCCTGATCGTCTTCAAACCAAAGTATTTTGTAACTCAATTTCATTTTGGTAATGTAATTATAAATTCTACGCCTCTGTCTAGCTTGTTGTTTACGGAAATATTGCCTTGCATCCTATCTATCGTTTGTTTAACTTGAAATAATCCAATCCCAGACCCACCCATCTCACGAGTGGTTGTATATAACAGCTGAAATATCGAAGATAGTTGATCATCTTTTATTCCTATTCCATCGTCGATAAAATGAATACTAATCTCCTTTGCTGATTTTTGCTCAAACCGAATGAGAATGTTCTTAGCATCCGCCTTTAGCGAATTGCTGAATAAATTGTCTATGATAATAATTATCTCAAGCGGTCGAAAATGAGTTCTAAATTTAATATTATCTTTTTGTATTGTGATATTGATATGCCTATGATTTTGTCGATAATGGGACGATTCTTTAAATACGTTTTGTACATACTCATAGATATATGAAACGAGATTCTCGTTGATTTCGGACGCCTGCAGGTTGAAATTGGCTTTCGTAACGTATTGCGCGATTGTCGCAATTTTTTTATTTTCGAAACTGATTTTTTCAATGATATTCAGCAGCGTATTTTTAGGAAGCCCCGAATTTATAGCTTCAAGTAAATCGTTTATACGTCTATCTATCCTGTCCGTAGATCTATCAATTTGATGTTGGAGACCTATTACTTCCTTAGTTTCGGTTCCAATGATTGATTTTGCAAATAGTGTTTCAGTTATTTGATTTTCAAGATTTTTAACCAATTGGACTTTTTCGACAGAAAGATCCTTCGCCTCTTTTTCCGCGTAATATTTGGCGGCTTGGAGATCATTAAGTCTCTTTTCGATTTTTTTTGCTTCATTAAGCAGTGCACCATTATTCGTTTCAGACGCAATTCGTTTAAAATTTCTAACAAGTTTCTTGGCACTATCTTCTTCCTTTGTGTCTACAAGTTGGATAATATTTTCATTGTACCAAATATTGATCAAGTCTTTTTCAGTGGTGATATTGGAGATGAATTTTGTTAGATTTTTTTTATATCCCTCTCCTTCCAAATCCTCAAGGGTTGAATCATTTACACCCCATTCCGTTACATCAACTACATATTTTTGTAGTCGTTTAAGTACCTTATTAAATAAATGATCTTCGAGTTCAATAAATGCGTTGTTTTTTATGAGTCCTCCGTCGCGACTTGTTGTTTCAGAAAGCTGAGCATTCTCTCCATAAATGTCTACTTGACCTATTAGATTTCTTAATGCGATATTTTTATCGTGTTTCTGAGCTGCTTTAGCATCAATACCAAATGGATCAGTACGTGGGTCGCCAAATGGATGTATTCTAAATCCGTTTTTGTAGACAAATAAATTTCCAAAATTCACTGGTTCAATTCCCATTTGCAATGTAAAAGCACGTTTAGCCGACCTGTTTAAGAAATATATATATATGTCTGTGTCAAATAAATGCTGATAAGTATTTCTTTCCGTAACTTCATAAATATTCACATCTCTGTCAATCAATTTAGTAACTATAATAGATCCGTAGGTTTCGTCATTTTTAATTTCTGAAATTATTTTGGTGGTTTTGATGTTAAGAGAATTAAATATGAAATTCCGAATTTCATCATTTACGATCTCACGATATTTGGGGTCTTTTCCCTCTTTTAAACATTGTGCTTTATATATTTTATCACGGTCCTCTTCGTCTGGTACTTCTAAAACAATACTAAAATCCTTTTCGATTAACGTATCTTTGAGATTTGGTTGAATTAATTTTGAAAGTTTGTCTTTCAACTTCAAAAAGGCATCTCTGTCCCATTCATTTACATTTATACCTGTAATTTCTAATATAGTTCCGTGCTTAATAGGATAGTCGTGTCGTGCAAGCGTATTATGCTCTACATCGATTTTGTAAAACTCTTTCTTAGGGTCAAGTTCAAAATCAGACCAATTTATAGTAAGGGATTCTATTTTCGCCCCTTCCTCATTCTTGATGGAAATCAATTTTAATTTTGAACCTAGCCGGTCGCATGAAAACCGTCCCACTCCTTTATTTCCAGCATAAAATCGCTTAGATTTCAAATTATCTCTGTAATCTTCGCTACCATCTTTTTTTGCTGAGTAGGCAACGAATAACCATTTATCTGTTAGGTCTTTATAATCCATTCCCTTACCATTATCAAAAATTATGATTTTGGCATCTGCAGAATAAATATTTTCAAATCTAACATAGACGTTCTTGGCTCCAGCATCGAATGAGTTCTTTACTAGTTCAAAAACTGCAATAAAATTATCTGTAATAAGTTCACTGCCTATTAAGTTTTTTAGTCCTGAACTTACTTTGAAATGTTCAGACATTTAGGCTAATAGTTTTTTTAAGATTAATCCACTCTGTTCACCAAATAGCGGCGGGATAGCATTGCCAATTTGAGTATATCTCGGAACCTCCAAAACTCTAGCTTTGCCACCAGTTGTATATTTACCGCAAATTTCATAAGAGTCAGGAAAACTTTGTATTCTAGCATACTCCCGTACCGTCAATATCCTGGCCTCGGAATAGTGAATGTAATCGTCGGGTAAAGTGGTAATTGTTGGTGCTTGCTCCTCGCCATTTAAAGGGATTAGCGTATGTTTTTTGATTTTATGAACGACTTTAAAATCGTGATTCAATGATTTTCCTTTCGGCGCGTTCAGCAAAATAAATTCGAATCGGTTAACAATTGATGGGGAATGATTTGCAAAACGGTGGCTGTCCGGTGAAACGCAGTCACTCGATGAATCCTTTCTTAAAAACGCCTGGTACTTACTACTGATACCAGAATAAATCCCAAATTTAAAGTTTTTGTGATCCCCGCGACGAATAGTCCCATTACTAAATAACAAATCCGAAATTGCTTCTTCGAGAGGAACCGATACATTTAATCCTTTATTAATGAGGAACTTTTCACGATTTTTCTTTATCAGGTCAAAAAATGCTTTTGCTTCAATCCCATTATCTGAAACGATATCGTTTCGTACGCCAACCAAAATAAACCTACATCTTTTTTGCGGTATTCCATATTCGCTAAAATTTATTAATTCCGCTTCAATGTCATAACCTAGTTGTTGAAGCTTACTAATAACGTGATCCGAATATTTTTTTCCTCTTGTACTATTTTTATCGAATTCTAAGGTGAAACCCTTTACGTTCTCAAAAAAAAGAATCTTCGGTTGCACTAACTGGACAAAACGTATATACGAATTGATCAATTTGTTCCGGTTGTCTTCTTCATTTCTTTTTCCTGCCGTTGAAAAACCTTGACAAGGGGGACCTCCAGTAATCATATCAACCTTACCTCTGAGATTAATTAAATTATCCGTATGGTTTTTAAGAATATCATTTATATTGTGAGCGGATTGTGCTAACCAGTCAGGCCAACTAAAATGCTTTTTTTTGAGAATTAAATTGTGTTCAAGGGTCTCAAAAGCGAAAGGGCTTTTTTCTATTGCGAATAATCCTTTCCAACCTGCGTTATGTAACCCAAGGGAAAGGCCCCCACAACCCGCGAATAAGTCAATATATGTTAATGGTTTATTTTGCATATAAGTTTAGGAGACTACACCTCCTTGCTAAGTTACAAATTTATTTGCAAATTGAATAAAATATTTGCAATTGATTGATAATGAGCACTTCGAACATAACGGCGTGTGGCTTTTGCATATCAAAGCTGCAAAATCTATAATTCCCCAATTGATTTCTTTCGATTGAGAATGGTTAACAATTCTGTAAGCCAATTTTTGCAAATATGGGTCATATCGAATGTCGCTTAATTTTCGCGGACCGAAATATCTTTCTAACACGCGCGCCATATTAACGTCAAGTAGCGGGCTGTTTTTTTTATGGATTAATAATTCCACAGCATTGGCTATATATTGACCCATAAAAGGAATCTTCTCTAACAGGGTGCGATCATTTGGGAAATGAGAGCCATTTTCAACCATATACTTCGCCAAATTCTGTAATCTTTTTGCCCGTTGACGAAATAATCCAATTGGGATTAAGTAGTTTTCAATTTTATTTAAATCGGCATGCGCGAGAGAGTGCCAGTCTGGAAAATCTATAAGGAACCTGTCGTAAAATTTAGAAACGGTTTCCGCTTTTGTCCTTTGCAGTAAGACTTCGGAGATAACGATTTGGTATTCTGTAATGGCTGGATTTCGCCACCGGAATTCGCGCTCGTTTATTGCAAACCATTGGAGTATGGTTTCTTGAAAAAAGTTAATTTTATTTTTGGCTATCAAGGCATCCTGTTTATTTCAAAACGGAAATACCGTTAATAAGTTTATCCAACTCAATCCAAATACTGAGATTTCGATCCCCTCACATCCACCCCCTCAACACCCCAACCGCCATCTCCTCTTTTCTCATCAAAAAATAACCACAAAGGCCTTCACTCTAAAGAAATACTCCTTTAAAACGGTGGCCTTTGTGTGGGTAATGTAAATCGCGTTTTTCAATGTATGGATAGGTTGCAGGGCTGATTCGGTATGTTATTTCGCCCCCGGAAATTGCTGCGATGTAAGCTGTTCAGTTGCATACCCCATCGCTTTGCATTTGGCCACAATTTCTTCGTGCAGCTTTGGGTCCATTTCGGGTTTGCGGCTCATAATGAACAGGAACTTATGCTCGGGGTGACCAATCACCACCCACGAATAGTCGGGGGCGAGGTCTATCACCCAATAGTCTACTTTAAAGGGCCATAAAAACTGGGCTTTCATCTGTCCGTCGGTTGTGCCGTCTACGCGGAACAGCTTTGATTTTACGCTGCGGATATCGCCTTTTTCGTTTTTTATGCAGGTGGTCACCACGTCGTAGTAGCCGTCTTTATTGAGGGTATAGTGGGCGGTGGTTTCGCGACTGCCCTTATAAAACATGGTAGGTATGGAATACAGCGAATACCATGTGCCGCTGAAGCGCTTGCTGTCTACATAGCTTACGGTTTTGTTGGGCATGGCGCCGCTGAGCGTCATAAAGCTGATGAGTAGTATGCAGAGGGCTTTCATAATTTTTGTTGTTGGTTTATAAGTTATTACGGAATTGGTGAGGGAAGGGATTGATTTTGAGGGGAATTGCTTAAAACGTAAGGGAATAAAGGGGGGAGATGGTTAGCGGGTAGCTCCGAATTTTGTTTCAGGCTAACACTTAAGCTTCACCACCGCTCATTGCCGCGGAGGTTAGTCCTTTTTGTCTTGATACAAAAATGGACCAAAAGACCGGGCGATAGCGAGATAATGAGTGCCATTAAAAAAATAAACAACACACGAATAAATCAAGTCAGCAGAAAGGCTTCTTTGCCGCACAGGGCCTTTCACGCACAAAGCCGTGACAGTTGCCCAGGGCTGGAATCTTTTTTGCCGGGCTACCCTATCGCTCGCCTACCCTGTAATGCAAAAAAGTTCCTATGCCCTAGGCCCTCGCACAGGCCGGCAGCTGTCCCCGCTTTTGCCCGAAGCTTATCTGCTGACGGGCTCCGAACAGGCTTTGGGAGGAGGGTCGCCCTCGCCCTTGTTGGTGTTATCACCATAGCTGTTCGGAAGATTATTTTTTGTCATTCTGAGCGGCAGCGAAGAATCTTAATAGAG
>Ga0207671_10002588_pt1 | contig 19121 bp, 12 predicted proteins | sample KBSC24metaG_FD_184352 | JGI IMG/M metagenome (GOLD analysis project Ga0207671, IMG submission 184352) | Corn rhizosphere microbial communities from Kellogg Biological Station, Michigan, USA - KBS C2-4 metaG (SPAdes) (version 2) | ecosystem: Host-associated > Plants > Roots > Rhizosphere > Soil... | reverse complement strand
CCGAGCCCGGCTATTACCGCGTCCGGCTGGAATCGGGCGTGCTCGCCGAGCTGACCGTCACCGAGCGCACCGGCCAGCACCGCTACACCTTCCCCAAGGGCGAAGGGCACATCCTGATCGATTTCGCCCATGCGATCATCGACAGCTGGGACAAGGGGATGCTGGTCGAGGACGCGTCGCTGGCGCTCTCGCCGGAAGGGTTGCTCACCGGCAGCCGCAAGGTCAATCGCTGGGCCAAGGGGCGGCATATCCACTTCGCGCTGCAGCTGTCGCGCAAGCCGAGCCGCGTGCAGTTCTTCGGCGACGACGACGCGCCCGCGCCCGCCGGCACCACCGGCGTCACCGGCAAGCGGCTGAAGGTCGCCTTCTTCTTCGACGATGCGGGCGCCGCGCCGATCGAGATCAAGACCGGCATCTCGGCGGTCGACGTCGCAGGCGCCAAGGCGGCGCTGGCGGCCGAGGCCCCCGGCTGGGCGTTCGACGCGACCCGCGCGGCGGCGGCGCGGACCTGGGCGCGCGAGCTGGGCAGCATCCGCGTCGAGGGCGGCACGCCTGCGCACCGCACCATCATGGCGAGCGCGCTCTACCACGCCTCGCTCTCGCCGACGCTCTTCACCGATCGCGACGGCCGCTATGTCGGGCTCGACCGTCAGGTGCACCAGGCGCCCGGCGACGCCCCCGCCTACAGCACCTATTCGCTGTGGGACACCTACCGCGCGCTGCATCCGCTGCTCACGCTGATCCGCCCGGACATGGCGGCACGCTTCACCCAGGACCTCGTCCGCCAGACCCAGCAGAGCCCCTATGGCCCGCCGGTCTGGCCGCTCCAGGGCGTCGAGACCGCGTGCATGATCGGCTGGCACGCCGTGTCGGTGCTCGCGGAAGCGCGCAACAAGGGCATCCAGGCCGACTATGCCGCTGCCTGGCCCAAGATCCGCGCGCGCGCCTTCGACCGGACCTTCCCGGACATCGACAGCACGCTCGGCCGCGGCTTCTACTACGATCTCGGCTATGTGCCCGCCGACAAGATCTGGGAATCGGTCAGCCGCACCCAGGAATATGCCTATGACGACTGGGCGATGGCGGTGCTCGCGGAGGCAGCCGGCGCCCACGACGATGCGGCGGCGCTGCGCAAGCGCGCGCAGAACTATCGCAACGTGATCAGTACCGACATCGGCTTCGCCCGCCCGCGCTTTGCCGACGGCAGCTGGTGGAAGGACTATGATCCGATCCAGCTGGGCCACAACCCCGACAAGCAGCGCGACTATACCGAGGCCAATGGCTGGCAGGCGACCTTCCTCAACCAGCACGACGTCTACGGCCTGATCGAGCTGTTCGGCGGCGACCAGAAGTTCGAGGCCAAGCTCGACGCGCTGTTCACCGCACCCTCGACGCTGCCCAAGAACGCGCCGCCGGACATTTCCGGCCTGGTCGGCCAGTATGCCCATGGCAACGAGCCCAACCAGCACGTTGCCTATCTCTATGCCTATGCCGGTGCGCCGTGGAAGACCCAGGCGATGGTGCGCCGCCTGTGCAACGAGATGTACAAGGCCGATCCGGACGGCGTGATCGGCAATGACGATTGCGGCCAGACCAGTGCCTGGTTCATCCTCAGCGCGCTCGGCTTCTATCCGGTCGATCCGGTGAGCGGCGTCTATGTGTTCGGCTCGCCGCTGTTCGATCGGGCCGAGATGCAGCTGGGCGGCGGGCGGACCCTGCGCATTCGCGCGGTCGGCAATGCTGCGGACCGGCCATATGTCCAATCGGTAACCTGGAACGGCAATCCCTGGAGCCGCAACTGGATCGGTCATGCCGATCTGGCACAAGGCGGCGAACTGGTCTTCACCATGGGCGCCAAGCCGTCCCGCTTCGGTGCCGCCAAGGCGGATCGGCCTCCCTCCTATGGCCGTCTGGCACATTGACGATGACACGGGGTGCCCGCGCGGCGCCCCGTAATCGTTTGCATGGAAACCAGATTGTAACCTTTCGGCAACGCTCTGCGAAATATCGCAATCAAATTGCTTTTTTAGGTAACCTGGTTGTTGCCCAGATGAAACCAGCATGACACCTTCTTGGGACCAAGCCCGGTAAGGCCGCTTGGGCCTCAGACGCGAACACCGCGCAGCCGCGCTCCCCGGAGCATGGCGGCCCCGATCGGCCGGATGTCTCCGGAGCCTTGGTCAGCAAGAGGGGACTTGTTCATGTTGCTACGGGGAGTTTGGGCCAGCAGTTGTTGCGTGGCCGCGTTGATGGCGGTGCCTGCCGCCGCGCAGACCAATGACGCTCCGCCGGTTTCGATCGGCGATCCGGTCGCCTCGGCCAAGCTGGCCGACGCGCCCGACCAGGACGCTGCCGGCGGTCCGATCGTCGTCACCGGCACGCGCATCGTGCGGCTCAACAACCGCTCGGCCGCGCCGATCGTCACCACCACCGCTGCCGAGATCGCCGCGCAGGGCGCGACCACGATTGAGGAAGTGACCAACCGCCTGCCGCAGATCCAGGTCAATTCCGAGCAGAATTTCAGCGACTCCGAAGGCCGCCAGCGCATCAAGCTGCGCAGCCTGGGCTATGAGCGCACGCTGATGCTGATCGACGGCCTGCGCATCGGCCTGCCCAACTCGGTCGACGTCGGCATCATCCCGAACGCGCTGGTCGATCGCATCGACGTGCTCACCGGCGGCGCCTCGTCGGTCTACGGATCGGACGCGGTCGCGGGCGTGGTCAACTTCGTGCTGAAGAAGAACTTCACCGGCATCCGCGTCGACGGCAACTACAGCTTCTTCAATCACGACAACCGTGCGAGCGCGGTGACCGATGCGGCGCAGCGCGCCGGTTTCAACCCGACGCTCGGCGGGAAGAACGACGGCGGCCGCGCCGATGTGAGCATCGCTGCGGGCACCAACCTGTTCGACGGCAAGGTCAACATCTCGGCCTTTGCCGACTATCGCCAGTCGAGCCTGGTCCGCCTGCGCGACCGCTCGAATGCGACGTGCGAAGTCATCACCAGCAGCCGCACCTCGCCGCTCGCCTGCTCGCGCGCCAGCTACACGCCCGCCGGCACGATCATCCCGCAGGCGGGGCCGAACGCCGGCACGCAGTACGTCAACAACCCGAACGGCAACGGCACCTTCATCCCGATCAACAGCGGTGTGGCAGGCAGCTCGGCCAATCCGTACGACGACTGGGCGTTCCAGCGGCCCTTCCACCGCGTCAACGCAGGCGGCTTCCTGACCGCGCAGCTGAGCGATCATATCGAACTCTACAGCAACGTGCTGTGGTATCGCGACAAGTCGTACAACACCCAGCTCAACCGCAACTATTCCTACACAGCGTTCGGCAGCACGCCGTACCAGGTCAATTGCGACAACCCGTTCCTTTCCGCCTCGCAGGGGCAGACGCTGTGCGGCGCGAATGCGGGCGTGGCCGGGCAGTACGCCCCGCTCGACGTGCGCTATCGCTTCGATTCGCAGCCGCTCGTCCGTCAGGAATTCATCAACGCCGGCTACCGCGTCACCGCGGGCGTCCGCGGTCGGGTGCTGGACGATGTCTGGTCCTATGACGTCGCCGGCATGCTGTCGCGCGCGCAGCTCGACACGATCGACGTGCCGTTCGCGAGCTACGACAAGGTCAATCGCTCGCTCGACGTGACGAGCGTCAACGGCCGCCCGACCTGCCGCTCGGTGGTCAACGGCACCGATCCCAGCTGCGTGCCGTTCAACGCCTTTGCGCCGTTCAACAACGATTCGGCGCTGAACAACTATTTGTTCGGCGGCGCGACCGGCGGTATCGCCAAGCGCATTCCGCGCCTGCTGCAGTTCGTCGGCACGGTCAGCGGTGACCTGGGCAAATATGGCGTCACCTCGCCGCTTGCCGAGCAGGGCGTGGCGATCGCGGTCGGTGCCGAGTATCGCGACGAGATGGATCGCACGGATTACAACGCGATCTACATCGAGAACAACGGCGGCAGCAACACGCGCGCCACCCAGAACATCCTGGAAGGCAACTTCGAAATCCAGGCGCCGCTGGTCGAGCACCAGTCCTGGACCACCCTGCTGCAGCTGAACGGCGGCTATCGCCTGTCCAAGTACAACCGTCTGAACGACAAGTTCGGCACCTGGAAGATCGAGGGCATCTGGGCGCCCATCGAGGACATCACCTTCCGCGCCTCGATCAACAAGTCGCAGGCAGCGCCCGGCGTCGGTGCGGCGGCGGATGCCTCCAACATCCGCTTCAACCAGGGCTTCTATGCGGATCCCTGCGCACCGCAGGTCAACGCGTCGAACCCCAACGGCCCGCGCGTCGCGCCTTCCTGGACGCCGCAGCAGTGCGCCAATACGGGCCTGCCGACGAACCTGTACAACAGCGCGACGCTGATCTGCCCGAACGATGCCTGCACCGTGCGGGAAGGCGGCTTTTCGCTGCGCCCGGAAACCGCGTACAGCAAGACCTTCGGCGTGGTGCTTCGTCCGCGCTTCGTGAAGGGCCTGACGGTATCGGTCGATCGCTGGCTGATCGACCTCCAGGACCAGCTCGAGTTCTTCAACCCGCTCGACTGGCTCAACGGCTGCCTCACCACCGGCAACGACTATTATTGCCGTGGCATCAAGCGCAACGCCGACGGCACGCTGTCCAGCTCGCCGACAACGAGCCCGGCGACCGGCTGGGTCTCACGCGGTTCGACCAACGGCTACAAGTCCAAGTCGCATGGCTGGGATTTCCAGGGCCAGTATAATGTCGGCCTGGGCAGTGTCGGTTCGCTCGACATGAGCTTCAACGGCACGCTGATGACGCTGGTCGGCAGCCAGGGCGCGCCGGACATCACGCCGCGCGACTGCACCGGCTATTTCGGCAGCGGCTGCGGCGAGAGCATGCCGACCTGGGCGCACCAGTTCCGCACCACCTGGACGGCGCCGGGCCGGATCGCCAGCGTGTCGCTCAACTGGCGGCACCGCAGCGGCATGCCGATGACGGTATATGCGCCGGCCAGCACCGGTATCCCGGCGCTGCCGGAAGCCGACAAGCGCGATGCCTATCCGGGCATCAAGGCGTATGACTGGTTCGACCTCGCGCTGACCTTCGACATCAACAAGCGCATGACGTTCCGTCTGGCGGCGAACAACCTGTTCGACCGCGACCCGCCGATCGTGCCGGACAGCCGCAGCCGTATCGGCCTGCTGCGCGGCAACACGATCATGGGCTACGACCTGCTGGGCCGCCAGCTCGTCGCGGGCGTCTCGCTGCGCCTCTGACGCACGTGCTGCGTTCCCCCGGAGATCCGTCTCCGGGGGAATGTACGCGTCGCGGCGCGTCGCGCGGCCGATGACCGGCCCGGCTCGAGCCGGTCGAGAGCGTACCCCGGTATGGGGTCGCACCCCACTCCGTAGAATGGCTGCCAAGCCCCTGTTTTGCGAGCCTTTGGCCAGGTGTTTCGGGAGCCTGCCAAATGGATGTGTCACCCCTTGCGTCGGTCGTCCCGGCGCTGAAGGAACTGCCCGCCTTTGCCGTAGGGCAGCGGGTCCGCGTGCTGGAGCGCGCGCCGATCGGCCATTACCGCGTGCCGATCTATCTTCGCGGCCATGCCGGCATCGTCGAGCGGGTGATCGAACCCGCGATGATCGACAATGAAGAAGAAGGCTATGGCCGCAACGCCGGCAACAAGCTGCATTACTACCGCGTGTCGTTCCCCATGACCGAGGTCTGGGGCGACTATGACGGTTCGCCCCGCGACGAACTCCATATCGAAATCTTCGAAACCTGGCTGGAGCAGGCCTGATGGCGCACGACCACGACCACGACCATGATCACGGCCATGACGACCACGCCCCGATCACCGCCGATGCCGCCCCCGGCTATTACGAGGTGATGGAGACGGCGGTCCGCGAGATCCTGATCGCCAAGGGCTATCTTACCGCCAACGACATCCGCCACCAGATCGAGGTGCTGGACAGCCGCACGCCCGCGCTGGGCGCCGCGGTGGTGGCGCGCGCCTGGACCGATCCCGCCTTCAAGGCGCGGCTGCTCGAAAACGGCCGCACTGCCTGCGAGGAGCTGGGGATCAGCTTTTACGACGATACCCAGCTGATCGTGCTGGAGAACACGACCGAGGTTCACAACCTGATCGTGTGCACGCTCTGCTCCTGCTATCCGCGCCCGGTGCTGGGGCTGCCGCCCGACTGGTACAAGCTCAAGCCCTATCGCGCCCGCGCCGTGAGCGAGCCGCGCAAGGTGCTCGCCGAATTCGGCACGATCCTCCCCGACGATGTCGAGATCCGGGTCAGCGATTCCACCGCGGTCATCCGCTACCTCGTCCTGCCACGCCGGCCCGAGGGTACCGAAGGCTGGTCCGAGGCGCAGCTGGCGTCGATCGTCACCCGCGACGCGATGATCGGCGTCATCCCCGTAACGCTCGAGAAAGAGGCCGCGTGATGCCCACCCAGGATTTCGTCAGCCGCCTGCCCAACGACATCGGCGGGTTCGAAGCCGGTTCGGTGCAGCGCGTCGAGCATGTGCTGGAACCGTGGGAAAAGCGCTGCCACGCGTTGGCCGACGTGCTCGACTTCAAGAAGCTTATCAACACCGAGGAGAAGCGCAAGGGTGTGGAAGCGCTGGGCGAGACGCTGATCGGCAAGCTGCCCTATTACGAACGCTGGATCGTCGCTTTTGCGAACATCAGCTTCACCAAGGGCTTCTTCACGCCCACCGAGCTGGCCGAGAAGATGGCCGAGGTGGAGGCACGCTTCGCGGAGCAGCAGGCGGGCTGACATGGCAGCCCAGCGCACCTGCTTCCACGAATCCGATCCGCGGCTGGCGCTGTGGCGCCGCGCCGGCGTGGAGGGCATCGGCACCTTCGCGCTGGTGCTGGCAGCGACCGGCAGCGGCATCGCCGCGGCGCGGGCGTTCGCCACGCTGCCGGGGATGATCCTGCCGGTGACGGCGGTGGCGATCGCGGCGGCGCTGGTCGGGCTGATCGTCGCGCTGGGCAGCGTCTCGGGCGGACACTACAATCCGCTGATCACCCTGCTGCAATGGCTGGGCCGCGAGCGCAACGGCATCTGCACCATCGCCTATGTCGCAGCCCAATCGCTGGGCGGGCTGCTGGGGGGTGCCGCGGCGGCTGCGCTTTGGGGCGGGCCGAGCGGACCTGCGAGCGGCCTCGCTGGCGGGCTTGGCTGGCCGGGCCTTGGCGGCGAGCTGGTCGCCAGCGCCGGGCTGATGCTGGTGGTGTTCGGCTGCATGCGCAGCGGACGGACCGATACCGGGCCCTTTGCCGTCGGTGCCTGGCTAGTGGCGGACATCATCGCGACGCCGACGGCCGCCTATGCCAATCCGGCGGTGGTCTTCGGCGCGCTCGTCACGACCGGGCCGCTGCACCTCGCGCCGGCTTCCGCTGCCCCCTATCTGCTCGGTGAGGGGCTCGGCGCGCTGCTCGCCTTCGGGCTGGTCTGCACGCTGTTTCCGCGGCCGCGCGCGGCGTGATTGCCCGGCTGCTCCGCCACCTGCCGCAGGACCGCGGCTATCGGCGCAGCCTGGCGCTGGTCTATGGCGTGCTTGCCGTTCTCAACCTCGGCGGCTGGGCGTGGGCGTTGCTCGTCTTTCACGGCCAGCCGGCGCTGCTCGGCGTCGCGCTGGTGGTGTACGGCCTCGGCCTGCGCCATGCGGTGGATGCCGATCATATCGCCGCGATCGACAACGTCACCCGCAAGCTGCTCCAGGAGCACCGGCCGCCGGTGGCGGTGGGCTTCTGGTTCGCGATCGGCCACTCCACCGTCGTAATCCTGGTCACCGCGGCCGTGGCGGCGGCGGCGAGCAACCTGCAGGGCTTCGCGGCCTTTCGCGAGGCAGGCGGCACCTTCAGCACCTGCATCTCGGCGCTGTTCCTGCTGGTGGTCGCGGCGATGAACGTCCTGATCCTCGGCACGATCCTGCGGACGCTCCGGCGCGTGCGGGCGGGGGAGCCGATCGACGACGGCGCGCTGGACCTGATGTTCGCCGGGCGTGGCCCCTTGTCGCGGCTGTTCCGCCCGCTGTTCCGCTGCATCGGCCGATCGTGGCACATGGCCCCGCTCGGCTTCCTGTTCGGGCTTAGCTTCGATACCGCGACCGAAGTGACGCTGTTCGGCCTTTCCGCCACCCAGGCCGGGCACGGCGTGTCGGTGGGCGCGGCGCTGGTGTTCCCGGTGCTGTTCGCGGCGGGCATGTCGCTGCTCGATACCACCGACGGGGTGATGATGGTGGGCGCCTATCGCTGGGCGTTCGTCGAGCCGCTGCGCAAGCTCTACTACAATCTCACCATCACGCTGATGTCGATCGCGGTCGCGCTGTTCATCGGCGGGTTGGAGATCGCTGCGCTGGCGGTGCGGCGGTTGGGCGTCGAGGGGCCGGCGGCACGCATCGCCGTGACGCTCAACGAGAATTTCAACAGCCTCGGCTTCGCCATCGTCGGCGTGTTCGCCGCCGCCTGGGCGCTGTCCTTCCTGATCTTCCGCGCGACGGATGTCCGGGTGCAGCAGGCGACATGATGTAGGGGGCGCATGTTGCGCCGGGGACGGGCAGGGGCCGATCCGCCAGCACACGCGCCCTGCGCTGCTGACCAAGTCCTTCGTACAGCCCTTGGGTCCGGTGCGGTGGTGCCCGCACCGGACCCGGCGGCATCAAAAGCCGACTGCCGCCCGCTCGGGCTTCCATGCCGTTTCCGCCGCCAGTCGTGCGACGATCTCCTGCGCCGAAACATCCCCCGCCTGCCGTAGCTGGCGCGCGACCGTGGCGAAGTCACCGGGGGTGAGGGTGCGCAGCTCCGTCAGCGCCGCCGGTGCGGGCCTGCCGAAAAACCGCTCAAACGCCAGCGCCGCGCGCGTCGGGCCAAGCGGCGCCAGCCCGATCTTGAACACGAAGCGCCGCATCGCCGCCGGATCGAGCCGGTGGACATGGTTGGTCGCAGCGATCACCGGCAGCGGGTGTCGATCCAGCCAGGTGAGCATCTCGTTCACCTGTCCCGCCTCCCAGCTCTGCGTCGCGGTGGTGCGGTCGAACAACAGCGAATCCACCTCGTCGAACAGCAGCACCTGGCCGCGCTCGTGCGCCTCGGCAAAGGCGTCCGCGATGGCCGCTTCCGTTCCGCCGACCCAGCGGGAGAGCAGGTCGGACGCGCGCTTCACCATCAAGGGCCGGTCCATCGACCGGGCGAGGTGATGGGCAAGCGCGGTCTTGCCCGTGCCGGGTGGCCCGGTGAGCAGCAGCGAGACATCGGCTGCCCCCGCCGCCAGCTGCGCGACCAACGGTGCCAGCGGCGGATCGCTTTCGAAGAGGTCGAGATCGAGCGCCTCGCCCGTCGCCGGCGGCAGTTCGGCGCCCCGCAGCGCGCGCACCAGCGCCGTCGCGGGGCGGGCGCCGCCATCGGCTTCGCCTGCCAGCCGCGCTGCACGCGCCGCCACCCGCAACACGCTTGCCGCCTCGGGCGCGCGATCGAGGAGCGCCGCCACCCGGGGATGCGCATCCACGCCCTCCTCGGCGGCGATCCGGACCTGGATGCGGCGGGCGGCGCGGGGCCCGGGCAGATCGAGCTTCAGCACGAAGCTCATCCGCCGCAGGATCGCCGAATCGATGTTGCCGATCGCGTTGGTGGTCCACAACACGGGCACTGCGTTGGTCTCCAGCAGCCGGTTGACGAACACCTTGCTGCCCTGCCGCCCCTGGAACCAGTCCCCGGGGGAAGGCTTGGCGTCGCCGATCAGGTCCTCCATTTCGTCGAACAGCAGCACCGCGCCGCCGGTGCGGCCGACCATCCGCTGCGCGAGCTGGAGCGCACTCACCCGCTCGTGCCGATTGGGTTCGCTGCCGTCGTCGTCCGCCTCGCCGACGCCGTGGAGCGCCAGGCCCGCCGCGCCGGCGAGCGTGCGCGCCAGTTCGGTCTTGCCGGTGCCGGGCGGCCCGTGGATCAGGATGTTGACGCCGATCGCCTCGGATCGGACGGCCCCCTGCAGCAGGCGAACGAGGAAGTCGGCATCGGTGACGTGCGCGAAGGCGTCGAGGCCCAATCGTGCGGGTTGGTGCGGACCGATGATCGCGGCGATGACCGACTCGCGTTCGGCCGCCGCGCGATCGAGCAGTCGCTCGAACGGCCAGCGGATATCGACATCCACCACGCCCTGCCGCGTCGCGTAGAAGCCGGCGAGCCCCAGCCGCAGCGCCGCGCTGCGCCGCACTGCGCGGTCGGCCTCCTGCGCCGGAGCACCGGCAAGTTCGCCCAGCAGTGCCGGCAGGTCGCGCCCCTGCTCGCTCCAGATTCGCGCGAGCGCGGCGACGCGCGGCAGCCGGTCGACGGCTGCCAGCAGTGCGAGAAAGGCCGCATCGAAAGCGTCGAGCGCCAGCGTCTCCGCCAGCACCTGGGTGACGGCGAGCACGTGCGGCATCGGCGCGCTGTCCTCCCGCTGCGCCAGCGCCGCGCGTGCGGCATCCCAGCTAAGCGGTTCGCCAAGGCCCAGCCAGGCGGCATGGTCTTCGGCCCAGTTCTGCAGGGCGCGGCCGAAGCGTTCGGCACCCGCCGCCCCGATCCGGAGCGCCATGCTCCGGACGATAATCCATTCGTTCATAGAGTCTTCCGTTCGCGCCGAAGGCGCGCGGCCGCGATGCGAGCCCACGCGGGTCCGGCTTCATCCGTTGGGATTTGGGGCTACAGGGCGGCAGATCCGCATCGCCACGCAGCATCGCCTCGGATTGAAGGCGCGTTACGGCAGCGAACGGATCGTGCCGACCGTGCCCATGCAAGGCATACGGTCCAACAATCCAGTTACTCCTGATGCAGCGGGCGAAGCGCCCATGCGGCGCGCGCTGTATCGCAATCATTACGCCCGTGCAAGAAGCGCACGGTGCGACGGCGGCGTCAGCGGGCCGTTACGGCAGGATGAGACGCAGGACCGACGTCGCAAGGATCTTCCCGAGCCGGTGCGACACGATCCCCCAATGCGGTGGGGAACGGGTCCTGGCAGAAACGTCGGCGAGCGGCGTTGTTGCAATCTGATACTCGCTGAAATCCGCCGCAATCAATGTACCCGGCATGCAACAAACAGTCACCCAGGCGACACAGTCATCAAACGGAATCCAACATTAAACAGGTTTAATTGGAAAGGGCGGGGCCGATTTCGGAGCCATGATGCAGCTACGCATTGAAAGGGTTTCGCATGTACATCGGTAGTCGCAAATTCCTGGCCGCAAGCTCGGTTCTTGTGATGGCGCTGGTCGCCACCACTGCGGCAAATGCGCAACAGCGTTCGGGCGCCGCCACAGGCCAGGAGGATTCGCCCGCCGGCACTACCGCGCCCGAACCGCAGGAGTCGTCGAGCGACATCGTCGTTACCGGCACCCGCACCGGCGGCAAGGTTGCCGACCAGCCCGTCGTGGCGATCACCGGCGCCAGCATCGTGAACCAGGGCTTCACCCAGATCGGCCAGGCGCTGACCAATCAGCCACAGTTCGGCGTGCCGGCGAACAGCAACATTGGCGGTCAGGGCAGCTACGGCGCGGGCCAGTCGTTCAGCAACCTGTACAATCTCGGCGCGCAGCGCACGCTGACGCTGGTAAACGGCAGCCGCTTCGTTTCCGCCGCGACCTCCAGCGTGTTCGGCGCGTCGGTCGGCAGCCCGGTCGACCTGGGGCAGATCGCGCCGGCGCTGGTCGATCGCATCGACGTGGTGTCGGTCGGCGGTGCCCCGATCTACGGTTCGGACGCGATCGCCGGCACCGTGAACATCGTCCTCAAGAAAAACTTCCAGGGGATCGACGTCACCGCCAGCAACGGGATTTCCGAACGGGGCGACGGTGCGAACAGCAACGTCTCGCTGCTCGCCGGCAAGAATTTCGGCGGCGGTCGCGGCAACATCACCCTCAACGTCTTCTATGACCATCAGGACGGCCTGACCACCGCGTCTCGGTTCGTCACGAGCGCGGACGCCCCGTTCCTCGGCAAGACCACCAGCAGCACCGGCCCCAGCCGCGTCGCCTATTTCGGCGGTGACCGGTTCTCGGTGGTCAGCGACACGGGCATTCCGACCGCGATCGACAATATTCCCTTCAATGGCCTTTCGGCCGGCGGTGCGGCGGATCCGATTTTCGGCGCGCCCTATCAGGCCATCACCAATGCCGCGGGTCAGGCGCTTGTGTTCAACAAGGCGGGGCAACTCGTTCCCTTCCAGCACGGAACGCCGGTGGGTAGCTATTCCGACGAAGCCGGTGGTGACGGGTATCGCACGGCCGATTTCGGCAACCTGCTGACGAAGAGCAGCCGCGTTCAGGGGGTGCTGCTCGGCCATTATGATTTCAGCGACCATCTGCGCTTCCATGCGGAAGCCTGGGCCAGCCGCAACATCGCGACCAACATCGCGGCCCAGCCGCTCTACAACACTGCGCTGTTTTCCGGACCGGGCGGTGCGGGGCTGCCCTATGCCAACTATGCCATTTCCTCGACCAACCCGTTCCTGAGCGCGGCCGACCAGGCGACGATCCAGGCCTCGCTGGCGGCGGCGGGCCAGCCCACGGATCAGTTCTACCTCGCCCGCGCCAACAATGATCTGTACAATGGCGGCTTCACCACCCGCTCCTCGCTCGCCCGCGGCGTGGCGGGCCTCGACGGCGACTTCGCGATCGGCTCCCACAACTTCACCTGGGAAGGCACGATCACCTATGGGCAGGTCAACACCACCACCAGCCAACCGGGCCTGGTGTGGCAGAATATCCAGAACGCGCTGAACGCGGTGGTCGGCTCCAACGGCCAGATCGTCTGCGCGCCCGGCTATACCAACGCCCCGATCGCGACGGTGAGCAGCACGTGCGCGCCGCTCAACATCTTCGGCAACGGCAATGTCAGCCAGGCGGCGCTCAACTACATCAATGCGCCCGCGATCAGCCGCCAGGTCAACAAGCAGTTCGACGCGGTGTTCGACGTCAAGGGCGCGCTGGCGCATCTGCCGGCCGGTGACCTGCAGGCGGTGGTCGGCGGCGAAATCCGCCGGGAGAGCCAGGCGTTCGATCCAGGTGCCTTCTTCTCGGGCGCGTATAGCCAATATGCGGTGATCGCGCCGGTCGCCGGCTCCTATTACACGCATGAAGGCTTCACCGAAGTCACGCTGCCGCTGCTCTCGCCGGACATGCACGTCCCCCTTCTGCGGGAACTGACGCTGCACGGCGCCGCCCGCTATACGGACAACTCGCTGAACGGCGGGTTCTGGTCCTATACCGGCGGCGGCAACTGGTCGCCGATCAACGGCCTGACGGTTCGCGGCAACTATACCCGCTCGTTCCGGGCACCGTCGGTCACCGAAGCCTTTGCGCCGATTGCGACGACGTTCGAGACCGGCAACGATCCGTGTGATTCGAGCTTCATCAACGGCGGCTCCAACCCTGCGACCCGTGCGAAGAACTGCGCGGCGGCCGGCATCCCCGCCGGCGGCTTCACGTCTTCGATCGTCAGCGCCACGGTGCAGGGCCTGGGCGGGGGCAACGCCAAGCTGAACAACGAAATCGCGAACAGCTGGACGGTCGGCGCCAATTATGCCGTGCCGTTCGCGCCGGGCCTGGTGCTGACGGCGGACTATATCCACATCGACATCAAGAACGAGATCGTCCAGCCGGGCATCCAGAGCATCATGCAGGCATGCTATGATTCGCCCAGCTATCCGAATTCGCCCTTCTGCGCGGATTTCACGCGCGATCCGGTCACGCACCAGATCACGAGCTTCTCGGACACGTTCCTCAACATCGCGTCGCAGAACTATCGTGCGCTGCAGGCCTCGGTGACCTATGCCCTGCCGCTGAGCCGGCTCGGGCTCCCGGACTCGCTGGGTGTGTTGAACCTCAGCTCCAACTATCTGCACGAGTTCAAGAACCAGCAGGTGATCGGTACCGGCAGCGCGCAAATCTATCACAATGCGATCGGCGAGCCGGCTGATGCCGTCACCTCGATGATTGACTGGCAGACCAAACGCTTCGACTGGTCGTGGACGGTCCTCTATGACGGCCCGACCAAGGTGAATCCCAACAATCCGGCGAGCACCTACCAATATTACGGCGTTTCGTCCTATTGGATGGTCAACACCTCGGCCGGCGTGATGGTGAACGATCACTTCCGGCTGCGGGCGATCGTCAACAATCCGTTCAACATGCATGTCACCTATGCCGGGCCGGTGCCCGAATTCAGCACGAACAAGGAGTTCGATGCCGTATATGGCCGCAGCTACCGCATCACCGCAGAGGTGAAGTTCTAAGGCGCGTCGACAAATAAGGCGCGTCGACAAAGGGGGCCGCCATCTCGCGGATGGATGCGAGCTGGAGGCCCCTGACATCCGATAGGACAGCCTTGCCGTAGCGCGGGGTTTGCAAGGCCGATGTATTGTTCGCCAGGAGCATGGCGTTCCCGGAAGCGGGAGCATTACATCGGCCAGGCGGTTCCGTGCGGGGCCACATCTGCACGCCCCCCAAAGAATCCTCGCCCGATTGCGACGCATGTCGATCGGGATGCCTGCGATAACCCCGCGCCATACCTCGACGCAGATATTTGCCGCTGACGGGCTGTACGTCCGCGCTGATATCTACAGAAGGTAAGCAAACGGGCATCGCAATGCGCCCGTTCCATTCGAGTTTTCCCAGGATGGTTGCCGTACATTCTCCGTACGACCGACATGGGCTGGGCTAAGATATTGAGGGTATGGCGCACCCGACAGGATTCGAACCTGTGGCCTCTGCCTTCGGAGGGAAAAATTCAGGTATTTTGACGTCCACGGGCATCCAGCCACATCCATGTATATCAATATGTTAGCGAGATGAGTGCGCGCTTGTGCGGAGCGATCCGGCGGGGTATATTTGACGTATATTTGACAAGTTTTCAGGTCCAACATGCCGAAAAACCTGAGAGAAACGCCAATCACCACTCGAGCATCCCGGGCGAATTTGACGCCGGGTGTACACTGGCGCCTGCTCGATCCGGACACGCATCTTGGCTACCGCAAGGCGAAGCGGGGCGGGCGATGGCTGGTACGCAGCTACGAAGGGGACGGTGCGTATCGGCAGCAGACGATCGGCACAGCCGATGATGTGATTACCGAGGGGACGCTCACGTTCGAAGGTGCTTGCAAGGCGGCACGCGAGGCTGTCGCGAGAGGTCGCCGCGCCGCTGCGGCTGAAGCGGCTGGCCCCGCCATAACCGTGCGGGCCGCGGTAAATAGCTACATCGTTCGGCAGAACGCCCGGGCCAGTGTGCGCGTTGGACGAACGGTACGGTCGACTGCCGACACCCGCCTCACAAAGCACGTCTTGTGCAACGATGCTCTTGGCAACGTGCCCTTGCACGCGCTGACGGAAGAGATGCTGCGTGGTTGGCGCGAGGCGCTCACCAGCGGCAAAGCAAGTTCCCGGACGCGCTTAGCGGCCGATCTGAAGGCAGCGCTGAATGCTGCCGCCTCGGAAGGGCGGCGCGGGCTTCCGGCCGATCTTCCCCTAACCATCAAGAATGGACTGAAAGCACCCTCCGCCGAGGCAGCCGAGCCGGCTGAGATTGTCGCTCGGGACAGTCAAATCCTAAGCGACCAAGAGGTGCGTTGGATCATTGAGGCCGCCCGACAAATCGACAATGAGCGGGATTGGGACGGCGACCTCCTGCGAATGGTCATTATATTGGCCGCCACGGGCGCCCGATTTAGTCAGGTGCAACGCCTTGCGGTGCAAGACTTGCAGATCATCGCATCGCGCATCATGATGCCGTCAAGTGCTAAGGGGCGCAAGAAGAGCGCGCGCTACGTTCCGATTCCAGTTGGAAAGGACGTAATTGAGATATTGCAGCCCGCTATCGATGGGCGGGACAAAACTGCCCCTCTGCTGGAACGCTGGCATCATCGCCAAAAAGGACCTGGCAGATGGGTTCGCGAGGGACGTCGACCGTGGCGGGCCTCCCACGAGATCACCAAAGTGTTCAGGCTCGTCGCCGAACGTGCTGGCCTTCCTGGGTATGGACCCTACAGTCTCCGCCACTCGTCAATCGTCCGCCACTTGCGCTCGTGCAGTCCCATCCGACTTGTTGCCGCTCTGCACGACACCAGTGTCGAGATGATCGAGAAGCACTACAGCTTTTGGATTGCGGACGGCTTGGAGGAGATCGCGGCACGTGCCGTAGTTCCACTTTTGTCCGATAAGTGTTAGCCAACGCCCGGCAACGTATAATCGTCGGCTAGCTGATCTATGGGCGGGCACCTCGATAATCGCCGTAAGACTTAGCTGCCACCGCTCGCTGCTCTCGCGCATTTGCAGGTACGCAGACGTCTGAGCAAATCTACTGGATTTGCAATCATGGGGTGCACTGCGCAAACGCACTAGCTTGCGGTCTCGACAACGGAGACCCTCATATGAAAATGACGTCGACCCTGCTCGCCATATGCACCGCTCTAGCCAGCCTGCCCGCGATAGCGCGACCCGAGCCAAAGCCCGACATTGTGCTCGTGCACGGAGCATTCGAGACTGCCGCCATCTGGAATGGCGTGGAGGTGGCGCTGCGACACGACGGCTATCGCGTGCTTTCCGTAGATCTGCCCGGCAGGCCAGGCAGCCCGGAGCCCTCTGACGCCGTTAGTTTGGATGTCTATCGACGCGTAGTGCTGGAGGCGATCAACAAGGCTCGTCGCCCCGCCATCCTCGTCGGGCATAGCTTTGGAGGTATGGTCATCTCCAGCGTTGCAGACGCGGCGCCAGAGAAGGTTCGCACCTTGGTCTATGTGGCGGCGCTACTGCCGCGCGACGGCGACTCGCTGCTCTCGCTGGCGGCGGCCGACCCGGGCTCGCAAGTAGCGCCGCACTTGATCGTCGACAAGGCGAGCGGCATCGCCTCGATTGCGGAGGATGCTCGCGGCGCGCTGTTTGCCAATGATGCCGATGCGGGTGTCCAGGCGGTGGTTGCCAAGGCGGTCGTGCCAGAGCCGCTGGCGCCGCTGGCGGAGCCGATCCATCTTTCCGGCGCCCTCGCCAGTGTCGACAAGGTCTATATTCACACCGCTCGCGATCAGGTCGTCAGCCCTGCCGGACAGGCGGCAATGGTGGCTGCGACGCCGGTGCGCAAGGAAGTGTCGCTCGATACAGGGCATACGCCTTTCGTCACCAACCCGGCCGCGCTTGTTGCAGCAATCGAGCAGGCGACGATGTGAGCACCCTGGCCCGGCGCTATTCGCCGGGCCCTCCGTCATTCTGACGCGCCGGGCTCGCCAGCCCGGCAGCCGCCTGCCTGGCTGCGGCTAGGATCTCGTCAGAAAGCGCGGGATCGTCCACGGCTCTAGCGAGCTGGAGGCAGCCGATCAGCATCCCGAAGGTGGCAATTGCCCGGCCACGGGCCCCCTTGTCGTTTGCGGAGCAGCACGCAGGCGTGAGCTGATCGATCAACGTGCGGAGCTGCGCGGTATAGCCCTCCCGCACCGGCCCCGGCTGGCGTGCGATCTCCGCGACAAGCGCCGCGTTCGCGCAGCCTTGCCCCGGCGCGTCGCGGTGCGCTGGCGACAGATAGGCGTCGATCAGCGTAGGAAGTAGGTTGGTCCCGGCGTCGGATGACAGCGCCGACCGCTGCTGATCGAGCGCCGCGTCGAGGGCGTGGCTGACCAAATCCTCCTTCGATTGGAAGTGCGCATAGAAGGCACCGACGGTCAGCCCGGCTTCGGCCATGATGCCGGCCAGGCCCGTCGCGGCAATCCCCTGGTCGCGAAACTGCCGCCCCGCGGCCGCCACGATCCGCTCGCGTGAGGCAGCTTTCTCAAGCGACGATCGTCGCATCCGCATGCTCCTTCTTCCTATTGTATTATGGTCATACTGCAATATGATGGTCATACTATAAACGAGTCGAGCAGGAGGCAAGAGGCTGTATATGCGGGAGAATGACAGGGTTGCGCTGGTAACGGGTGCATCGACCGGAATCGGGCTGGCGACGGCGAAGCTGCTCGCCGCGAGCGGCTACCGCGTGTTCGGCACCAGCCGGCGGCCGCGCGAGAATGTCGATGGGGTGACTATGCTCCCCTGCGACGTGACCGACACTGCGTCGGTGGAGACGGCCGTGGCCGCGGCCTCGCAGGCCGGTCCTATCCGTCTTCTCGTTAACAACGCGGGAGTGGGGCTGCTTGGCGGCCTTGAGGAATCGTCGATCGCGCAGGCGGAAGATTTGTTTGCGGTCAACTTGTTCGGCGTCATTCGCGTAGTGAAGGCGGTGCTGCCGCAGATGCGGGCGCAGGGAGAGGGCAGGATCCTAAACATCAGTTCTGTGCTGGGCTTCTTGCCGGCGCCCTATTCGGCGCTGTACGCAGCGTCCAAGCATGCGCTTGAGGGCCTGTCGGAATCGCTGGATCACGAGCTTCGCGGCTTCGGTATTCGGGTAAGCCTGATCGAGCCTGCTTATACCCAGACGCCGTTCGAGACGAACCTGATCGTGCCGGACTCGCCGCTGGACGCCTATGCCGAGGCCCGCGCTAATGCGCAGACGGTGATGCGGGACGTGATGGTACAGGCGGATCCGCCCGAGCTTGTTGCAGCGGCGGTGCTGAAAGCGGCAACTGCGCGGGTGCCCCGGCATCGGTACACGGTGGGCAAGGTCGCTCGCCAGGTCAGCCTGCTTCGCCGCTTCGTGCCCGAGGGCGCCTTCGACAAAAGCTTTCGCAAGCAGATGCGGCTGCCGGCCTGAAAAAAAAGGTGGATCGGCGGCCGAGGGATCGGCCGTCGATCCAAAGTCTTCAGGAGACGATCAGCCTGCCCAGCGGGAGCCGCGGATCACCGAGCAGAAATTGCCGCGGTGGAAATGCGGCTCCTTGTCCGCGATGACATCCGCCTTGACGTTGCCGAAGGTCGTGTCCGGCTTGTGGCGGATGCCTTCGTAGAACGCCTGGAGAATGTCTTCCTTGAAATGCGCCGTGCGCGGAAATGCGGCAACCACCGCGTTGCGCGTGGCATCGTCATAGTCGTCATAGGTCAGGCCGAGCACGTCCATCTCCACACCGGCAGTCGTCAGCGCGACCACCGGATGCATGAAGGCGGGGATGCCGGGCGTGGTGTGCAGCGCAATGGCGGTCCATACCAGAGTGACCTCGCCCGGATCGACGCCATGCCCAAGCAGG
>Ga0207671_10002583_pt1 | contig 19130 bp, 15 predicted proteins | sample KBSC24metaG_FD_184352 | JGI IMG/M metagenome (GOLD analysis project Ga0207671, IMG submission 184352) | Corn rhizosphere microbial communities from Kellogg Biological Station, Michigan, USA - KBS C2-4 metaG (SPAdes) (version 2) | ecosystem: Host-associated > Plants > Roots > Rhizosphere > Soil... | reverse complement strand
GCCGCACCCAGTTGAACGTCGGGTTGACGTCGGCGAGCAGGTTCGCGCCGTTCGGGTTGTCGCGATCGGCGATGCCGCGGGCGATGCCGACGATCGTGCCGGTGAGCCGGATGCCGTCGGCGAGCAGGCGGATGTCGACCGCATCGCCCGCATGCAGGTACGGCAGCTTGGTTTCCTCGAAATACCCGTAAAGGTAATAGCTGTGGCTGTCGACCAGCGCCATGCGCTGCACGCCGGCGGCGGCGTAGTCGCCGACGCGAACCAGCACGTTGGTGACGTAGCCGTCGACGGGCGCACGCACCTGCGTGCGATCGAGGTTCAACTGCGCGGTCTGCACGGCGACCTCGGCCTGCGTTTTCGCCGCTTGGGCCTGCTCGTGCGCGGCTTCGGCCTGCTGCTGCGCCGCCTCCGCCTGGTGCCATGCCGATTCGGCCACCTTCGCCGTGGATACCGCGTTCGAGCGCGACTCGTCCGAGACGACCGTGCCGACCGGAATGCGCAAGCGGCGCTGCGCCTGCGCCTGCGCGTTCTGGTAGTCGGTCCGGCGCGACGCGAGCGCGGCCTTGGCCGCTTCTATGTTCGCCGTCGCGGCACGCTCGCTCGCCTGCGCTGCCGCGAGGTTCGCTTCGGCTTGGCTCGAGGCGAGCCGGTAGCGCGCCGGATCGATCACCAGCAGCACATCGCCCTGGTGCACGAACTGGTTGTCCTGCACGCGTACCTCCGTCACGAGCCCCGACACGTCCGGAGCGATCTGCACGACTTCGGCGCGGATGCGCGCATCGCGCGTCCACGGCGAGTACATGTAGTGGCGCCATAGCGCGACCGCGACGAGCGCGGCGACGAGCACGACGGCGGCGGTCAACAGGAAACGAAGCACCGATGCGGTTTTCATGACGAGCCTCAGAGGAGGAGCAGACCCAGGCCGCCGAACAGAGCGACGAACACGGCGACGCGGAACAGGGGCGGATGCCACACATGGCGGTACAGGCCGAAACGGCCGGCGGCCCAGTCGAGCAGCCAGAGCACGGCGAGCATGGCGACGAACAGCAGCAGCATGCCCGGTACCAGCGCATCGCCGACGGCAATCTCACGCGGCATGGTCGTTCTCCAGTGGCGAAGCCGTTGCGATGGCGCGCGGCATGTACTCGGCGATCACCGATTCGCCGTCGAGCAGCGCCATGCGCAGCAGATGCAATTGAGTCAGGGTCGCGCCGGCCGTTGGTTGCGCCGGCAGGCACTCCTGGGCGGCCGCGATCGCCGCCGCAAGCGCGTCGCGCGCGGCCAGGTAGCCTCGCGCGTCGGGGCGCTCGTAGAAGCGCGCCAAACGATCGATCGCTGCCGATACGCGCGTATCGCCCGGTGGCTGCAGCCGGTCGGCCGCATGCGCCTGGCGCAATTCGATCAGCGCGCGGCCGGTCTCGTGCACGGCGAGCGCCCAGGCGAGCAGGGCACGCGATGCATCGCTGCCGGGCGGCGTGCGTGCCACGATCTGCTGCAGCAGATCGCGATTGACGCTTTCGAAGCGGTAGGCGAGTCCTGCGAGCGGCGCTTCGGCGGCCAGCGCGACCTGGCCGCGCAAGCGCGCGATCTGTCGTCGCTGGAACCAGCGCGTGGCGGCGACCGGCGGAGCCACGGCGAACGCGACGACCGCGCAGCCGAGGCCGACCAGCTGCGCGAACGCATCGTTGAGGAAGCGCACCGGGTCGTAGTGCATCGCATTGGTCAGCGCGAGGTTGTAGATCAAGCCCATGCCGTAGCCGACGCCATAGCTGATCAAGGTCGGGCGCGTCAGCAGGTACGGTGCGAGCAGGAACAGCGGCAGCGTGACCGCGATCAAGAGCCCGTAGCCGTCGACCTGGCTGAGCGCGAAGAACTCGACGGCGAAGCTCGCCGCGATGCCGAAGGTCCAGCCCATCATCGATTGTCCGGCCTGGCGCACCGGATTGGGCGCGGCGGCGAACAGCGCGCAGAAGATCGCGGCGATCAGCATCGCGCTGGATCCGGACGGCCATGCGCTGTAGATCCAGAAGATTCCCAGCGCGAGCATCGTGAGCGTCGTATGCGAGGCGGCGAGCGCCGCGCCGAAGAAGTCGTTGCTGCGCGCGAAACGCGCCTTCTCGACGGAGCCGGCGACCAGGCGCGGCGCCTGCAGCGAGGCGGCGATGTCGACGTAGGCGATCACCTCGTCGGCGAAGCGCAGCAGCAGCGCGGCGCCGGTGTCGAAGTCCAGATGCTGCTCGTCGCCGAGCTGCGCACGCATCGGCGCGGCGCCATCGGCGATCCGCTGCCTCGCGGCCGCCAGCGGCGGCAGCATCGCACGGGCCGTGCTGCCTGCCTCGGCCGGCAGCTGCAGGGCCTCGGCAATCGGGTGGTACAGCGAGATCAACGCGCGAGCGGTGCTTTCCCGGCCGCCGCGCAACAGCCGGTTGATCAGATGATGCAGCGACTGGAAGCTCGTCGATGCGGCCATGAAGCGCTGGTTGAACAGCTGCAGGCGACCGCTGCGCGCGCGCGCGTCGGCATCTTCGAAGATCACTGCGCTGCGCAAGTCTTCCAGGGCGATTGCCTCGCGCACGAAGCGCAGATGGGCGTTCTCCATCGCTTCGCGCGCGATCGTTCCGCCGGTGCTGCCGCGCACGAACTCCATGAAGTGGCTGAACTGCTCGTAGGCGGCGCGTCGCAGCGCGTCGCGCATGCGGCTCGGGAACACCGTGTCGCTGACGACGCCCGCGACGAGGATGCCGAGCATCACTTCGCTGATGCGCGCGACGGCGGAGTCGAACGCACCGAGCGGCGCATCGATCGACGGCAGCGCCACGATCGAGGCCGTGTAGCCGGCCAGCACGAATCCATAGGACGTGAAATTGCGATACAGCAGGGCACCGCCGGCGCACAGGCCGACCCACGACGCGAGCGCCAGCAGCAACAGCACGCGCTCCTGCGGAAACAGGCTCAGCATCAGCAGCGCGACCGCGGCGCCGGCGAACGTGCCGATGGCGCGGTAGAAACTTTTCGCGAGCACCAGGCCGGTCTGCCGGTTCATCACGATGACGACGGTCAGCATCGCCGTCGATGGCTGCGGCAGCGCGAAGCGCATCGCCAGCCATCCGGTCACGTAGAGCGCGATCGCGGCGCGCAGCACGAACAGCCACGCCGCCGCGTCCTCGCGCAGCACCTGCAAGGCTGTCGCGCGCAGGCTCGGTGACGGCGAAAGGGCGGCGGTGTCGGCCATGACTTCAGCCGTCCAGCCCGGCCAGCATCTTCTTCAGCAACTTTTCGAGCTGGCGCTGTTCGCCGCCGTCGAGCGTGCCGAGCTGGCGGTTCAGCAGATCGCTGATGGCAGGAAGAAAGCCTTCCACCGCGGCGACGCCTTTGGCGCTGAGGGACAGCACGATCTTACGGCGATCCTCCTCGCTCGGCTTGCGCCGCAGCAGCCCTTTCGCGCAGAGGCCGTCGGTCAGCCGCGTCACGTTGGCGAGCTTCTCGCCGGCGGCGTCGCCTATCTGGGAAGGCGTCAGCGCCTGTTCCTCGGTGCCGTAGACCATCATCAGCAGGTTGTACTCGGCGTGATTGATGCCCCAGGGCTTGAGGACGGCGTTCGCCTGATCGTGCACCTGCTTGTAGATGTGCTTGACCAGGCGCACGAGCATCGCCGGCGCGCGCGGGAACGCGGGGTAGCGCCTGCAGGTGACGTCGATGCGCTGTTCGGTCGGGCTGAAGCTGCTCATGCACGCGATTCCGGCTGGTGTTACACAAGAATATAGTACATATATGTAATATTCAAGAGTGTAGAGAATGCCGTCGCGCCACAGGGTGCGAAAGACGGGAACTCGCGTCGCGCCGCGTTGACGAAAGCAGCGGCGGGACGCGACAGCGCCGCCGTGCGACGGCCGCGGTTCGCCGCGCGCCGACCCATCCTTCGCTACGGGGAATCCGGATGAAGAACTACCTGCGCGGCAACCTGCGTTTCATCGCCTTCCTGCTGATGCTCGGCTTCGTGCGCACCGCCGTGGCGGACTGGAATCCGATCCCGTCCGGCTCGATGCGGCCGACGATCCTCGAAGGCGACGTCGTCTTCGTGAACCGGCTCGCGTTCGACGTGAAAGTGCCGCTGACCGACGTGATCGCCCTGCATACCGGCGCACCGAAGCGCGGCGACATCGTCACCTTCACGCGGCCGGAAGACGGCATGCGCCTGATCAAGCGCATCGCCGCGGTGCCGGGCGACACGATCGCGATGCGCGAAAACCGCCTGACCATCAACGGCGAGGCGATCGACTACGCGCCGCTCGGCAGCGTCGTCGAAACGCTCGCGCCCGGCCGCGCCGTCGATGCCGAACGCGTGCGCGAGACATTTGGCACCGATGCGCACACGATCCAGTGGCTGTCGCATGTCGCCTCGCGCTCGAGCTTCGCGCCGATGGTGATCCCGCCCGACCAGTACCTGATGCTCGGCGACAATCGCGACGACAGCGAAGACTCGCGCTACTTCGGCCTGATCCCGCGCGAACGCCTGATCGGCCGCGCCGAGCGTGTGATCGTCTCGGCCGACATCAAGGATCGCTGGCAATTGCGCTTGGCGCGCTTCGGTTCGAGCCTGTATCAGTAGCGCCGGACGACCGCGACGAAGGCGATGCCGCGCACGCTCACTTCGCGCGCGGCGGTGCCACCGGAAACGGCATGATCTTGTCGCCGCTGGCCGCATCGCGAATCGCGATCGCGCTGCGCTTGACCACTTCCTCGACGCGCAGGATCGCCTGGATCGGCAGGTGCACCATCGTGGTGTCCTTGAACTCTTCGCGCAGGCGCTCCTCGGTCGGGTCGACGACGAGGCCCTCGCCGGGCGGATCGAACACGAGGTCGCCGATCTCGGTGAAGCCCCACAGCGCGCTCGACGCGACATGGCGCGCGTAGAGCTCGATGCTCTTGCCCTGCGAGAGGAACGTGACCTTGTAGAGTTTCGGTGGGGGCATGGGAAAAGCCGGGATTCGGGATTCGGGATTCGGGAATAGTAGAGCCGAACTCGCCGAACGGTTGGAATCGCGGCTTCAGCCGCGATGCTTCCCCGAGCGCGTCAGTTGCGAAGCCGCCTTGCGACGGCGGGTTTCGACAGCAGTGCCAGCACGATGCCGATCACGAAGCCGGCGATGTGCGTCCACCACGCGACGGCGCCGAACGCCGGGCCGACGTAGGTGAACAGCAATTGCAGCATCGCCCAGAAACCGATCAGCAGCGGCGCCGGAATGCGTACGAATTCGAGGAACACGCCGAGCGGCAGCACCAGGCCCAGCCGCGCGCGCGGGAACAGCGCGAGATAAGCGCCGACCACCGCCGACACCGCGCCGCTCGAGCCGATGATCGGCGCGCTCGTGCCGGCCAGCGTGAAAGCGCCGACCAGGTTCGCCAGGGCGCCGCCGATGACGAACATCGCGAGGAAGCGCGCCGACCCGAGCGCGCGTTCGGCGGAGACCCCGAACACGATCAGGAACAGCAGGTTGCCGGTCAGGTGCAGCCAGTCGGCGTGGATGAAGATCGCGGTGACCAGGCGCGCGAAGCGCAGTTCCGCCAGCTGCTGCAACCACGGCGCGTTCGCGTCGAGCAGCGTCGAAGGCACCGTGCCCCAGCGCGTCAGCACCGCGCCGCGTTCGGCGGCTGGCATCGAGGCGAGCCAGATGAACACCACGACGCAGGCCGCAACGATCAGCAGCGTCGCCCACGGGGGCCTGGGTTTGCGCCGGCTCGGCAGGTGGACGAACATCGCTGCGGCCGGCCGCGCTCAGCGGCCGTCGCGCGGATAGACGAAGCGCTGGCCTTTGTATTCGAGGACCATGCCGTCGGCGCGGATTTCCTTCAGCGTGATGCCGTCGCCGAGGTCGTCGCCTTCGACATGCCGATCGCCCTTGATGACGACGAAGCGCTGCGACGGATCGCTGGCGTAGACGTGCATCGTCATCGCGAGTTCGGGAATGTCCTTGCGCGTCGCATACGGCAGTTCCCACACCGAAGGCAGCGCCTGTTCTGCCGACGCCGGTGCGGCCGCATGCGGAGCGGGCGTCGCGGCGGCCGTGCTCGGCGTTGCGGCAGCAGCGGGCGCCGCGGCCGTCGGGTTCGGCGTCGAGGTGGCGGCCGGAGCCGCCGCCGCAGGTGCATTCGGGGCCGCTGCCGGCGCCGCGGCCGGCGCTTTCGCGTCGGCCACGGCCGGGGCGGCCGTATCCGGCTTGGCGTCGGCCGGAGCCGCGAGCGGGCGCGGTGGTGGCGTGGTCGCCGCGTTGGCATTCGGCGCGGTGCGGTCGTTGCGCTGCGGATTCTGCACGGCGTTGCCCATCCTCGCCGTCGCAGGCCCCTGCGCCGCGCCAGCTACCGGCGGCGTCGCCGTCGTTGCCGGCGTCGTGAAATGCGGAGCGGGCTTCTTGCCCGGCGTGGCGGCGACGCCTCGCGCGTCGGCCGGCGGCGCGGCCGGCTTGGCGGCAGCGGCCTGAGGCGCCGCGGGTGGCGCGGACGTGTCCACCGGCGACCGCGACAGCCACCAGCCCACGCCGAGCGCGATCACGGCCAGCGCGCCGACCAGCGGCAGCAGGCTGCGGCGGCGGCGCACCGCGTGCACCGGCGAGCCCAGCGTAGGGGCTTCGCCGAGGCGGCGCTGCTGTTCGGATTTCTTCAGTGCTTCCAAAATCAACGACATGGGTTTTCCTGATGCCGCCGCGGGGACGCCGCGCGGCCAACGACTAAGAATACATGGCGCGCCCGCAACCTAGGCGACGCTCACTCCACCGTCCGCGCCAGATGCGGACCGGCGTCGTCCAGCGCCGACAGCGCGAACAGGGTTTCCGGTCCGATGATGCCATCGGCCTTGATGCCATAGGTCTGTTGCAGCTTGCGCACGCGTTCTTCCACCTCGGCATCGAAGGTAGCCGTGCGCGACTTCGCCCCGGCTGCACCGTCGAAGGTCGCCAGACGATCGACGACCCAGGCGACCCCGGCGTTCGCATCGCCGCGCTTGAGCGTCGCCGGCACGTCGTTCGGCAGCCGCCACAGCGCGACGAAGTCGCCGTTCCAGAGCTTGGACAACGATGCGCGCGCAAGTTCATAGCGTTCGCCGGCGAGGTCCAGGCGCACTTTCTCGCGCCCCGTGCCCTGCAGCAGCGCATAGCTCGCGGCAGCGGCGTCGGCGCCGGCCTCCGCGCGGTTCAGCACGAAGATCAACGGGCGATCGAAATGCGTGACCTGCTCGAGCGTCGCGTGGCCGCGCAGGCACGCCAGTCCGGGCGCGATCAGCGCGGGGCAGCGGCTGGCGTCGCGCACCGAGACGGTGTCGGCGTCGACCTGCCAGCGCGCGAGCAGCTGGGTGAACGCGGTGAGTTCGGTTTCCGGCGCACGCGCGAGCGTCGCCTCCAGGCGCGTGGCTTCCGCGTCGGCTGGTACGGCCGCGACCGGTTGCGCGACGACCGGCGCCGCGGCGGCCGGCGGCGGGTGGCGCCAGCCTTTCCACCAGGCGACGCCCCCTGCGATCGCCAGCACGAGTGCGGCGGCCAGTCCCCAGCGTCCGTAGCGGCGCAGCCAGTAGCGCGCGTGACCGGGCAGGGTTTCGTCGGCGGCGCGATCGACCAGGCGTTCGCCGAGGCTGTCCTGTTCCCGTGCATAGCCGGCCATCAAGGCGCGGTCGGCGATGATGTTGACCAGGCGCGGAATGCCACCGGAACGCTGGTACAGGGCCTTGAGGCCGAGCCGCGAGAACGGGATGCGCTTGTTGCCGGCAACCGCCATGCGATGGCGCACGTAGGCTTCGGTCTCGCCGGCGTCGAGCGGCGTCAGGTGGTAGCGCGCGGTGATTCGCTGGGCGAGCTGGCGCAATTCCGCGCGGTCGAGTAGTTCGCGCAGTTCCGGCTGGCCGAGCAGGATGATCTGCAGCAGCTTCTGCGTCGGCGTTTCGAGGTTGGTCAGCAGACGCACCTGCTCGAGCGACTCGATCGACAGGTTTTGCGCCTCGTCGACGATCAGCACGACGCGCAGTCCCTGCGCGTAGGCATCGAGCAGGAACGCGTTCAAGGTGTCGGTCAGCGCCTTCAGGCTGCCGCGCTTGCCTTCGATGTCGAGCTTGAGCTCCTCGCAGACGGTCTCGACCAGCTCGGCCGGCGTCAGCTTGGGATTGAGCACCAGCGCGACGCGCGTGTTCTCCGGCAGCTGCTCCAGCAGCAGGCGGCACAAGGTCGTCTTGCCGGTGCCGACCTCGCCGGTCAGCTGCACGAAACCGCCGCTGCCGCCCTTGCCGATGCCGTACAACAGGTGCGCGAGCGCATCCCGGTGCCGTTCGGACAGGAACACATAGCGCGGATCCGGCGTGATCGAAAACGGCGGCTCGCGCAGGCCGTAATACTCAAGATACATCCCGCTACTTTACCCGACCTCGGGGGTCCAGCCGGCGTGAATCGTCGAAAGCGGCGCACCGCGCGCGTCGGTGGCGGCCTTTCCGAGGCGGCGGTAGAGTGTGATGCGCTTCACGTTCGAAACTTTCGATCGGCGGGGGAAGTCATGCGTCGACGCACTTTGTTCGGGTTCTCGTTGCTGGTGCTCATCGCGGCATCGGCGAGCGCGCAGACCTTGCCGAGCGGTTTCCAGCGCACCGACCCGATCGCGGGCCGCAACCTGCCGACCGGCGTGTACTTCGCGCACGACGGCCGCGTGTTCGTGACCGAAAAGGGCGGCCAGATCTGGCTGTACCCGAACCTGCTCGCCGCGCCGACGCTGTTCTACGACCTCAGCGCGAAGATCCACACCGTCGGCGACCGCGGCTTGCTCGGTTTCGCGCTTGATCCGCGCTTCCCCGAAGTGCCGGCCGTGTACGTGCTCTACACCTACAACGGCGGCTTGTTCCCGGACAGCGACCCGGTGCCGTGGGCGCCGCGTTGGACCACCAATTGCGGCAGCGGCCCAGGCCAGACCGAGCCGACGCCGTCGCAGACGCAGGAAGGCGGCTGCGTCGTCAGCGGACATCTGTCGCGGCTCGACGTCAGCGGCAACGTCGCGACCGCCGAGACGGTGCTGATCGAAGACTGGTACCAGTGGTATCCGAGCCACTCGATCGGCACGGTGCTGTTCGGCGAAGACGGCTATCTGTACGTCGGCGGCGGCGACGGCGCCAGCTACAACTGGGCGGACTGGGGCGAGGGCGTCGGCAACACGACCTATCCGGACACGCATTCGCCGACGTTGCAGGGCGGCGCGCTGCGCTCGCAGGCGCTGGAGATCCAGCCGCAGTACACCAACGGCGACATCCGCCTCAACGGCGCGATCCTGCGCGTCGACCCGCTCACCGGCGACGGCGCACCGGGCAATCCGCTCGCGGACGACGCCTCGCCGAACGCGCGGCGCATTCTCGCCTACGGCCTGCGCAATCCGTTCCGTTTCACCGAACGCCCCGGCACCGGCGAGATCTGGGTCGGCGACGTCGGCTGGAACACCTGGGAGGAGATCAACCGCATCCCCGCGCTAGCGCAAGGCGGTGACACCACGCTGGTGAACTTCGGCTGGCCCTGCTTCGAAGGGCGCGTGCACACCAGCGGCTACAGCGGCGCGAACCTCGCGCTGTGCAATGCGATGTACGCCAACAACAACACCGGCGGCCGCACGCCGTGGACGCCGCCCTGGTACACCTACATCCACCAGGGCAGCTCCGACATCACGGGCCTGGCGTTCTACACCGGCACGAGCTACCCGGCGCAGTACCGCGATTCGCTGTTCTTCGCCGACAACAGCCGCACGATCATCTTCAACATCCCCTTCGCCGACGCCAACGGAGACGGCATTCCCGACCCGCCGGCCGACGGCACCGCGACGGCGTTCTTCGGCGGCAGCCTGGCGACGGCGGTGCAGTTGGTGTCCGGCCCCGGCGGCGACATCTTCTTCACCAACATCAACACCGGAAAGATCTCGCGTCTCGCCTACTGCACCGGCTGCAGTTCGGCGGCGCCGGGCAACGTGGCGCCGTCGGCGGCGATTGCGCTCGATGCGGGGTCGGCGGCCGACGGACCGCCGCGCACGATCGCATTCACGGCGGCCAACAGCGTCGACTCGAACACGACCGATACGCTGACCTACGCCTGGGACCTCGACGGCGACGGCAATTTCACCGACGCGACCGGCGTCGATGCGAGCGCATTCTTCGCCGCGGTCGGACCGCATACCGTGGCGGTGCAGGTGTCCGACGGCCACGGCGGCGTCGACGTCGCGCACATGATCGTCACCGTCGTCAACCAGGCGCCGAGCGTGACGATCCTGAGCCCGCAAGCCGGCGACGAGTGGGCCATCGGCGACATCGTCGCGCTGCAGGCAAGCAGCAGCGATCCCGAACAGGGCACGCTGCCGGATTCGGCGCTGGCCTGGCAGGTCTTCCTCGAAACCTGCACGAACCCGGACTTCACCGATTGCACCGAGTCGACGGTGACCACCGCGACCGGATCGAACACGCAATTCCAGGCTCCCGCGGCCGTGTTTCCGGCCTACCTGCACATCGTGCTGACCGGAACCGACGACGGCGGCTTGTTCGACACGAAGGACGTCGACATCTATCCGCTGACCTCCGATCTCACGCTGACGACCGATCCGGCGGGTCTGCTCGTCGGCTTCGCCGGTTCGCCGGCGCAAACGGCGCCGGTGACACGCACCTTCATTCGCAACGCGAACGTCGAAGTCAGCGCGCCGCTCTCGCAATCGGCCGGCGCGATCGACTATGGCTTCGCGAGCTGGTCCGACGCAGGCGCCGCCGATCACACGGTGCAGCTGACCGATGCCGGCACGACGATCCTGACGGCGAACTATGTCGTCGACGGCGATCTGATCTTTCGGGATGGGTTCGAGCTGCCGGACTGACCGTCAGCGCGAAGGGCTTGGCGACGCCGGCTCCTGTTGCACCATCTCCAATTCCGGCAGCGTCGCCGCGTGCGCCTCGATCGCCGCGGCCGGCGCCTGGCCGGGCGCGACGTCTTCGGGCGCGTTCGGCTTCGTCGCCAGCATTCGCGCCTTGCGCCAGTTGCCGAAACGGTAGTAGCCGATCGTCATCAGCAGCGAACTCAGCGAGCCGAGCGGGTAGCTCCACCAGATCGCATCGGCACCCCAGCTGCCGATCAGTCCGTAGGCGAACGGGATGCGCACGATCCAGAACGCGATGAACAGGATGATCAGCGGCGGCATCACCGCGCCGGTCGAGCGCACGACGCCGGACAGCACCATCGACACGCCGAAGAACAGGAACGCCCAGACCACGATCATGTTCATGTGCTGCGCGATCGTGATCGCGCCGGTGTCTTCGCGCAGGAACAGGCCGAACGCGGCGTTCTCGAACAGGTAGATCAGCGCGATGATGCCGCCGCTCATCAGGAAGTTGATCGTGATGCCGCTCATCGCGGTCTTGTGCACGCGGTCCCAGCGGCCGGCGCCGACGTTCTGCGCGGCCATCGACGAAGCGGCCGCGCCGATCGCGAACGCCGGCATCTGGATGTAGTTCCACAGCTGCATCGCCGCGCCGAACGCGGCCGTCGTCTGCGAGCCGAAGCGGTTCACCAGGCTGATCATCGCGATCATGCTCGAGGAGATCACGATCATCTGCAGCCCCATCGGCACGCCTTTGCCGACCAGCGAACGCAGGATCGTGCGGTCGATGCGGAAGTAGCGCGTCTCGTCCGCATGCAGCCACAGGAAATGCTTGCGCCGGTACAAATGCACGAGCAGCGCGGTCAGGCTGACCACGTTCGCGATCAGCGTCGCGGTCGCCGAGCCGGCGATGCCCAGACCCGGAATCGGACCCACGCCGAAGATGAAGACCGGATTCAAGACGATGTCGAGCCCGACCGACAGCAGGAGGAAATAGAATGGTGTCTTCGAATCGCCCGCGCCGCGCAAGGTCATCATCACGAACGAATAGAGGAACATCGGCGTGATCGCGATGAAGATGATGCGCAGGTAGCTGATCGCGAGCGGCAGCGCGTCGTGCGGCGTGCGCATCCAGGCCAGCAGCGACGGCGCCATCAGGAAGCCGAATACGGACGCCGCGACGGCGACGAGGCCGAAGAAACTCGCGCTGGTGCCGACCACGCGCTTGGCCTGCTCCATGTTCTTCGCGCCGATGCTCTGGCCGATCAGGATCGTCGCCGCCATGCCGACGCCGAACACTGCGCCGAGCAGGAAGAACAGGATCGTGTTCGCGTTCGAGGTCGCGGTCAGCGCCGCTTCGCCGAGGAAGCGGCCGACCCAGACCGCGTTGACCGAGCCGTTCAGCGACTGCAGCACGTTGCCGGCCAGGATCGGCAGCGAGAACAGGAACAAGGTCTTCAGGATCGCGCCATCGGTCAGCGCGGTATTCGGCTTGGGCGGTGCGGACATCGGGACTCGTGCTCTGCGAAGGCGCGCCCGGCGGCGCGGCGGCGAAAACGGCGTGCTGCGCCGGCATGGCTTTTGTCACAAGCCCGGGCCGCACGCATCTCATTATGATGACAGATTGCCGGACGCATCGAGCTTCCGGCTGCCAGGAGTGCACCATGCGTTTACGAATTCTTTTCGCCGCCGCGTGCGTACTGGCGAGCGGCGCGGCCGCCGCGCAGGTCGATGCCTCGCTGTTCGGCGACCTGCACTGGCGCCTGATCGGTCCGTTTCGCGGCGGCCGCGTCTTGACGGCAGCCGGCGTACCGGGACAGCCGCAGCATTTCTACTTCGGCGCAGTCAACGGCGGCGTGTGGGAAACGCGCGACGCCGGCCGCACCTGGCGACCGATCTTCGACGCGCAGCCGGTCGGCTCGATCGGCGCGCTCGCGATCGCGCCGTCGAATCCGAACGTGCTCTACGTCGGCACCGGCGAGGCCGACATGCGCTCGGACATCGCGCAAGGCGACGGCATGTACAAGTCGACCGACGCCGGCCGCACGTGGAGCAAGACGGGCCTGGCCGACTCGCAGCAGATCGGGCGCATCCTGGTCGATCCGCGCGATGCGAACACGCTGTTCGTCGCCGCGCTCGGCCACCCGTACGGGCCCAACGCCGAGCGCGGCGTGTTCCGCTCGCGCGACGGCGGCCAGTCCTGGCAGCGCGTGCTCGGCGAAGGCGAGGCGACCGGCGCGATCGACCTCGCGTTCGAGCCCGGCAATCCGCAAGTGATCTATGCCTCGCTGTGGCAGACGCGGCGCACGCCGTGGAACATCTACCCGCCGGCGAACGGGCCGGGCAGCGGCCTTTACAAGTCCAGCGACGGCGGCGAGCACTGGAGCAAGCTCGGCAACGGCTTTCCCGAGCATGTCGGCCGCGTCGGCGTCGCGGTCGCCCAGAGCGATCCCAAGCGCGTCTACGCGATCGTCGACAACGAGGCGATCGGCGACGACGTCGGCGGCCTCTATCGCAGCGACGACGCTGGCGCGCACTGGCGCCGCGCGAGCGGCGATGCGCGCATCTGGCAGCGCGGCTGGTATTTCGGCCGCGTCACGGTCGATCCGAAGAATGCCGATCGCGTCTACTTGCCGAACACGATCGTGCTGCGCTCGGACGACGGCGGCGCGCACTTCGTCGCGATGAAGGGCGACGCCACGGGCGACGATTTCCACGAGCTGTGGATCGATCCTTCCGATCCGCAGCGGCAGGCGCTCGCGGTCGACCAGGGCGCAATCGTCACGCTCAACGGCGGCGCGACCTGGAGCTCGTGGCACAACCAGCCGACCGCGCAGATGTATCACGTCAGCACCGACCAGCGCTTTCCGTATCGCGTCTACGGCGCGCAGCAGGATTCCGGCGCCGCTGCGCTGCCGAGCCGCACCGGCGACAGCGACGGCATCACGATGCGCCAGTTCCACGAAGTCACGGCCGGCGGCGAGAGCGGCATGATCGCGCCCGATCCGGACGATCCGGACATCGTCTACGGCGGCAACGTCGACAAGCTCGACCTGCGCACCGAGCAGACGCAGTCGGTCGATCCGACCCTGGCCGATCCGGACCTGTACCGCCGCACGTGGACGCTGCCGCTCGTGTTCTCGCCGAAGGACCCGAAGGCGCTCTACTTCGGCAACCAGAAGATCTTCCGCACGCGCGACGGCGGCGCGCACTGGGATGCGATCAGTCCCGACCTCACGCGCGAGAATCCCGCCGTGCCGCCGAACCTCGACGCGCCGAGCGCCGCAAACGAACAGCACATCGGCCCGCGCCGCGGCGTCGTCTATGCGATCGCGCCGTCGCCGCTCGATGCCGCGCTCGTCTGGGCCGGTACCGACGACGGCCTGGTCTGGCGCACGCGCGACGGTGGCGCGCATTGGGACGACCTCACGCCGCCGGCGCTGACGGCGTGGTCGAAGGTCGGCAACATCGAAGCCTCGCATTTCGATGCCGACACCGCCTACGCGGCGATCGACCGTCATCGGCTCGACGATCGCAAGCCCTACATCTGGCGCACGCACGACGGCGGCAAGACCTGGCAGCCGATCGTCGCCGGCATCCGCGACGGCGACTTCGTCAACACGGTGCGCGAAGACCCGGTGCGCAAAGGCCTGCTCTACGCGGCGACCGAACTCGGCATCTACGTCTCGTTCGACGACGGCGAGCATTGGCAGAGCCTGCAGGCGAACCTGCCGCGCACCTCGGTGCGCGACCTCGACGTGCACGGCGACGACCTCGTGCTCGCCACGCACGGTCGCGGCTTCTGGATCATGGACGGCATCGCCGCGCTCCGTCAGGCCGATGCGCAAGTGACCAAGGCCGACGCCTGGCTGTACGCGCCGTCCGCTGCAATCCGCGCGCGCGTCGCCGCGTTCACCGGCACGCCGCTGCCGAAAGACGAGCCGATGGCGAGCAATCCGCCCAGCGGCGCCTTCATCGACTACGTGCTCAAGCGTGCGACCAAACACCCGGTCGAACTCGCGATCCGCGATGCGCACGGCGCCGTCGTGCGCCGCTATTCGAGCAGCGATGCGGTCAAGCCGATCGACGCGGCGACCAGCGAAGTCGCGCCGGAATGGATCGTGCAGCCGGCACCGCTGCAGACGAGTGCCGGCATGCATCGCTTCGTCTGGCCGCTGCGCTACGCGGCCCCGGCCGAACTCGACGGCGGCGACGGCGCGTGGGCGCCGCCGGGGCGCTACACGGTCGAACTGACGATCGACGGCAAGACCCTGCGCCAGTCGCTGCAGGTGCTGCCCGATCCGCGCGTGAAGCTCGCCGACGCCGACTACGCCGCGCAGCTCGCGTTCGCGCGCAAGGTCGAAGCCGCACGCGTGCGGCTGGCCGGGCCGTCGCAGCAGGCGAAAACCTTGCACAAGGCGCTGAAGGCTGCGCACACGCCGGCCCATGCCGAGTTCGCCGCCGAGATCGACGCGCTCGATGCCAAGCTCGTCGCGCTCGCAGCGATCGTCGACGCCGGCAATCCGCACAATGCCTGGGCGTTCCCGCCGAACACGACGACGAGCTTCGCCTTCCTCGACGAAGCCCTCGGCAAGCTCGACGCCGCCGCCAACGGCGCCGACGCCGCACCGACACCGGATGCGCTCGCCGGCTACGACGCGCTGCAACCGACGCTCGATCGCACCTTGGCGGCGTGGCAGCAGCTCGAATCGAAGGATCTGGCGGCGTTGAACCAGCACTTGCGCGCGAAGAAGCTCGAAGCGATCTCGGTGTCGTCCAAGGGTGGCCACTGAGCCGGCGTCGCGCCGAATCGTGCGGCTGAAGTATCGCGGCTGAAGCCGCTCCCACAGGCTCGTCTTCGACCTGTGGGAGCGATTCTCGTAGGCCGAGTTCTTGTGAAGACGAGCTTGGGTGGGAGCGACTTCAGTCGCGATGCTTTCCCTCCAGCCTTCGCAACCCCTTCCGAAGAAACAACATCGCAGCTGAAGGCGCTCCCACGGCTGCGGGAAAAATCGCGCATCGTCATGAAGTCCGGCCCTTGATATCCGCCGCGCCGCACCAACGCTCTTGAGTCACCTCGCGCACCGCCGCTCACAACCAGCGACTCCATCGGCCGCCGCGCGCTCGTGCGCGGCGATCCTGATCCCAAGGACATCCATGCGTCTCGAGTTCCTCAAGACAGCGGCCGTGCTCGGCCTGCTGACCGCGATCGGCCCGTTTGCGATCGACATGTACCTGCCCGCGTTGCCGTCGATCGGCGCCAACCTGCATGCGAGCAGCGGCGCGACGCAGGCGAGCCTGATGGTGTTCTTCCTGATGATGGGCCTGGGCCAGCTCGTCTACGGGCCGGCGTCGGACATCTTCGGACGCAAGGCGCCGCTGTACTTTGGCCTCGCCATGTTCGCGATCGGCAGTCTCGGCTGCGCGCTCGCCGCCGACATCCAGACGCTGATCGCGTTCCGCGTCGTGCAAGGCATCGGCGCCTGCGCCGGCATGGTGATCTCGCGCGCGGTCGTGCGCGACCTGCACACCGGACCCGACGCCGTGCAGATGATGTCGCTGCTGATGCTCGTGTTCAGCGTCTCGCCGATCCTCGCGCCGCTCGCCGGGAGCCTGGTGATCGCGTGGACCAGCTGGCGCGGCATCTTCTGGACCGTGCTGATCGCCGCGCTGATCGGCCTCGTGCTGATGCGCCTGTTCCTGCCGGAGACGCGTCACCGCCACCTGCGCGCGGACAGCACGATCCGCGGCGCGCTCGCCGCGTATCGCGAACTGCTGCGCGATCCGTCGTTCCTCGGCCTCAGCTTCACCGGCGCGTTCGGCGTGTCGAGCTTCTTCGCGTACCTGTCGACCTCGTCGTTCATCCTGATCGAGCACTACGGCCTCACGCCGACGCAGTACAGCTTCTTCTTCTCGATCAACGCCGCGGCGTTCATCGGCGCGGCGCAGTTCAACGGCGCGCTCGCGCGGCGCTTCGGCATGCGCGGCCTCGTGCGCTTCGCCGTGACCGGCTACATCGCGGCGATCGCGAGCCTGTTCGCGCTGTACCTGGCCGGCGTCGACAGCCTGACCGTGCTCGCCGTGCTGCTGTTCATCGGCTACGGGTTCCTCGGCATGGTGATCCCCAACATCACCGTGCTCGCGCTGGAAGAACACGGCGCGATCGCCGGCACCGCGTCCGCGCTGATGGGCACGCTGCAGTTCGTCACCGGCGCGGTCGTCATGACGATCGTCGGCCGCTTCCTCAACGGCACCGCGATGCCGATGGTCACGGCGATCGCGACGTGCGCGCTGATCACGTTCACGCTCGCGCAGATCGCGCTGCGTCGTCGGGCGCCGGCGCAGGTCGCCGAAGGGTCGGCGCGGCCGGAAGGTGGACTGGAGACTTCGCGCGATTGAGGTGCTCTGGAATGGCTGACGTCACTGCGCGCTGCCGTCATTCCCGCGAAAGCGGGAATCCATTTGGGTTGGCCGTCAACGTCAAAATGGATTCCCGCTTGACCAGCTTCGCTGTTGAGAAGCGCCTCGCGGGAATGACGGCAGGATGCTTTTCGCGGGAATGACTACGAAGAGGCCATTCGCAGGAACGACGATGAAGAATGGGACAAGTGGCGAGCGACAGCGAAAATCGTCGCCCCCTCAATCCTCATCCTTCCGAATCCGCACCCGCTTCGCCAGCTTCTCCTTCGGCACCTCGCCGCCCGAGAACAGCGCGATCGCCGTGCGCGCGACCTGTCCGGTGTCGTAGTAGGCATACGCGCCGACGCCGAGCGCGCCGATCACCGGCAGCCAGCGCGCGATGCCGCGGCCGGCGAGGCGCTTGGACAAGCCGATGCCGATCTTCGCCGCGATGCGCTCGAGCGCGCGCAGCGGCACGTCCTGGATCAACAGGCGCGCGCCGACCTGCACGCCGACGTCGCGCATCGCCTGCGCCGCGGCGTGGCGGAACAGGCAGTACAGCATGTGCGACTTGGTCAGGTCCGCGCTGACGCCGTAGGCGCCGGCGATGTCGGCGACCATCTGGCGCTGGATGCGCCAGATCGCGACCAGCTCCGGCACGATCGTCAGCCAGCCGAACGGACCCGGCGGCAGCGCCAGCGTGCCGGCGGCCAGCGCAGCTTTGTTCGCCGCGGCGGCCGCAATCGCGCGTGCGCGATGGTCCGGGCCGCGGCTCTTGTGCTCCTCGGTGTCGGGGATGCGGCCGGCGATGTCGAGGATCGCGCGCGTGAGGCGATCGCTGAGCGCGCCGCCGCTTTCGCCCTCGACGCGTCGTGCGGGAACCTGGCTCGCCATGGCAGCGACTCCGTGATGCGGGAGTTGTGATGGTGGCCGCTGCCTGCGCCTGCGACAAGGCGTAGCGCGCGGGGTCGATACCTGCGGTTCAGCGATCGAGCGCGTACGGTGCCGCACTGAAGCAGGCACGGTCGGAGGCCTCTGCATACGCGTGCCGTCGTCACGCGTCTCAGTGCCGCTTGAAGTACTGCACTTCGCGCTCGTGCTTCTCGGCGGCCGCCCGATTCGGGAACGTGCCGAGGTTGCGGCGCTTGCCCGTCTTCGGATCGGTCTTGCGCGAATAGAGTCGGTACTCGCCGGACTTGAGCTTGCGGATCATCGCGAAATCCTCCGTTGCCGCCCCTGGCGCGAGTGACCGTAGCGCTCGTTGCCTTAATGCTTCCCGCGGCGCCATGCAGTGCACCCTCGCGTGCGATCTGCGATGCGCACCGTTTTCGCGAAGCCTTCATCGCAGCGATGCAAAGATCGTCCGCGCGTGCGGTACTGCGCGGGTTGCGCATGCGCGCGTAGTGCTAATTTTGGTAACTTGTAAAAAGTATAAGAACGCCGGCAAGCGCCGCTTCGCCGGGCACAGGGGCCGACCATGAAACACGACGACACACGTGCGCGCTCGCGCGCGGCGACGAGCCTGTGCGCGCGCAGCGTTGGCGCCGTGATCGGCGCGAGCGCGCTGCCAGGCGCCGACGTGCGCGCCGGTGCTGCGCCTGTCCAGGGCGCCGTCGACGCGATCGTCGGCGCGGACGAAATCTTCTTCCATCGAATCGAGGGGTGCTGATCGTGAATCGCAAACCGCTGTGCGTGCTGCTGGCTGCGCTGCTGACGTCGACTGCCGCGGCCGATCTGTGGGCCGGGCAACCGATACCGCAGACGACATCGTTCACCTACCAGGGGCAGCTCAACGCCGGCGGCGCGCTGCCGACCGGCCTGTACCAGTTCACCTTCACGCTGTATGACGCGCGCAACGCCGGCAA
>Ga0207671_10002582_pt1 | contig 19134 bp, 10 predicted proteins | sample KBSC24metaG_FD_184352 | JGI IMG/M metagenome (GOLD analysis project Ga0207671, IMG submission 184352) | Corn rhizosphere microbial communities from Kellogg Biological Station, Michigan, USA - KBS C2-4 metaG (SPAdes) (version 2) | ecosystem: Host-associated > Plants > Roots > Rhizosphere > Soil... | reverse complement strand
AAATGCCGACCAGGCGGGGGGCTGCGCCGCGATGAATAAAATTATTGCAACCCTACCACAAACAGTTGCTAACTCATACATTATTTCATCAGCAGGTTGCGCCAGTTCCCCCGATCACCTGCATTTTACCGCCGAAGGGTACAGGTTATTAGGAAAAAGATATGGCGAGACGATGCTTTCATTATTAGGGTACAAGTTTTCAGAAACCACCACTCATTAATTTTTCATCAGTTTAGGATAAACAATGCTTAGCAAAGTATAAACAGTTAACCATTATCAATTTTAAAACCACTAATGACCAATGAATTTTTCTATTGTTAATAAAAAAGCTGACCGGGGTTTTGTGCTTCCGGCAATTGCCTTTATTATTTTGTCGCTTGTTCAATGTACACCAAAACATCAGGTGGTTTCATCATTCCAGGCAGGTACTACCGCCGATAATTCAAAGAAGGGTTTAAAAGATTATTATAAAAGCTATTTCCCGATTGGTGTAGCCGTTAACATGGCTTCCTTGCATGGCCCTGATTCAGCATTAATTGTAAAAGAGTTTAACAGCGTAACGCCCGAGAATGATATGAAGATGGGCCCCATACATCCCTCGGAAGACGTTTATAATTGGAAAAATGCCGACGATATTGTTGATTTTGCTGTGTGCCATCGCATTAAAATACGCGGGCACAACTTATGCTGGCATAACCAGGAAGCAGCATGGATGTTCAAGGGAGTCGATGGAAAACCAGTTACCAAAGAATTACTGTTGAAGCGCCTAAAAGATCATATTTTTACTGTTGCCGGAAGATACAAGGGTAAAATTTATGCATGGGATGTGGTTAACGAGGCAGTTGATGACAGCGATGATACAACGCAGATATACCGCAAAAGTAACTGGTACAACATATGCGATGGTCCCGATTTTATAGAGGCGGCCTTTAGGTATGCGCATGAAGCCGATCCGCAGGCCAAGCTTTACTATAATGATTATAACAGCGAACACCCGGTAAAGAGAGAAAAGATATATAAATTGTTAAAAAAATTGGTTGACGACCACGTGCCGATTGACGGGGTGGGCATGCAGGCGCATTGGAAGCTAAATGAACCATCGCCCAACGAATTACGTAAAGCTTTGGATGAAGTGACCTCCTTAGGTTTAAAGGTACAATTTACCGAATTGGATATTACTATACGTTTGCCACAACCAAAACCTGCGCCCGGAGCAACGCCGGGGGCTACAATGCCGCCAGCACCTGATCCTGGTTATACGCCAGAATTGGAAGCCAAACAAATAGCGCAATACAAAATGGCTTTTGATATCTTTCGGCAGTATAAAAAGTTTATAACAAGCGTTACATTTTGGAATGTGTCTGACAGATACAGTTGGCTGGACCAGAGAGGCGGAGGATTAACTGGCGGAGCGGCTGCAGGGGCAAACACGCCGCGCACAGTTAGAAAAGCGTACCCTTTGTTGTTTGACGAAAACAGGGAACGAAAAAATGCCTACTGGTCTGTAGCAAATTTTTAACCCGGGGCGTTGTTGAACAAAGCAATGAGGCGTGATTAAAGAGTTTTACTGCCGAAAGCTATAAACATTAGGTAGGTGGCACGGGGTTAAAATGCAGATATTGCTGAAACAGGCAATACAATAGCAGGATAATAATGCTATCCAATGAGGATTGCACATTACAAACCAAAGTATATGACAAGATTAGTTAATAAAAAGGTGTACTTATTGACTGTGGTATTATTGATGTTTTCATCGGTACAAGCTCAACAGAAAAATTACACCGGTAAAAAAAATAACGTAACCGATAATTCCGGGCGATATAAATTATGGTATAATCAGCCTGCTAAAAACTGGAACGAAGCACTGCCCCTTGGAAACGGTTTTATCGGGGGTATGGTGTTTGGCGAGGTAAAAAATGAACGTATTCAGCTCAATGAATCAACCATATGGGGAGGAGGCCCCAATAATACAATTGATCCAAATGCAAGGCCATACATTAATGATGTGAGGCGGCTGCTTGCTGAGAAAAAGTATGCAGAAGCACAAGAATTGGCTAACAGTAAACTAGGGCCAAAAGGTAATAGCGGCATGCCGTACCAACTTGCTGGTAATTTATACCTCAGCTTTCCTGAAACAGGAACCGCTGCCAACTATTATCGCGATCTGGATATAGCGAATGCAATAGCTACGGTAAAATATACTTTAAACGGAGTTAACTATAAAAGAGAGTTTTTTACCTCGTTCGGCGCAAATGTGTTCATGGTAAAACTTACAGCCAATAAGCCTGGCATGATTAACTGCAGGCTAAAACTTCAAAGCCCTCTTAAATCTTCCGTCACCATAAATAACCCAAAAGCATTGGTTTTATCCGGCCAGGGAAGTGAGCACGAAGGACAAAAAGGACAAATAGAATTTAATGTGCTCACCAGGGTTAAAAATTCGGGCGGTACAACCGTTGCAGATACCTCTGGCATTACTATCGCAAATGCAGATACGGCCGTGATATATCTTTCGATGGCCACTAATTTTATCAATTACCACGATGTTTCAGCAAATTCAATGCTTCGGGCAGAAAACATTTTAAACAAGGCCTATAAGCATAGTTTCGATGAATTGTTAACTGAAAATATCAAGTATTATCGCTCGTATTTTGATAGGGTTAAACTCGATCTTGGTGTAGATAGCGCCGCAAAACAGCCCACAAACGTTCGTGTCCAAAATTTTTCAAATAATAATGATACGCAATTAGCCGAGTTATATTTCCAATATGGTCGCTATTTGTTGATTTGTTCATCTCAACCGGGATCGCAGCCAGCTAATTTACAGGGTATCTGGAATGGCGAAATTAAAGGCCCGTGGGACAGTAAGTATACGATTAACATTAATACCGAAATGAATTATTGGCCAAGTGAAGTAACCCAGTTAGCAGAATTAAGCACTCCGCTTTTTAATATGATCAGAGATTTGTCTGTTACAGGCAAGCCAACTGCAAAAATAATGTACGGAGCACGTGGATGGATGTTACATCATAATACTGATATTTGGCGTATAACCGGTGTTGTCGACGGCGCTTTCTGGGGTTTGTGGCCAACGTCAAATGCATGGCTTTGCCAACATTTGTGGGAACATTATTTATACTCAGGCGATAGGAAATTCTTAAGGCAATATTACCCAATAATTAAAGGTGCTGCGGAGTACTACATTGATGCCCTTCAAAAAGAGCGTGAACATGGTTGGCTTGTGGTGTCACCCTCAGTTTCGCCCGAACACGAATATATTGATGGAAAGAACCAGGTTTCTGTCACTGCCGGTGCTACCATGGATAACCAGTTAGTTTATGGCTTATTTACTGATGCCATAAGAGCTGCAGCGGAACTCCATATTGACAAGGTATTTGCAGATAGCCTCGCCAGCTATCGCAGCCAATTACCCCCAATGCAAATTGGCAGGTACGGGCAGTTACAGGAGTGGCTGGAGGATCTTGACCGTACTGATGATCATCATCGTCATGTATCTCATCTATACGGCTTGTTTCCGGGAAACCAGATATCCCCATTTACGCAACCGCAACTTTTTGCAGCTGTAAAAAAATCACTTGACTATCGTGGCGATGTTTCCACCGGCTGGTCTATGGCGTGGAAGATCAATCTTTGGGCACGTTTATTGGACGGCAATCATGCCTATAAGCTTATTAAGGATCAAATAAAGCCCATAAACGGAAGTTCTGGCGGCACTTATCCAAATTTATTTGATGCACATCCACCCTTCCAGATCGACGGCAATTTTGGCTGTACTTCCGGGATAGCTGAAATGCTTTTACAAAGCCATGATGGTGCAATTTATCTATTGCCGGCATTGCCTGATGAGTGGAAGAGTGGCAGTATATCAGGATTAATGGCAAGAGGTGGTTTTAAAATTGATATGACATGGGCTAACCATAAAATTGTCAAACTGGTGATACATTCCTCGCTTGGTGGAAACTGCCGGCTACGTGTTAATCAACAGATCGGTAGCAAATTGCTAACGGAAGCAAATGGTATAAATATAAACCACTTTTACCAGGTAATGGAATTAAAAAAGCCGATTGTAAAAAGTGCCGATAAAAATATTATAGCTAAGCTAACAAGATCCTGGATGTACGATTTGCCGACACGCCCCGGCGAAACTGTAGTTATTAGCAATTGAAAATCAGGAATTAAATTAATAAGCACAGAGGACGAAATTGAATTGGGGCCGGCGTAATTGATTAGAAAGGTAATCCAGTTAAGATAACGTAACCAGGCAAGGTGTGGATTTGATCAGATTGTCCAGGTTAGCGATGATATGCAAACTTTAAATAACGTAAAATAGCAGCTGCAAAGTTGATCGATGCGACTGCTCCGGGTGTTATTTTTTTTCCCCGGCTACTAAGTAAGTATTGATCATTTCTATCTTACCATTACTAAGGTGACGCAGCTCGGTAACCTTAACATTTCTCAGGTTTGTTTTGCCTGAAAGTTCAGTGTCGTGATAAAATATGTACCATTTATTATTGAATTTAACAATGGAATGATGTGTTGTCCACCCTTGCACAGGTTGCATAAAGTGCCCGGCGTACACAAAAGGCCCAATGGGGCTGGAGCCAATTGCATAGGCAAGAAAGTGCGTATCCCCGGTAGAATAAGTCAAATAATATTTGCCCATATATTTATGCATCCATGAGCCTTCAAAAAAGCGGCGATCGTGGTCACCACCCAATAACTGATGTCCGGCGCTATCAATAATCAGCGCATTTTGCACTTTCCCGTCAAATTCCGTCATGCTTTTACCCAATTTAACTACCCTGCAGCTTATTGCCGGTCCCTTATCATTATGAAGATCTGTTTTTGAACCATTAGGTTCATATTTTCCGGTTTGCCATCGCTGTAGCTGGCCACCCCAGATACCTCCAAAATACATATAGGCTTTACCGTCATCATCAACAAATACAGCAGGATCAATACTGTAGCTTCCGGTAATAGGGTGTGGATTGGCCTTGAACGGCCCTGCAGGGTTATTGGATGTTGCGCACCCTATTTGAAAAACACCATCTTTGTTTTTTGCTGGAAAATACAGATAGTATTTCCCATTCTTATAGGCAGCATCGGGTGCCCATAACTGTTTGCTAACCCATGGAATGTTTTTCATATCCAGGGCTACACCGTGGTCTGTAACTTTTCCGCCTATCCGGTCAAGTGAAAAAATATGGTAATCACGCATTGCAAAATGGTCACCGTTATCGTTTTCGGGTACACCTGCATCGATGTCATGAGAAGGATAGATGTAAATTTGCCCGTTAAACACATGTGCAGATGGGTCTGCTGTGTAAATGTTTTTAATAAGTGGGGGATTAAGATATTTGACTTTATTGGCGCTTTTCTGTGCAATTAACGGATTGAATAGGAGGGTTGACATAGCAGTCAGCATAATCATCTTTAAAAACGTCTTCTTCATATTTTCGATTTATTTAATTATTTATCTTTAATTATACCCCAATATCCTCAGGTCGTTTCTCATCCTGAATTTTAGAACAATTTTATGGAACGTATACTGCATCAGCTGCAGTTAATTGTTTTTGCAGTGGGACGAATATAATCCGGTTGAGCATCCTACGTACACACATTTGTATGTATATATACATCATATGTTCAACATATCGGCGTAACACAGTTTATCTGACTTTTTTATGCAGCGATAAAACTATTATTGGATGAAACGAACAAAGTCCTGATCTTATCGTACAAATTTTGAAGGCATTTAGGCATAACAACAATAGGTTATCATACCTGACTACCGGGCAGTTAATCGACAGGTTTATACAGATGTTATATGAATATAAACAAACGTTGTGTTTGGGGCTATCGTCGTTTTTTATCTTTACTAATTGCTTCTTAACGAGGGTTGTTAGATACATATTATTTAAAATTTCAGTCCGTTTTACGGTTGAAACTATTATATCTGGTAGCTTTTCATGGTTAGGAACAAAAATCCGTATCGAATTTTTTAAAACAAAATATCATGTTATCACGATTTGCAAAAATAACCATGTTTTTTGCTGCATGTACTTGTGGTTTAATACTATCATGTAAGCCACATTCCCCGATGAAAATGGCAGACTTACTGCAACAGCTTAAAAAGCGGAATTATAATGCTCAAAATATTTTTAGTTCGGATGCCCGTCTTGCCGCCTGCGATTCGCTGCTAAAGGCCGATTCGCCAAACTATGATGTACAATTATTATCGAAAAAAGCCTTGTTGGAGTTACAGGAAGGCCATGAACAACAAGCTGTTGATATATATTCGAAAATTGCGAAGCTGCCTCGTTACATGAACCCTGTAAATACACAGCCCGATCAGGCTATTGCCTTTATGCGTTTAGGCGAACGTGCCAATTGTATGCTCGGCCACAATGGGTCATCGTGTATATTTCCTATTAAGGGGGCAGGCATACACCAGGTTCAAACAGGATCTCGGCAGGCAATTGAAGTACTGTCAAATATTTTGAAAGGCGATTCTCAGGATGCCCAGTCCCGGTGGTTGTTAAATATAGCTTATATGACATTAAATGGTTATCCGGCGCAAGTTCCTGCCCAATACCTGATCCCTAATTTAAATGCTGACGACGAGCCGTACAAAGTGAAGCCATTTACAGATGTAGCAGCAAATGTTGGTATTAACCTGAATAGCAGGGCAGGCGGCTCCATAGCTGACGATTTCGACGGTGACGGTTATATAGACATTATTACCTCAGGGATGGACCTTCAAGATCATATGCATTATTTTCATAATAATGGAGACGGCACTTTTAGCGACCGTACCGCTCAAAGTGGCTTACAGGGCGAAGTTGGCGGCCTTAATATCCAACAAACCGATTATAACAATGATGGCCGTCCTGATATCTTTATAATGCGGGGAGGCTGGCTTCGGGCTGGTTTCGGCAACCAGCCAAGTTCGTTACTTAAAAACCACGGCAACGGTACGTTTACCGATGTTACTATCGCAGCCGGCCTGAAATTTATGCGTCCCACGCAAACTGCCGTATGGGCCGATTTTAATAATGATGGCTGGCTTGATGTTTTTATCGGGATGGAAAGCCATGGTAGAACCGATCCTAAGAATAACCATCCATCGGCACTTTATGTCAATAACCATGATGGTACTTTTAGCGAAATGGCTCAAAAAGCGAATTGTCAGATCAACGATTTTGTAAAAGGTGTAACGTCAGCTGATTACAATAACGATGGCTGGCCCGACATTTTTGTTTCTACGATGAGCGGAAGAAAATATTTGCTGAAAAATAGACGTAAAGGAGGGAAGAATGTAAATTTTGAAGATGTTACCGAAAAAGCGGGTATCAACATTACGCAAAATACATTTACTACCTGGTTTTATGATTACAACAATGATGGATGGCCTGATATTTTGATAGGTAGTTACAATTTCACTACAACCCTGGGTTATTATGCCGCTTTGGAAGCTTTGGGTAGCCCGGTGGCAGATAATGGTAATATTTTTCTTTTTAAAAACAACCACGATGGTACATTCACAAATGTAACCCGTGATGCAGGGTTGAACAAAGTAGTGTTTAGCATGGGTGGTAATTTTGGTGATATTGATAATGATGGTTATCCCGATATTTATTTTGGAACCGGCAATCCGGATTTTGGGTCGCTTATACCAAATAAACTTTTCAGAAATATAGGTGGGAAAAAATTTGCCGATGTAACCAGTTCGTCACGTACCGGCAATTTGCAAAAAGGCCATGGCGTGTCTTTTGCCGATTTTAGGAATAATGGCCTGCAGGATATTTTCATTGAAATGGGCGGTGCGTACATAGGCGATGCTTACAAAAGCGCATTATATCTTAATCCGGGCCAAAATAACAATAAATGGATAGGCTTGAAACTGGTTGGTAAAAAGTCAAACAGGTCGGCCATTGGCTCACTTATCAAAGTAACCTTTACAGAAAATGGCTTACAAAGAAGTGTGTTTAAAGATGTAAACTCCGGCGGAAGCTTTGGCTCGTCTCCTCTAAGGCAGGAGATAGGGGTAGGGCGGGCCAATATTATCGATGATATTGAAATTCGGTGGGCCGGAAGCGGCACTGTACAGCATATACCGAAGGTAAATCCTGACCAATTTTTGGAAATAACCGAAGATGGCAAAGTAACACCTATTCATTTAAAGATGCTTAAATTCAACACACATGAGCCGGCAATGCAGATGGCTGATATGTAAGGGGCAAGATGTATTTAAGTAATGATATGGTGCGGGCTTGACTAAAAAGACCAACTCTAAATCATCATTCATCGCGCATGCTGCAAGATGATTTAGAGTTGTCCTGATTGAAAGCCCATTGTTGAAAATAAAACGCCCAATTAAATAATTGTCCAGTAGCTATATTTTAATTAAAATTTAATAAGCCTGGATTTCCCTGAGTTATTTTTTATTGATACTTGTGCCATCTTATCATTGATGAGGATAAAGCGGGAAGATTGGGAAAGAAACGAACTGCCATAGTAAAATTCCTGTTTGGTCCTGCTGCCATTTTTGTACGTTACAACAGCGCTTTGATCTGTATCATCTAATGGTAACATCGATATGTTAGCATTTAACTGAAAAATCCGAAGCGGGCCTAAGTGCTCGCTTGCCGCCATTAAATAACTTTTGTTTGCACTCTTTAATTTTACAAGAGCCTTTCCGTCTCCGGGTAAATAAATTCCGCTGTGAGCAATTGATAAGGGGGTAAAACCACCTTTACCCTTACCTTTTAGCAATAAACCATTTAAGGCATCATATCTCCCAATTGAAACATCAGTGCCAAAATCGTTTCCATTAATCAATAAATCCAGATTGCCGTCTGCATCAAAATCATCGGCCACCATTCCATTTAATGCGGAAACCTGCGCTTCAAGAGGTAGGGGAACGATCGTGAATTTACCTTCGCCATCGTTCCTGAAATAGCAGGACCTCAACTCGGTGGCTTTAAGCCGCAGCGCATTTTTCATTTGGTCGGCACTTAGCACATCTTGCATAGTAGCCTCGGCATAGGAATGATAATTAGTGAATTTGGCACGTATGGTTATCATTTGCTTTACGGCATCCTCTCTTACATTTGCCGGGTATTCCCGTTTAATGTCATCCTTGCCGGGAAGAAATAACGATGGAAATGCGTCAAACCGGTTTCTCTTGTCAAAGTCACCCGCCGTAATAAATGCCGGGAATTCGTCACTGACCTGGTAAAGAGTATTGAGGCCTGCATTACCCACTACGTAGTCCATTCTGCCTGTATGCCTGAAATCACCCGCAATTATTGAGTTCCACCATCCGGTTTTATTGCCTACGCCACTTTTTGCTGTAACGTTAGCAAATTTGCCGCCTAAGTTTTTCAGGAACGTTAGTGGCATCCATTCTCCTGCCAATATCAGATCTGTTTTACCATCGTTGTCAAAATCACTAAAAATCGCATCGCATATCAACCCGATCTTTTTTAGGTCTGGGGCAACTTCATTAGTTACATCGGTGAATTTTACCTTTCCGTCCTTGGTGTCGTTTCTTAAAATGTAGCTATTCACAGGTTCGGGGTATCTCCATGGTTCAACCCGCCCCGAAATAAAGAGATCTAATTTGCCATCGTTATTATAATCAAATGCCCTTACGCATAACTTGCTTTTAAAGCATACCGGCAACGCATTCTTCGCAAGCGTAAAATGGCCCTTCCCATCATTCATATACAAGCGGTCCTGGTATGTCGGATCGTTTGCCGGTGCTTTATAACCACTGCCGGTAATTAGTACATCAGGAAACTTATCTCCGTTTGAATCGAAAATTAGAATTCCGCCATCAAGATAAGGTTGATCATATTTCTTTCCTTCTAAAAGGCCCCGTTGTATAAATGTGCCATTTTTTTGTTGAAAAAATACCTGTGCCGGCTCAGTGAAATTCCCGCCGACAACTATATCATCTAAACCATCGACATTGATATCGCCAACGGACAGCGCAGGACTGTATTCTGAAAGCTTATGCGGCAAAAGCTTTTGAATATTAAAGTCTGTATAATCCGTGTCGCGATGAATGTATTTAATTGCGCTTTTGCCCGTGATATTTGTAAATAAGGGAGTTTTAACTGGTGCAGGATTTGCCCAGGTATAGGCTTGATGGGCATTATTGATGTTTGCAGACATCGTTTGATCTGCGCCTACATTTAAAAATATTTGCCTATAGTCGTTTGGCCACTTAACAACCACCGAGTCTATGGTTTTGCATTCACCTAACCCAAAATGTGCAACAGGCTGTATGCTGGCAAGATAACCCCGGTAAGGATTGTTTTCGTAAACCTGGTGTAAACCGTGCTGGTAATATATCTCAACAAAGGTTCCGATTCCCTCCAAGTTGTGATTTGGCCCCTTAAACTTTACGTTGAGGTAGTGTTGTACATTTTTTTTATCCTCCCTGGTGGTGTTTTTATAAATTAGCGCTTCGTCATTGATATTATTCATGACGAGGTCCATTGCGCCGTCATTATTCAGGTCGGCATACGCTGCACCATTTGAAAAAGAGGGGATACCCAGGCCCCAATCCTTGCTCACGTCACTAAATAGCAAACCGCCATGATTGCGAAATGCATAATTGTGAATTTTGACTGAGGGTATCTGGCTGAGAACTTCCTTCTTTGGCGTTATCAAAAATGCATTGGATCTGTAAGCAATAAAATCATGATCTGTAACGTCGCGGGGATAACCGTTCGTAACAATAATATCGCGGTAACCGTCATTGTCAAAATCGGTTACCATTGGGGTCCAGCTCCAGTCTGTTTGGGCTACACCGCTTAAAAAGCCTATCTCGCTAAACACGGGGTGTCCAACCTGGTTGTCTTCTCCCATTGATGGCCCCTGGTTTAACTGAAGTGTATTCCGAACATATTGATATTGATAACCATAATGGTCGAAATTTTGAATAGTATTATAGCTGCTTGGGCCCGACATCATTTTTTTTCGATAATTATCGGCAGGGCTCATGTCCAGTTCAAATATATCGGCCAGCCCATCGTTGTTGATATCCTCGATATCCTGTCCCATGGCATTGAATGAGGTATGCTTGAAATACGCCTTCGACTTATCGGTAAAAGTGCCATCATGATTATTGATGTACAGAATATTATTAGACAGGAAGTCGTTGGTAACATATATATCCTTCCAGCCATCAAGGTTAATATCAGCGATAGTAGCGGCGTGCCCGTATCCTTCAATCTTGATGCCGGCTGCTAATGATACATCCTTAAATACAGGATGCTTAAGTTTTGGGTCCCAATCGTTCCGGTATAATCGTCCCATGCTTCTGCCGGTGCCGGTAATATTAATAGGCCTGAATTGGTTGGGGAACTCAGCCGGGTTCGGCTCGTTAACGGTCAGGTACATATCAAGGTCCCCGTCATTATCATAGTCAAAAAAGCTGGCCATTGTAGAGAATAGCTGCATATCAAGGCCGTATTCCTTTGCTTCTTCCTTAAATACAGGAACACCATCTTTATTGAGCCCTTTATTTATATATAGCAGGTTTTGCCTTTTTTGGGGATCATTGGAAAATGAATTGCACACATATATGTCGGTCAAGCCATCGTTATTAATATCAATTATAGCAGCACCCTTTCCCCAATGTCCCTTACCATCTACGCCTGCTGTTGCAGTAACATCCTCGAACCTGAAGTTCCCTTTGTTGATATATAGCTTATTGGGCACCATGTTGCCAACAAAGTAAATATCCTGCAACCCATCGTTATTAAAATCGCCTATGCCCACGCCGCCGCCATTATATACAGTGGCATTATCAATAGGATTAATAGAGTCATTTTCTGTAATCAGGTTATTAAACATAATGCCAGAGCCGGAAGATGGTACTTGCACAAATAATGTATGCTTTTTACAAGACCCAAGTAATATAGCTATGGTAAAACCTACGAGGAACCTCTTCATAAAATGTAATTTAAATATAAGAAAAAAGCAGGCGGCTTTTAGGCTGCCTGCTTTCAAATTAACTGCGAAATAAATTAATAGCCCGGGTTTTGATGACCGGTAACTAATGGGTTATTATCCAGTTCGGCTTGAGGTATAGGTAATAATTCGTCCCTGTTGGCATGGAATCCGGTAATTGGTTCGGTAACGAAATACCCTTTCTTGCGCCATCTTAAAATATCGATGTTACGTACTTCCTCATCGCCTAACTCCACCATTTTTTCGTGCATGATGGCTTTAACCACATCGCTTTTGGACGCAACTGGGAATTGAGCTGTTGGATAAGGGGGCATAGCAACATCTGGTCTTGCGCGCACCTGATTAAGGTAAGCTATAGCTCCGGCAATATCACCGGTTTCATTAGCACACTCGGCAAGGTCAAGTAAAATTTCCGAATAGCGTATAATACGCTGATTGTTTCCACCTGGGTGAAAACTTGCAGTTGAGGCGCTCTCCTGGTAAATGATCATAAATTTACGCCAGCTAATCTTTTTGGTAACGCCGTTCAACACCGAAGAATTACCGTTTTGATCGGCATCAGTTAAGGTGCTTTGGCCATTGTTATAAACGTCGCCGCTCTGATAAACGCTATATGAAAAACGGGGATCTGTTTTTACCGCACCCGTAGCTTTGTTTTCAAATTCATTCAGGTATTTGTTTGACGGAATAAGGTTTCTCCAAGCAACAGGGCAGTATTCCTGATTTCTAACTGTTGACTGCTCTTCAGTTGCGCTTTCGCCACCCCAGTTGTAACCATTGGTTCCTTTATCCACAAATACAACTTCAAAAATTGATTCATTATTAAATTCGGTAGCTAACTCAAAATTATCAAGATAACGGGCAGTTAATGAATAGCCATCGGCTCCGCTGGTAGGTATCTTAAGGAGTGCGGCCTTAGCATCAGCATAATTACCTTGTTGCATTAACACCCTGCCCAGCATCGCATAGGCGGCAGATGCCGTGGCTCGTCCCTGGTCGGTAGCTGATTTTCCGGGCAGTACTGCTGCGGCATCTTTAAGATCCTGAATTATCTGCGCATAAACGGCGGCAACATCGGCGCGTGGTTTAAAGTCGGTAGGACTTTTAGGAACTGATGTTACCAGCGGCACACCGCCCCACATGCTAACCAGGTCGAAATAAGCCCAGGCACGTAGAAATTTTGCCTCGCCCACTGATTTTTTCGCGTCGGCTACATTATCTGTAACATTTGGCGCATTATCTGTTACAACATTTGCACGGAAAATTACTGTGTACCAGCCATTCCATACAGAATTCATCACAGAGTTTGTAGGGTCGTCAGTATTATTAATCAATTGGAGCCTTGGAGCCTCTAATTGTCCGCCGCCTGGCGCTACCTCGTCGCTCCTTGTATCGTGCAGGTAATACCACTCCCGTGATACGAGGTTATTTTGATGCATAACCGCATAGATGGCGTTAACTCCAGATTTTAATTGCGCTGCCGTTTTATAATAGTTGTCTGTAGTAAGATTGTTAGGATCAGATGTATTTAACGCTGTTTTTTTACAGGACAATACGATCACCGTTATCGTTAGTAAGATAATGGTTGACAATAAATAAATTTTTTTATGTTTCATAATATACCAATTTAATGATTGTTAAAATGTTGCCTGTAAACCTACCTGGAACACTCTCGGCGAAGGATATTGACCATAGTCTATACCATTTGTAAGCGTTCCATTTTTAGATCCGACCTCAGGATCAAGCCCGGTGTACTTTGTAATAGTGAACAGGTTTGTTGATGATAAATAGATCCTCACTTTGCTTACTAAATTGTTACTTGCCGTTTTAAGCCACGGCATTGGCAAATTGTAACCTAACTGGAGGTTTTTCAGACGAAGGTATGAGCCACTTTCGACCCAGCGGGATGATGGTCTTACATTAGAGTTCGGGTCTCCTGAAATTGCCCTCGGGATATTAGTATTGGTATTGCTGGGTGTCCAGGCATTTAGCACGTTAACATCTGAGTTAAACAACCTCGACATACCTTCAGCGATGATTTTTTCGGCGTTAAATATTTTATTACCGTAAACTCCCTGGAAAAATAAAGTCAGGTCGAAATTCTTATAACTGGCGGAGTAATTTAGTGAATAGGTGAATTTAGGCAAGTAGCTACCCAGGTTAACCCTGTCGTTGGCGTCTATTACGCCGTCGTGATTAATATCCTTAAATTTCAGATCGCCTGGAGCCGCACCCGTTTGAGTAGCATGACCGCTTACATCAGCTGCATTTTGAAATATACCTTCTACAACATAGCCGTAGAAGTATTGGATAGATTGACCAACAGAGGTATTGGTAAGTGGGCCACCACCCCCAAAATCAGCATCGCCGCCTGCAGTTATCGTGCCGTTTGCCGCTCCCGTTAATGAGGTAACTTTATTTCTGGCTAAACCAAACACGGCTGATATATCATATTTAAAGTCGCCGGTTGTTTTATGGTAACCTGCAGTCAACTCAACACCAGTATTTTGCATGGAGCCTACATTAGCCAACGGGGCGCCAACACCTTCGCTGGGCGGTATCGGTACAGTTAAGATCAGGTCATCAGTTTTTCTTTTATAAACCTCGGCCGATAGCGTAAATGCATTTTGGAATAAGCCCAGGTCAAAACCTATGTTTGCTGATTTTGTTATTTCCCAATGAAGGAAATAGTTACTTAAGGCGCTATAAAAAGATCCGTTACCTGAGTTATTACCTGTTGCCAGGTTGCCAAACGGATATGTTGTACCACCCGCAGAAACATTGGAAACGTAAGGGTAATTTCCCAAAACGGTTCCATTTATCCCGGTAACGCCGTAACCGGCCCTTATTTTTAATTCGCTTACTGATTTAACGTTTTTCATAAAACTTTCCTGATCAACTTTCCAGCCCACTGATACTGCAGGGAAGTTTTCATATTTGTGGCCGGGAGCCCAAACCGACAATCCATCGCGACGTATTGAGCCGGAAATTAAATATTTCCCCTCAAAATCATATCCCACCCGACCTACTAACGAATGCAGAACGTTAGTACCATAAGTGTAATTGGTAGTTGTATTTGTAGCGTTGTTTAGTGTGCGTATAATGTTGTTATTTTGATTACCAAAAGAGTTTTGACTGTCGCTACGGTTAGTTTGCACTTCGTAAACTGCTAAAGCCGAAACGTGATGTTTACTGGCGAAGGTGTGATCGAAAGTTAATTGTTGTGTGTACAGTGTAGTTGTACCCGTGCCGGTATTTTCGGTTATCGACGCAAGCGGGCTGCTTGATGTACCACCATCGTTATATATTGGGGTATATTGCTCTTGCCTGTTTGTTCCGTAATCAATGCCGTAAGTAGAATTGAATTTTAGCCATGGGGTAAACTTTACCGTTAAATAAGCGTTACCGCGAATTCCAACACCATAATTACGGTTTTCGTTAATTAATGCCTGTTCTATTGGATTTACCGGGTCGGCGCCGTCAAAACTGCTTTGAGGACCAAAAAAACCGCCGGGATTGTTTGGATTGTAAATAGGTAAGTACGGCTGCATCCTTATTACATTGGTAATGGGCGTTCTATTGCCTGGGGGAATCCCAAAGCGCTGGCGGGTTACCGAGGCATTGAATGTTTCACCGATTGTGATAAACTTATTCAGATTATGATCAGAATTCATTCGGAAACTTTTACGGCTGAAATTAGTTCCAACTGTAATACCATCCTGATCAAAGTAACTGGCAGATGTAAATATGCGTGAATTCTCATTCCCGCCGCTTAATGAAACAGCATGCTGCTGCACAACTCCTTTTTTGAAATAGGCACCCTGCCAGTCTGTATTGGTTTGGGCGAAGGTTTGTGAAGAACCCGCATAAATAGGCTGGTTAAAGTTTGTCGATTGTAAACGCGGCGGTATGCCAATACCGGCAGCTCCGTTCAAAGCCCTTTCGTATTGTACATATTGGCTTGTGTTGAGAAGGTCATATCTTTTAGTAACTTCCTGAAATCCCGCATATGAATCAAAGCTTAACACAACTTTACCACTGGACCCCTTCTTGGTTGTGATGATGATAACGCCGTTGGTTGCTCGTGAACCGTAAATCGCCGCGGCGCTCGCATCCTTAAGCACATCAACTGATTGTATATCTCTTGGATCAAGACTGCCGATAGAACCGGGAAAACCATCAATAATATACAATGGATCAGATCCATAACCTACAGAACTTACACCTCGTATCTGTACAATTGGCGCGGTACCCGGCGAACCATTATTGGTAACCGTTAAACCTGCCACCCGGCCTTGTAAGGCTTGATCAACACCACCAACAGGTAAAGCTGATATTGTTTTGCCGCTCACGGATGAAACCGCGCCCGTTACGTTGGCACGCTTTTGTGTTCCATAACCAACAACAACTACTTCGTTTAATGATTTAGAATCACTTCTTAACGATACATTAACCACCGATTTGCCTGAAACAGAAATTTCTTTTGACGCGTAGCCTACAAAACTGAAAATGAGCACCGCCTGGTCGTTAGGTACTTCAATGCGGAAAGCGCCATTGTTGTCGGTTCCAACAACTGTTGTAGTACCTTTTAAGGTAACAGTTACACCCGGTAATCCTGAACCGTTTTCATCGGTTACTTTACCCGTTATGACCTTGCTTATGGCGGATTTGATTACATCAGGATCTGTATGCCGCAAATGAGCCAGGTCATTAGCCGCAAACGTGGAATTTATAATAGTAATACATATAAATACTATTATAACCGTCATTCTCATGAAAGGGATTAGTAAATATTTTTTTTTCATATTGTGGTTTATTAATTGAAAACATTGGTTGAGATATTGGTAAGGTTCAGCACTTATATTAAACAGGTCTTTGCATTATGTAATGGTTAGGTGATAGATGAATTAACTCATCTGGAATAATAAACCATACGGTTTGAAGAAGACTTCATTTGTTTTAATAAAGAGCTGTTTACTTAATTGGCTGCTTAACCGGTAGCTTGTATAAGGTTCGGATTTATTAGTTATTGAATCCATAATATTGATACCGATGTAGTTTACTGCGGGCCACAAACTGTGACCGGCGAAACAAATTCTCTTGATTTATTCTTTCATAATATGTTTCATAAATGGGTTGCAATCGATTGTAGAGCCGGGCCGGTTTGTACTTTCCTGAATACGACTAAACCATGGTATACAGGTCTATCAAGCCTTAATAAAACTTAAGTCGAAATATTAACAGAACTTGCCGGTCGGCTTTATTGGTTTATAATTTAGCAGCTACCTGATTTAGAATTGTAGCAGCTTTGCAAGCGTAAAATTACTTTTGAAACAGATTCATGTAACCAATTTTTTACCATAAAAACACAACATTTGTCAACTTACACCACATTCACAATCAATCGTCCTCGCTGCAAAAATCAGAATGTTATTCATCTTCCGAATTAACCTTGATTTTTTTTGATTTGGAAAATTGGCTATTTAAATCCAATAAAAGTTTTTATTATGCATATGTATTATAATGTTGCGGCAATGTTTGCCGTCGAAATGCTTCAATATTTTTTTGCATGCCAACTACGAACATTATTAAAAGATAGCGTTGGGTTGGTTAATACTTTGTAACTTGATCACAGGACGGATTGACTCGTCCGGGAAAACTATATACTAAAAAGAAGTGTATGCAAACAGAAGACGATCAAACAGGACCCCCTAATTCGCTTTCATGAGCGGGGGCACTTTCGAACGAACTTATAGGCTGAGATCATAAAATCGATTGAGTCAGGAACTCCGCGGAATGTAATAGTTTATCAGTATGGGGTGTCCCGCAAAATGTGGTAGCGCGAATTTATGGGGAGTGATCAGAAACCCTACTTATTACAGCAAAATAGAAATTGCTAAATTCAAGGATGAAGAAGCCTACTTAGTCGAAGGGCAGCATGAGGCCGATTATATCCGATTGCTTTTAAATCTTCGGCTTTTACTTCATCTCTCACCAATGCAACAATATAGGTTGAGGAAATGCCTTTTTTTTAATAGAAAATCAATGCTTGATCTTCCAAAATGTCCTGTAGCTCCTGTTACTAAAATTATTTTTTTGCTTTTTTGTTAAACTTATAAAGCAAAACTCCATAAAATAACTATAAAAGCTATGCATCTCGGTTAACTAATCAAAATTGGGTAAAAATTCTTTTGCGGATACGGCTTAGTGATTGTGGTTTCACCCCAACAAATGATGCGATATGGTACTGAGATATCCTTTGCTGTAAATCGGCGTGATTTTTTAAAAAGCGCTCGTAACGAAGCTCAGGCGTTTCAGCATATAATGAACTGATATCCTGCAGTAGTTTTACAAAGACCGCTTCAATGGCGATCCTGCCGAAACGCTCCCCTCCGCGAACCTTCGCATAAAATAGTTGCAGGTCAGCATGCGAAATCACGAAAACAATACTGTCCTCTAAAGCCTGTATGTTTTTCGAAGAAGGGATCTGCGGAAGAAAACTTTCATAATTGCAAAACACGACATAACCATAAAAGAAGTAAAGGCATGTCCCATGTTTGCTCATTTTACAGATGAGCAGGCTATGGAAGTGATTAATACGTTAAAACAATTTACCCTAATTGTATACGATGCCTATTCAAAAGGAAAAGATGAAAGCAAACAAGGTTTAATTAAACCCTGAAGCGTGAATAATTTGAGGTTCGACTAATTGATGAAGCCTGTTAAAAAACCGGACCAAGGTCGGACCAGTAAATATCTACATATCAGATGCTTACTGAATCATTAATAAATGAGCGCAAACATTAGAAAACAACAAAGCCTTGAAAGTGCTTGATTCTCAACAGAGAAGTTCGACTTTCAAGGCTTTTCGCCTGTTTGGTAGCGGGGAGCAGGATCGAACTGCCGACCTTAGGGTTATGAATCCTACGCTCTAACCATCTGAGCTACCCCGCCTTTTTGTGTATCTTGCTCTTTTATAATGGTTTTATAAAAGAATAGCCCTTAATAAATCAATGGCCTTCCTTAAAAAGGTTTGCAAATATAGCAGAAATTCGTTTTCTTTAGAAAAAATGTTAACATTTACAGCTTTTAGAGCTTACAAGTATAAACCCCAATGTCCGAAAA